>Ga0265296_1000461_pt1 | contig 63283 bp, 57 predicted proteins | sample MunlanPumphouse1_FD_189073 | JGI IMG/M metagenome (GOLD analysis project Ga0265296, IMG submission 189073) | Groundwater microbial communities from a municipal landfill in Southern Ontario, Canada - Pumphouse #1 | ecosystem: Environmental > Aquatic > Deep subsurface > Groundwater | place...
GGCAAACGCCAGGTCGATAACGCAAAGATCGGCATGACGCAGAACGTTGGCGGCACCGGTGCCACGGTGGCTGTCCACATCCTCGGGAGGGTCTGAAATGACCGTAGCACGATTCTGGAGAAAGATCCCCCAGCGCTATAACCTGATTGGCACGAAGTGCGAGACCTGCGGACGGCATTTCTTCCCCCCGCGGACCTTCTGCCCCGACTGCCGCAGGGAAGGCAAGATCGTTGACCACAAGTTCTCGGGCAAGGGAACAATTGTCACCTACACGGTGATCCAGACCGCACCGGACCAGTTTGCATCCCACGGGCCGTATGTGCTTGCCATCATCAAGCTTGACGAAGGTCCCCAGATGACCACCCAGATCATCTGCGACCCGAAAGAGGCGAAGATCGGCATGAAGGTGAAGAGCGTCTTCCGCAGGATCGCCACCGATGGCGAGAGCGGCATCATCCACTATGGCACGAAGTTCGTGCCGGTGGAGTAAACTCTTTTTCGATTGTTCAATACGACCGATTTTCCTTACAAAACTATTCTATTAAGCGGGTGAAATCCCTCCTCTTGGACCGGATAAGGCGGGTTTCATCGGGATCTTTCATTTTCAAAATTGTTAAGTTCCATTTCTTTTTTGGATTGACTCAATTGCTTTTTTTGCAACCAAAACATTTTGAGATTGTCCCCAATTTTTCCTTTGTCCTTTTCCACCATCACGCCGCATATTTAAAAAAGAAAAATCATTGGTATCAACAATTTTCTGAAGATATTCAATTTCGGTTGCCTCGCCAATTTCTCCAAGTGCCAGTATTGAGGTATGACGAATTCTGGGTGAAGGATCTTCGAGTCGCTCGACAAATGCTTCCTTTGCCTCTATACTTCTCAATTCATACAATGATAGAAGTGCTTCGTATCTGACTTTACTATCATATTTCACTGCATAAAGTAATGCATCAACTACTTTGGGCTGATTAAATTCCCTCAATCCGCGAGCTGCTTGATTCCTTTCGCGATCATGACCATTGCGAAGTGTTTGAATTAATTGGGAACGAAGGCCCGGTTTAAGTTGTATTGTTGGTGGGTCGAGAGGAGATGAGGGAATAATGTCTTGACCAATTACTTCAATTATTCCACTTACGACACTATCAAGTCCATTTTTGGTATTAGCCGCGAGTTTATCGGCAAGAATCGGACAATATCCTACAACAGCCTCATGAGTTATTTCATGCCGAACAGGCAAAATTACCTTTTTTCCATTGATCTCTCTGGCAACAAGACCTTCGAGTTCTTTCTGAGGCCAGTCTTTCGAGAAAAAATTGTGACTGAGAATTACAATACCATATTGCGAATTTGCCAAGCCATGATTAATGGATCTACTCAGACTGTCTCCGATTTTTAAAGTGAGATCATCATACCAGATTTTGTACCCGTGATTCTGTAACCTTTCAGCAAGTGGTTGCGCCACAGCAGCTTTGTCTTCACTAGCATGACAGATGAACGCATCCCATTTCTTATCCGTCAACTGGCCAACTCCTGAAGAGTGAATTGTTTTGGTTGCTAATTGATTTTTGTACTTGACTTTTCCTCCCTCCATCACAAGCACTATCTCCAAGCACGATCACAATTCAGGTACACAAGAACGATCCACGGGGGCCAACGTCATGCAGGAGATCATCACCAAAAATCTTCAGGAGATCATCCGGATCTGCAAGGACCGGAAGGTCAGAAAGCTCGCGGTCTTTGGCTCGGCTGCCGGCAACCGGTTCGATCCGGAGAAGAGCGATCTCGATCTCCTGGTGGAATTTTTCCCCATGACACCCGCGGACCATGCCGGGCAGTACTTCGGGCTGGCCGAAGACCTCGAACACCTCTTCTCCCGCCCGGTCGATCTCGTGGAGCCAGGACCTATCAGGAACCCGTACTTCCGCAAATCACTGGACGAGACAAGGGTTGAACTCTATGCAGCCGCATGATACCCGGAAATATCTTTTCGATATCGCAGAATCCTGCGACCTTATCACCAGGTTCGTTGCCGGTAAAAAATTTTCCGATTACACAAACGATCCGCTCCTCCGGTCCGGTGTCGAGCGTCAGTTTGAGATCATTGGCGAGGCACTGAACCAGGCGCTCCGGTACGATCCGGGACTTGCAGAATCGATCAGCAATACCTCGCGGATCATTTCCTTCCGCAACCGGCTGATCCACCGGTACGCGACCGTATCTGATGAAGTGGTCTGGGGCGTGATCGAGACCAACCTTCCGGTGCTTACGCGCGAAGTAAAAGATCTTCTTGACAAAACCGGTAATCTCCCTTAAAAGCGAGACCTGCCAGAAATCCCCGGGGTTCTAAAAAAGCCACTCTGGAGATCATCCTTCTCCCAGTTCAGCCAGGAATTGACCCCCGCCATTTCCCCGGTCAGCCTTTTCCACAGAATATCAGCTCACCCATCATCCAAAAGGCAACAATTAGACGTTTTTTAGAGCCTGAAATAACCATTATATGGGCAAAATAACTTTAATTCTGCCCTCGTTCAAAACCAGTACTCTATAATTCACCAAAAAACGCGACTATCAAAAAAGTGGTTCTTTGAAATGGGCTCCGATTGGCAAACGGAGCATTTTGGAAGGACTTTGTTCTCAGGAGGTTTGTAAGTCCCGGACACCCAAAAAATGAGGTGTTTCACGCCGGAGAACAGTTCCTTCCATCGAAGATTATCTACCTGACCTCCTAAAAATGACCCCCTGAAGGAGGAGCCCGTCTGGGAGATGACAGTACGGGAGCATCTCTCCCCACCCCGGTTCACCGTCGGAGCATCACTCTGCCCGGGTAGTACCCTGCCTCCCGTACGACACTGTTTTTCCAAAAACCGACACTGTTTCGCAGAAAAGTACCTATTTCCACGTCGTAGCACATTAGCAGCATTTAGCACTATTTGGAGGGCCGATCGGCTCCTGGATCGGACTCCGGCGCGGGAAAATGATATCCGGATCGGGCTCCGGGGACCGTATCTGAGGACAAGCAGCAACGGGTTTTCTGAGGGAGAGAACCCCGGGAACACTAGACCGTAGGGAACCGGATTTAAAAAAAAAATCCGGCACAACCCTTCGGTCAGACTTATGAAATTTAAAAAAATCCCACAATCAAAAATTCACAAATAATCACAGTTGATTGTGTGTTTCCTGATGCATTCTTCTCGACCTCAAGATCCTATCTGACCTTTCGAATCCACAAACTCTTTTTGTCCCCACTCCGACATTGGTATCACAGGAGAGAGCGGCAACATGAAAAAAGAGATCGTAGTCGGGGTGACGGGTGCGAGCGGGGCAGTCTATGCCCGGCGCCTGCTTGAGGTGCTCAGTAAGGATGCAAAGGTCCACGTCATCGTCTCGGATGTCGCGGAGAAGATAGCCGCCCACGAGGGCGTCTCGCTCGCGGGATTCAAGGCCGAGTATCACGCAAACGACAAGCTCTTCGCGTCGATTGCGAGCGGTTCGCACAAGTACGACGGCATGGTCGTGATCCCGTGCAGCTCCAAGACGCTTGCAGCGATCGCAAACGGATTCTCTGACAACCTGATCACCCGCACGGCCGATGTCTGCTTAAAGGAACACCGGAAATGCATCCTCGTCACCCGCGAGATGCCGCTCTCAAAGATTCACTTGAAAAACATGCTTGCCGCAGAAGAGGCGGGCGCAACGATCATGCCCGCGAGCCCCGGGTTCTATCACAAACCAAAAACCATTGACGATCTCGTGGACATGGTGGTGGCCCGGGTGCTCGACCATCTCGACATAGAACACGATCTCGTCAAGCGCTGGAGCGGTTACGATGCGTAAATTCATTGAAACAATGCGAAAGACCGGGCTGGTGACCGATATCAAAGAGCCGGTCTCGACCGATATGGAAGCCGCAAAGATGGCGGCCACGACCGACCGGCTCCTCTTCTTCCAGAACTGCGGCGGTCACCCGGTCGTGATGAACCTTACCGCGAACCGGTCCTCGCTCGCCCGTGCGCTCAACATCGATGAGAAGAAGATCGTCCCGCAGCTGGCGGATGCGCAGTACAACGGGAAGATCGTGGACGACGGGAAACTGGAAACCGGGAAAGTTGATCTCACCAGACTCCCGATCCTGCACCACTTCCCGAAAGATGCCGGTAAATATCTCACGTCCGGCATCGTTTTTTCCACATACGATGGCGTGGAGAATGCCTCGATCCACCGCATGCAGGTGCTTGACGATCACCGGGTCGTGGCCCGGCTGGTCGAAGGCCGGCACACGCACGTGATGCTCAAGAAAGCGCTTGCCCGGGGTGAGAAGCTCCCGGTCGCCGTCACGATCGGGACGCACCCGGCCGTCACCTTTGCCTCCTGCACCCGGGTCCCGACCGGGCAGGAGCTCGGGTTTGCCGCGGAACTCCTTGGCGGGGAGATCCGGGTGAAGACATGCTCGAACGGTGTCCGGGTTCCCGACGCGGAGATCGTGCTCGAAGGGTTCATCGGCCCCGAGCTCACGGACGAAGGACCGTTTGTCGATATCACCGGCACCTACGATCCGGTCCGGCGCCAGCACATCATCGAATTCACCGGCATGTACACAAAACCGGACTTCATCTACCACGGAATTCTTCCGGGCGGCGACGAGCACAAGATGCTGATGGGCGCTCCCTATGAGCCGAAGATCTACAAGGCCGTGGCCGGTGTCACGCAGGTGAAGAATGTCGTGCTGACCAAAGGCGGCTGCGGGTATCTCCACGCCGTGGTCCAGATCAAAAAGAGCACGCAGGGCGATGGCAAGAACGCGATCATGGCCGCGTTTGCCGCCCACACCTCGCTCAAGCACGTGGTCGTGGTGGACGAGGACATCGATCCCGAGAACCCGCACGAAGTCGAGTACGCGATCGCGACCCGGGTCAGCGGCGACCGGGACATCATGGTGATAGCAGGCGTCCGCGGTTCCTCGCTCGACCCGTGCCAGCTCGAAGACGGCACGAACGTGAAGGTCGGGGTGGACGCAACGATGGTGCTCGGCCGCGAAGCCGAGTTCACGCGGGCCACGTGGTGAACAATGCTGCTCGATAACGACGACGAACGGATCCTTGCCGGTGAAGAGGGCGAGACAAAGCAGAAGATGCTCGAACTGCTGGTTGCGCTCGGCAAAGTGTTCGGGGCCGAGCGGCTCGTCCCGATCGCGAGTGCGCAGGTGAGCGGGGCGTCGTACAAGACGATCGGGAAGTACGGCCTTGAATGGCTGAACTCGCTGGATGCAAAAGCCGTGGTCCCGGCCGTGCTGAACCCTATCGGCATGCCCCGGACCCGGTGGCAGGAGATGGGCGTGGACCCGGCCTTTGCAAAAAACCAGCAGGCCGTGGTCGCGGCGTACGAACGGCTTGGCATCGGCATGGAGTGCACGTGCACGCCTTACTATCTCCGCGAGACAAAATTCGGTGAGCACCTTGCATGGTCGGAGTCCTCCGCGGTCTGTTACGCAAACTCGGTGATCGGGGCCCGGACGAATCGGGAGGGCGGGCCCGGCGCCCTTGCCGCGGCGCTCGTGGGAAAGACGCCCTGCTATGGTTTTCACCTGGACGAGAAACGGAAACCGCAGGTGGTTGTCCGTGTGCAGGCCGATACCCGCGACTGGACCATCGCGGACTTCGGGGCGCTCGGCAACCACGTGGGCAAGCTCGTGGGCAACCGGATCCCGTTCTTCTCGGGGCTCGAAGCCGCCGGCCGCGACCAGCTCAAGGGGCTCGGGGCGGCACTGGCAGCAACCGGCGCCGTGGCGCTGTACCATGTGGAGGGCGTGACGCCCGAAGCGCTGGACGGATCGTTCGATCTCGCGGGTCTTGAGACGATCGCGGTGGAGTCCGAAGAGATCCGGAAGTTGTTCAAGGAGATCCCGGTCGAGGCGGTCGCAGTCGGCTGCCCGCACTGCTCGCCCGCTGAGCTCGAAGAGATCGCCCGGCTCCTGAAAGGTCAGGTAGTGACAAAGCCGTTCTATGTCTTTGCCTCGCAGGGCGTGATCGACAAAAACCTGCGGACCGTGGATGCGATCGAGAAGAGCGGGGCCCGGGTCTTTGCAGATACCTGCATGGTGGTCTCGCCCGTGATGGAGCAGTACGAATCGATCATGGTGAACTCAGGAAAAGCGCTCGCGTACGTGCCGGACATGTGTGGAGCGGTCGCCCGGATCGGGACGATTGCGGATTGTGTACGGGTGGGAACGGAATAATTTTTTATTTTCTTTTTTAAGAATCCGGATCGTTCGAAATTTTTTAGGCCATTCCTATCACTCACAAGTTCATATTAACCGCTTTTTCATGAACTGAATTTATCCCGTGACAACCGCAGGATATTTTTTTAATTAATCATCGATGGAAGTAGAAAAAAATGAACCATTCCTTTTCAATAGTATTTTTGACCGGCCTGATCCTGGCGCTCATCATCGCCATGCCGGTTGCCGCTGAATCATCCGCCATCACGTCAGTCAGCCCGGCCGTAGGCTACACGGGCACCACCACTACCGTCACGATCACCGGGACGGACTTCAATACCAGTTCCGTGAACGTCAAACTCATGATGGACGATGAGTCGAACATCACCGCCACGATCTCATCCCTCACCAGTACAAAGATCGTGTGCAAGTTCACCCTCTCATCATCCAGAACCAAAGGTGCCTGGGATCTTGTGGTTGTCAACGAGGATGACTCGGAAGCGGTGGCCGCCGGGGCCTTCACCATCCGTACTCCCATGAAACTGACCTCCATCTCTCCGGTGACTTCCCAGACCAATGAGGATGATGTGGAGTTCGAAGTGGTGGGATCCGGTCTCGCCGACATCACCGACCTGTACCTCTATAATGCGTATTACGGAAATCTCTCGGCAACGCTCGATGACATCGACTCCACCGACGTGACCGGGACATTCGATCTTACGGACATGACAGAAGCAACCTACGCGGTCTGCGTGGTGGATGCGTTCGATACCCGGAAGTGCGGGCCTGATTTCGAAGTCACCACCGATGATCTGGGCAGTATCGACATCTCGTCATCGCCCTCGGGTGCATCCATCTACGTGGATTCCACGTACATGGGAACAACACCGGATATCGTGTATGATCTCACGACTGGATCCCACAAGGTCTCCCTAGTAAAAGCCGGCTACAATGATTGGGGGAAGGTCGTAAAAGTCACGGAAGGTGATACTACCACGGTGGATGCCGATCTTGAGGTGATCACCCTGGTGACCACTGCACGACCGACCACGGTGGCGACGACGGTGCCCACGACTATCGCAACCCGGATCAGCACCATCGCGATCCCGACCTCATGGCCCACCACCACAACCACGCAGGCCTCACCGGTGGGGATACTCTGTATCATTGGTGCCGTGGGACTGGCAATGGTTGCCTTACGAAAATAACCCGTGAGAGATGCCGGAAATTTTTTGGCGCGTGTAAAAAATAAAAAAAGTTTGAAATTTTTCAAAAAAATTAACTCACACCAACCAGATGAGAGATACCCTTTTTCTTCTCCTGTCTACCGGTGAACAGAGCGCAAGGCAAAATACTCATCCAGTTCTCGTGATAACTGGGATAAGATCACGACCTGCTCCTTGAATCCGTCCTTCTTCCCGTCCGGGGATTGTTTGCCTGCATATGTATGAATGGTACCTTCTGTCATCATTTTTCACCCAATCTCAAGAGTAATTCTCATCCGACAACCCTGGTGGTTGTGCATTCAATTCTGAAAGAATACGGGAATAAAGGTACGTGTCTGCTGTGCAGATATGCAATGCAGATCTCCCGAGTGTGGTGAAGCCCGAAGTGGGATCTGTCGATTGGTCAGAGTGGTGTCCGCGATCCGATCAGGGTATGACCAGCGGTCTTTTCGCGACAGGCAGACCGGAAAAAATACCGGAACGGAAAATAAAAAACCGGTTGCACGTTTTATTAAAAAAAAGAGAACCTTTCAGCCTACTGCAAGCAGGATCTTCCTGATCTCCGTCACCGCGTCCGGTGCCGGGTTCCTGCCCGGGCTGACCCCTTCCCCGTACGAAAGGATCTTCCGGACATCCTCTGCCTTCGTGTTCGTAAACGGGATCGTGTCCCAGATCTTCTGGTCGATCTTGTTCCACGTGCACTGGAGCAGGTGGGTGAGAAGGGCGATATTCGCTTGAGAGAATGACTTCCACTCCGCACCGATTCCCTGTTGCATCTGTTTCATTGCCTGCTCTACCGTCTTTTCGCGATGGACATGGTAGAGCCGCCTGCCCACCTCGGCCTGGGTTACATCCGGCATATCTTCCTCCCACCCCCTCGGGGATGATGAGTGAGTCCCGCTGTGCCGCCATATACTTTGTGGCGGGTCATGGCCCGTTGTACAGGTGTACAACAATACCTGTACTTACGTGTACACCGTGGTGTAATAACAAAAGGGGAACGCTCCTCCCGCCGGCAGGGAAAGTGCTATTGCCCGGAACGGAATAATTCCGATACAATCCACTATGCCCCCTACCAGCGATGAAGAGCTGGGCAGAAGAAGGTTCCAGCTCTATCGGGAACAGGCCGTTGAATCCGCGATCGAGAAGATACGGCACGCGCCGGCAGCCGAATGGCACTCGTTCTCCCCGCCTGAGTACACCCTGCTACGGGAAATTCTGGGGGAACTCTGGATCGCCTTAGCGCGGGAGAAGTGGGAGCGGTACGCGTTCTCCACGCTCACCGGCCGGGACATCCGGGATCTCCTCACGCTCGCACACCGGGCCCGGGGTCATGCGATGGCGCCCGCCCTGATCGATCAGATGGATGCGATCCTCTCGCATTCCCGGCACGGTCCTCCTTCCGCGTAACCGGTTTTCCCTCCTTTGCGTTTCTGGTGATGCTATGAATACGGCAAATCCGGTTTTTATTTTCCCGTTCACATAAGTTAATATAGGACGACTCTGTTAGGTTGTATCATTGGAGGTATCGAAATGGTTGGTTGGGAAGTCCCGATTGGAGCTGCCATCGCCTTTGCCGGTGGCGCATTGGGTACCGGGCTGGCACAGTCCCGCATCGGTGCAGCCGGCGCAGGAGCCATTGCCGAACGGCCGGAGACCGTAGGGTCCATCATCATTCTCGAAGCGATCCCCGAGACACTCGTCATCCTCGGGTTCGTGGTGGCGGCAATGATCATCCTGATGGTGAAGTGAAACCTCGCAACCGCGAGAAGACCAGCGCGGGCTGCGAGTAACGCACCGCGTTCCCCAGAAATAATTTTTCTTTCCTCTCCCGGACCGGGAACACCGGGAGCGGTCATGCAGCAGTGCAGCCTTACTGGTATCTGTAGAGTAAGGACCGTGATGTCATGGCCTACGAGAATCTCTTGAGATCCGTTGAGGAGAGTTCACAGGAACGGGAGCGGGAGCTCCGGGAAACCGCCCGGGTCCAGGCCGAGGAGATCCGGGCAACCTCCCGAAAACAGGCTCTGGAGATCCAGGAGATTACGATCCGGGACGCAGAGAGATCTGCGGCTATCGAGCGGAACAAGCAACTGTATCTCACGAAGGGAGATCTGAAGGAGCAGGCCCTCAGGAGCCGGGAGAAGATCTTTCTTACTGCCTTTGAAACCGCAAAGAATCAGCTGGCCCGGCTCCGGGAGGATAAGGATTACCCGGTCATCTTCGAACGGCTCACCCGGGAGGCGACCGGGGCGATGGGGGAGACCCCGTTCATCCTCCATGTCGATAAACGGGACCGCGATCTTGCCGTAAAAACAATCGCGGCGCTGGGGATCCACTGCGAGATCCGTACCGACATCGAATGTGCCGGGGGCCTCGTGGCCGGTTCACCGGACGGGCTCGTCACCCTCTCCAACACGGTCGAGTCCCGGCTTGAGCGGGCAAAAGAGCACAAGCGGCTCGAGATTTACGCCATACTGGCCGGAGGCTGAGATGGACTGGGGGTACATCAATGCCCGGATGCGGGGAATGAAGAGCCGCCTTTTAGACCATCACACGCTCGACACCCTGATCCTCCAGCCGGACCTCGATTCCCTGATGGCGGAGCTCGAGAAGACGCCGTACCACGATGACCTCATCGCAGCGAAGGGGCGGTACACCGGTATACCCGTCATCGAGTACGCCCTGCGGAACAACTTCGCCCGGGAGTTCCGGAAGGTGCTTGCCTTTGCAAAAAAAGAGGAGGCGGATCACTACATCACGATCTTCCTCCACCGCTGGGATGTCCAGAACATCAAGACGATCCTCAGGGGCAAGAACATCCACGTGACGAACGAGGAGATCCTAAGGTGTATCGTGCCCGCGGGCGAGCTGGACGAGGCGACCCTGACCGAACTCGTCCGGCAGCAGGATGCAAAAGCGGCGATCGACCTGCTCGCCACGTGGCACATCCCTTATGCCCGGCCGCTCACGACCGCGTTTCCGGCGTTTGCAAAGAGCGGCGACCTCGGGCTTCTGGAGTGTGCCCTTGACCGGTTCTATTACGAGGATGCCCTCGCTGCGGTTGCCGGGCGGGGCAGCAACAACGCGATGATCCGGCAGGTGCTGGCAACCGAGATCGATGTGGTGAACATCAAGACCGTCCTGCGGATGGTCCGTGACCATGTCGAGCCGGAAGAAGCAAAACGGTTCCTGATTGGCGGGGGATTAGAGTTCGATGAGAAGAAACTGCGCCGGCTCCTCACCCTCACCACGATCGCGGAGGTGGTGACCGCCCTCGCGAACACCCGGTACCGTTTCCTTGCCACGATCCCGGAGGCCGCCATCGAGGCAAAGAAGATCTCGGTGATGGAGAAGGAACTGGAACGGTACATGATCCAGCAGGCCACAAGGTCGTTCCTTGGCGATCCCCTGAGTGTTGCCTCGCTCATCGGGTACTTCTGGGCAAAGTACAACGAGATCACGAACATCCGGATCATCTCGCGCTGCAAGACTGCGGACTTCCCGGTCGAGCACCTGAAGGAGGAGCTCGTGTATGTATAAGTTCGTCATCGTCACCGACAGCGACCGGGCATCGGGCTTCCGGCTCGCGGGGGCGGAGGTCTTCGAGGCACGGGACGTGGAGGAGGCCCGGGCAGTGATCCCGCCCCTGCTCCACAAGGACGACATCGGGATCGTGGCGGTGAACGAGGAGTACATGCTTGGGCTGGACTCGAAGCTGATGGACCGGATCGAGAAGATGCACCGCCCGCTCATCATCCCGATCCCCTCGAAGAAGAAGGATGTGGACCGGCGGACGTACATCGAGCGGCTGCTCCGGAAGGCGATCGGGTACAACATAGTCCTGAAGAGGTGAAGAGATGATTACGGGAACAATTTCACGGATCTCGGGCCCGGTGATTATGGCAAAGGGCATGAAGGGGTCCCGGATGTACGACGTGGTGAAGGTCGGGACCGAGGCCCTCCGTGGCGAGATCATCCGGCTCGAAGGCGACGAGGCGGTGATCCAGGTGTACGAGGACACGACCGGGCTCACGCTGGGCGAGAGCGTGGAGAACACCGAGACCCCGCTCTCGGTCGAGCTGGGACCCGGGCTCCTCGCCTCCATCTACGATGGCGTCCAGCGCCCGCTGCCGGTCCTCCTGAAACTGAGCGGCGACTTCATCGGTCGGGGCATCACTGCGCCGGGACTCGACCGGGAGAAGAAGTGGGTCTTCGTTCCCGTGGCAAAGGTGGGCGACACGCTCGGGCCCGGAGACCTCATCGGCACGGTCAGGGAGTTCCAGTTCGAGCACCGGATCCTCGTGCCCCCGAAAGTGTCCGGCACGGTGACGGAGATCGCGGCCGGGTCGTTCACGGTCGAAGAGTGCGTCTGCGTGCTCGACAACAAGGTCCGGCTCTCCATGATGCAGCACTGGCCGGTCCGGCTCCCGCGACCCCACAAAAAGAAACTCGATCCCCTGCTGCCGCTGATCACGGGACAACGGGTCTTCGACTGCATGTTCCCGGTGACAAAAGGCGGGACCGCGATGATCCCGGGCGGTTTCGGGACGGGCAAGACCGTCTCCGAGCAGACGCTCGCGAAGTGGTCGGACACGCAGGTGGTGGTGTACATCGGCTGCGGGGAGCGGGGCAACGAGATGACGGACGTGCTCGCTGAGTTCCCCGAGCTCGTGGACCCCCGGACGAAACTTCCCTTAATCGAGCGGACGATCCTGATCGCGAATACGTCAAACATGCCGGTTGCGGCCCGCGAGGCCTCGATCTATACCGGGATCACCATCGCGGAGTACTTCCGGGACATGGGGTACGATGTGGCGCTGCTGGCGGACTCAACCTCCCGCTGGGGCGAGGCGCTCCGCGAGGTATCAGGAAGGCTCGAAGAGATGCCGGGTGAGGAGGGGTACCCTGCGTACCTTGCCACCCGGCTCTCGGCCTTCTACGAGCGGGCCGGCCGGGTGATCTGTCTCGGCGCCGGTGAGCGGAACGGTTCGATCACGGTCGTGGGGGCAGTCTCGCCACCCGGCGGGGATTTCTCGGAGCCGATCACCCAGAACACGCTCCGCGTTGTCGGGACCTTCTGGGCGCTGGACACGAACCTTGCCTACCGCCGGCACTTCCCGTCCGTGAACTGGATCAAGAGTTACAGCCTCTACCTCGACTCCATCGCGGAGTGGTACAGTAAGAATATTGCCCGCGACTGGCGGGAACTCCGGGAGAAGGCGATCTACCTGCTCCAGAAAGAGGTCGAACTCCAGGAGATCGTCCAGCTGGTGGGCCCCGATGCGCTGCCCGACAGCGAGAAGGCGATCCTGGACGTGACCCGGATGATCCGCGAGGACTTTCTCCAGCAGAGCGCGTACAGCGACACGGACTCGTTCTGCCCCATCGAGAAGCAGTACCTGATGCTCAAGGTGATCATGACGTATTATGAGCAGACGAACCTCGCGATGAACCGGGGGGTCAGCCTCCGGCAGGTGCAGGCGCTCCCGCTGAAGGCAATGATCGGGCGGATGAAGGATGCCGGTGAGACGAACGAGGTCCGGCAGATGATCGATGAGGTCGCGATGGCGATCTCCCGGCTGGAGGTGGAGAAATGAAAGAGGCACCGCTCTTAACCAAGGAGTACCGGACGATCGACTATGTCTCCGGCCCGCTGATCTTCGTGAACGGGGTCCTCGGGGCATCGTTCGGCGAGATCGTGAAGATCACCCTGCGGGACGGAGAAGTGCGGACCGGGCAGGTGCTCGACATCTCGGAGGAGCACGCGGTCGTGCAGGTGTACGAGGGCACCCGGGGGATCGATCTCGTGGATACAACGGTCCGGTTCATTGGGGAACCGGCGCGGATCAATGTCTCAAAGGATATGCTCGGCCGGGTCTTCTCCGGTGTCGGGACACCGCGGGACGGCGGTGCCGAGATCATCCCGGAGGCGGTGCTGGACATTGCCGGGACGCCGATCAACCCCTCGGCCCGGGACAAGCCCGCCGATTTCATCCAGACCGGCATGTCCGCAATCGATGGCCTCAACACGCTCGTGCGGGGCCAGAAGCTGCCGATCTTCTCGGGCTCGGGCCTGCCGGCCAGCAAGCTCGCCGCCCAGATCGCCCGGCAGGCAAAGGTCCGGGGCGAGGGCGAGGAGTTTGCCGTGGTCTTCGTGGCCATGGGGATCACGCACAAGGAGGCCTCGTTCTTCATGCAGGATTTCGAGCGGACGGGAGCGCTCGACCGCGTGGTCTTCTTCATGAACCTGGCCGATGATCCCACGGTCGAGCGGCTCGCGGCGCCGCGGTGCGGGCTCACGGTCGCGGAGCACCTGGCCTTCACCCACAACCTCCACGTGCTCGTGATCTTAACGGACATGATCAACTACTGCGAGGCGCTTCGCGAGATCTCGACCGCCCGCGAGGAGGTGCCGGGCCGGCGGGGTTACCCGGGCTACATGTACACGGACCTCGCCTCGATCTACGAGCGGGCCGGCCGGCTGAAAGGAAAGAGCGGGTCGATCACGCAGATCCCGATCCTGACGATGCCGGACGATGACATCACCCACCCGGTGCCCGACCTCACAGGCTACATCACCGAGGGCCAGATCGTGCTCTCGCGGGACATCTTCCGGCGCGGGGGCGATCCCCCGGTCGATGCCCTGCCCTGCCTCTCCCGGCTGATGAACCTCGGGATCGGCGAGGGCAAGACCCGGGAGGATCACCGCGGGGTAGCAGACCAGCTTTACGCCAGTTACGCGTACGGCCGCGACCTGCGCCGGCTTGTGGCGATCGTGGGGGAGGAGGCCTTGACGGACCTGGACCGGAAGTACCTGAAGTTCGCGGACGGGTTCGAGCGCCAGTTCATCACGCAGGGCGATGAGGACCGGCCCATCGAGAAGACGCTGGCCATTGCCTGGGATCTCTTTGCCACCCTGCCGGTGGATGAACTGAAGCGGATCAAGCGGGAGCATATCAGAAAATACCACCCGGCAGCCCAGGAAGCCGGGGCACCGGCTTTAGAAAAAACTGACGGGAGCTAAAACGATGGAGCAGGTCAAGCCCACGCGGATGGAGCTGATGAAGAAGAAGGCGCAGATCAAGCTCGCCGAACAGGGCCGGGACCTTTTGCGGGAGAAGATGGATGCCCTGATCGGGGAGTTCTTCAAGATCCTCTCTTCCGTCTCGGACTCCCGCGACGAGCTGGAGCAGGTCTCGCGGGCCGCCGACCTCGCCCTGCTCATCGCGGAAGCCACCGATGACCCGGTCACGCTTGCGTCCGCTGCGTTTGCCACCCGGCGGTCGATCATGGTCGGCATCACGGGTAAGAACATCATGGGCGTCCCGGTGCCGGTGATCGAGAAGAAACGGGTCTCGAAGAACATGCTCGAACGGGGCTACGGGATCATCACGACGAGTGCCCGGATCGATGAGACGGCCGAGCGGTACGAGGTGGAGCTGGACCTGCTGATCAAGCTTGCCGAGAGCGAGACGGCAATGCGGCGACTCGGGTCTGAGATCCAGATGAACCGGCGCCGGGTCAATGCCCTTGAGCAGATCCTGATCCCGGAACTGAAGAGCCAGGCGAAGTACATCAAGAACGCAATCGAGGAGCGGGAGCGGGAGGATCTCTTCCGCCTGAAAAAGGTCAAGAGTATCTTGGAGAAGAAGAAAAAGAAGGCAAAGGAGAAGCGGCTGGGAGCGATGAAGTGAGACACATTTTATTCCTGAAATAATCGTGTTTGATCTTTCGGGATATGTTTCTCAACACTGATTCGTTCAGCATCCTGTTTCCATTGATGTATCCAATGGTTATATTCCTTCATCCCTTCTTGTCTCATCAGATAATGCCCGGCGTTGCTATCAGTACATAAGAATAGAACATACACAATTGCTCTTTCATCTGTGGTATTAATTTCTACAACAATCGGGGGTTTTTCATAGAGTTCTGATAACCGTTCAGCATATAATTCCACAAGAGCTTTTCTTGTATTGTCATACTTTACCATTAATGATTCAAATTTCGGTCGCCATTCAGTCTCATCAAGACCGAGCATGGTAGTTATTGTATGAGAGTTGATGTTGACATTCATCTGAAGCCCATAGGTCATTAGTGTGATAATCATCTCGGGCCGCCTTTCTCGCAGGGATCCATCGTTTGCAGTCCATTGACCCTTGAGAGTCCCAATTTTTTCAATAATTTCCCATGGAAGATCTGAAGCCGCATGGGGATCTAAAATCCAGAGGCTCGGAAATTTCGGAGTAATAAATTTACACGCTTCTTCAACAGCATCGTTGATCTCTAACATTGTAATAACAGGTTGAATTTTTGGATATTTTGACAAGAGTAGTTCAAGATTATCTTTTTGCTCGCGACATACAGCATCTTTTGGATGGTAGGTATTTAAAAAAAGAGTTCGGCCTTTAGGATAATTAATCTGCTGCAAGAATAGCAGAACCTAGCCAAGTCGGCTGAGACAAACTGTGCTTTTTACTCTCATCACAGTAACATAATCCCGTCGATGCAAACAAACCAAAAATATCAAGCGTCGGAAGATTTCTTTTTACATGATCTACCCAGATTTTCAGGTAAAATTCAATGAACGCATGCTTTTTTCGAGTGTGCCATTTTACTTTTTCATATAGCAGACCATCCTTATCTCGATAAAAATCATCCATTAATTAATGATTATACATAATGTGGCATAAATCTTAATGAGAAAACCAATAAGCAATAACACAACACAGGAATTGTGAGAGATGGCTCAAAATTCCGGTATCGAATGGACTGAGACCACATGGAACCCGGTAACCGGGTGCAGCAAGATTAGCCCGGGCTGTAAAAATTGCTACGCTGAACGGATGGCACACCGGCTTCAGGCAATGGGCCAGCCGAATTATCGGGACGGGTTCAAGGTTACCCTTCATGAACGGATGTTGCCTCTTCCGCTTGAGTGGAGAAAATCCCGGATGATCTTTGTCAATTCGATGAGCGATCTCTTCCACAAGGATGTCCCCACACCGTTTATCAAAAAAACCTTTGACGTCATGAAAAATGCATCACGGCATACATTCCAGGTCCTCACCAAACGATCAGATCGATTTCAGGAGATTGAAGGAACCCTCAGGATCCCAAAAAATGTCTGGCTGGGTGTCAGCGTTGAATGCGAAGATTATCTCTATCGCATAGACGATCTTCGGGCAACATATGCACCGGTAAAATTCCTATCGCTTGAACCATTGATCGGTCCGCTGCCGGGCTTGAACCTTGATGGTATTGACTGGGTAATTGTCGGCGGGGAGTCAGGACCCGGGGCACGGTTGATGAAGGAGGAGTGGGTGACGGATATACGGGATGCCTGTCTCAAATCGAATGTTCCCTTCTTCTTCAAACAATGGGGTGGCGTATTCAAGAAACGTGCTGGCCGAGAACTTGATGGGAGAACGTGGGATCAGATGCCAGCCCCGGTGTCATCCAGAATTGCATAAATTTTCAGCAGATTCCGATTGCAAAAGCTAGCCGGATCCTACCCCCGCCATTTCTCCGGCCAGCCTTTTCCACAGAATATCAAGTCCATGATGATTCAATAGGCAACAATTAGACGTTTTTTAGGGGTAGAAATGCCCCTCATATGAGCAAAATAACGCTAATTCAGCCTTCGTTCAAAACCAGTACTCTATAATTCGCAAAAAAACGCGACTATCAAAAAAGTGGTTTTTTAAATTGGGCTCCAATTGGCAAACGGAGCGTTTTGCTGGCAGTTATTTTTCAGGGGGTTTGTAAGTCCCGGATACCCCAAAAAAGGGGATTACTCCGGTGAGACCGGCGATGGCACGGTGAAGGGACAGATAAATCCCTCCCTGCGGATCGGGAAGGTTGCGGAGACGATGGACCGGTCCAGCCCGGGAGCATTCTCCCTGATGGGCCGGACGCGGACATTATCCGGCAGGAATACGATGATCACCCGACCGGGTTTTCCTTCGCATTCCGTCAGCTGAGTCCGGCCTGCATATCAGGAATATTCGGATCGCCGCCCCAATCCTCATCCTCTTCGGGCAGCCTTGATTCGGACCTAACAAGAGAGAAGTGTATGGCAGACCCTGACAGAAATGCACCACACACAGGGATCTGCAGGAACCAATGTCATGAACATGTTATCGAACGAATCATTCGGGTCCAGAAGCTCCATCAGGGGCATTCTGTCACCCGCCAGCATCCGTCCCGGTGAGCCGTGTCGCTGCAACAGGCACGACCCATGGAGGGATACCCGAGATCAAACAGGGGGTGAACCGGGAAATCCGTTGCCCTGCACCGACCAAACGACATCACACTAACCTCATGGGGCTGGTACCTGCACAGAACGTCAGCCCGTACAACTCTGTACACATCTCATTGGCCGACCGGAGCACCAGCCCGTCTGCCAAAAACGTTCGACTAAAAAAAACACATTTTTCATGGTCTGTCAAAAGGGGAGAGAATATCATTTCGTGCCACCATGATGCCATTCCCCCTTCCCGGACACCACGAATTACCCGGTCACACCATGCACAAAAAACCCGGTTGCCCTCGTCTTTTTTTACTGCACACGGGCTTTTCTGACACGGGAATATGCATCAAATGTATTGATCTCTGAAGAGGGATGTTCCCTGATGAACGAGAGAAACATCCGGAGCTGCTCGATGGTCTCCGGGTGGAGTTCATGCTCCATCATGCAGGCATCCTTCTCTGCGATATCATGGGACACGTTCATGATCTCAAGGAACGAGCGGAGCGTGACATGGCGGTCCCGGATCACGGTTGCGATCTTCTGCCCCTCCGGTGTCAGCGTAACGCCTTCATATTTCCGGTACGTGATCATGCCCATAGTATCGAGTTTCTGTACCATCTCGACAACGGTGGGAGGCTGGATGCAGAGTTCCCGGGCAATATCCTTGGTGCGGGCATACCCTTTGTCACGCGACGCGTTCAGGATCGCTTCCAGGTAATCCTCCGCTTTCCTGCTGAGCGCATGCATGATCGATCTTGGTTCTTGGGGAATATAAAAATTTAGGTGTTCCTAAATTCAATTATCTGCGCGGGAATTTCGGATCGGAGCGAATAACCTAATATTTTTTGATGATCTGTCAGGCACCCGAACATTGTTCGGGCACCCGTTATCCCTCCCGAATATCTGATATTCCTGCATGGAAGTTACAAAAACAAAGCCGGAAGGAGCCTCCCCCCGCGATGGCGTGATCACGCTCGACCGGATCGCGCCTCCGGGCACCTGCCGCGTGGTCATGGTGCCGGCCCGGGGCCCGGTCCGGCAGCGGCTGCTGGCGCTCGGGTTTGTCCCGGGTGCGATCATTGAAGCAGTACGGGCAGCTCCGCTCGGCGATCCGATCGAATACAAAGTGAAAGGCGCCTGCATCTCCCTCAGGAAAGAGGATGCACGACTCATCTCCGTTACCGCGGGGGATGCTCGATGACCGAGACTATGCCCCTCTCATTCCTCTCACCCGGGACGGAAGCCACCGTTGCCGATGTCCGGGCTGCCGATGGCATGCTCCGGCACCTGGCAGCCATGGGAATTCACCCGGAGAGCCGGGTGACCGTGGTCTGTTCTGACCGGGGCTCCCTGATCGTCTCGGTTGCAGGCACCCGGTATGCCCTCTCGAAAGGCATGGCCATGAAGATCCTGGTCGGGAGATATGCCCATGAAAATCCCGGGCAGCTTAATAAAGAGGGGACCGCATGAAGAAGACGATCCGGATCGCCCTTGCCGGCAACCCGAACGTGGGCAAGAGCACCATCTTCAATGCACTCACCGGGTCACGCCAGCACGTGGGCAACTGGCCCGGCGTCACGGTCGAGAAGATGAGCGGGTTTGCAAAGTACCAGGATTACGAGATCGAAGTCGTGGATCTCCCCGGTACCTACAGCCTGACCGCGTACTCCATTGACGAAGTGGTAGCCCGCGATTATATCATTGATGAGAAGCCCGATGCGGTTGTCCACGTTGTGGATGCCACCAACTTCGAGCGGAACCTGTACCTCACCACCCAGCTCATGGAACTGGGCGTGCCGCTCGTCATGGCCCTCAACATGTCGGACATGGCAGAGAAGGCCGGTACCGCCATCAACCGGGCGTCCATGAAGAAGTTCTTCGGGATCCCGGTGGTCAGGACCGTGGGTAGCAAAGCAGAAGGTCTCGACGAACTCCTCCGGACCGCGGTCCACGAAGCCGAAACCTCACCCCATCATGAACACGCCATCGGGTATGGCGACGCGATCGAACGCACCATCTCCGATCTCGTAGCTGCCCTGGGGAATGATCCGGCCCTTGCGGCCCGGTACCCGCCACGCTGGCTGGCCATCCGCCTGCTGGAAGGCGATGAGAATGCCCGCGAAAAACTTGCCGGCAGCCCGGCACAGGCTCACGTACTGGCCCTGCTCGAAAAATCCGATCTCGGCGAGACCGAAGCTGCCATGGCAGACCGTCGGTATGAAGTCATTGCCGCACTCCTGCCGCAGGTCTGTACGACCTGCGTCAAAGAGATGAACTCCTCGGATATCATCGACCGGGTGATCACGGACCGGTATCTCGGCATCCCGATCTTCCTTGCCCTGATGTGGGGAGCATTCCAGCTCACGTTTGCGGTTGCCACTCCATTCATGGCAGCGATCGAAGCGCTGTTCGGGTACTGTGCCGGGCTCCTCTCCTCAGGAAGCGTGGAACCGGCATGGCTCGGGTCCCTTCTTGGCGACGGCATCATCGGCGGTGTTGGATCGGTGATCATCTTCCTGCCCAATATATTCATCCTCCTCTTCCTCCTCTCGCTCCTGGAAGACAGCGGGTACCTTGCCCGGGCCGCATTTGTCATGGACCGGCTCATGTACGCCATCGGCCTGCCGGGCAAGTCTTTCATCCCGATGCTGATCGGATTCGGGTGCAATGTCCCGGCGATCATGGCGACCCGGACGATCGAGGATCCGAAAGACCGGCTGCTCACGATCCTGATCAACCCGTTCATGTCCTGCAGTGCACGACTGCCGGTATACGTCCTCTTTGCCGGGGCATTCTTCCCGGCGAACGCGGGAACCGTGGTCTTCGTATTGTACGTGCTCGGGATCGCCGTCGCGATAGGCTCCGCATGGCTGTTCCGAAAGACCATCCTTCCCGGAAAGCCGGCACCGTTCCTCATGGAGATGCCGCCCTACCGCCTGCCCACCATCTTTACATCAGTACGGCACATGTGGGACCGTGGTTCGATGTACATCCGGAAAGCCGGAGGTATCATCCTGTTTGCCAGCATCATCGTCTGGGGGCTGGCTACGCTTCCTTACGGGGTCGAGTACGGAAGTGCAGACAGCTATGCCGGCATGCTCGGGCACCTGCTCCAGCCAGTCTTTGCCCCACTCGGGTTTGACTGGAAGATTGCCGTTGCGCTCCTCTTCGGCTTTGTAGCAAAGGAGATCGTGGTCGGATCGCTCGGTGTCCTTTACGGGACCGGGGAAGACAGCGGGTCGCTCCAGGATGCCCTGCTGGCGGATCCGTCGCTTGGGCCGGTCACTGCCTTTGCCCTCATGGTGTTCGTGCTGCTCTACCTTCCCTGCCTTACTGCCTTTGCGGTTATCCGCAAGGAGACCGGGTCATGGAAATGGACACTGTTCTCGGTAGGCTATGGCATCAGCGTGGCGTATCTCATTGCTCTCATTATCGTGCATATAGCCCCGGTTGTCCTCGGGAGGATCTGATTATGACATCCTTTGGAAAAACCCTCTTCGCCGCAGTGTTCGGCATCCTGTACCTGCTCTCCGGTATTGTCATGATCCTGTCGGCAGCAATCCCGTACCTCGCGGAGCTTACCGGCCCGTATCTCATACCTGCCGATCCTGCCGCCGGCTTTGTGCTCTGCGTGGTGGGACTGGTCTTCCTGTTTGCCTGCCGGAGGCTGGCACAAGGAACGCCCAACGGACACGCATTCCTTTATGTCGGCATGGCGCTGGCCCTGATATTCGGGATCGTTGCACTGCTCTCCCTGCTGGCGCAGGGCGCCGAGATCGTCATCTTTGGGGATGGCGAGCCGTGGGACCCAATCCAGATTCTGGTTCCCATGGTGTACCTTGCACTGGTACCAGCCATCGGGCTGTATACATGGGGCCGGGGATTCATCGGCAACCTGATCGGGGTGTGAGCATGGGAGGAACGCTCCAGTCCATTGCCCGGGTGATCCGTACAGGAAACCTGACCCTGGCGGAATGCGCCCTGCGGCTGGGAATGACCCAGGAGCAGCTGGAGGATCGTCTCTCCCTGCTGGAACGCCAGGGATACATTCTCCGCGAGGCCGGCATGCCGGAGAGCGCCACGTGCTCGTGTGGCCATTGCTGCACATCGTGCCGCACACCCGGCAGCCGGCAGATTCCCGCTGTCATCTCACTCACAGAAAAAGGAGAGCGCCTTGTCGGGGATAGTAAAGGTGATCTCCGATGAGTACCTGTCCCTTCTGTTCAGAGCGGCATGCCCGCACCGGCTGGAAGGAGTTTCTCCGCCGGCCGGAAACCCTCTTCACAATTGCCAGCGGTTCACTGCTGGCACTGGCAGTAATCGCCGATCCCCAGCAGATGCTTCACGATGATGGGGGAGCATCCGGCATCGGCATGTACCTCTACCTGGCTGCAGCGCTCACGGGATCTTCCTATATCTGGTATTCGGCACTGCGAGGGGTCCTGCACCGCGACTTCACCACCGACATTCCCGTGTCGCTCGCTACCCTTGCTGCGCTCGCTATCGGGCAGTACCCGGCCGCCGCCGTTGTTGCAGTATTGCTGCTTGTTGGAGGCCTGCTGGAAGAATATGTTGCTGCCCGGGCAGAACATGCCATGGAAGCCCTTGCCGCGCTGCTGCCGGATCAGGTCACAGTCAGACGTGACAGCGGCGATATCCTGGTACCGCTCGATACCGTCAGACCCGGAGATACCGTACTGATCCGGTCGGGCGAACGGATTCCCGTTGATGGCGAGATAATCACCGGAACTGCATCGGTCAACCAGGCTGCCATTACCGGGGAGAGTATCCCGGTGGCCAGGACCACCGGCGATAGCGTCTATGCCGGGACATTCAATGAGTGCGGAGCCCTTGAGATCCGTACCCTGAAGACCGGAGGCCTGACACTGCTGGGCCGGATCCGGGAGCTGATTGCAGAATCCCGGGAACAGAAACCTCCGGTTGAACGGGTGCTTGACCGGTATTCCCGTCTCTACACGCCGGCTGCCCTTCTCCTGGGTGGAATCATCTGGTGGTGGAGCGGGGACCTCCTGCGGGCCATCACGATGCTTATTGTCTTCTGTCCCTGCGTGATCATCCTGGCAACGCCAACCGCGCTGGTTGCCGCCATCGGTAATGCAGCCCGCCGGGGTAACCTCATCAAGAGCGGGGAAGCCATTGAGAAGATGGCCGCGGTGGATACGGTGATCTTTGACAAGACCGGGACACTGACCAGCGGAAAGCCGGTCCTCACAACGATCATCCCGCTCCGGAACCAGAGCGAAGAGGCGGTCCTGCAGATTGCAGCAGGCATGGAGAAATTCAGCGAGCACCCGCTTGGGAAGACCGTTGTGGCAGAAGCGTTGCGGCGGGGCCTCGCCATTACGGACCCGGCATCGTTCAGGGTGGTGCCGGGACGGGGGATCTCTGCCGTTATCGGAAACCTGAATGTATTCCTGGGCAATGAAGCAATGATGGCGGACGAGAAGATCCCCCTTGATCCGGGCACACGGGAAGGGGCACCATTCCAGGACACCCGTGCACAGACCGTGACCTATCTTGCCATCGACAGTGAGATTGCGGCGATCTTTGTATTCGAGGATTCCCTGAGGGCAGATGCCCGGGCAGTCATCGAAGATCTGCAGGCCCGGGGCATCCGGTGCGCCATGGTGACCGGTGATGAGGTGACGGCAGCGGCCGTGGTGGCACAGCGTCTCGGGATTCCCGAGGTCCATGCCAATATCCTTCCTCAGGATAAGGTGGCGATTGTCCGCAGCCTGCAGGCAGAAGGGCGCCATGTGGCATTTGTCGGGGACGGGGTCAATGACGGGCCGGCGCTCGCCGCAGCTGATGTCGGGATTGCCATGGGACTTTCCGGGACCGATGTGGCCATCGAAACTGCGGATATCGCCCTGTTGTCCGATGACCTTTCCGCACTGCCTCACATTCATGCTCTCTCGCAGACCACGCTTGCGACCATCAGGAACAATCTCATCTTCTCGGTTGGGGTCCTTATCGTTGCCGTACTGCTCACCATTCCCGGTATCCTGCACCCGGTTACCGGCGCCCTTGTCCATGAGATCTCATCGCTGCCGGTGATTGCCAATTCGGTGCGCCTGATCGCATACCGGAACGGATGAACTGTGAAGATGACCCGGATCCGGTTTTAACCGGTGCCGGTTTACCGGGTCTATCCTCCCAAAGTCCGTTTTTTAACTCCGGAAAACCGGGGCTCACATTCGCGTTCTGTTGGTGGTTCTTAATCTGAAGTGAGGAAACGAAGCCTGTAAGGGGCTTGTTTTATCTCCTCTCCATACAACCGTCTGTCCCCATAAAACAGAACGGATCTTCCGCCAGGAAGTCCCCGTCAGCAGCGTGCGCCCGGACCCGGCACCCGCCGCCACAGAGATCCCGGTATCTGCACGTCCCGCACCGGCCCCCGAACCGGGCATCCTTCTTTCGGAACCGGGCGAGAACGGAGCTGGCATCATCAGCCCAGAGCTCGCTGAACGACCGGTCCCTGACATTCCCCACGAGAAATTCCGGGGAACGGGCGAACTGGCAGGGGTACACGTTCCCTTGGGTATCAATATTGGCCACCCGGGTGCCGGCGCTGCACCCACCCTTCAGGGATTCGAGCAGCCCCCGGGCATCGGCAAGGTCTTCCGATCCGTCCTTTTCCATCGACGCGAGCAGGTGGATGCAATCCTGCGGGGCATCTACGGTCAGGAATTCCATAGTGGCGGGATTTGTCTCCTTTGCTTTCCGGTAGAGAAGATCGAGCGCGTCGGTTACTTCGCCCCGGTCAAGTTGCAGCCGGCAATAGGAATCGGTCCCCCGTCCGGTGGGCACAAGCCAGTACAGGCAGAACCGGGACGCACCAAGCGAGAGGGAGAGATCGACCAGTGCCTCCAGTTCCCGGCAGTTCTCTTTTGTGAGCGTGACCCGGACCCCGCACCGGAGCCCGGCCTCTTTGCAGGCTGCGAATGCAGCGAGGGTCCGTTCAAACGCACCGGGCAGATTGCGGAACCGGTCATGAGTCCCGGCCCATGCACCATCCAGCGAGATCCCGGCATATTCGATCCCGCTCTCTTTGATCCTGCGGGCGATATCCGGCGTTATCAGCGTGCCATTGGTACTGAGCGCCATTTTGAGACCCCGGCTTTTTGCGTGACGGGCGAGATCCCAGATATCCTCCCGCATCAGGGGTTCCCCCCCGGTGAACAGGATGAGCGGCACACCCATCCCCGCGAGATCATCGATCACACCCAGCGCTTCAGCAGTGGACAGTTCTCCTTCCGTTGTGCGTCCCGGTCCTGACCTGCTGTAGCAATGGGTGCAGCTTAAGTTGCAGCGGTCCGTGAGGTTCCAGAATACGACCGGCCGGAACATGCCCGAGAACGCGAGATAACTGCTGGGCACATTAGCTTGTGACTTGTGCCGGTGCCGCAGCACGCTGCTGACGGTTCCCCGGCCGTGCATGCATTGGGTAATCCTGTTCATGAGCTCCCTCCGTTCTCCTGCATCCGGACATTCGGCACACGCTTGAACTCGCGGGTACTGAAGAGGATGGTATAATCCGGGCATTGGATCGTTTCGGCAACCGCCTTTACTTCGTCCACGACCTTCTCTCTGCTGTACCCGTGGTGGACGGTATACAGGGTGTACTCCCATCGTCCCGGGACCGGTTTGCGTTCATAACAATGGGTCACCTGGGGAAATGCTGCCAGCAGGTTTCCTGTATCCACCTCTCCGTCCCGTGCCGGTTTCCATGCCACGAGGGCATTTGCGCAGATCCCCATCTTCCGCTGATCGATCCGGGCCCGGAATTTCCGGATCACGCCTGCCTCTTTCAGGCGCCGTATCCGGGCCACTACGTCATCGCCGCTCAGGCCCAGCCGGTCTCCTATCTCTTCAAACGGTGCCGGGACAAACGGGAGACCCCGTTCCAGTTCCCGGAGCAGGTGAATATCAGTCGGGTCCATCAGGTATCCACTCCGGATTGTGCAGGCAAAAAGGCGAACCGCACATCGATTTTGATCTTGTTCACCGTTGGCAGGTCAAGGACATCGGAGTCCGGAATTCCCGTCCTCTTCAGGATCTCGTCCAGGACCTTCCGGATCCCATCCCCGTTCTTCGCAGCAATCGTGAACCAGAGGGAGTAGTAATGGTCCCGCTGGAAATTGTGCGAGACTTCCGGACAGCTGCCGATGATGGCCGCAATATCCTGTATTCTGTCCTCCGGCACATGGAGGGCGACCAGTGTTGCGGCATGCAGGCCAAGGTGACGGGATTCCAGCACGGGGGATATTCCCCGGATAATGCCTGCTTCCTCCAGCCGCTTCATGCGGCTCAGGATCTCGGCCTCGGAAATTCCCACGCGGTCTGCGATCGCGTTCCATGGCCGGGATACGAGCGGAAGATCATCCTGCAGGGCATTGAGAATGGCCAGATCGGTCTGGTCCGGTACGAAGAGGGAGCGGGTGCTCATGGTATCTCCGTGCCGGGCTGGTACAGGCACCACGGGTCTTCCCCGCAACATTCCCCGTTGAGCGTTCCCGGCGTTGCAAGCCCGTCACACCAGAGTGGCGGGGTCGCATCTTCCCGCCGGTATGCCCGGGCCCTGCACCCGCCGCAGCTTGACTTGAATTCGCACTGCCCGCACTTTCCCGTGAGCCGGTCAGGATCGCGGAGTGCTGTAAAGAGCGGGGAACGGTTCCAGATCTCTCGAAACGGAGTGGTGCGCACATTCCCGGCGCTCACCGGCAGGTACGGGCAGGGCGTCACATCCCCATTGGCAAAAATCCGGCAGTAGGTGATACCGGCGAGGCAGCCGCGTCCCCAGGCAGGATTTACGATGCCAAGACGGTCCGCGATCCTGCGGAACTGCGGGGCACACGTCGGGCGGATGTTGAGTCCCGAATCCCGGTAACGGATGAGGATCTGCCGGATCAGCTCCTCGTACTCCTCCGGGCTGCGGGGCTCGATCTGCCGGGCCCTCCCGGTCGGGATGGGGAAGAAGAGTTGGTAATCGCGGACACCGAGGGAGGTCCCGAGGCCGATCACGTCATCCACATCGCGGATATCGGACCGCATCACCGCCATGTTGATCTGGACGGCAATCCCTGCATCGCGGCAGTACCCGATGGCCGCAACCGCCCGCTCCCAGACACCGACAAGACCCCGGAACGAATCATGGGTTGCAGCATCGTTTGAGTCCAGGCTGATGGCCACCGCCCGGATTCCTGCATCCCGGAGTTTGGACGCAACCGCTTTGTCGATGAGATACCCGCTGGTGCCCATCACCATCCGGAGTCCCTTTTTTGTGCCGTACCGTGCAATTTCATAGATATCTTCACGGAGGAGCGGTTCGCCACCGCTCAGCACGACGACCGGCGTACCCGCGGCCCGGATCTGGTCGATAACTCCGAATGCCTCCCTTGTTCCGAGCACGCCTTCTGCTTCCTGTTCACCTGCGTCTACGTAACAGTGGGAACACTTCAGGGGGCACCTGAGCGTGATGTTCCACGAGATGATACGCGGTGCGTTCACTGCACCGTTCAAGGGTTCAGTCCCTGTGCCAGATCGAAGCGATCGAGGTTCATCACTTTGGTCCAGGCTGCTACGAAGTCGTGCAGGAACTTCTCCTGGGAGTCCGCACTTCCATAGACTTCCGCCAGGGCCCGGAGCTGGGAGTTCGAACCGAAGATGAGATCGACACGCGTGCCGGTCCACCGGACTTCGCCCGTTTTGCGATCGCGGCCCTCGAACACGTCTGCGTCTTCCGAGATCGGTTTCCACTCCGTGCCCATGTCGAGCAGGTTAGTAAAGAAGTCGTTGGTCAGCGCTTCTGGTCTCTTTGTAAAAACGCCGTGTCTGGTCTGTCCGAAGTTGGTGTTCAGCACACGCATGCCGCCAACGAGCACCGTCATCTCGGGCGCGGTCAGGGTCAACAGTTGCGCTTTGTCGACCAGCAACTCCTCGGCCGATGCGGCATAGCGGGTCTTTTGGTAGTTGTGGAAACCGTCCGCCTTTGGTTCGAGCACGGCGAAGGATACCGGATCGGTCTGCTCCTGTACGGCGTCCATGCGTCCCGGCGTGAAAGGAACCGTCACCTCGTGACCTGCTCTCTTTGCAGCCTGTTCGACACCTGCACAGCCGGCCAGGACGATCAGGTCAGCCAGCGAGACCTTCTTACCGCCGGTGGCGGCGCTGTTAAAGGTGCTCCGGATACCCTCAAGGACCTTGAGCACCTTTGCCAGCCGGGCAGGCTGGTTGACGTCCCAGTCTTTCTGCGGCGCCAGACGAATGCGGGCTCCGTTCGCACCGCCGCGCTTGTCGGAGCCACGGAAGGTGGACGCCGATGCCCATGCGGTCGAGACCAGCTCCGAGATCGACAGGCCGGACGCCAGGATCTTTTCCCTGAGAGAGGTGATGTCCTGTGCATCAATCAGCGGGTGATTGACGGCAGGGATGGGGTCCTGCCAGATGAGCTCTTCAGCGGGAACCTCCGGGCCGAGATAGCGTGCACGGGGACCCATGTCGCGATGCGTCAGCTTGAACCATGCCCGGGCGAACGCGTCCGCAAGCTGGTCCGGGTGCTCGTAGAAGCGCCGGGAGATCTTTTCGTAGGCAGGGTCGAACCTCAGGGAAAGGTCCGTGGTCAGCATGGTCGGGGCATGGTGCTTCTTTTTGTCGTGGGCATCAGGAATCGTGCCGGCGCCTGCGCCACCCTTTGGCTGCCACTGGTGCGCACCGGCCGGGCTCTTTGTCAGTTCCCATTCGTAACTGAACAGGATCCGGAAAAAGTTGTTGCTCCACTTCGTTGGCGTGTTGGTCCAGGTGACCTCCAGGCCGCTCGTTATCGTGTCACCGCCTTTACCGGTACCAAAACTGCTCTTCCAGCCGAGGCCCTGCTCTTCGATGCCCGCTGCCTCGGGCTCAGGCCCCACGTGGGATGCAGGGCCGGCGCCGTGGGTTTTACCGAAGGTATGACCGCCGGCGATGAGGGCAACCGTCTCCTCGTCATTCATGGCCATGCGGGCGAACGTCTCGCGGATATCCTTTGCTGCTGCGACCGGGTCCGGGTTGCCGTTCGGGCCTTCCGGATTGACGTAGATCAGCCCCATCTGCACGGCTGCAAGGGGATTTTCAAGGTTTCGTTCGCCGGAGTAGCGTTTGTCTTCCAGCCACATGTTCTCGGAACCCCAGTACACGCTCTCTTCCGGTTTCCAGGCATCAACACGGCCTCCGGCAAAGCCGAACGTTTTGAACCCCATCGACTCCAGGGCAACATTACCGGCAAGAATCATGAGATCGGCCCATGAGATCTTCCACCCGTACTTCTGCTTGATCGGCCAGAGCAGCCGGCGTGCCTTGTCGAGGTTCACGTTGTCGGGCCAGCTGTTGAGGGGCGGGAAGCGCTGCTGGGCAGAACCGGCGCCGCCGCGACCGTCACCGGTGCGGTACGTGCCGGCGCTGTGCCATGCCATGCGGATAAAGAGTGGCCCGTAGTGGCCGAAGTCAGCCGGCCACCAGTCCTGCGAGCTTGTCATCAGCGCCTGAAGATCCTTTTTTACGGCCGCCAGGTCGAGTTTTTTGAACTCCTCCGCATAGTTGAACTCAGTCCCCATCGGATTTGACAGGGGAGTGTGCTGGTGAAGAACCTTCAGGTTCAACTGGTTCGGCCACCAGTCCTGGTTGGACCTGCCCCGGCCGGATACCTGTCTGTTTGCCCCGCCCGTTACCGGGCACTTGCTGTCGTCAGCCATAACGTCATCTCCTGTTTTTGATCAGGTGAACATCCACAAAGGTCCGGGCCATGCTGCCCTGCCGCGAGAGAATTCCGGTTGCCAGCAACCGGGACTCCATGATCCGTCGTGAGGGTTTCTTGGCCATGATCTATCAAAGGTAAAATTACCACGGTCGTATTTAATATGGTAGGGTTTTGGGCATACCATCCCCTGTACCTTGATTCTTCGACAGATGAGGACATGTCATGACAGAAAATGTTCGAGCCTTGTCGTATTTTTGCAAAATGAGAGAGAGATCTGATGATCGTTGGTATTTCCTTATTTCCGTTTTTCCTTGGTGGCCCTCCTACCGTCCCGGCCGTGAAGCAGCCCTGACCGCTGCCTCTTCGGTATCATAGATCAAAAAAATACCCGCAAACCCGGACATGGTGAAGATATGGTCGACGAACGGTGTGAGCGCAAAGACCCCGAAGTGACCGCCCGCCGCTTTTACGGTCTTTGCGGTCTTGAGGAGGACCCGGAGCCCGGAGCTGGAGATATACTCGGTTGGTGAAAGATCGCAGAGCAGGGCCCGGGGTTCGCGGGCGGCAAGTTCCCGCAGCTCATGCTCCAGCGTCAGTGCAGCCACATGGTCGATCTGGTGGGGCATGACGACCGTGATGATCCCCCCGCTGGTTCGTACTTCGCATAACTCCATGAGCACTCTCTCCTCAAGGGTTTTTCCTGATACTCACATTTTCCGGCCCGGATATTAAATGATGAGGCACTCCCGGAAAAGAGGGAGGCAGCAATCTTAAAAAAAACATGAACATCAGGTCCGGCCAGAGGCGCCGGAGAGACCGGCCCTCACGGCCCCGGTCCTTCGATCTCTGCCTCTTTCCTGAACGGCCGGTACACCATCCCGCCCCCCTCGTAGAATTTACCGAAGAACTCAACAAGGTGCAGACGCACCGAGTGGATCGAGGGGGAGAACATCGCGAGCAGGATGTTGAGCGCGTGCAGGAGTATGGCAACGATGATACCGATGATGGCAAACTCGAACGCCCCGCCAAGCCGGTTGGCCACCATCGCGAGGATCACCGAGGCCATGCCGATTGCCATCAGCCTCGCATACGAGAGGATGTTACCCACCGTGCTCATCACCTCGATCGTGCCGAAGACTCCCGCTCCCATCAGGATCAGGGGCAGGGCAATGACCATGAGAACGATCACCGGGTAGATCGCAGCCTCCGGCACAACCCCGGTCAGCATCCCCATCAGGACCACGAGCCCGGCGATCATCATCAGCATGCCGCACTTCTCGAAGAGGTGCTTACGACTCTTCGTGATCATCGCGTTCCGGATGCCGATGACGAGACCCAGGACGACGTGGACGACCCCGATGGCGATGGCGACGATGAGCATCGGGATCATCGCCTCCACCCGGTTCCAGCTGATCCCAAGGAAGGTGACCGGGTGGATCCAGCCCATCGTCTCCCCGAGATCCCCGAAGAACTCGCCGAACAGGTAGCCGAAGAAGATCGTCGGGATCGATGAGATGATCAGGATGTCGGCCAGGTTCCGTGCAAATTCCATTGCCGCAAAGCGGTACCGGATCGCGAGCGCGAGTGCGAGGATGACCAGGCCATACCCGATGTCGCCTACCATGAGCCCGAAGAAGAGCGGGAAGAAGACAGCGAGGATGGGGGAGGGGTCGACCTCCCGGTAGCGCGGCGGGGCAACGAGTTGCATGATGAACTCAAAGGGCTTCACCCAGAAAGGGTTGTCATAGAAGACCGGGGCGTCCTCCATATCCTTCTCCGTTGTCGGGAGTTCGCAGACGACCACGTGGTCACTAAAGGTTTCGTGCAGGGCAGTTCTTGTCTTCTTTAAGAACTTCCTTGGGATCCAGCCCATGATGACGAAGGTGTACTCCGAGGTCCCGAAGTTCCGGTATGCGCCGAGTTCGCAGTGGATATTTGCAAGCTGCTTCTTGATCACCACGAGCTCCTGGTACCAGGTGTTCGAGAGCGCGAGCAGGTCCGCGTCGATTTTTGCGATCTCGTCCAGCGCACTGATCCGGTTCATCTCGAGCAGGGAGTACATCTCGTAGAACGGCTTGCCGGAATATTCCTTTGGGAGCCGCACCTCGTTCACGTTCACGGAGTAGATGAAGGAGTGGACGTCCTCGGAATATTTCTTGGGGAAGACCATGATGGCGGCGAGGGTCTCGGCATCGACCGTTGTCGCGGTCATCTCGAACCGGTCACCGGTGATCGTGTCCAGCTCTTTCTTGATCAGTTCGAGGACATCGCGGTGCTCCTCCTGGATGAGCAGGATCGTGACCTCGAACCCCTCCAGCACCGGCAGTTCCTTCTCGACCGGCTGGATGATGTCGAGGACTTTTGCATACCGGTTCAAGGTGACGACCGAGAGCGCGAGTTCGCTCTTCTTTGCCGCCAGCTCCCGGGTGGTGGTCTCAAGGGTACGGATGATCTCCCGCGCCCTCGCGATGAGCTCCGTGTGGGTCTCATGTTCGAGCAGGGCACTGAGCTGTGCCTGCCGGTCAGGGTCATCCGCAATCACCGGCAGGGTCGTGAATATTGCGCTGATCGTGGCAAGGACGGCGGTGATCTCATCCGCCTCATCCTGCCGGACGCTCATCAGCCGGATCTCGGTCTCCGGGATCAGATCCTGTGCGTTCTCCAGGTGGACGGTTCCCGCCCGGTACAACAGGTCGACGGCCCGGCCCAGGTCCTCTTTTGGCCCGATCACCTGGATGCGTTTCATCTGCTGGAGCAAGAACAACCCCCTGCCGGGTGCTCCCGGCCCTATTCCGTTGTCACGTACCTGACGATTCGTTCTGCGGCGGCAGGGATGTTTCGCTCGCCCTGCTCGATTGTGGTCTCCCGTTCAAGTTCAGCCGCTTTTTTGAGGTCTTCGATCTCGATCTCGGTCCTTCCCCGCTCCTTCCAGTACACCTGTTCGGCAGTGGTCTTCCCGAGTTTGTCTGCCGTGCAGAGCAGGTCTTCGGCCTCAGACCTTGCAGCGGCAACGGAGGCCTCCGCTTCTGCCCGTGCAGCCTCGACCGTTGTTGCCAGTTCCTGCTCCTTGTCCCGGATCTGCTGCAGGAGTGTCTTTTCCGTGTCCATACTCTCCCCCTAGAGCCCGTGCTTTCGTTTCAGGATCGAGGTCACCCCGCACGGGGGCTTCGGGCAGGGGTCAGCGGTTTCTGTACCCGGGGCATCGCTGCCGAGGATCCCCTTCGCCTTCAGTGCTGCATCTGCTATCCGCTTCCGGCAGTTGCCGATCGCCGTGTTCTGCAGTGCACTGATTGTTCGTAAGAGATCCTGCGCCATGACCCGCACGCCCCTTCAGAGATGATCAATTGCCTATACCGTCTGTGGGGGATATATACTTTCTCTCTACGGCGCGTGATGGTGAGAATCCATTAATCCTCCGGGCGCTCAATAGTTTTGCAGGAACCGGCGCATACTCCCTGCCGGGCGTCCGGGAGACCTCGTATGGACCTGCTTGCAAACATCGGCCTTTTACTCATCTTCGCGCTCGTGCTCGTGCTCCCGTTCAAGGTGAAGTGCATTGAGCATAACCTCGAGGTCTTCCTCTTTGTCTGCGGGGTAGCAGCCCTGACGCTTGCAGGCCGGATTGTCATCCCCGGTGAAACGACCGGCTGGAGCGTGGCAATCGTCAAGGAGGCACTCATCTCCCCGCTCCAGGTCACGAGCCTGTTCGGTATCCCAATCGGGATCGTGCAGATCGTGCTCGTCTTCGGCCTTTTGATCTATCTCTTCCACCACCGGATGCAGGAGGCGATCGTCGGCCTTATCGACCGGGTCTCCCTGAAATGGATCGTCTTTCTGTTGATCGTTGTCCTGGGCCTTGTCTCAAGCATCATCTCCGCGATCCTTGCTGCGATCATCCTTGTCGAGATCATCAACGCCTTACCTGTTGTCAGGAAGGCCAAGATCGATATCGCGGTGGTCTCCTGCTTCTCGATAGGTCTTGGGGCCGGTCTCACCCCGCTGGGCGAACCGCTCACCACGATCGTGGTCTCGAAACTCTCCGGTGCCCCGTATTATGCCGGATTCACCTTCCTCTTCGACCGACTTTGGATCTACATCATCCCGACGGTTATTGCCCTCGGGGTTGTCGGGGTCGTTCTCTTCTCCCGGAGCCATACCGGGGAGCAGAAACTCGAATGTATCGTGGAGCGCGAGACGATCCGTGAGATCCTGGTCCGGGCCGGGAAGGTCTATCTCTTCATCATGGCGCTGGTCTTCCTCGGTGAAGGATTCAAGCCGATCATCCTTGAGTACATTGTCTCAATCCCCTCGGCCGGGCTCTACTGGATCAACATCGTCTCTGCCGTACTCGACAACGCAACCCTCGCGGCCGCAGAGATCAACCCGGCTCTCTCATCAGAACAGATCACGAGCGCCCTGATGGGCCTGTTGATCGCGGGAGGGATGCTCATCCCCGGTAATATCCCGAACATCATTGCGGCCTGCAAGCTCGGGATTGGCAGCAGCGAATGGGCTCGGGTCGGATTGCCGCTCGGCATGGCGCTGATGTGCATCTTCTTTGTCATCCTCTTTGTCCCGGCATTCCTGCGATTCGCGTGATGTTCACGCGGTTCTGATGACCGGCTCGGAATCGAAGAATTGCTTCGCAATTCTTCTCACCCTCATGGTCTGGCGACCACTCGGAATACAAACAACCTTAAAAAAAGAGTGCCCAGATCAGTGTTACCTATGGCCCGGACTGGTACGACAAACGAAACGGATGCAGAGATCGCACGGCAGATTGCGGCACTGGCGGACCCGGCGCTTGAGGTGCGGCACGCGGCGGTGGCAGCGCTTAAGAAGATGGGTGAACCGGCGATCGAGCCGCTCCTGCGGATGCTTGCCGATGCCGGGGACAATGACCGGCGCTGGTATGCATCGGTCGCCCTCTCCCGGATCGGCGAACCGGTGATTGAGCCGGTGATTAAAGCCATGGAGAAGAACCCGGAGCGGGACTTCCGGCGCTATGCGGCAGCAGCGCTGGGCGAGATCGGCATCCCGGCGATCGAGCCGCTCATTCGTGCAATGAAGAGCACGGACCGGGAACTCCGGGGCGTCCTGTCGCAGGCGCTCTGCCGGATCGGAAAGCCCGCAGTCGGACCCCTCAAACAGCGGCTCAATGATGCGGACGAGATTCTCCGGTCCTGCGCGATCCTCACCCTGTGGAAGATGGGGGAGGACGGGGTGCCGACGCTCATCGAGAATCTGAACGATGAGTCCGGTTAACCCGGCCGTTCTTCCTTTTATCCAAAGGTACCGGAAATCCCGGCGCTGATTCCGTTTCTAAAAAAAGATCTGGTTTTTAGATCACTCTGATACTTCAGCAGGTGCGGGAGCAGGCTTGCTGTGCCGGTGGGCGAGCCATTCCGTGAGCTGGCCCATCACCGAGAGCACGGCCGGCATGATGAAGATCGCGCCGATCAATGAGAACCCGATAGCAATCAGGGTCGAGAGACCGAAGTTGCTCAGGATGGGGAATGTCGCGAGGCAGAGTGCCGAGAACCCGAAGAAGGTGGCAAGGCCCGAGACCGTGATGGCGGTCCCGATCTTCTGGACACTCTCCTGGATGGCGGCAATGGGATTGTGCAGCCGCTCCTCCTCTTCCGTGTACCGCTCCATGACGAGGATCGTATACTCGGCAGCAACACCGATCGTCATTGACCCGAGGGTGGCCGTGAGCGGGTTGTAGTCCAGGCCGATGATGACCATCATGACCGCGTTCCAGCCCACAACGAAGATGATCGGTATGATGGGAGAGACCGCGTGGATGTGCCGGTACACGAGGATCAGGAAGATGAAGACAAAGATGAACCCGAGGACGGTCATCTGATCCTTGGACTCGCTCATCTCCCCTAAGAGACTGGTATAGAGCTCGAAGCTCCCTGCCGGTACTACAGTGATCCCAACCGGTGGTTCGAGGAATGCGATCTCCGAGATCATCGAGTCTTTTAAGGTGTTCTCCTGGTCCATCGAGATGTCTTCAGAGCTGAACCGGATAACCCCGTTCATCGAGCTGCTCAGGATGGAGTCTCTCGTCTCTTCAGGAATGCTCGCCAGCACGGCATCGAGCTCTGCCTGTGTCTCCGGCATCACACCGTTGTTATACTGGAGGATGTACGTGACGATACTGGTGGCCCCGGTGAGTTCCGGATGGTGCGCCAGTTCATAGTCCTGGAAATTCTTTATCCATCTGACCGTATCGAGATCCGTCACCCGGGAGCCCATGGCCATCAGGTCGAGGGTATCGGTTGCCCCGATGGTGCGGGTGACCTTGTCCATGTTGATCTTGGCCGGCATGTCCGAGGGAACAAAGGTGTTCTCGTCAGATGTAACCGGGATGGTCGGGTCGATCTGGAACCCGATCAGGGCGATGAGGCCTGCAAAGAGCAGGACCGGTATCGGGTTCTTGGCGATCTTGACCGTGGTGCTGGTGAGGAAGTCGCCGTAGGAGAAACCGCCCTTCTTCTTCGTCTTCTCCTTCCCGATGATGGTATCGCAGGCCTCCGTTCCCACGGCATAGCACTGCCCGGTCTGCTGCTTGGGCTGGTAGTTCACCAGGAGGGCGAGCGTGGGCATGCCGATACAGGACACCCAGAAGCAGGTGTTGATACCGATGATGGAGACGATACCGAACGAGCGGATCATCGGGACGGTCGAGACCATCATGGCCAGAAATCCCATGGAGGTAGCAAGCATCGCGTACATGACGGCAGGACCGGTGCGGGTCACGGTCATGAAGACCGCGTTATCAAGCGATCCCTTCCGTGCCTCTTCGTCGAACCGGGCATGGAACTGGATCGCGTAATCGATCCCAAGACCGATCAGGACCGGGAAGGCCCCGATCACCGCCATGTTCAGGCTGATGCCGGCAAGGCCCATCAGGCCAAGGGAGGTGATGAGGCCGATCGCAACCAGCAGGACCGGCATGAACCGGTGCCTAACATAGGCAAAGAGGATCCCCATCGTGATGATCATCAGGACCAGTGCGCCACCGATGAGGATGCCCATGTTGCTTGAGAGGCCCTCACTCATCTGCTGGCTGAAGGCCGGGGAGCCGGATATCGCAACGGTTACCCCGGGTGGCGGAGTAGACGTATCTACGATCGATCCCACGTTAGCCAGCACGGCCTCCTGGACCGGATCCGATAGTCCCTCGCCCAGCTTGACCTGCACGAGCGTCATCACGTTGGATGGTGCCACCTTGTTGCGGGTGCTCTCGGGCAGGGCATTGATAATCCGCTCAGTCTCGGCCTGCGACGAAGGGAGCACACCGTTATTGGCTGCTTTCAGGACATCGACGATGCTCTGGGAGCCCTCAATATTCTGCTGCTGGTTCAGATCATCCTCAAGGGTCTCTATATAGGCAAGAACATCCGGGCTGTACGGATTCGCAGCTTCGACAATGAGGATGATCGTATCCGACGTATAATCCGCATTGTATGTCTGCTGGAGGGCACCGGCCGGGCTGTCCTTTTCAACGTAGGTCTCCCACCCCGTTGCCATGGAAAGCGAGGTCATGCCAACAAGGCCAACGATGAAGATGAGGGTGACCAGCGCTGCTACGATCCTGGGGTGTTTGATGATGGAATGTGCTATGAATTCAAAGAGTTCCTTAATCATCGGCGTCTCCCGTCCCCGTACTGGTGGTGGCACCCTGTTTGATTCCGGCACCGGGCCGGAGAGTTCTGCATCCTGTCATGGCATCTCACTGCAGGCTCTTCTTCTGCCGGTACAGGTAGTACCCGATCCCGGCGATGATCGCTACGAGAAGTACTATGCTCGCGACTGTTGTGATCGGGAGTCCCAGGATCGTAGCACCGCTCTTTGCGGGAACGATCTCTACGGGCACCTGAATGGTATCTGATTCCTGGCTGTTCTGCAGGGCATCACGGAACCGGAGCTTACTGTCGAAGGAATAGGTGCCGGGTTCGGCTGAACCGTCGGCATTGAGATCGTACCGGGCCGTGGCGGATTCACCCGGGAGGAGGGTCCCCAGGTATGCAGTACCATCGGCACTGCTGACCGGCGTATGGGGGAGGATCTGGGACTGGACATCGTAGATGGTCAGGTTCCCGTTGTTCCGGTAGGTGACCTCAATGGAACCATCTGATCCGGTGTTGAGGGTCTGGACCGGCGAGGTGATGGTGAACGTGATCTTGCCACTCACCGGGATACCAATCGTCTCGGATTGTGAGGTGACCGTGGCTCCTTCACTGTCCGTATAGGATACGGCAACATCGACCGGATAGACCTGCTCGGTCGCATCCGTGGAGGCTGCGATCCTGAAGAGGCATTCGGTCACGTTACCGCTGGGAAATGTCCCGATGAAGACGGTGCTGCTGGTGGGGATGATGGCGCTGCTTCCCGCCCGGATCAGTTTCGCTGAGGCCATGCGGCCGGTCTCGGGGCCGTCATTTTTGATATTTACGGTAAGGTAGCCCTCGGTTCCCGCAGCCAGCGGGTCCGGGGTTGCTGCAACAACGTCGATCTTGACGAGAGGTTTGATCCGGATGGTAACGGGAACGGTCACGTTCGCTTCATTATACGTATACACGAATTGCGTGTCTTTCTCCTGTTTGACGATATTGGGATACTGGTAGTTGATGATGACCGGCAGCGTGTAAACGCCATCCGTTGCATTCGTGCTGATCGAGGCTTTGTACGTCAGGGACGTTCCGGTATCCCCGGAGAGGATGGTGTTGACCCTCTGCGGATCGGTTTTGATGATGATGGAATCGCTCGTTGAGGTGAGGCCGATTTTTGCAAACTTTGCCGTTGTCGGCAGGTCATCGGGCACCATCGTGCTCTGGTTGAGCTGTTTCATGGTGCTGACACCGGCATTCTTCACAAGGATGGTGATGGAGGCATCATCCCCCGGGGAAAATTCATTGGTGCCGAGGATGCTTGCGGAAAATGACGGGCTGCCGCCAAGATATTTGGAGGTGGTTGTCGGAGATCCCGGGATCGGCGACATCATGGTGACTGCACAGACCGGGGCGATGATGAGGGCACTGCAGATGACAAGGACCATCAGTGCGAAGCGTCTGCCGGGGTCTGCAAAGAGACTGGTGGAGGTCATGACTCTCCTCCCTTACTGGGATTGCTTCCTGCGATAGAGGAAATACCCGATTGCAATGATGATGACTGCGATGACTGCGAGCAACAGGGGGTTTTCCAACAGTGAGTCGACGAGACCCTTCTTGGAAACGACTTCCAGATCCAGTTTCAGGGGGTCGGAGATGACCTTGTTGTCGACGGCATCCCGGTAATTGATCTCTGCGTCAATACCATAGACCTTGGCAGTAGCGCCCGCTTCAGCGGTGATGAGGAACGATCCTTCCCGGGTCTCGCCGGGTGCCAGGTCCCCGAGGAATGCCGAATCGTCATTGCTTGAGAACGGGTCGACCATACTGATACGGGCAAGGGCCTGGTATGCGGTTGCATCGCCGGTATTCTTGAATTTTGCCGTGATCACTTTCTTCTGGCCGGGTGCAATTGTCTGGGGATCGGAGATGATCTCAAACTCGATCTTTCCCCCGACGGGGATACCGATGGTCTCGATATCTGAAGTCACCTGGTCGCCCTCACTGTTCTCGTACTTGACCTTCACGTTTAAGGGGTAGGTCTGGGCCTCGGCGCTGCTGGCGACCGAGGTCTTGAAGAGGCCGGTTGCTGTTGCGTTGACCGGGAAGTCCCCGATATAGGTGCTTCCTTCCGTAGGGACGATCGGGCTCTTTCCGTTCTGCTCGATGACAAGAATGGCCTTCTTACCATCTTCATGACCGACATTCTTCACAACCAGCGTGACGTAGCCTTCCGTCCCGGCATTCAAAGCGCTGACATTTGATGAGATGACATCGATGTTGACCGTTTTCTTGATGGTGACGGGAATCTCCACCGTCTCGTTCATCGCTTTATAGCGGTATTCAATGGTGTCATCCCCTGACTGCTCCGCATTATAGAGATAGGTGTAACTGAGCTGTACCGGAAGAAGATAGGTGCCGGCTTTTGCATCCGTGGGAACCCTGACCGTAAAACTGGCCGTAGCGGTAGCGGTTCCGGATACCGCAAGATCGCCCAGCATCTGCGGATCCGACTTCACGACAAGGGGTGAACTTCCCGCACCGAGACCCACGTTTAAGAACTTTGCCGTATTGGGGAGGTCGTCACTGTCTACAATGGTCGATTTCACAAACTTGAACTGGTTGACACCGCTGTTCTGGATGACAACGGGGAGCTGGACTTCGGTCCCCGGCGAAAGTTCGTTGTTGCCGGAGATGTAGGCAGAAAGTTCCGGGCTGCCCGCCATATATTGTGTCCCGGCACTTGCCGGGCATATTGCAATCAATGCACAGGCAATCCCCGCGATGAACAGGATCGCAAGGAGATTGCCGGACCCGAACCGTTTCTTAACTGGATTATTATTTATCCCGGGTGACGGGATGATGGTTGTATCTCGAACTGTCATGATGATCTCACACTGTTTCCACAAACGTATCATTAGTATTGGAATGGAACTTATTAAAACATTTCTCTCATGGGTTATACATAAGAATCGCCAATACGTTCCCTCTCCCAGGTGACCGGAGTATTTCGTCGGAATGAAGATGTCCAACTATGAAAAAAAGAAGATTCAGTGGAGGAGTTCCTGGAGCGCATCAATGCGCTCGCGCAGGTTCCGTTCCCGCTCGGCAAAATTCGTGATATCCGTGAGGGTGATGTACGTACTGGTGATTTCTTTGTGACGGGTTGCCGTGACTTTTCCCTGCACAAACCGCTGCGCGCCGTCTTTACGCTGGATCCAGATTTTAAATTCTCCGGGCATCCCTGAGTCCGGCTGAACATTTTTGATAAGATCGTCAATCCTGCCTTTCTCTGAATGGGGTATCATGTCCGAATCTGAGATTTTTGAAATCTCCTCAATGATTATCGGTTCATGCAGCCCCATTGCGGCCATCTCCTCGTTCGAATACCCGGTGATCTCGTTGATGCGGCGGTTCGCGAACACGACTTTCTCGTTCTCAACAATGATGAGGCCGTCCTGGATGTTCTCGGCCATCATCCGGAACCGCTGCTCGTTCTCGCGGATCTGTGCTTCCTGGGCCTTCAGCGCGGTCATATCTGTGAAGATGATGAAGTTATAGAAATTTTCGTTATGCCGCACACCGCTGATGCGGAGATATACAAATCTCCGTTCCCGGTCCTTCCTGATGATCCACATCTGAAGGCTGTTGGGCTTGTCAGGATTGTTTTCAATATCCCGGATATGCTGGGTTGCCTCGTCATGGCATTCCGGTGCAATGATCGTAAGGGTTGAGGGCATTGCCCACAACTCCTTTAAGGAATAGCCGGTGATCTCCGCGAGCCGGTTGTTGGCATAGATGGTCTTCCCGTTCTCTACGATCATCAGGCCATCCTGGATGTTATCTGACATCATCCGGAACCGCTCCTCGCTCTTCCGGATCTCCCGTTCGCCAAGGATGCGTTCCGTGATATCCTCTAAAGTGATCGTGATGCCCCGCTGGCCGTCATCGAAAACGGTCGGGATGCATTTCTCATGGAAGATCCTCTCGCCTTTCTCCTTGACCTGAAAGGTGATGGTATTCTCACGCTCTTCGGTATCCGGTGAGATATTTTCGAGGAGCTCGTGGACATCCACCTCAGGGGATTGCAGAAACGAGATGTTCTTCCCGATGGTTTCCGCGCGGGAGAGGTGTAACAGGCGGAGGAAATTTGCATTTACATCAAGAATCCGGGACTCACTGTCGAGTACCATGATCAGTTCTTTTGAATAACTGAGCATTGCGGACAGAGGCACGCGCTGGGAAAGGGAGTACACCTTTGCCATCCCGTACGTCCGCATATCAACCTGTCCCGAGATGAGCAGGATATCGAGATATCTCCCGATGGTATTCTTGTTCTTTTTCAGGGCTTTTGAGATGTCCGTGACACTCATCCCGTTCGGGTTTTTCTTGAGAAGATCCCGTATGATAATGAGTTCCTGCTGGTAATCCTGCATCATGGTGGGGTCGGGTGAATCAACTGGTTATACTAAAATATATGTCCAGCCTGATTTATAATCGTTATGAATCAGTGTAATGTATAACCAACAAAGTAAAAATATAAATATAAACATTGATAAAAACCATATGTGGTGTTTGCACACAGGAGATGGTGCAACCCTGTCATTAGTGAACTTTAAAACATTACGGAGATATGGTAGTTATGGTAACAATGGTTGACATTATTTCATTAGGTTGGCAAAATATGATGGCAGTTCTTCCTGCCCTCATTGGTGCGCTTGTTGTTCTTATTATCGGCTGGATTGTCGGACGCCTGCTCGGAAAAGCAGTTCATATTGTGCTTGACAAAGCAACGGCAACCGCTACCGCAGCACCAATGATCGGGGATTCCGATATTGGAAAATCTGTGGTGAAAGCCAATGTCACCTTTGGGTATATGGGTGACATCGCAGTACGCGTGATCGTATACCTGATCGCCATCCTTGCGGCAGTCGATATCCTCAATATGGATTACCTCAGTGCGTTCATGACCAAGGTCATTGAGTACATCCCCCACGTGATCGCCTTCGTGATCATCATCGTTGTCGGGATCCTCCTCATCGATTACTTCATCGATGTGTTCAAGACTTACTCGAAGACGGGATCAATCGAACTGATCAACCCGGTACTCTTACTCCTCCGCGTGTTCCTGTACTTTGTTGTCGTCATGCTGGCACTGTCCCAGCTCATGCTCGATCTCACCATCATCTACACGATCCTCACGCCGATCTTCTGGGGTATCGGTATCGGCCTTGGTGCATCCATTGCCATCGTTGTCTGGTACGGCATGAAGAACCGCAGCGAAGAGATCATGACAAAATTCATGGAAGCGATCTCCAAGTAAGGTTCTTTAGGAACTTTCCTTTAAACCGTGAATGAAATCCTGAAATACGGTCCACGGGAAAAAAGGAGATGATCTCCCGATACAATCCCTCTTATTTTTAATCTGCTCCAAAACGGACCGGTCCGGATCCTCCTTTAAGAACTCCTGACAGGGGGATTGGTAACATTCATCAGGCCGGGCTTCGCAATAGCTTTCTGAAATGTGATCTTCCGGCTGACGTTATATGGCCGGAACCGGAACATGATCCCCTGAGCGGAAGATACGGTGACGGTCTGTTCAATCCGGGCATTATCGGATCGGGCAGATGTTTCGGGGCAGGGAATCGTCAAGTGTAAATGTCAAAAACGGAGTTGACTACATGAAAAAAATCTGTATATATCTTCTCGCGCTCGTCATGGTTGCACTCCTGGTAGTGCCGGTTGTTGGAGCTGACCTGAATGAGACAAACGTCACACCAACAACGGGAATTGTGGAAACCACGACAGAAATACCGGTGACGACGGCGGTGGTGCCTGTAACGACAACCGTGGCGATCAATACCACAACGGTAATCCCCACGACAACCACCCAGAATGCAACCGCGGCCACAACCGCCCCGGTGACTACGGTGACCACCGTCCCTGTTACAACAGCGGTCTCTGATACCACCGGAAACATCACCGCTGCCTCCTCTCCTCTGGGGGCAGCACTCCTGATCGATGGCGTGTATCGTGGAACAACACCGGTAGATCTCACCGGGATCTCTTCCGGGAATCACATCGTGAGGCTTACCCTGAGCGGATATTATGATTACGATGGTTCGGTCTATGTGGTTCCCAACCAGGTCACGTCCGTATACGGCACGCTTCATCCCGTGGGATCAACGTCTGCGATCGTCATCACGGCAGCAGCGACCCCCGAAGTTACCACTCCCGTTCCGGCCGTTACCGTAGTGCCGACAACGACCTCCTCGGGTGGAATATTAGAAAGCCCGACCGTGCTTGCCGCCATTATCGGTATCATCACGGCATCCATTGGCGCCATTGCAACAATCTTCCCCCATCTCAAGAAAAAGGAATGATCCCCGATTTTTAGGAATGCGGGATTCCTGAATTTTCTTCACTCATTTTTTGGTGAGCGACAAACCATCCCCCGTCCGGGCATCTGGCCGCTGCCTCTCTCCCGCCCGGATCAGCATCAATAAATTCCCCTGCTGCTAAAACCCTACCGGTATGCTTGTGCTCTCGCCCGCGATGGAGGCCTACGAGAAGTCCCTCCTCGACGAGTTGAACCGCGAGATAGCGATAGCAAAAGTGGCCCGGTCCCGGGGTCTCGATCCCAGTATGGATGTTGAGATCCCGATTGCCAGCGATCTCGCAGACCGGGTGGAAGTGCTGGTCGGAGTCAAGGGCGTTGCGGTCCGGATCCGCGAGCTCGAAGCGGAGATGTCCCGTGAGGAAGCGGCCCTCCGGATCGGCGACGACTTCGTTGCCCGGAAGTTCGGCGAGAAGGACATCATGGAGGTCCTCGACCATTCGATCCGCGTTGCCATGGCCCTCTTAACGGAAGGGGTCGTCTCCGCACCCACGGAAGGGATTGCCAAGGTCGCGCTCGGCAGGAACGATGACGGCAGCCAGTACCTGGCGATCTATTACGCCGGGCCGATCCGGAGTGCCGGGGGAACGGCACAGGCCATGTCCGTGCTGGTTGGGGACTACGTGCGCCAGAAACTGGGTATCAACCGCTACATCCCACGGCAGGACGAGGTGGAGCGGTACATCGAGGAGATCCGGCAGTACAACTCGATCATGAACCTCCAGTACCTCCCGAGCGAGGCGGAGATCCGGATCATCATCGAGAACTGTCCGGTCTGTGTTGATGGCGAAGCCACCGAGCAGGAAGAGGTCTCGGGCCACCGGAACCTCGAGCGGGTGGAGACGAACGCGGTCCGTGGCGGCATGGCGCTCGTCATCGGCGAAGGTATTGCCGGCAAGGCCCGCAAGCTCAAGGGCCGGGTCGAGAAGATGAAGATGGAGGGCTGGGACTGGCTCGACAAGCTGATTGCCGGTGCAGCCAAGAGCGGCGATGGCGAGAAGACCGTCGGCATCAAGCCGCTCGACAAGTACCTCCGCGACCTGATCGGGGGCCGGCCGGTCTTTGCCTACCCTATGAGGAAAGGAGGGTTCCGGCTCCGGTACGGGAGATCCCGGAACACCGGGTTTGCCGCGGCCGGGATGCATCCTGCGACGCTCTATGTGCTGGGGGAGTTCCTTGCCACCGGCACCCAGATGAAGACCGAACGGCCGGGCAAGGCCTGCGGGGTGGTTCCCGTTGACACGATCGAAGGACCCACGGTCCGGCTGCGGGACGGGGACGTGCTCCGGATCGATGATGAGGAGACCGCAAAGCGTCTCGCTCCCGGGATTGAGAAGATCCTTGATGTGGGTGAGATCCTCATCTCGTACGGCGAATTTTTGGAGAACAACCACCCGCTCGTTCCCGCGGGGTACTGTTCCGAATGGTGGCAGCTCGATGCCGGTGAGGGTGTGAAGCCCCCGAAGGATGAAGCCGAAGCCCTGGCATATGCCCAACGCGGGGGATACCTCTTCCCGGCCTGGACCTGGTTCTGGGACGATATCACCGCCGACCAGATCCGTGCCCTTGCGGATCACGTTGCCACCAAAGGCAGCCTGAACGAGGGTGTTCTCTGTTTCCCGGATGATCCGGCCATCAAGACCTCGCTTGAAACGCTGCTGATCCCCCATGAAGTCCGCGAGGGTATCGTGCAGGTACGGACCTGCCAGGCACTCATTGCCGGGCTCGGGCTTGGCACCGACCTGAAGAAACTGGAGACCTGGCAGACGGCCCCGGTCGATGCCGATCCGCTGGCGCTGGTGATGCATCTCTCCGGCCTGAAGATGCGATCCCGGTCCGGCACCCGGATCGGCGGCCGGATGGGTCGGCCGGGCAAGTCCAAGCCCCGGAAGATGAATCCCCCGCCTCACGTCCTCTTCCCGCTGGGGGATTCCGGGGGAAGCCGGCGCTCGTTCCAGTCCGCCTCTGCCCATACGGCTGAAGTGGACATGGACGATACTTCCCTTGATTTCCAGAAAGAGGGAGGTATCATCGAGATCGAGGTTGGCAGGCGCCGGTGCACCCAGTGCGGGGAGATCACCTATCTCAACCGGTGCGACAAGTGCCAGGCACACACCATCGCTATCTTCACCTGCACGCAATGCGGCCACGAGCTGACGCAGGACCGGTGCCCGTCCTGCGATGCCCCTGCCATGTGCAGCCAGCGGATCAGCCTGAACGTGAAGGCGGAATACGCAAAAGCAATGGAACGGATGGGGTTCAAAACCGACAGTATCGCTCTCGTCAAAGGCGTCAAGGGGGTGATCTCCCGGGAGAAGACCGTGGAGGCGATGGAGAAGGGCCTGTTGCGGGCCCGGCAGAACATCTTTGTCTTCAAGGATGGCACGACCCGGTTCGATATGATCGACCTGCCCTTAACGCACATCCGCCCGGATGAAGTCCGTGTCTCCGTGGAAAAGATGCGCTCGCTCGGGTATACCAAGGATACCCACGGGTATGATCTGCTGAGCGGAAAGCAGGTGGTGGAGCTCCATGCCCAGGACATCCTTGTCGCCGATTCCTGCGCCGAATGGCTGGTCAGCGTGGCAAAGTTCATGGACGAACTGCTCGTCAAGTGTTATGGCCTTGAACCGTTCTACAACCTGAAGGGCCCTGAAGACCTTGTGGGCCACCTGGTCATCGGCCTTGCCCCGCACACGAGCGCCGGCGTCCTTGCCCGGATCGTCGGGTTCACCCGGGCGAACGTGGGGTATGCCCACCCGTTCTTCCATGCCGCGAAACGGAGAAACTGCTTCTATGGCGATACCGTGATCGAAGTGTATGACGGGAGGACGTGGACAAAGACCCCTATCCGGAAGTTCGTTTTAGAGAACTTCGATCTCACCCGCCCCGGTCTCGACCGGCTCGGCACCTACTATTCCGACCCGGCCCGGCCGTATGCCACCCGGTCCGTTGACACGAACGGCCAGATCCATATCCGGAAGATCACATCGGTCTCTATCCACCGTTCCCCTGCGTCACTGATCCGGTTTACCACCGCACGCGGAAAGGAACTCGTCGTCACCCCGGATCACGCGATGCTCGTCTGGGATACCGGCTATCTCCGCAAGATCAAGGCGGTGGAACTCAAAGCCGGCGATTCCGTGCCGGTGTTCGAGGGCTCCTGCGTCATATCGGATACCATCCGGCTCGCCGAACCGGTCCCGTCCCCCGAGGACCGGGTCTACTGCCTGACGGTTGCCGACGATCATACGCTGGTGGCAAACGGGATCTTCACGGGACAGTGCGATGGCGATGAGGACTGCATCATGCTCCTCCTCGACGGGCTCATCAACTTCTCGCGCTCGTTCCTGCCGCAGAACCGGGGCGGTACCATGGATGCCCCGCTGGTGCTGACGAGCCGTATCGACCCGGCCCAGATCGACAAGGAAGCCCTCAACGTGGATGTCTGCGATCATTACCCGATCGAGGTCTACACCAGCGCTATGGTGTACGCCGAGCCCAAGACGATCGTCAAACTCATCGACCGGGTCGAGAACCGGATCGGGACGCCCGCCCAGCTCGAAGGGTTCCAGTTCACCCACGACACCTCGGATATCTCTGCCGGTCCCATCGAATCGATGTATACCCAGATGAAGACGATGACCGATAAGCTCGGGGCGGAACTCGATCTCGCGGAGAAGATCCGGGCCGTTGACGCGGATGACGTGGCGGAGCGGGTCCTGAACACCCATTTCATCCGCGACCTCATGGGCAATCTCTCGGCCTTCTCCAAGCAGAAGTTCCGGTGCACGAAGTGCAACACGAGCTACCGGCGGATGCCGCTTGCCGGCAAGTGCACGAAGTTCCGGGGCAAAGGGATCTGCAACGGGAACATCATTCCCACCGTGCACGAGGGCTCCGTTAAAAAATACCTTGAGATGTCCCGCGAGATCTGCCGCAAGTACAAGGTCTCGGAGTATACCAAGCAGCGGGTGGAAGTGATCGACCTCGCGATCGAGTCCACGTTCGGCGAGGAGAAGCAGCAGCAGCTGGGTCTTGCTGATTTCATGTGATCAGTGACCTTATCTATTCCCCTTTCCAACATTATTCCCAACAAGGCGCGAGAATATCTAAGTGGCCAACAGAGGCGGACTCAAGATCCGTTCCCGAAGGGGTTCGCAGGTTCAACTCCTGCTTCTCGCATTTTGGCGGCGGGTTATAGATATCCCGTAAAAATGTCACTTTTGTATAAATCGTTTCACTTGCAAGCAACGGCTCCGCAAATGCGGCGCGTTTTTTAAAATATATAAGACTAAAAATGATCAAATTTTTTAAAATCATTATCCCATAATCGTCGCATTTTTCATATCGATAATCCAAGAGAAATGAGGCGCGTAAATACCGATAATTCTTGTTTCGATTGGAGTGGCAATAGAAAAACGATACGTTTGTGAAGAGAGATAATCATATTCCTTTATCGAAGAAAATGTAACATTCACAGTAAGGTTCTTTAATTCCCCTGGAGAGATCGGGCCAAGATCTTTGCCATAGCACCATCCGAGATTTGTGTGGCAACCATCTCCGTAATCATCCATGAATTTTGAAACGAGGATTTTCAGTTCGATAGGAGTTTTTCCAGTGTTTTTCACGCTCAAGTTGATATCGGTAATATAGCTGGACATATTACCTGCAATTCCACCTTTTCGGAATGTTATATTGCCAAGGTCTAATCCAAATGAAATATTGGAATACTCGTAATATGCTGTCTCATTCTGCGCCAGATCGTAATCATCTTTTTGTTTCTGCGTTTCTGTTATTCTTTCATCAGGGATACTGGACACCGGTGATTTGGTTGTTATGAGCACAGTCGGTGCAGATGATGAAGAAACCAGGACATTTCCCTGATGAGTAAGATTCTCCGCCGGTTTCTGTGATATGCATCCTGAAATGATAACTGATACCAGAAGGAGACTCACGACTAAGAGGTTCTGCCATTTGATTGCATTCGGAATTCTAATTGTAGTATATAAAAAAGATATCGAACTATTTTCAAAAAAGGCAATTTTCATATCAACCATCACGCCCAATTGGGATTAAGTGATGCCTCTCCCTGATCATCGAGATAAAAGGATACAATCGGATGTTCTTCATCAGTTTGATAGTCGCAGCCTGATGTTATCCCGATTATTCTTTTTATCACAATTTTTGTTTTGGTCATACCGTAACTGGGAGTCCATGGCATTTGCCCATTGATATTAGTGATTGGAATATCCGGGGAGTTTGGTTGAATGTTTAAATTACCATAATTAAAAAATTTCCAGTTTGCCCAGTTAGTATATCCTCCCGGATGTCCCCCGATATATTCCGCATCAAGTGCATGACCGGGATTTGTGTAACTTGTCAGAGCTACAACATATACCTCTTTGTTATAACCTCCTGAAAACTGAGCAAACGTATATTCCGGGCAACTATCTGTTCTTTTCCACTTAATCCTTTCAAGGGCAACACCATACTGGCTGCTGTCTGCAGAAGCGATAGCCCATCCCAATAAGGCATTCACAATGCAATCGGTATTTTGCCAGCTTCCATCGCCACATTTCCATTTATCAATTCCAAAGGGTAAATATGGTCCTAAAGGTTCGCAGGAGTTTGGATCATACACATACCAGTTACATATCGCGGAATTCGAACCTCCCTCATTCCATGCCCGGGCTTCAACGATGTGGTGCCCCAATGTTCCGGCTCCGGCATTGTAAGATAAACTGGTTCCTGAACCGCTGATTACAAGAGTACTATCAAAATAAATCGCAATTGAGCAGGAAATGTCGGTTGTTGCAGTAAATGCACGCGAGGTCCCGACAGGATCGTATCCCGGACAACTAATTGAAACGTTTGGTGGACTCGGAGGTGGTGTTCCCATTTCAGTTCACCTCAAGAAAACCGTCGCGGATAAGATATTGCGGGAGCACCCAGCCGTCACAGAAAACTGTATTTCCGGTCTTCCAAACAGGCTCAACACGTTCATACTCCTGATTTACCCAGTATCGGTTATTGTAGCCGGAATATGGTTCTCCATCCGGGACCAGTGGCGTTCCCGGGGGTTGTGACTTGATGAGCTTGACTAATTCAGGATAAGTGCTGGAAAACGGTATGGCTCGGATCTTCTTTCTTAATTCCAAAAACACAGAAGGCTGATAACAGATCACCGGGTAACCCCGTGGGGGTTCTTGGACGTTCAGAGCATCGGTACCACATGCGCCGATCACTGCAAGATCATGTTTTTTCTTTCTGAGTTCTTCCATAAACTCTGCATAGTTGAACCGGAACCAGTGAAGTGACGGAAATATATCCCAATATTCGGCAGGAAACGCACCAACGGCAATAACCCGTTTATTGCTTTTTGGAAGCGTCATTTTCGGCTGGATCGTCTCAACAGCCAACATTCCTTCATGATGCAACCGTTTTTCATTATCCACGCAGGGGCCCTCAAGGATATCGGGGGTTTTTGTGATAACCGGCTGTATGCGCCTGTTACGTGTGTACTCCCATAACTCCATCAAATCCTGTTTTGGACCAATTCCACTTCGGATTTTTTTCCACAGTTGCTGATAATATGAATGGACATATTCTTTCCAGTGATCTTTTGCCTCATATGAGATGATCTCATTTATGTTGTTGAACAGATCTATGTAAACGGCACCGAAGGGTGAATAGGGCATTGTGATTTCCATAATATATGCATCATATCCTTGGGGAACCCATTGTTCGAAAGCCGGTTTTCCCTGAGTTGCTTCAAGAGGAATTGTATAGTGATAGCAATCTTTGAACAAGTATCGATGGACATCATTTTTTCCTTTATTCTGCTGAAGGCATGCAACACGTTTTCCTTCGTTTTTTAACTTATTCTCAAACAGGATTGCAGCAGTTGTTTTCCCCTGATTTGGGATTGACGCAAGAATGTAAAGGTCGGCCATAAGTATCCCCGTTTCAGATGAATATATAATTTCGTAATATTTATTCTTACGTTTTTGATTTTATTATCGAACAAATCTAAACGTTTAGGAAAAATCTACGACATATCCCGCAGGATATCTCTTTAGGGAAACTCAAAATATCGAAATTTGAAACTCCATTTTAACTCATTGCTAACAATCGCTTAACTGCCCCGGTCTTGATGTTGATCGTATTGCTCTTCTGTATCCGCACCTTGATCCGTTGGAACATCTCCCGATCAACACCCGCGTTCTCCGCAGCACATTGTCGGATGGATAAGTTTTTAATCAGGTCTCGCTGAAAAATCCAATTCTTCCCCGTCCCGGCATTCTGTACCCACGCGACCCCCCCTCACCCGCATTTCACACATTGGCACACATCAACGACGTGAAAATCCATCAGTTTCCCACAAAATCCGGAAGGGGCAAGGGGGGGTCGCGTGGGTACAAGAATTTTTTGAGCCTCCGCGGCACCCTATCCATAGACCGCATAATTCCCTTCCGGGTCCTGCATACAGCGACGGAGACTCCGGTCACAAGGGGCAAAACCCGCCAGAACCCCCCTGGCGCTCGCCGGGCCACGGATCACCCCCCCCACAACCCAAATCTCATCTCCCCACCCGATTCTCGATTTAAACAAGCTCTAAACAGGCCGGTTTTTTCGCTCGCAAAACCGCCGGATACGCAAACCGGGCCAATATCGCGATTTCCCGTGAGACTCCCCTCAAAAATGCCCGAAACAGGCCGGTCGCTGAGATCCGGGAAGTGGGAAACGGAGCCCTGTACGAGCCCGGATGGGTCATTTTTGCCGTTCCGGGCTAGTGAGAGTACTGATACTCTAAAAAAGAGGCGGTTATCCTCCATCGTCAGAAGGGGGAGAAGATCCGATAAAATGATCAGATCGGCCCGGTTCTCCGACGTAAACCGCCGAACCCCGCCAGAACCCCCCTGGCGACCGCCGGGCCCCGGATCACCCCCCTCCACAGCCCAAATCTCATCTCCCCGCCCGATTCTCGATTTAAACAAGCTCTAAACAGGCCGGTTTTTTCGCTTGCAAAACCGCCGGATAAGCAAACGGGGCCAATATCGCGATTTCCCGTGAGACTCACCTTAAAAATGCCCGAAACAGGCCGGTCATGAAGATCCAAAAAGAGTGAAACGGGGCCCTGTACGAGCCCGGATGGGTCATTTTTACCGATCCGGATACCCCCCTGCCATTTTCCTGTACCCACGCGATTCCCCAACCGCTTGAGTAACAAAATACTTCCCTTCCGAAAAATGATCAGTCATTGGTGACGATGTGAGTCTGACACGTCTTATCAAATGGATCGGGCTCGTAGCACTGGCTGGGGGAATCATCGGGTTTCTGCTTCCGGGAACGTTTGTCTATTCCCCGCAAATCGAGTCATATCTTACCCGGTTTGGGGATGTCCTTTTCAAGGGTATAAGTTCAAACCCGACGATAACCCTGCTCATCGCGAAAGCCCCGGTTATCGGTCTCGCCCTCATCGGATTTGTCCTGGTATTCTGGGCGACAATACGGGAATTGACAGAGCCCAAAGAAACAACACCGGCAAAACCCCGGGCTACTGAAAGACAGATACAAGAGCTGATAGCATCCCAGAGAGCCGATGGGATGGAAGATCCAAAATCCCCGAAAATATTAAACGAACCGGCAGATCGTAAGAAACCCTGAACAGGAAACGATGCCCGGAGAAGGACCGTGACCGGGGCAACCTAGGGTCTCCCCTGAACGTAATATCCGCTCCCTTTTTTCACGGAGAATATTTTCCTCTTGAGCCGGTGCAACATTGATGACAGGGAACAGTCAACAGATACAGCAGCGCATATCCCGGGAGCCTCATGGACACAAGCCTCGTCATACAGGGAATCATCGTAGGCCTCATCCTCGCCGTACCGGTGGGGCCTCTCTCCCTGATGTGCATCCAGACCACCCTCTCCGGGGGCAGGCTCCACGGCATCGTCTCCGGGCTTGGCGTAGCAACCGCTGACACCTTCTATGCGGCAGTGGCCTTCCTCGGCCTCACCGTGGTATCGGGCTTCCTGCTCTCATGGCAGTCCCCGCTGCGGATCATTGCCGGTCTCGTCCTGATCGTGGTCGGGATACGGATCTTCCTCTCCCGGCCCGCGGCGAAACAGACCGGCGGACCAGGCGGGAGTTACACAAAGAATTATGCCACGATGCTTGCCATCGCCATCGCCAACCCCATGACGATCATCTTCCTGATGGTCACCCTGCCGGGCTTCGGCTTTGTCCTGGGCGGGAACTCTCTTGGTGCCGCAGCTGAATTTATCGGGGGTTTTCTCTTCGGCTCCGTGGCGTGGTGGATCGTCCTGTGCGGCTCTATCGGGTCGGTCCGCTCCCGTATCAGCCCCGACACACTCATCCTGATCAACCGGGTATCCGGCACGTACATTGTCTGTGTCGGGCTCTTCATGCTCGTGAGCCTCTTCTACAGTCCGTTTTAACGGCGTGACACGGATGAGCAGGATCAAGGGAAAAATGGAAACCTAAACTGGGGGATGATTCTTTTTCCAGCGCCGGGGATTTTTATACAAGTGCTGACGCGATCTGACGGGAGAGAACAACATCTCATCTATTTATTGGGCCAGAGTCGATCCCATTTGAAACGCTTGACTCAGTAATTAAAAAACCGACCGTATGTTTTCACGGTTGATTATGAGGAACGGAAGATTGTGAGTATGAAATAATTTCGAAAGGAGATCCGGATGAACAATCAACCAGAAGCAAAAGCGGTTCTCATGAAAGCTTGGCCACACATTGTCAAAGATTGTCGCCAGGTACTTGGTTCCGAGTTACATTATCAAGCAATGATCTATCACTGTCTGCGGCAATACGGAAAAGTCCCTATCGATCAGATCGGGATGAATGTGAAGATGTGGATTGACAAACCTAAAACCCCCTTGTTCAAACTAAAGGACAAAGGCAAACAGATCGATTATCAGGGGGGTTTCGAACCAATCCCCGATGTAGTCCTCTTTAAATCTTCAATTGATGGCGACTGGCGCAGAAGGAACTATGAGAAGACACGGAAGCGTATGCTGATGGCCATCGAAGTGAAGGCATCAGAAAGAATGGATTCGAAACTTCGTCCAAAAGAGATCATGGATGATATCGATAAACTCGCGGCTCACCGGGATGAAGTACGTTATCTTGGTGGTAGCATGATCCCGGTTGTCATGATTATTGATACTGCACCTGATGAGAAGGAATGTATGTTGCCGGTAAATCTTCCGTTTGTTCAGGAGCATGCAGGGAACAACAATGTTGGTTTTTTTTACGTCTCACAAGATAAAACGGTTCAACCGGATTGGGGATAGGAAATTACACCGGGTTTTTCGGACCATAATCTTTCAGATAGCAGTCATGGCATCCAGATAAATCCGGTTTACACTAATCCCTCCCGATTTTCTGATCATCTGTTGGGCAACGATTTCACAATGACAGGGTAGTGGAAGAGTCCACCGGCAAAACGATCGAAAGCAAAAGATCCGCATCAGCTGCGTGTGAATAGTTACAAAAAAAGAAGGTCTTGATCCGGGACGGCGACATCATGGTTGTCATCCCGTGGAACGTCCCGTATTGGGAAATGCGATAGCATCTGTCACTCCACCGGGCCACCGGTGGAGCGGTTCAGAAGAACCAATTACCTCTGGTCAGACTTTTTTACGAACAAATAGTTATTACGAATGTTCATAATGCCGGAAAATAAAACAATCTCTACCTCGTACCGAGACATGTCCGGCAGGGTAACACCGGGCGGAGTGTAAAACCATGTGGATGCCCGATATCCGTACCCTGTTCCTGATCCTCTTCCTCGTGAACACGGTCCTCACGGTGATGCTCTTCACCTTCTGGAGGTCCCAGAAGACCCATGACGGCTTCCGGCTGTGGATGCTCTCCCTGCTGGTCACGTCCTGCGGGTATTTCCTGTACCTGCTCGATGGTGCCGTGCCCTATTTCATCTGCTCAACGATGGCAGGTCTTCTGATCATGCTGTCGGTCATGATGCGGCTTGACAGTACCGGGAACTATTTCCGGGCACGGGCGCTCCCTAAGATCACATACTGCATCCTGGTACCGGCCGCTCTCCTGTTGTTCTATTATATCTATGGTGTCGATTCGCAAATCATGCGTGCCGTGATTATAGGGTTGTTCATCGTCCCCTGCTTTGTTGCAACCGCCCTCATCGCGCTGCGGTCAAAGGAACCGGCAACCCGGTCGCTCAGGTTCAGCTTCAGCGCGGCCCTCCTGGTCACGGCACTCCTCTGGACCATGATGACCGTTTATGCGCTCATCACCCCGGGGGACCACTCGCTGGGAGGCCCGGATCCCATTAACACGATCTTTTTTATCGTTACGATCCTCATGGATATCGTCCTCACGGCATCCTTCCTGATGCTCAACATGGCCCGGACTCAAGGGGAGCTCAAACAGAGCGAGGAGCGGTACCGGAACCTTGCGGACAACCTCCCGGATTATGTTCTCATCCACGACCGTGAGTTCATCCACTACGCCAACCCGGCAGCGACCCGGCTCCTGGGACACCCAGAAGGAACCCTTGCCGGGCAATCGATCTATTCCATCCTGACACCTGCGAGTGCTGAGGCTGCACGGGAGGTCATCGATGCCATCCGCAGGGATGAGTTCCCGGACCATCTCCGCGAGATCGATATCCCGCTCCGGGACGGCACGATCCGCCACTGCCTGATCAAAACCGTCCGGATCGATGATGTCGGGCTCCCTTCAGGCTTATCGGTCATCACCGATATCACCGAACGGAAGGCTGCCGAGGATGCACTCTCCCGTGCAAATAAAAAACTCACCATCCTCTCATCGATCACCCGGCACGACATCAAGAACCAGCTCACGGCCCTCGCGGCCTATCTCGAGCTCTCGCAGGAAGAACTCGGTACCAATCCCACGGCAGCAGACTATCTCAGGACCGAGGTGAGGATAACCCAGACCATGGGGCGCCAGCTCGATTTCACCAAAGAGTACGAGGATATGGGGACCGTGGCTCCCGCCTGGCAGAATGTCAATGCGGGTATCCGGCGGGCGGTTGCCACCCTGCCCATGCGGGATGTGCGGGTGGAGGTGGACCGGACGGACCTCTCGGTGTATGCAGACCCCTTGTTCGAGAAAGTCTTCTACAACCTGATCGACAATGCCCTGAAATATGGCGGGGAGTCAATGACCGCCATCCGCGTCACCTCAACGGAGACCGACGCGGGGCTCGTGATCACCTGCGAGGATGACGGGGCCGGGATCGCGAGCAAGGATAAAAAACACCTCTTCGAACGGGGCTTTGGGAAACATACCGGCCTTGGCCTCTTCCTCACCCGCGAGATCCTCGCGATCACCGCAATCACCATCGCGGAGACCAGTGAGCCGGGGCGGGGGGCACGATTCGAAATAGTTGTACCGAAAGGGGCGTACCGGTTCACGGATGAGACGGTACATCCTGCATAACCCCGGTTTCATCAGGATCTACGGGGGATCGTGCGTGTCCTGCCGATGCGAACATAAAAACAACGCCAGCGTGGTCTGGGGTGTCTCTTTAAAAAAAATTTATCCGAACCCTCTCCCACGCCATGAAAAATGTGAGAGCCGTGGTTTCACGCAACCGCGATAGCGCCGTCACGGCACAATCTTCGAGATCGGGATCTCAAGGATGTCTTCCGCCCCGCAGGCCTTGAGTTTGGGGATGAGACCATTGACGGCGCTCTTCTGCACCACGGTCTGGATGCTGTAGTAATTGATGCCGTGGAGCCGGCTCACGGTCGGCTTCTTCATGGCCGGGAGTGCAGCCACGAGGCGCTCCATTGCGGCCGTCGGGACGTTCATGGTCAGGAGCACCTTGTGCCGGGCATCGATGACCCCGAAGAGCAGGGTCTTGATCTCCTCGATCTCCCGGCGCTTCTCCGGGTCTGCCCAGGCAGCCTTGTTGGCGATGATGACGGTGTGCGACTCCATGATCTGGCCGATGATCTTCAGGCCGTTCTTCCGGAGTGTGGTCCCTGTCTCGGTCAGGTCCACGACCACGTCCATGAGGTCGGGCACCTTTGCCTCGGAAGCACCAAAGGAGTGGAAGAGCTGGACGGGGATCTTCAGTCCTTCGAAGAACCGTTTGGTCATCTCGGGATATTCTGTCGTAACCCGGCTGTCAGGGCGGATCTGGTGCACGTCCTCGATGGGCTCATCGCGGTGCACTGCGATCACGATCTTGACATTGCCCTCGCCGGTCTTGCTGTAGGAGAGGTTGGCGACTTCGATGACATCCGAATTGGTCTCCTGCACCCAGTCGAGGCCGGAGATCCCGATGTCGAAATATCCTTTCTCGACGTACGTGGGGATCTCCTGCGGACGGAGAATTTTTATTTTACCAATGCGGTTGTCAGCGATGCGGGGATTGTAATCGCGGTCCGTGCGCCTGACCTCAAGGTCAGCTTCCTTGAAGAGCTGGAGGGTCTGCGCCTCGAGGCTGCCCTTCGGGAGTGCGAGGGTGAACATACCGTACAACATCGCTGTAGACACACAAAAAGGATAGGTTTTAAAAAAATTTATGACTCGAATGAATGGATGACGAGCCCGCTCAAGAGCTTGGGCTCAAACCACGTGGACTTCGGCGGCATGATGCCCCCGGCGTCTGCAATGGAGAGGACGGTCTCCACCTGCACCGGCTGCATGGCAAACGCCAGCTGGTAGGTCCCGTCATCAACGAGTTTTTCAAGGTCGGCGACCGGGCGGGCGCCGCCAAGATACTGGAGCCGGGCATCGCCCCGGGGATCGGTGATCCCGAGCATGCTTTCGAGGACATGCTGCTGGAGGATTGCAACGTCGAGGGACGCGATCGGGTCCGCCTGCGGGTCACGCGGGCGGGTGCACTCGTACCACGTACCGGCAAGGTAGAGGTGGACAACATGGTAGTTTTCAGGATGGGCGATTGCGGGGGAGATATTGTACCCGCTGGCGTCGAGGGCCCCGTACGGCCTGACCGTAAAACACGTACCGAGCTTGTCGAGGAACGACTGCGGGGTAAATGTGCCGAGATCGGCGAGCAGGCGGCTGTACCCGTGGATCTTCACCCGGTTGTGGGCAAACATCACGCCCATGAACCGGCAGACCTCGGCCGGTGGGACCTTTCCTGTGGCCGCAATCCGGTCGGCAAGGTTCACCGAGGCCTTTGCCCGGTGGTGGCCGTCGGCAATATAGAGGGCAGGGACCCGGGAGAAGCGGCGCTCCATGGTGGAGAGCACCTCCGGGTCAGCGATCCGGAAGACCTGGTGGAGCACCCCGTCCCCGGTCTTCACTTCGGCCACCGGTGCGGTTTTGGGCGTGATCTGGCTCGCGATGAACGAGAAGATCTCATCCTCATCCCGGTACAGCAGCACCACCGGCCCGTTGTGGGCCTGTACGGCTTCGATATGCCGGGTCCGGTCCTCCTCCTTGTCGTACCGGGTCAGCTCGTGCCTGCGGATATTGTTCTTCCGGTAATCGTCCACATCAAGGCAGCAGCAGAGCCCGAGGAACTCGTCGCCTCCCTGCACGACCCGGTAGAGGTACATGCCCGGGGAGGCATCCTGTTTTAAGAGCCCTTCACGTTCCAGCGCACGGAAGATCTCCCGGGCACGCTCGTACACGCGGTCATCGTGCGGGGGAATGTCCGGCAGTTCGGCATCGGACCGGCTCACCCGCAAAAAACTCTTCGGGTTCTTCGCAATGATGGCACGTGCCTCATCGGCTGTCACCACATCGTAGGGTACTGCCGCAATCTCCGAAGCGGCTGAGGAGATCGGCCGCACTCCTGCAAAACGATAAATCTTCACCATGTCTGCTTTTCCGCCCGGGACTTTTCCTTTGTGCTCTCATCATTGTGCCTGATCCCTTATAATAGCCAAGTCTCTCCGGTGACCCGCAGGTATTTCACCCAAGAAAAATGCTATGAATGACCCGCACGCATGACTACTGGTACCGGACGATTCCGGGAGGCCTCTCATGATCCGACCCCGCGACAGTGTTGTGTACCCGCTGCCCCTGATCCGGCGGGCAACGCCGCAGGACATTGCTGCGATCGTGGCAATCGAGAAGGAGTCGTTCTCCGACCCGTGGGGCATGCCGGTCTTTTTGGAAGCGCTCTCGTTTTATCCGACCACGTATTTTGTTGCCGAATGCGAGGGGATGGTCGCCGGGTTTGTCGTGGCCGGCCTTGAAGACACCGGTGAGAATATCTACGGGCATCTCTGCAATATCGGCGTCTCCCCGAAGTACCGGCGCCGGGGGATCGGGAAGCTGCTCGTGAGCCGGGTCGAGCACCAGTGCGCCCTTGAACTGGCGACCGGCGTCCAGCTGGAAGTCCGGGTCTCCAATACCGGGGCGCAGCGGTTCTACCAGAAGATGGGATACCGCCCGGTCTTTGGTATCGACCAGTATTATGCCAATGGCGAGGATGCCCTTGTCATGATGAAGTGGTTCCGGTTTTAAAGCGGAACCGGCTTTTCCGGCAGGAAAAAAAGGGTAGGTTATTCTTTTGACTGGCTGTTCTTGTGAGTGAGGATGAGCGCCTGACAGGGTCTCATCAGGATTATCCCCGGCCGAGCTGCTGGTGGGCGCGGGCAAGGTGCTGGGCGGCAAGGGCACCGATGAGGGAGAGTTCCCCGGCAAGAACACCGGTTGCGATGATCTCCGCGAGCTTCTTTGCATTGGCACCGGGCGGTGTCCCGCTGCCGGCGACCCCGAGCAGTTTCAGGCACTCCTGTTGTGTCTCTACGCCCGTTCCCCCGCCCACAGTCCCGACCGGGAGGGAGGGGAGCGTGACGGCAACGTACGCCCCGTTGTCGGTCATGTCAACCGTGGTGATGCAGGTGCTGCCGTCAATCGCGTGCGCAGCGTCCTGGCCGCAGGCGATGAACATCGCGGCCACGACATTCGCTGCATGGGCATTGAACCCCGTTGCCCCGGCCCGGGCTGAGCCCACGAGATTCTTCCGGTAGTTCACATCAAAGAGGGACTTTGCATCGGTCTTGAAGATCGTGCTGATCTGCTCGTGGGTGAGCGCGATACCGGCAACAACGCTCCGGCCCCGGCCCATGATACTGTTGATCGCAGCGGGTTTCTTGTCGGTACACATGTTGCCCGAGAGGGCAACGAGCCGTGCGCCGGTTCCCTGTGCGATCAGGTCGGCCACTTTCGCGCTTGCAATGGTCACCATGTTCATCCCCATCGCGTCTTTTGTATCAAATTCGAGCCGGACGTACACGCTGGTGCCGGCAACGAACGTGACGATCTCGTTCAGTTTCCCGTGGGAGGTGGTGCTCTCGGCAGCCACAACCAGCTCATCGCGGTGCGCCTTCACCCAGTCGCAGACCTGCACGGCATGGATGATGCTGTCCGTGGCAAAGACCGGGGCCCGGGTCATGCCATCGTGGAGGATACGGACCTCCGCCCCGCCGGCCTTCGTGATCGCGCTGCACCCGCGGTTGACCGAAGCGATGAGAGCGCCCTCGGTGGTTGCGAGCGGGAGCCAGTAACTCCCGGTTGCATAGCCCCCGTTGACGAGCACCGGCCCGGCCACGCCAAGCGGCACCTGGATGGCCCCAATCATGTTCTCGCAGTTCCGTTTCACCACGCGCTCGACATCGATACTGAAGATCCCGATGTTCTCGAACTGGTTGTTCGTCTCCTGTTCGATATACTCGCGCCGGACCCTGATGGCGTCAATCGGAGAGAGTTCCTTCTCCAGATCATAGAGTTTCAGCGACCCTTTCTTCAGTTTTGCATGAATCATGGCATCCCGCTCCCTGTCGTGATCAGATTCCGGGCCGGAATCCTGCCCGGTACGGCGCTGTGCATCATCAGCCATGATTAATGATTAGCACCTATACCGTAATGATACACGTGGTCAGCGAAGAGGTCGGGCAGTGGGGAATCCGGGTGCCGGCGCGGCAGGGCGAGGAGATGCGGCAGGCGCTCTTACGGGAGAATGCGCTCGACAGTTCGCTGAAAGTCCGGCGCGAAGGAGCCGAGCTGATCCTGCCGGTTCTCGCGGAGCGCGAGGGTGCGGCGTGGTACGGGTTCGAGCCGCACCCGGGCCAGAAGCCCCTGCCCCGCCACGAACTGGTGGGGGGCATCGCGATCATGCAGGACGAAGATCGCGCAGGGGCAGAGGACCTGCTGGCCTCGCGCCCCTCGCTCCACACGGTGGTCTTTGCCCAGGGAGAGGTGCATGGCGAGTACCGGACCCGGGAATTTACCGTGCTGGCCGGGGAGCAGACGACCCGGACGCAGGTGACCGAGCACGGCCACCGTTTTGTTGTGGATCTTGCCGGTGCCTACTTCTCGGCCCGGCTCTCGACCGAACGCCAGCGCATTCTTGCTCAGGTGCAGGAAGGGGAGCTCGTGCTCGACATGTTTGCCGGGGTCGGGCCGTTTGCGATCACGCTGGCGGCACGGGCGGGTCTTGTGGTGGCTGCCGATCTCAACCCGAAAGCGATCGAACTGATGCTTGAGAACCTTGCCGCGAACCGGGCAAGGAATGTGCTCCCGATGCTCGCCGATGCCCGGCATCTTGACCGCATCCTCCCGTGGCGCTTTGACCGGGTCGTGATGAACCTCCCGCTCTCCGGCACAGAATTCTTGCCGGAGGCGTTCCGGCTCGTGAAGCCCGGCGGGATGATCCATTTCTACTCGCTCGTCTCTGAAAAGGGGGAGCATACTACCCGGATACAGGAACTCGGCGGAACGGTGCTCACCGAACGGGAAGTGCGGTCGTACTCCCCGGGACAGTGGCACGCAGTGTACGATGTGCGGGTGACGTGATCGTTCCCGCTTGAGAATCGCGCCCCTCCCAATGGATAGTCGTCACCGTCCTGTGATGCCGTCCATTCCTGTGTTGTCATCCGTGAAGGTTGATTACCAATGAGATACGATATTTCACCTCATGGTACACCCGGGAAGGATACTCATTCTTGGTGCCGGAGCGGTGGGACTTCCGCTGGCAGCCAAATTGTCCCGGGTTGCGGACGTTGTAGCGGTGACACGGGAGCGATCTGCCCGTGCAATATCCAGTCATGGGCTTGCGATCAGTGGTGCATGGGGGGATGAATCCGCCAACTTCACCTGCGTCAGCGAATTGGCCGGGGAAGAGGATTTTGATTATATCCTGATCACATCAAAATCACAGGATACCGCGGGCATCTGCCAGCAATACAAGGACCTGATCGGATCCTGTGATGTCGTGAGTTTCCAGAATGGCATCGGGAATGAGGAGACGATCGCCCGGTATTCCGATCGTGTCATCGGTGGCGTTGTCCTGACCGGATTTGTCCGGGAAGGGGACCGGGAGATTCGCATCACGGCCAATGCAGGACCCATGCAGATCGGACGGTTCCCGGAAGGACTTGATGCCGGCGTTCATGGTCTTGCGGATATCATGACCCGGGCAGGCATTCCCGTTGAAACCACGGATCGCATCAAGGGGAAACTCTGGTCAAAGAACTTAATCAACTGTTCATTGAACCCGCTCAGTGCCATCACGGGTGTCACCTACGGGAAACTCAAAGAGCCCTCAAGCTGGCAGATCATCGATCACCTGGTCCGGGAGATCTACGCTGTTGTACAAGCGGATGGAATCCGCCTCCAGTGGCCCGATCCGGATACCTTTCTCGGGTACCTGCACGGTGCCCTGATCCCGGTGATGGCCAGTCACACGTCCTCCATGCTGCAGGATATCCTGCACGGGCACCCGACCGAGATCGATTACCTGAATGGTGCGGTTGTCACCTCAGGCAAACGACTCGGGATTGCGACACCCTATAATGCCGTCATCTCGGACACGATCCGGTTCCGGGAGTCCCTCGCTGCCGGTAACTTGGTTGAGCCGTCTCACTGAAGCGGCGCACGATACCACTTTTTTATCGCCCCGTTGTAGTGGCAGTCTGCGTGTGCGTTTTTAAAAGCGCGGACTTTTTTCCCATGAAGTTCATACAGGTGGTGTATGGATTCGGGTATTTTCGAAAGTCTCCTCACGCTCTTTCAGATGATATGTGTCATCATGATCTTTGCCTACCTGTTCACCCGGAGCCGGTACTTCATCGAAGTGTTTGAGCATCGGGCCACACTCAGCACGAAGATCATCCTGATCCTCTTTTTCGGCCTGATCTCCGTGTACGGGTCGATCAGTAAGATCAGCCTGTACGGGGCTGTCCTGAATGTCCACGATCTCGGACCGATCATTGCCGGCCTGGTCTGCGGGCCGTTTGTTGGTCTGGGGGCCGGTATCATCGGCGGAGCCTTCCGGCTCACGCAGGGGGGGCCGTACATGTATGCCGCCGCCCTTGCCACCATCGTTGCCGGTCTCCTGGGTGGCCTGATCTATATTGCCTATAAAAAAGAGTTCATCACCACCAGAAAAGCGGTCCTCTATGCCTTCCTCATCGAGATCATCGTCTCGGTCATGCAGATAGCGATGGCGACACCCGCAGCACAGGTCGTCAATGTAGCCCTGTTTGTTGCCCTCCCGATGATCATCATCGTATCCGTGGCCGTATTCATCTTCTCGAAGATCATCCACAATATTCTTGATGAACGGAAGGTTTTGGCCGAGAAGGAGAAACTGGAGTCCGAGATGGCGCGGAAGAATGCGGAACTCCAGATCGCAGCCGAGATCCAGAAGAACTTCCTTCCTGAGACCCTCCCCCGGACCGAAGGGTTCGATATCGCGGCAAAAAGTATCATGGCAAAGGAGGTGGGCGGGGATTTCTTTGATGTGATACCGCTTGAAGTGATGCCCATCAACTCGT
>Ga0265296_1000462_pt1 | contig 63238 bp, 60 predicted proteins | sample MunlanPumphouse1_FD_189073 | JGI IMG/M metagenome (GOLD analysis project Ga0265296, IMG submission 189073) | Groundwater microbial communities from a municipal landfill in Southern Ontario, Canada - Pumphouse #1 | ecosystem: Environmental > Aquatic > Deep subsurface > Groundwater | place...
CTCCATCATCGGCCGCGACGACCGCGACCGGGGAACTCAAACTCATCAGATTGGTGATCCTTCAACTCGCCCCACGAGGCGGACTTGCTATAAACCGGTGGACTCACTCAACCCTGACACGTAGGGGTCGTTGCACACGCGTTACGGCCTGACTTATGAGGAGGACGATCGATGAGAGACATGGAGTACGTCTGGCACCTGCGTGCGAAGATGGCCGAACGCGGCATGTTCGCCACGACGGACCTGCAACCCCTTTTGGCTGAGAGAGGGATTTCGCTGTCGCGAGAGCAGACGTACCGGCTCGTGACGCGAAAGCCCCAGCGGCTGAGCCTCACGATACTGGTCGCGTTATGCGACATTCTCGAGTGCACACCCAACGATCTCGTCGAGCCTCAGATTGTCGAGGTCTCCTCACGGAAGGTTGCGGGAGAGGCTGATGCCGCCGCGGAGCGACGTCCGATTACGGGCCGCCGCACGACGATCAATCGCCCTGGCCACGCCCGTTGACGGCTCTACCTGAGCATCCCTGCTCGAACTGCGGGCGGATTGCTCAGCGAATCAAACGCCTGCCCGACGGGGGAGGACTATGCCGGGGGTGTTACAACGACAGCCGCAAGGAATCGTGTGGACGATGCGGGAGACTCCGGACCCCGGTGAAGCGCACCACCGAGGGTCTTCCGCTCTGCAGCCATTGTGCAAGGCCGAAGCGTGAGTGCACCTCGTGCCGACGTGCCTCAGCTTTTTTGAGCGCGTGGGATGGCTTGGTGCCTCAGCTTTTTTGAGCGCGTAGTACCCCACTGGGTGCAGGCTTGCCTGATGTGGAAGGCAAGATTCCGATGGCCGCGAGGCGACACGTTACGAACAAGCTCCGGGCCGCGTACGCGCGGGCGCCGAAGCGGGACAAGGCCAGGATCCTCGATGAGGTGATGGCGACCACGGGGATGGGGAGGTCAACGGCGCGGCGGATGCTGACGGGTCCGGCCCTGCCCGACCCTGTGGAGCAGCTCGATCGGCGGAAGCTGCGCTCGAAGGAGTACAGCGACGAGTCGCGGCTGCTGCTGGCGCATGTGTGGGCGCTGATGGGGTGCCCGTGCGGGAAGTACCTGGTGGTGATGCTCGAGCTGTGGCTGCCGTTGCTGGCGGAGGCCGGGGACCTCGACAAGCCGTTCGCCACCGCGCAGACGCTCGCTGAGCTCCGCTTGATGAGCGCGGCGACCATCGACCGGTATCTCGCGCCCGCGCGCAAGTCGATGCAGTTGCGGGGCATCTCGACGACGAAGCCGTCGCCGCTGCTGCGCAACTCGATCGGGCTGAGCAAGGTCGGTGATGCGCCGGCCACGGTGCCGGGGGTGATCGAGGCCGACACCGTCGCGCACTGCGGGCCCACGTTCGTCGGCGAGTTCGCGCGCACATTGACGATGACGGATCTGGTCACCGGGTGGACCGAGAACGCGTCGATCCGTAACAACGCGTCCAAATGGATCGTGCAGGCCGTCGCCGATCTTGAGGGCATGTTCCCGTTCCCGCTGCGCGTTTTCGACTCGGACAACGGATCCGAGTTCATCAACCATGACGTCGCGGACTGGCTGCAGGAGCGCGATATCGCGCAAACCCGGTCGCGGCCCTACAAGAAGAACGACCAGGCGACCGTGGAGTCCACGAACAACCACGTCGTCCGCAAGCACGCGTTCCACTGGCGCTACGACACGCCCGAGGAGCTGATCCTGCTGAACGAGCTGTGGCCGCTGGTGTCGATGCGGTTGAACTTCTTCACCCCGACGAAGAAGCCCACCGGCTACGCCACCGCCGCGTCAGGGCGCCGCGTGCGCCTCTACGACAAGCCGAGAACCCCGTGGCTACGGGTGCTCGATTCCGGGCTGCTCACCGACGAGGACGCGGCGGCCGTGCAGGCCCGGATCGCGGGAGTCAACCCGGCCGACCTGACCCGGCGGATCAACCAGATCCAGCTCCGGTTGATCGAGCTTTCCCGCGACAAGACCGAAGCCCTTGCCACCGCACGAGGTCTCGACATGGCATCCTTGGAACCGTCGATCCGTCGACTCCAAACAACGAAATGACCGCAAGCCCTCGCGCTCACCATATGTGAGGCACCAGCTCACCTCTCGCGCTCACTTTTAGGTGAGGCACCTCGCGTGCGGCCGTGTTTCCCAGGTCGCACAGCTCGTCGACGGTAACTCGATATGTCGGCATTGCTATCAGGCGCCCAGGAAACCGTGCGGTGGATGCGGGGAACTCCGTGAGGTCGCGGCCCGTGCGCAAGACGGCGTCACCGATCTGTGCCACCGCTGCTACCGCACTCCTGATAGACGATGCGGGGTCTGCCAATTCGTCCGCCCGGTGCACGCCACTTGGCCGCTCGGGCCCATCTGCGTCACTTGCTACCGGAGCGTGCTCCGCGATCCCCAACCCTGCAGTCGGTGCCGGCAGACCAGGGCTCTGATCGGGCGCTCAATCGAGGATGGGCTGATATGCGGTACATGTGCTGGCAGCCCACGAGACTACTTGTGCGTCAAGTGCGGTGCAGCCGGTGAACAACACTTCAAGAACCTGTGCAAGAGATGCTCCGTCGGCGTCGCGGCCGAACAGATCCTTGCCTCAGTGACAGGAAGGGCGCCCTTAGCACTCGCTGGGCTGCCCGCCGCCCTAGCCAATCACGGCAGGCCTGACTCGACCATGCGATGGATCGACCGCCCGATCCCTAAAGCCCTGCTGAAGTCACTTGGCGCCGGGGAGACGGTCACCCATTCGAGCCTGGATCGCTGCCCACCTGGGCAGGCTCGGGAACATCTCCGTTCGCTCCTTGTCGCCGCTCGAGTTCTCCCGTCCCGCGACGAGCACGCTGATCACCTAGCCACGTGGATTGACGAGTACATCGCAGCACTTCCTCGGCATCACCCCACGCTCATCACGCCCTATGCCCACTGGATGGTGCTCCGACTCGTACGGCGCCGTGCACGAAAACGTCGAACATCCGTTGGCGTCGCCTACACCGCACGCGAGCGAGTGCGAGCCGCAGCACGCCTACTGCGTCACCTCGACCATCGAGAGGAGACCATCGCAGATCTCAGCCAAGCCACCCTCGATGAATGGATCGCAGGTAACAGAAGCCGGGCAACTACTACCTCCCCCTTCATCCGATGGCTCAACGACCGCGGCATCACCAATCAACTCCTCGTCGTCACGCCGAAGGGATCGAAGCCGACCCTTGTAAACCCGGAGGACGTGCAGCATGCCCAGATTCACGACCTGCTGGCCGCTCACAGCCCCGAAACTGAGCTGCCTGAACGAGTCGTTGGTCTTCTCGTTCTTCTATTCGGAGCACGTCTGGAACGCATCCACCGACTCACCACCACAAATATCACCCGAACGGACGGCCGCCTCCACCTCGCGCTATCCGACCATCCAACCGAGCTCCCCGCAGAACTCGCCGTGCTCGTCGAACAACTTGCGGCGGCTGCAGTGATGGCGCCACGGGCGCTCACACTTGCCGGCGATGCGCACTACCTCTTCCCTTCGACGCGTCGACCGCACGCTCCGTTGCACCCGAGCACACTCGCAAGAAGGCTCGATCGCACGGGGTGCGACCGCAGATCACACGTAACACTGCGATGGTTGCCCTTGCCGCCGACCTGCCCGCCGCAGTCATCGCGGTCCAGTTCGGCCTCACTCCTCAAGCTGCTACGACTTGGGCCCAGCACTCACGACGGGACAGCATCGAGTACCTCGTCGCGCGAGACGCAGACGCAGGCGCGGGCAGATAGGCCCTAGCGCGCGGGCAACGTCGCGGGCATGGTTATGCGATCTTTAGAAAGGAGATTACCGACGGGACCCCCGGAGAGAGTCAGGCCCCCTTACGCGCACGATTGTCGCTATCTCCTGGTGAACAATCGATGAAGCTTTGCTTGCGTATCTTGTGACGGCGCACTCGTTTCCTACGATGGGGAGTGCGCGCAGCCCCCATTCACATCTCTCTCAAAGGATTCAGATTCACATCTCTCTCAAAGGATTCAGAATGACTCGCAAGATGACTCGTACAAAGTCGATGATCGGTGCGCTGGGCGTTGCCGCCGCGCTCGGCGTCAGTGTGTTCGCTGCAGCTCCCGCCATGGCAGCAGAGGCCTCCGTCGGCGATTACAGCTGCTCGGTCGCTGTGAAACTGACCGCCAACTCGACCCAGAACACATTCATGCGTCTCAACGCCGGTGGGCAGGCAAAGACCGACACGAAGCCCGGCAATTCGGTTGCGTCGGTTAAGGTGCTCTACTCCTCGTTCGGAGCGACCACGTCCGGCGGTGCCAGCACCGGCGGCACGATTTACTCGCTGGCGAACGGCTGCGATTACTAGGTCGCTTGTTGCCGGGATGATCGGGCGGGACCTGTCACTTGCCGACAGTGCCCCGCCCGATCATCGCGTTTGTGGATGGAGAGTGGGAGATGAAGTCTCGTAGGAACACGAAGAAGGCGTTCGGCGTGCTGGGCATCGCGGTCGGGCTGGTGATGCTGGCAGGATGCTCTGCTGCTGGCCCCGATCCTGAGCCCGAAGCCTCCAGCAGCACATCGTCGCAGCAACAGGTCAGCGATAGTTTCGCCGAAAAGTTCCCCGACTCGCAGGTGCTTGCCGATTGCCTGAACGAGAAAGGCTGGGACGTCACGCTAAATGAGGCCACGGGTGGCGTCGGGTTCGAGGGCACAACGGAGCAGGTGGACCAGTACGAGATTGATCAGGCCGAATGCGCTCCCGAGGACGATAGCATCCCTCTGGAAGACTTCACCAGCGAGCAGTGGACTGCGTTGTACGAGATGGAGCTCGAGACCACCGAGTGCTTGCGGGCCGAGGGCATTGCGATCGAGGGCGCGCCGTCGGAGCAGGTCTTCATTGACCGGTACACGAGCGCGGACCCGTGGATGTCGTACGCATTTGTCGGCGACGTCGGCTCAGACCGGTGGGATGAGCTGAACAGGCTCTGCCCCCAACCGGCGATGTGACGGCTTCCCATCGGTCATGGCGTCCAGGTGGTCAGCTGTGCGAGAAAGTATTCATGACCACGACGATGCTCAGGGAGACGCATGCGGCGCAGTGATCCTGGTTCACCGGGGCGTCGATCTCGATGGCCTGGGCTCGTGCTCGCCGGCGTTCTGCTCCTTGCGCTAGGGGCCGGGTCCGCGTGGGGCGCGCTGACCGTCCTGCGCCCGGCGGAGGACCCGCTGGAGGTCACAAACTTCACTTTCGTCGAAGTCGTCGAGGGCGAGGTAGGTGCGTCGGTGACGTTGAACACCGTCGCGAAATGGACCCCGGAGCCCGTGGGCGTGAACCGTGCCGAGGGCGTGCTCACCTCCGTCGAGGTGAGCGCGGGCGACGAGGTTTCCCAGGGTGCGACGCTCTATACGGTGGGTTTGCGGCCGGTCGTGATCGCTCAAGGCGAGGTCCCGGCCTTCCGGACGATCGCGCTGGGCATCGAGGGGCCGGACGTGGAGCAACTGCAGGTGATGCTCGGCGCACTCGGACACTACGGCGGGACGGCCGATGGCAAGGCAGGCGCGGGCACAGTCGCGGCGATCAAGGCGTGGCAGGACACTCTAGGCCTGGAGATGACGGGCGAGGTCGGCGTAGGGGATGTCATCTTCGTTCCTTCGCTGCCGATGCGGGTCGCCCTGGACACAGAGATCGTCGACCGCGGGGCGTCCCTGGGTGGCGGCGAAGAGGTGGTTCAGGGTCTGCCGAGCGAGCCGGAGTTCTGGATCCCGGTGACCGACACCCAGGCGGGCATGCTGACGACCGGGACCCGCGTCGAAATTACTTCTCCCGATGGCGGGGCGTGGGAGGCGCACGCTGGCGACCAGAGGCGCGACGAGAACGACGCTGTGACGGTCGCGCTTACCGGGATGGAAGGCGGATCGATCTGCGGCGACGGATGCGGGCAGGTTCCCGTCATCGGGCAGGCCACACTGTCATCGCAGATCATCACCGTCGAGAGCGTTAAGGGGCTCATCGTCCCGTCGGCAGCGCTCATCACACAGGCGGACGGGCAGATCGCGGTGATCGACGACGAGGAGATGATGGCCCCCGTCACCGTGGAGGCATCCGCGAAAGGAATGTCCGTGATCACCGGCGTGGAGACGGGCACGCGCGTCCGTGTGCCCGCGACGGCAACTGAATGACGGGCATGGACGAGTCATACGCGCTCGAGGCCCGGGATGTCACCTTCGGATACGTCCCGGGGAGCCCAGTTCTGGATCGATGGTCGGCGGGGTTTCCCACTGGGTCGATGACGGCACTAACCGGCCCATCTGGTCGGGGGAAGTCGACCCTCTTATACCTCCTGGGCCTGATGCTGCATCCCGGAGACGGCGAAGTCCTCCTCGACGGACGCCCCACTCGACCGTTGTCGGATGCGAAGCGGGCGCATCTACGGGCAGAGCGGTTCGGTTTCGTGTTCCAAGATGCCGCACTGGACGCGACCCGCACCGTCCTCGACAACGTGATCGAGACCTCCTTCTACCGCGCCGACCGCCGGAAGGAAGCGATCAATCGCGCATTGGAACTCCTGGACCTGTTCGGCGTCGACGTGCCCCCGCGCCGCAAACCCGGCCAGGTCTCAGGCGGGCAGGCGCAGCGGATCGCGTTGTGCCGTGCTCTGCTGAACGAGCCCGGCGTGCTGCTCGCCGATGAGCCGACCGGCAACCTCGATCCCGTCACGACGGATCTCGTGGTCTCCGCGCTGCGCGACCACGCCCGATCCGGGGCTGCAGTGATCGTGGTCACCCATACCCCGCACGTGGCAGAGGCATGCGACCGAGAGATCCGGCTGTGAACGCGGGGATCATCCGCGAAGCTGCAGCCTCGGCGCGGTCGCAGCCCGTCGCATCCGTGGTGACTGTGCTGATGATCGTCGGCATGATTCTCGCGGTCATGCTCACCACTGGCCGGACCGTCGGTGCAGAACAGCAGGTCTTAGGCTCTATCGATTCTGTCGGCACGCGGTCCATTACCGTCAGAGCAGACAGCACGGCAGGCATCACGACGGACGTTCTGGATCGGATCGCGCACATCGAGGGCATCGAGTGGGCGGCCGCATTCTCGGCCGCCGTGGACGCGACCAACGCTGCGCTTTCGGACGGCACACGGGTGCCCGTCCGCTACCTCTACACCACCCAGTTGGACCCCCTCGGGATCTCCGGCACGAGTGCACTGCCCGGCGAGCTCGCGTGGGCATCGCCTATGGCTCAGGACCGGCTCGGCCTCCCCGAAACTGCAGGCGGCATCGCCCTCACCAACGGAGCGTCCTACGCGGTCACCGGGTCCCTGGACGTCCCGGACTTCCTCGCCCGATTCGAACCGGCCGTGTTCATACCCCAGCCCGACGCAGCGGGCACAGAGCCGGTGAACATCCTGGTGGTCATCGCGGAAACGCCTGAGCTCGTGGCTCCGGTCAGCGAAGCGGTCAGCTCCGTGCTGGCACCCGAGGACAGCTCGAAGGTCACCATCGACACCAGCGAGACCCTCGCGCAACTGCGCGGCCTGATCCAGGATCAGCTCGGCAGCTTTTCCCGCGGCCTGGTACTCGCGCTTCTCGGCCTGACAGGAGGGCTGGTGGCGATTCTGCTCTACGGGCTCGTAATGATGCGACGCAAGGACTTCGGACGACGCCGAGCCCTCGGCGCGACCCGCAGCCTGATCGTCACCCTGCTGCTCGCCCAAACAGCGATCCTCGCGGTCATCGGTATCACCATCGGCACGGCGGCGTCCACGATCATCCTGCGCATCAGCGGCGACCCGCTTCCCGGGTTGGCCTTCATGGGAGCGCTCGGCATCCTGACCCTCGCCACCGCGATGATCGCCGCGGCGATCCCGGCGATCATCGCCAGCAGGCGCGAGCCCATCCGTGAGCTCCGCGTGCCCTAAGCCCGGCCCGTAGCCGCTGGATCAAGATCGACGAATATCGCGCATCTCAATATCGCCATTCCGCCAGTCAAGATCCGTGGAGGACGGGAATGGCGCGACCTCACCGCACTGACGTACCACCACGAGACGCAGCCGATGCCGGGTCCGCTGAGCCGCCAGGCGCATCTGCTTCCTCGCTGGTTCCACAAGGGCGAGGTGCTGGGCAATCACTTCGCGCAGCTGGTGGTTCCGTTCTTCCTGTTCGCTCCGCTTCTCGGGCTCTGGATGCCGGGACCAGTGCCGCTGATCATCGGCGGTGTCGCTGGCGTGCTCATCATCGTGACGCAGGTCTGGCTCGTCGTCACGGGCAACTTCGCGTGGCTGAACTGGGCGACGATCGTGCTCGCGTTCTCGGCGATCGGGGTGCCAGGCGCTTTTATCCGTGCACCTGCCGAAGGCTCGGGCACGCTCCCGCTCTATTGGATCGTGATCACCTCAGCCGTCGGCATCCTGTATCTCGTCCTCGGCTGGCCCGCGCTTCGCAATCTGTTCGCCCATCGGCAGCTGATGAACGCGAGCTTCAACCGATGGCAGCTCGCGAACGCCTACGGCGCGTTCGGCACCGTGACGAAGGAGCGGATGGAGATCGTCATCGAGGGCACGTTGGACGAGGACCCGGATGCCGCGACCTGGCGCGAGTACGATTTCAAGGGCAAGCCCGGTGACGTGCACCGCGTGCCGCGGCAGTTCGCGCCCCACCATCTGCGCCTCGACTGGCTGATGTGGTTCCTGCCGCTCGGGCGATCGCTGGATGACTGGTTCACGATGCTGCTCGCGCGGTTGCTGCAGGCGGATGCTGCGACGCTGGCGCTGCTGCGGAGCGACCCGTTCGCAGGCCAGCCGCCGCGTTGGGTGCGGGCGGTGTCGTACCGCTACCGCTTCGCGACACGCGAGCAGCGTCGGCAGAACGGCGTGGTGTGGGTGCGCGATCGGCGGCGAGTGATCGTGGGCGCCGCAGAGTTGCCGTGAGCTCGTCACTCACTGCCGAGGTCCTCGTCGGCTACGATGCGTCGCGCTTGGGCTGCCGCATGGGCTCCGGCTCGGGCGAACGCTCTGCAACCGGTTCCGGCTGCGGCACCGGCGTCGGACCCGCCGTGATCTCCCGCGCCACCTGCTTCTCGAGCACCGTCACCGCGTCGTCGGAGAGCAGGATCAGCCCCTCGAGCTCTTCGCGCACGCGCTTGTAGGCGACGTTGCGCTCGGCCTGGGTGGCCGACTCGTCGACGGCGACCTTGAGCAGCTTCTGGGCGCGGTCGAGGCGCTTGCGCTCGGCATCGGTGAACGACGAATCGCGCAGGCGCCTGGCATCTTTCTCGGCGATCTCGAACGCGACGGCGTAGTTGCCGACGGCATCCAGGTATTCGGAGACGCGCTGCTCGCTGACCTTGGTGTCGGCGGACGCCGGACGCAGCGCATCCGCGGTCTTCTTCGCCCGCAGGAACGCCGCGGTCAAAGGCTGCCGGCCGTCGCTCATGGCAGGGAAGGCGATGAGTTTCGCGACGTCGAGTTCGTAGTCCAGCCACCGCGCGGTGATCTCGTCGTGCTCGGCGAAGAGCCGCTCCAGCAGCTGGTCAGGCGGCACTTGTGCGTCGGACGCGATCTCCCGCGATCTCTTCGACGGGGCGATCTGGCCGCGGGCGGCGAATTCTGCGGCCTTGAGCTCGCCCTTCAGGCGCAGCGTCTCGAGGCGTCGCTCGTGCCGGCGCTTCGCGCCCTGCTCCCACGCCTTCGCAGCCCCGCCGGCCATTCCCATGATCGGGAAGATGAGCCACCAGAAGCTGCCCGCCCACTGCCAGAACTCTTGCATGATGGCTTCAGCCTACTGCGGTGGAGCGACGGGAATCCGCTGGGATGCGGCGGATGCTGGCGTCCCGTCGGTCGCCGTGTCAGGATGACCACGACTCGGCTCACCGCGGGCCGAGCGGAACGGCAGGAGCGGATATGCAGCTGGCCATGATCGGACTCGGCAGGATGGGCGCGAACATCGTCCGGCGATTGATGCGCGATGGGCACGACTGCGTCGTCTACGACGTGAACGCGGATGCCGTGGCCGCCCTGGTCGCGGAAGGCGCCACCGGCGCCGACAGCATGGCCGATCTCGCCGCGAAGCTGACCCCGACCCGCGTCGTCTGGATGATGGTGCCCGCCTCGCTCACCGGGCAGGTGGCCGAAGAAGTGGCGGCCGTTCTGGACAAGGGCGACATCCTGATCGACGGCGGCAACTCGAACTACCGCGATGATGTGCGCCGGGCCGCGAAACTGCGCGAGAGCGGCATCGAGTACGTCGACATCGGAACGAGCGGCGGCGTGTTCGGCCTGGAGCGCGGCTACTGCCTCATGGTCGGCGGCAGCGACAAGGCGTTCGAGCACATCGAACCCGTGCTGCGCACGATCGCTCCTGGCGTCGGCGAGATCGACCGCACTCCAGGGCGCGAGGGCGACCTCACCCCCGAGGAGCAGGGTTACCTGCACTGCGGCCCGTCCGGCGCCGGACACTTCGTGAAGATGGTGCACAACGGCATCGAGTACGGCATCATGGCGTCGATCGCCGAGGGCCTCAACCTGCTCGAGAACGCGGATGCCGGTGTGCGCGAAGCCGAGCATTCGGCAGAGATCGCTCCGCTGGAGGAGCCCGAGTTCTACCAGTTCCCGATCGACACCGACAAGGTGACAGAGCTGTGGCGACGCGGTTCGGTGATCTCGTCGTGGCTGCTCGACCTCACCGCGGCCGCCCTGCACGAGAACCCCACGCTCGAGGGACTGGCCGGCCGGGTATCGGACTCCGGCGAGGGCCGTTGGACGGTCAAGGCCGCGGTCGATGTGGGCGTTCCGGTTCCGGTGCTCGCGGCGTCCCTGTTCGAGCGCTTCTCCTCACGCGACGAGGACAAGTTCGCGAACCAGGTGCTCTCGGCGATGCGTCTGCAGTTCGGCGGGCACAAGGAGCGTCCTGCCGGCGATGTGCTGGAGGCAGGTGCTCGCAAGGCCGACGCCGGCTAGAACCGGGCGGCGCCGCGCGCCCGCTCCCTCAGACCTTCCGAACCCGCTCATCCGCCCCGAACCGCTGCGCCCCGAGCACTCCGAGCAGCCGGATCTTCTCTTCGTCCTCGCTCCGGGGCGCGGCGGTCAGCACGAGCAGCGCCTGACCGCGGTCTTCGGTGAAGAGCACCTGGCAGTCCACTTCGATCGGGCCGACCTCCGGGTGGACCAGCGTCTTGTGATCGGCGAAGCGCTGGGCGACCTCGTGCCGTTCCCACAGTTCGCGGAACTCCTCGCTGCGACGTGACAGTTCGGCGACCAGCATCCCTGCGTGCGAATCCGGGCCCATGGCGCCGTACGCGGCGCGCAACCCGGCGACCTGCGCTCGGCTGTTCCGCGCGTGATCTTCCGAGGGGTAGTGGGCTCGCGCCTGCTCCGGTCGCATGAACCAGCGGTACGGCTCGTAGCGCTCGAGCCCTGCGGCCCCTACGTTGTCGCCGAGCAGCGCCGCGGCCAGGGCGTTCTGCACGAGCGTCTCGCCGAGGGTAGAGATGATCAGCGCCGGAGTGTCGTGCAGCCGGTCGAACACGCGCTGCAGCGCCGGCGCGACGTGGTCGGACGGCGTGATCCGGTCGGGCACGGCGTGACCTGCGGCGCGATAGAGGTAGTCGCGTTCGTCGGCGGTGAGACGGAGCGCGCGGGCGAGCGAGCTGAGCATCTGTGTACTCGGCTGCGGTCCGCGCTGCTGCTCGAGTCGCGTGTAGTAATCGGTCGACATGAGCGCCAGCTGCGCGACCTCTTCGCGGCGGAGTCCTGGCGCACGCCGGCGCACACCTGCCGACAGTCCGACGTCGCCGGGCTGCAGCTGCTCCCGGCGCCGACGGAGGAACACGGCGAGGGCTTCACGATCCATTCCTCCATCATGCGCGCGCGACGCCCTGGTATCCAGGGATCGCCGGTCCCCCGATAACCGCTCTCTGCCGGGCTCCACTCACACGATCGACACTCGAAGCATGCGAATCAACGGAAACACCATCTTCATCCCCGGCGCGACCAGCGGTATCGGCCTCGCCCTCGCGCTCCGCCTCCACGAGGCCGGCAATCAGGTCGTCATCGGCGGTCGCCGCACCGAGCTTGTCGCGGACATCGCCGCGCAGCATCCGGGAATCGACATCGTCCGGATCGACACGACGGATGCCGCATCCATCGCCGCCGCGGCGCATGAGGTCATCGCGAAGCATCCGGAACTCAACGTGCTCGTCGCAATGGCTGGCATCATGCGCGTGGAGGACTGGACCACACCGGGCAGCTTCCTCGAGAACGCCGAGGCCACGGTGACAACGAACCTGCTCGGACCGATCCGGCTCATCTCGGCGTTCATCGAGCATCTGCTCACGCAGCCGGATGCCACCGTCATGACCGTCTCGTCGGGGCTCGCGTTCGCCCCTCTGCGCGTCACGCCCACCTACAACGCGACGAAGGCGGCCATCCACCAGCTCAGCGAGACGCTTCGGCTTCAGCTGGCGGACTCGACCGTCCGCGTGGTCGAGCTCGTGCCGCCGTCGGTGCAGACCGAGCTCATGCCAGGGCACCAGGACGATCCGTTCGCGATGCCTCTCGATGAGTACATCGACGAGACGATGACTCTCTTGGAGACGCAGCCGAATGCCACCGAGGTGCAGGTCGAGCGCGTGAAGTTCCTGCGGTACGGCGAAGCGCGCGGGGACCAGGCGCATGTCATCGCCGCGCTCAACGGATTCGCCGCGCACGCCGCGCGCTGAGTCCCAGAAGCACGGTCACGTGGCCGTTGGCCGCGCCCGCTCAGGCGCCGGGATCAGGCGTCGGCATCCGTCTCGTCTGTGTCGTCTTCGTCCTCGTCTTCGACCTGGGCGGGTGGGAGGTCGTCGAGATAGGTGCGGTCGTCGTTCGGGTCGCCGGTCCCCTTGTCGAGACCCGTCTCGATCGGGTCGTCCATGCGGGGCTCGCCGGTGTTCGGCTCGCTCATGAGGTGCTCCTGTTCGTCGGATGTCCGCTCAGCGTCGTCCGTCCGATCCGCGGTCGCCAGAGGGTTGACAACCGCGTACGCCCGGGTGGTCAGCGCCCGAGCTTCTCCGCACAGGGCACGCAGAGCGTGGCGAACGGCCTGACGCGCAGCCGCGCGATCGGGATGCTGCGACCGCAGTTCGCGCAGACGCCGTAGTCGCCGGCATCCATTCGGGCCAGCGCGTCGTCGACCTGCTGCAGTTCGTCGCGGGCCGCGTCGAGCAGCCCGCTCAGGCGGGACCACTCGGCAGACAGCGGCACGCCCTCCGGATCGTGCTCGTCGTCGTCGCTCTGGCTGCTGCGATCGTGCGTCAGCTCGGCGAGCGTGGCGGAGAGCGACTCTGTGCGAGCGTTCGCCTCGCGGCGCAGCACCTCCAGCAGGGTGCGCAGCTCGGTGTCGGTCACGGTCTCAGGGTATCGCCGCGCCTCGCGGTACGGATGTCAGCCGGCGCGGAATCACGGATGTCAGTCGGAATCACGGATGTCAGTCGGAAACCGGCCCTTCAGGCTGACATCCGTGATCTGGGCTGACAAGTGTGCGGATCGCGCGGGGGCGGGTGCGGGGCGGGTGGGGGCGGGTGCGGGTGCGGATCGCGCGGGTGCGGGTGCGGGAAAGGTCACGACTCAGTCGACCCGCATCACTGGGACGTGGACGCGGCCGGACCCTGCTCGCGCGAGATGTGACTGCGAGCGTGGGCGATGGCGTCATCCAATGCGGTGAAGAGGTGACGGTGATGGCGCAGCGAGGTCAGGACCCCGATCGTGCGGAACAGGTCCTCGTGCACCGGCTGCACCCCCTTGATGAGCACCGTCACGCCTCGTCTTTCGAGGGACTGCACGATGTCCTGCAGGGCATGAGCTCCGCTCGCGTCGACGTGCTCGAGCTTCGACATGCGCAGGATGACGACCGTGGCGCCCCGCATGCGTGTGATCTCCTCGAACACCCGATCGGCGGATGCGAAGATCAATGGCCCGTCGATGCGCACGACCGAGATGCGCTCATCGCCCGACTGCGGGACACCGGCGATCTCCTCGCGCTGCACGCCCGCGCCACGCGAGAGGTTGCGGATCGCGAAGACACCCGCGAACACGATTCCGATCACGACGGCGATGATGAGGTCGAACGACACCGTGACGATGGCCGTGACGATGAAGGCCGCGGCATCCGATCTGGCCGAGCGCAGGATCGACCGCATCGTCGCCCTGTGCACCATCCGGTAGGCGGTGAGCATGAGCACGCCGGCGAGGCCCGCAAGCGGGATCATTCCGACCGGCCCTGACAGCACGAGCACGAAAAGCAGCAGCACGACCGCGTGCACGATCGATGCGAGCCGGGTGCGGCCGCCCGAACGAACATTCACGGCGGTGCGTGCGATGGCTCCGGTCGCCGGCATCCCGCCGAACAGGCCGGAACCGATGGATGCGATGCCCTGACCGACCAGCTCTCGATCCGGGTCGTAGGGTCCGGTGTCTGCGAGGGACGAGGCGACGCGCGCCGAGAGCAGCGACTCGATGGCTGCCAGCGCCGCGATCGTGAGGGCGGGTCCGAGCAGTGGCGCCGTGCCGTCGACCGTCAGTGCCGGGAAGGATGGCATCGGCAGCCCGTCTGGCAACGCGCCGATGACGGCGAGGGGGCTGTCGATGACGAGGCACAGGATCGTCACGACCGCGATTCCGACGAGGGATCCGGGGATGCCGGGATGCAGGCGCTGCGCGACCAGCATGCACCCGATCACGATGAGGGCGGCGCCGACCGCCCATGGCACGTACGTCCAATCGGCGCTGCCCACAGCCTGGACGGCGGCGACCAGGGCGTTGGAACTGTGGCTCGCAGCATCCGCCTGTCCGCCTACGGTGAGCGACGGAACCTGCTGCAGGAAGATGATCACCGCGATACCGAGCGTGAAGCCCTCGATCACGGGCCACGGGATGATGCTGACAGCGCGTCCGAGGCGCAGAGCCCCGGCGGCGAGGACGATGACGCCGGCCATGATGCTCACGAGAGCGACCGTGCCGACGCCGTGCTCGGCGACGATCGGCAGCAGCACGACGACCATGGCTCCAGTGGGTCCGGAGACCTGGACGTTCGATCCGCCGAAGATCGCTGCGAGCACGCCGGCGATGACCGCGGTGATGAGCCCGGCCTCCGCGCTGACACCCGAGCTGACGCCGAATCCCAGAGCGAGGGGGAGCGCGACGATGCCGACCGTGAGACCGGCGACGAGGTCGCCCTTCCACGTGCGGCGCAGATCTCGGTAGTCGGTGCGGGACGGCAGCAGGCCGCGGATGTATGCCGCGGCTCGGGTGGTGGGTGTCACGGACGGGCCTGAGCGAGTGCCGGCAGCCCGTCGACCTCGTCGATTCGCTCTCCGTCGGAGCGCACGATCTCGAGCAGCAGCGCCCTGGCGACGGCGAGCATCTCAGCGGTGCGGCGATCGGCCAGGCGGTAGTAGACGTGGCTGGCGCGGCGTTCGGACACGACGAGCCGGTGGCGGCGCAGTACTGACAGGTGTTGAGAAAGATGCGAGGCCTCGAGCCCCGTCTCTTTGCCGAGGCGGGCGACGCTCACTTCGTCCGAGTCTGAGAGCAGTTCGAGGATGCGGATGCGGAGCGGATGGGCGAGCCCTTTGAACAGGTTCGCCTTCACCTCGTACAGCGGACGGTGTGCATCACTTAGTGGCATGATAAATCCATCATATCGCCTGAATGTCGACCCTACTTGACGACAACGACAGCGACAGCGACAGCGACAACGACAACGACAGCCACAACGAACCCGGCCTGCTGCCGCTCGCTCGCTCGCCCTCAGCCCGACAGGCCCCGCCCGGCCGTGACCGCGCTTTCGCCGGTGTTCGCCTCGAGACCCGATCGATGTCCGTGAGTGAAGGCCGAACGATCGGCGCCCTGGCGCGCTCGTCCCCGACGATGCGGGATCGCGTCGACCACGGCATCCACCTGATCCTGGCGATCCGCGAGGACGAGCGCTGTGCCCGACCCTTCCTCCTCAAGGATCGTGGCGCGACTCTCGCGTAGACGCTGGGCGGCACCGATCCCGAACCCGCGGATGAATCCGCTGCGCGCGCGCCGCTTCTCGCTCTCGGAGTGCCATCGGTACAGCTCGCGGCGGCTCGCCCACCATTGCCGCATCGCGACCATCGCCTGCACCTCGAGGCTCGCAGTGAGAATCTTCGCCTGCTGCACGTCTGAGGTGAACCCGACGAAGTACAGGATGAATCCGCCGCCCGGCCGCTCGGACTGCATCGGCCTGATCGAGCCGAGTGCGAACGCGACGTTGCCGCCCAACTCGCGGATGTCTCGTGCGTAGGAGCCCGTGAAGACCATCTGCTCCTGCACGATCTCCTCGCGCTCCTGCCCGAGTTTCGCGCGCCGCGCATCGAGCCGCGCCTGTTCGATGCCGTACTTCACCATCAGCCGCTCGGCGTGCTCGGTCAGCGCCTCAGCCTCTTCCGGCGTCGTGCTTTCAGCCTTCGCCAGCAGCTTCGCGATCAGGTCCAGTTTGGATTCGCTCATCGTGTTCTCCCTTGTCTGCGATCCCGTTCAGTCTTCGCGGACAGTCCGACATTCCAGCACACGAAGGTGTGAAAGGTGGATTTTTCGGTGGAAGGCGGATGCTGTGGAGGAGGAGTCGGGGCTGCGGGGCGTGACGTTTCGACTCGCTACGCTCGCTCAACGCGTTTCGTCTCGCTCCGCTCGCTCAACGACCCGCTTGCTCGCTCGACGACCCGCTTGCTCGCTCGACGACCCGCTTGCTCGCTCGACGACCCGCTTGCTCGCTCGACGACCCGCTTGCTCGCTCAACGACCCGCACGGACGTTCGGCCGACGTACGCTCAGCCGAAGAGCAGCGACAGCACGGTCGCGCCGCCACCGCCGAGGATCAGGGCGATGATCGTCGTCCAGGCGATGATGCGGATGCGCCGGTTGCGCGTCGCGTTGAGGTCGCCGTAGTCGTCATCGCTGTGCCGCTCGACGTCACTCACACGGGCTCCGAGACGGTCGGACCGAACGCCGCCGGCAGTGTTGCCTGCGAGCGCTCGCGCAGTTCGGCCGCCGAGACCGTGAACAGTCCCGTCACCTCGAGGTCGGAGACCGTGTCGGTCACGCCGATGCGCAGCACCGGGTATCCGCGTCCTTCGCACAGGCCCTGGAACTTCACGTCATCTTCGCGAGGAACTGTGACGATGACGCGGCCCGTCGATTCTGAGAACAGAGCGGATGCAGCATCCACCCCGTCACGGTCCATGAGCTCGGTCAGCCACACGCGGGCGCCGATGCCGAAGCGCATGACGCCCTCGGCGAGGGCCTGGGCGAGTCCGCCCTCGGACACGTCGTGGGCGCTGGAGATCAACCACTCATCGCGCGCGGCGGCGATGAGTCCTGCGAGTCGCTTCTCGCCGGCGAGGTCGACCTTCGGGGGCAGACCGCCGAGGTGGTTGTGTACCGTCTCGGCCCAGGCAGAACCGGACAGCTCGGTCGAGGTGGTGCCGAGAAGGTAGATGTTCTGGCCCTCGTCCTGCCACGCCGAGGGGATGCGGCGGGAGACGTCGTCGATGATGCCGAGAACGCCCACCAGTGGGGTGGGGTGGATCGGGGTGTCGCCGGTCTGGTTGTAGAACGAGACGTTGCCGCCTGTGACGGGGGTGCCGAGTTCGTAGCATCCGTCTGCCAGGCCGTCGACCGTCTGGCCGAACTGCCACATGACCTCGGGGTTCTCGGGGGATCCGAAGTTCAGGCAGTCGGTGATCGCGGTCGGGGTTGCGCCGGTGACGGCGACGTTGCGGTACGCCTCGGCGAGGGCGAGCTGCGCGCCCGCGTACGGGTCGAGCTGGCAGTAGCGGCCGTTTGCGTCGGTGGAGATCGCGAAGCCGAGGCCCGACTCCTCGTCGACGCGGATCATGCCGGCGTCGTCGGGGAAGGCCAGGGCTGTGTTGCCGAGCACGTAGTAGTCGTACTGGTTGGTGATCCAGCTCGTGTCGGCGAGGTTCGGCGATGCGACCAGGTTGAGGAACTGCTCGCGCAGCACCTCGGCGTCGTCGGTGCGGGGCAGCAGCTCCGCAGCATCCGCCTGCAGTGCGTCGATCCACGTCGGGTAGGCGACCGGACGGTCGTAGACGGGGCCGTCGACCGCGACCGTGGACGGGTCGACGTCGACGATGCGCTCGCCCTGCCAGTCGATGACGAGGCGACCGTCTCCGGTGACCTCGCCGAGCACGGAGGTCTCGACCTCCCACTTGTTCACGACCTCCATGAAGGCGTCGAGCTTCTCGGGGGCGACGATCGCCATCATGCGCTCCTGCGACTCCGACATGAGGATCTCCTCAGCGGTCAGGGACGGGTCACGCAGCAGCACGTTGTCGAGCGAGACCTTCATGCCGCTGTTGCCGTTGGCCGCGAGCTCGCTCGTCGCGCACGAGATACCGGCGGCACCGAGGTCCTGGATGGCCTCGACCAGCTCACCCTTGTAGAGCTCGAGGCAGCACTCGATGAGCACCTTCTCGGCGAACGGATCGCCGACCTGCACCGCGGGGCGCTTCGTCGGGCCGCCGTCGTCGAACGAGTCGGATGCGAGGATGCTGGCGCCGCCGATCCCGTCGCCGCCGGTGCGGGCACCGAAGAGGACGACCTTGTTCCCGACGCCCTCAGCGTTCGCGAGCTTGAGGTCCTCGTGGCGCAGCACGCCGACCGCCAGCGCGTTGACGAGCGGGTTGGCCTGGTAGACGGAGTCGAAGACCGTCTCGCCGCCGATGTTCGGCAGGCCGAGGCAGTTGCCGTAGAAGCTGATGCCGGCGGTGACGCCGTGCACGACGCGGGCGGTGTCCGGGTGGTCGATCGCGCCGAAGCGGAGCGCATCCATCACGGCGACGGGGCGAGCGCCCATCGAGATGATGTCGCGGACGATGCCGCCGACGCCGGTGGCCGCTCCCTGGAACGGCTCGATGAAGGAGGGGTGGTTGTGCGATTCGGCCTTGAACGTGACGGCCCAGCCCTCGCCGACGTCGATGACGCCCGCGTTCTGGCCCATGCCCACCATGAGGCGTTCCTTCATCTCGTCGGAGACCTTCTGGCCGAAGCGGCGCAGGTAGTTCTTCGACGACTTGTAGGAGCAGTGCTCCGACCACATGACCGAGTACATGGCCAGCTCGCCCGAGGTGGGACGGCGGCCGAGGATCTCGCGGATGCGGGCGTACTCGTCGGGCTTGAGTCCCAGCGCCGCGTACGGCTGCTCCTTCTCGGGAGTCGCCTCGGCGTTGCTCACGGAGTCGGGGACGTGCTGACGAGTGGATGCTTCGGGGGTGGGGGTGGTCACGCGCACTCCAAGATCAGGGCCGGCGGGGCGTGGTCAAGTCTACCGGCGGTTCCCGTGCGTGAATCTGTGCGCAACCGGCTAACGCAGCGCCTCGCGTGCGAACGGCCTCAACAGCGGGCTCTCCTCGTCGAATCGGTGCAGGCGTGGTGCGTCCCCGAGCTGATTCAGCACTCGCTGCGTCCAGAAAGTCGCGTGACCGATGTCCTGCTCGGTGAAGCGCCACCCGCTCGATGACTGCCATCCGCACATCTCCAGGCCGAAGGCGACGGAGCGCCACCGGTCTTCGCGCGGTGTGCCGTCGGCTATCGCGAGGAGCAGCAGAACCGCGGCATCCGTCTCGGCATCGCTGAGCTTTCGATACAGGCCCTCGGCGATCAGTCGCAACTGTGCTGGGGCATCGCCGAGCGCCTTCTTCGCCGCCGCGCTCAGCAGCAGGCGGCCCTTCTGCACACGCACGAGCCCGATGCGCTGCGCCGTCTCGCGCAGCACGGCGATCGGAGGAGTGACGTCTTCGCGGTTGCCCTTGCCGATCCAGTCGGTGATCCAGCCGAGTTCGGTCATGCCGGCGAGCACTGTGGACTGCGGCATCCACCCTGCGGCGGTCAGGTCGAGGCCATCGGCGCCGACCGCGTCCATCAGCCATGCGAACGGGCGGATGATGCGCGCCGCAGTGTCGGCATCGATCGCACTGGGACCCAGCACGCCGGTGTGCTGCAGATGCTGACGCAACTCGGAGCGGATCGGCGGTGGCAGCTGCGACGCGAAATCGGCGATCGGTGAGGTCTCATCGACGTCTCCGCGCCGTCGATGCGCCTCGACCTTGACGAGCCCGGACATGTCGTTCGGTGAAATTCCTGAAGCGCGAGGATTGAACATCAGATTCAGCTCGGACTGCACGCCGACGAGGTCGAACATTCCCGGCTCGCGGGGCGCCCACGGCCCGACCGTGGTGTCGATCCAGTCGACGATCGACTCGTGCTCCGGATGCTGCGTGTCGGCCGCGATCGCGATCTTCTCGGCATACCCGCCCACACCGCCTGAGTCTTCGAACGGTCCGCGATTCGCGCCGTCGAGCAGCACGACCGTGGTCAAGTGGGGCTCGGACGGCAGCTGCTCGATGACGTCCAACCGATGGATCCATCCGTCGCCGAAGTCGTACTCGTACCAGAGCGTCCTCCCGCCCTGCAGCACGTCGTCGACGGTGAAGTCATCTTCGGAGAGCGTGCCCTCATCGCTCTCGAAATCGAGTGCCTCCCACCGGCGCGACGGATGCTGAGCGCGATCGTAAGGGTCGGCATCTGTGAACGCGTGCAGGTGTGACTCGCGCCACCCCATGATCGTCTGCAGCGCGAGGTGCAGCATCCGAAGGCTGGCGCTGCCTTCGATCTCGAACGTGCGCCAGATCTCCGGCTCACTGCCGACGAGGCTCGAACGCAATCGATAGCGGGTCATATGTCAAGCGTAGAACTCGGGTCGGACATCAGGCGAGTTCGGTCGAGCGCCTGCGACGGATGCCGTTGGTGCCGGTGGCTCTTGCCGGTCGCACAGTGCGTGGCTCAGCTGCGCTCGCCCGACCGATCCACGATGCGCCAGGTAGCGGGAAGGAGCCCCGCCATCGCGACGATCTTCACAGCGTCTCCGATGAGGAAGGGCAGCACGCCGAGAGCGAAGGCCGTGGCGAGGTCGATGCCGGCGAAAGCGGCGAGCCACGGCACTCCAAAGGCGTAGATCGTGAGCGACCCGACGGCGGCGAGACCGAGCGTCGACCACACAGAGCGGTCGGAGCGGCGGCGGGCGAGCGCCCCGACGATCAGCGCCGCGACGACGTAGCCGACGATGTAGCCGAACGACGAGAATGCCCAGCCGGATGCACCGTGCGCGAACAGAGGCACGCCGATGAGGCCGAGCACGAGGTAGACGCCTGCGCTCGCCGACCCGCGCAGCGGACCGAGCGCCGCGCCGGTCAGCAGCACCGCGAAGGTGGCGAGCGAGATCGGCACCGGCGTGAACGGCAGCGGGATCGTGATGTAGCCGGCGACCGTGATGAACGCCGTGCCGATGAGAGTCAGGACGACATCGCGCATTCGTGTGCCGGGAATGAGGTCTGCCAGCACCGGGAAGGTGCGGCGCGGGGCTGCTGCGGTTGACATCGGTCTCCTTGGGGCTTCCTTGATTGCTTCCTGAACAGTGCTCACTAGAACAGTGTTCACCTGAACGGTGTTCTGTAGAGTAGCAGCATGAATGCCGTGCCTGCATCCGCCCGCAATGACCGCACCGGCGTCGTCGACGCGGCGATGCGTGTGCTCGCCGAGAACGGACTGCCCGGCCTGTCGATGCGGCGGATCGCCGACGTACTCGATGTGCAGGTGAGCGCGCTGTACTGGCACTTCCCGAACAAGCAGAGCCTGCTCGCGGCGGTGAGTGAGCGGATCGTCGCGCTGGGTGGCGAGACCCCGGATGCTGCGCCCGATCTCGCCGCCATCGCGAAGACGCTGCGAGAGAAGCTGCTCGCACACCGCGACGGTGCTGAGCTCGTGTCGAGCTCGCTCGCGCTAGGGCTGCTGGAGCTGACGAGTCGAGTGCGGCTCGTCGCCGCGGCGGAAGCCTCGGGGCTCGACGCTGCGTCGGCGCAGATCGCGGCCGACACCGTCGTGCACTACGTGATCGGCTACACGTTCCACGAACAGCAGCGCGTTCACGCCGCTGTGGTGGGGGCGGCGGATGCTTCGGCCGATCTCACACCGGCGCAGGTCGCGGACCAGGTCGACGCTTTCGATGCCGGGTTGAAGATGGTGGTGGCAGGCGTTCGGTCCGCCGCCGGTGCCCGTAGCGGTCGTTGACCTTCAACGGCGACGGGCCCTGTCCCACGGGCTGGCGAGATCGATGCCCGTGCCGACGAAGTCGGTGAGGTTGCGAGTGGCAAGCGTGCCGCCGGACACCGCGGCGATGGCCGCGATCTGCGCATCGGCGATGCTGATGGGGGTTCCGGCGGCGGTGCGTGTCGCGATGACGGCTCCGTACGCGAGAGCTACGGCCGTGGTGAACGAGAGGATGCGCTCCTCGAAGCCGTCCAGCGCGAGTTGGAATGCTTCCGCAAGTCGGTTCCGACGGGCGCCCGCCGGGAGCAGTGCGATTCCGGCCGCGATCTCGCCGACGGTGATCGTCGTGGTCCAGATCTCTCCACGCGGAATCTCATCGAGCCAGGCGACGACGTCCGGATTCGGCTCCGCGCGCATCATCTCGGAGATCACGTTCGTGTCCAGGATGATCACGTCAGATCGACGGGTTCGGGGAACTCGGTGCGGGCGGGAATCTCAGGCGCGCCGGCACCAGCGAAGGTCGTCGTGAGGAAGCTGCCGAATCCGCGTTCGTTCTCGGTGCCCTTCGCTGCGGCGGTCAGAATGGAGCGAACCTCGGCCTCCATCGACCGACCCTCTCGTGCCGCGCGCAGCTTGAGTGCACGCACGACGACGTCGTCGAGCCCGCGCACTGTGATGGTCGACATGGTGCCTCCTGACGGCATTGCTGTCATTGCTGTCACAGTTTACCTCCAGAGCGTCGTCGGCCGACTGTATCGAGTCAGGGCACCGTGCTGGATCGAGTGTGGATAACCTGACGCCGATCTGATCGACAGCGGTGACCTGCGTGGCTCCGCTAGCCAGCATCCGCTCTACAGGCAAGGGGGTTCGCCGTGCGCCGGGGCTGTCGTAGACAAGAAGTGAACACGACGTAAGGAGACGAAATGGCTGCAGGCGACATCGAGACGTTCCGCCAGGACGGGCTGTGGTTCAACCGCATCGAAGGTGAATCGCGCACGCTCGGCCCCGGGTTCGAGAAGGAGAAGGAAGCGATCGCCGCGGGGCGTGAAGCCGCCGTCGCGCGGCAGGTCGAGCACAACCTCAAGTTCTCCGAGGGCCCGACCGACGACCGCGCGGCCCACGGCACGAACCCCCGCGACCTCGTCTGAGCCCGATCGGCACGCCCGCACGGTGTCGCCGATGCGCGCGGGTGGAGGTGGCGTTAGTGGCCGCCTCTGCGCTACTGAAGCGGCACCAAGCGACACCTCCGGGTTGCGCGGGGGATGCGCGCGGGTGGAGGTGGCGTGAGTGGCCGCCTCAGTGGCGCAGAGGCGGCACCAAGCGACACCTCCGGGCTGGGCGGGAGGATGCCGCCAACGCGTAAGGTCGTCACGTGTCCGCATTCGCCCTGAAGTACGCCCTGATCGCGCTGGCGATACTCGTCGTCGCAGCCGGAGTGTGGTGGGCGATGAAGCGTCCGAACCGTTCCAAGCGGGCGCCGTCCCGCGTGCGGATGCCGATCTTCGTCCCGCTCGCCGGATGGCTGCTGCTCGCGGTCGGATTCCTTCTGGCGCTGAGTGCGTTCACGTCCCGCTACACGGCCGATCTGCTGCCGATGCGCATCGCCTCGCTCGTGATCGGCGCCGGCGGGGTGTTCTTCCTGGTCATGTACAACAACTGGTACGTCGATGCCCGGTCCGACGAGGTGCAGTTCCGCACGATCCTCGGCCGTGAGCGCGTCATCAAGTACATCGACATCGTCGACTACCGGATGCGGGACATCAACGGGCAGCCGAACTTCCGGGTGCGCTCGGCATCCGGCGTGAAGTTCAGCATCAATCCGCGGCTGTTCCCCGTCGAGCCGCTGTTCGACGCCATCCGGTTCCGCGAGCGCACCGGCCGCTGGCCGCTGGTGGGCGAGCCGCGCTAACGCGTCCGCGGGAGGTGGCGCGTGTTGCCGCCTTCGCGCGTTTTCAGCGACCTTTTGCGACACCCTAGGCGCGCGCACCCGCCTCAGTGCGACCGTCCACGAAGCGCGCTGCTGCTGGCGCTGCGCCGCGTGGCGCAGCAGGTCGCGTCAGCGGAGCGGTTCGGTCCCTACTGAACCTCTTCGAGGGGGATCCCGTGACGCTCCGCCGCGGCGCCGAGTTCGTTGTCGAAGGTGAGGATGCCGGAGATTGCGCTCTTGATGCGGACCGCGGTCGCGAGGTGCAGGGCGTCGAGCGTGCGGAGTCCGCTGTGCATCGTGATCGCGTCTTCGAGGATGCCGTCACCGAGCGAGACGAGTGCCACACGGTCGAGTAACTCCTGTGCAGCATCCGCGCTGACCATGCGGCGATCAGCGACGGCATGAAGTTCGACGGCCAGAAGCTTGGATGACACGAACTCAGTGTCGTCGGCGAACAGCTTTCGGATGCTGTCGGTCTCGGCCTCATCGATCAAGACCTTCGCGGCGGCGGAGGTGTCGAGGTAGATCACAGGCGATCCGCTCGCAGGTCGTCGAGGATCTCGCGGCTGGTCTTGCCCGACTTGACGGCGGGTAGCCGAAGCGCGCCGTTGGCCTTCGGCACTGTCACCTGGCCGCTCGCGACGAGCTCGGCCCAGGTATCCTTCGCGGGTGGTGACAGTTCGGCGATCGGCCGCCCGCGATCGGTGACCGTGAGCCGCTCGCCGGCAGCGACACGCGCCAGCACTCGCGCGGTCTGTTGGTTGAGTTCGGTCTTCGTCACATCGGCCATCTCCCCAGAATACGCCTGAACTACTAGAAGTACTAGTTCACATGCTTCTGTGGTCATTCTTACGGGTATCGCCGACATTCAAACTCGTGGATGCTGCGCGATTACGCTGGACTCATGAACAAGAGCAACGTGTGGACAATCGTCGGTGTCGTCGTCGCGGTCATCGTCGCATGGTTCGTCGTCAGCGCGTTGTTCTCGGTGCTGTGGTTCATCGCCAAGCTCGCCCTCGTGGTCGTGGTCGCCGTGGTCGTGTATCTGGTGCTGCGCGGGGCATTCAGCAAGCAGGAGTAGCCCGCCCGACTCACCCCCGCAGCAGCGCTCGCAGGGTCTGGATGCCGTCGGCCTCCGCCGCGGTCTTGTCGGGGCGGTACCTCTTGACTCGGGCGAAGCGCAGAGCGATGCCGCCTGGATATCGGGGCGAGGTCTGCACCCCGTCGATCGCGATCTCGACGACGAGCTCCGGTCGCAGGAAAACGGTGTTCGCCGTCCGCCGCGTCTCGTACGCCGGGAAGGTCTCGGTCTGCCACTGCAGCAGTTCGTCCGTGAGTCCCTTGAACGTCTTGCCGACCATCACGTAGCCGCCCGGTTCGCCGAACTCGCCGGATGGGTCGTAGGCGCCAAGGTGCAGGTTCGAGAGTTTGCCCCGCCGGCGCCCCGATCCCCACTCCGCCGCGAGCAGCACGAGGTCGTAGGTGAGCAGCGGCTTTACCTTGATCCACGACTTGCCGCGCCGTCCGGCCGTGTAGGTCGATCCGATCGCCTTCACGAGCACGCCCTCGTGCCCTGCGGCGAGGGCTTCGCGAGAGAGCTGCTCAGCGGCATCCGCATCGGAGGTGATGATTCCCGGCATCCGCCACTCGCCTGCGATCCGATCCAGTTCCTGGAGCCGCTCGGAGAGGGGCTCGTCGATGAGGTCGCGGCCGTCGACGTGCAGCAGGTCGAAGAACCACGGCCGCAGCACGACATCGCGGGCGACATCGGCGCCGAAGCGCGACATGGTCTGCTGGAACGGGCGCGGCCCGCCGTCTTCGTCGAGTGCGAGCGTCTCTGCGTCGAGGATGAGATCGGTGGTGGGCAGTCCGCGCACGATCTCGACGATCTCGGGCACGCGGTGGGTGATGTCGGCGAGGCTGCGGGTGTAGACGCCGACGTCGTCGCCGTGCCGGTGCACCTGGATGCGGGCGCCGTCGAGCTTGTATTCGACGGATGCTTCGCCGGTGAGTTCGAGCGCGGCCGTCGCGGTCGTGGCGGTGCCTGCGAGCATCGGCGACACAGGCCGGCCGACCTGCAGGCCGACTTCGTCGAGTTGCTCTGCGGTGCCGGTCAGCGCGAGAAGCGCGGTGTCGCCGAGGTCGCCGGAGAGCATGGCGGCGCGGCGCACGCTCGCGACCGGGCGGTCGGAGGCGCGGGCGATCGCGTCGAGCAGCACTCCGCCGAGCGCACCGGTGCGCAGCTCGCCGAGCATCGCGCGTGCGAGGAGGTCCCACTCCTGGGCAGTCGCGCGGGATGCAAGGTCGGTGAGCAGACGCGTGCGGGCGGCGGCTGATCCGGCCCCGGATGCCGCGGCAAGGGCCTCGAGCGCACGATCGACGTCGGTGATGCCGAGGGCCGACTCGTCGGCGTGAGCGACCACGAGCGCAGTGAGGCCGCGCCATCCGACGCCCAGACGCCCCTGGCGCGGAGTGGCGAGCAGCAGCCCGATCAGCGCGGGGATCTCGTCAGGCCCGGCGCGTTCGAGCAGCCGGGCGAGGGCGTCGGTCTTCGCCAGTCGCGATGACGTGGCCGCGACCGCCTCGGCGGTGTCTGTGAGCTCGGAGAGCTTCATGACGGCATTCTCGCACCGGGGTGCGACGTTCGGGTCAGACGGTGAAAGGCCGCGCCGCAGGGTTGCGAGGGCGGCCGTGTCCGCCGGCATCCGAAATTCGTCGTCAGCGCGCAGGCGGCGCGAACGCCCGACTGACGATGCGGCGGAGCACCTCACAGCGTCGTTCGTGATCCCGGGGACTCGGATCGGTGGAGTTAACGTCCCTCTGACGAGGTTCACCGGGATTTGGAATATGGAATGGAAAGTTTGGATGACATGAGAGCACCTGCCTAAATTCCATAACTTATGGGAAACTCTTCCATATGACGCCAAATGAGCTGCAAGAGATCATCGACCGCGGGGAGACTCTGGCCGTCGAGTTCAAATCGGACAAGGGCGGCTTCAGCGACGACAAGATCGCCGAGGCGGTCGCTTGCCTCTCAAACGGCGGCGGAGGACTCTTACTGATAGGCGTCGAGGATGACGGAGTAATCACGGGCGCGCGTAGTCGCCATGGTGACAACACCGATCCGTTGCGGCTGCAGGCAGTCATCTCGAACAAGACGGTGCCGCCGGTCGTCACCGACGTCGAAACTGTGATGATCCACGAGAAGGCGATCATCACCGTCCGAGTCCCCTCGGCACCCACGGTGGTTGGTACATCGAAAGGGCTGTATGTCCGACGCGGACTCGGGGGAGATGGCAAACCTGGATGCCTACCGTTTCTCGCTCACGAGATGCTCGCTGAGCGTATCGAGCGTGGCGAGACTGATTTTTCGCTGATCGCTGAGCCACTGGCGACGCTTGACGATCTAGACCCGATTGAGTTTGACAGGATGAGACGTCTAGCAGGTGCGAGCTCCGGGAGTGTGCTGGCCAGCCTCGCGGATTTCGAACTCGGTCGAGCGCTGGGCGTGCTCGATGGACGCCCAGACGTACCTGTTGTCCGTCGAGGGGCGCTGTTGTTGTTCGGACGCCCCGAGAGCATTCGGCGCTTCATACCTACGCATGAGACTGCCTTTCAGGTCATGGACGGAACAGCCGTGAAGCAGAATGTGTTCGCGCACGATCCGCTCCTGAAGTCCGCTGAGGAGCTCTTTGCCCAGTTACAGCGATACAACGAGGAAGAAGAGATCGATATCGGCCTCACTCGCGTAGCAGTGCCTCGAATTCCGCCAGTGGCAGCCCGCGAACTAATCGCGAATGCGCTGGTGCACCGCGACTACACGGTGCAAGGAGCGGTCGCCATCCGGCTGAATGAAGACGAGCTGAACATCACGAATCCGGGAGGATTCCCCCGTGGAATCACGCTGGACAACTTCTTGACCAATTCAAGACCGCGCAGTCGAACTCTCTCTGAAGCGTTCCAGCGCGCGGGCCTCGTCGAACGCGTGGGGCGCGGTATCAACCGAGTCTTTGAATGGTCATTGCGGACCGGACGGACTGCGCCGGATTACGCACGAAGCGACAGCTCGCAGGTAGCAGTTTCGGTGGCTGTGGGGCGCGCTGATCTCGCGTTGGTGAGGTTCATTGTCGAGCATGACGAGCGAAGCGGTCGAGCTTTCGCACTTGAGGAACTTCAGATTGTGCACGCGTTGCTTGACGATCCTCGGTTGACGCTTGGCGAACTATCCAACATCACCCAGGCGAGCGATGTGGCGACCCGCAGCACCTTGACAAGACTTATTGAGGGCGGGATTGTCGAGTCCAGGGGTGATGGTCGCGGTCGTCGATACACGCTCACAGCCTCTTCGTATCGTCAGCTCTCGACAAAAGCAGGCTACGTAAGAGTGCGCGCGTTCGACTCGGTGCAGCAAGAGCAGATGGTTCTCACCTACGTGCGTTCACATGGCAGCATTACACGGCGTGAGGCGGCTGAGTTGTGTTCGATCTCTTCGGATGCTGCGAAAACGCTGTTGGTTGGCATGCGGACACGAGGGACACTCGAGATGCGCGGCGAACGCAGGGGTGCACGGTACGAGCTGGCGTCGCAATCCGACTAGGCCTGGACGACGCCCCAGTGCGGATGCCGCGCCACGGCCACCCGCGCGGTGAGATCGGTCAGCACCCGAGACTCCGCAACGGAGCCCAGCCCGAGCATGCGTGCCACCTCCAGCGCAACAGCCGCGTGCCCGGCCGCGTTCGGATGGAATGCATCGTCGAGCAGGCCCCACGGCATCCCCTCGTTGCCTGGGCCCGTGCCGATCGAGAACTCGGCGAAGAGGCGGAACTGGTCGACGAGGATGACATCGTGAGTCGCGGCGACAGCGCGGATCTGCTCCGCGAACTCGCCGATGCGCGACCGGTCGGGCGAATGCTTCACGTCGATGAACGGCGGCGTCTGCAGCACCGGGATCGCACCGAGCTCACGCACGCGTGCCACGAATGACGCGATGCCTTCCCCGAACTCCGCAGGCGAAACGATCGGGTCAACCCACACGGTCGAGCAGTCGTTCGTGCCGATCATGAGCGTGACGACATCCGGTCGCCACGTCGCCACCCGGCGTTCGAAATCGTCGAGGATCAGCGGGATGCGCCATCCGCTGATCCCGGTGTTGATCACGGCATCCTGCACGCGACCCAGATCCCCGCGGATCAGCTCGTGCAGATGGTCGACGTAGTTGCGCGCGCCGCGCGTGTGCAGAAGCCCGTGGGTGATCGAGTCGCCCGTGAGCACCCAGGTCAGCGGAGCATCCGAGGCCAGCAGAGCTTTCAGCTGCGTAGCATCCGTCATCGACTCACCTCCAGCTCGCCGTCGATGAAGCGTGGGCGGGAGATGGAGGCGTCGTAATACACATCGCCGACATTATCGAACGTGTTGACGTTGTAGGTGGCGAGCAGCCTGTTGCCCTGGCGCAGGGTCAGGCGGGATGCTGGCTGTGATCCTCGACGTCGGGTTCTGCCCGGAGCAGGTCAGCGACTTCCTCCTCCGGGCGGGGCGCGATGTTCTCGTCGAGCTCGATCTCCGGCACGGCGGCCTCGCTCGGGCCGGGGATGTGCTTCCGGTGTGGGTGGTCGTCGTGCGAATTCATGGCGGCTCCTTCGTTCTGTGGCAGCCTGTGGACGTCGTGCCCGTCAGGCTCAGAGATCCACCTTGCCGCTTTCGCCGCCGTCGTAGCGCTCCCCGGTGATCTTCGACTTCACGAAGCTGAACGCGGTGGCGATCTTCCCGCCCGGACTGTCCCAGTACTCGGCCGAGTCCGCGCTGAACTTGAGCACGCCGACAGCGGGGTCGTCCGGACCATCGGGGAACCAGGCCTCGACGACTGGGTTCCACAGCTCGTCGATCTTCTCGCGGTCCTCGACGAGTCGTGCCGTGCCCGAAAGCGAGACCCACGCGTCATTCGAGCTGAGCGAGACGTTGGCTTGCGAGTCAGCGGCGAGATCCCTGATCGGCGACGAGTTCTTCGAAACGAGGAACCACAGGTCGCCGTCGAACTCCGCCTCCTGCACCGTGAGCGGGTGCGCGACGAGCGTGCCGTCGGTGTGGCGGGTGACGAACATCGCGAATCGGAACTTCTTGACGAGTTCTGCGACCTTCGTGCGATCATCCGTGGCGTCAGTCATGGCGTTCACCTTTCTCTTCCGTTCCATCTGTCGCAGTCAACGATGCTCCGCCCTTGCCTTCGTGGGAACGGGGTTGATTAGCAAGTCGATCCCGGGATAGGGACAGCCGCAGGCGGTCGCGTATCAGGCGATACCCGGGTTTCGTGGCCGCGGCAGTCTGATTGACCTCGGGACGCCGCCCTCGGATGGACCCAGGTTACGCGCCGGATTCTGAGGTTGGTACTCCGCCTGGATAAGAGAAGCCACGCCTGGCGCGAGAGCTCAGTCGTGGCTTTTCGATGGTCGGGGGTACCGCACCGACCGTCCTCACTTGCGGCGTTCGAAGTTGCGGTTCGCTTCAACGCGGCAGAGCACACGGACGTGCGCGGGCGCGTCTGCATTCACTCGCTCTGCAACTGCCCGAAGAGTCCAGCCAGATTTCACGAGCGCGTGCACATCCCCGCACAGCCAGTCCGGGACATATCCGAGCTTGGTGCCTTCAACGGTGTCAATCAGTACGGCTTTCGGGTTCGCCTCGTTGGACTCGTCCAGCTCGAGCACGAGATCGGCGCCATCCCGAATGGTGCTGATTGCCGCGTCAGCATCGGGCGAGTACCGGATACCTGAGATGAAGAATCGGCTCGAGAAGCGATCGTCGTCATCCACCGGCATATCGACGACGTGAAAAGTGTCGGTGGCGCGGCCAGCGCCCGTGCGGGCGAGGACTTCAAAAGGGATGTCATTCGCCGAGTATTCGGACAGACCAAGCCAGCCCAGATACTTGTCGTACCCACGGCGATCGGCTGACAGAATGCGGTTCGCGAAGAACGCTGGGATCTCGTCCGAAACGTAGACCCCATCGAAACTCGGGAACTCATCCAAATGCACGAACCCGTCAACGTTAGCTGCGTCGGGGAGGTAGTGGAATGCGATGCGCGCATGGGGAAGGGCGTCGATCTGACCAACCTTCGAAAATCGACGAGTTTCGGGATTCTGCCACACGAGGATCAGTGCGCGGCGGCTCGCCGTGAGATCGATCTGATCAGAACCCAGGAGTTCGGTAGCCATCGAGCAACCTCCTTCGATTTGTGTAAAGCAGGGAAGACACAAACCTACGTGATACATCAGACATTACGTCACTGGGGACCAGATCGATGACAGCCTCGGCGGTTTCCAGGTCAAATGCGTCGAGGCGTTCCCACCAGTACACCCGTGCCTCTGGCGAGGCACGCTCGAGTGCTGACATCGCAACATCCGTCAGCAAAGGACGTCCAACGAAATGCGGACTGGTTCCGCGTCCGAGCCAGCGTGAGAGGTGTGACTCGTCGGCCAGCATTCGTGCGCGGCGGTCATCGCGTTCTTGAAAACCTAACGCGTTCCCGTGATCGAAGGATGGCGCAAGCCAGCGTTCGCCTCCACGTCGGATCGCTCCCCAGTTCTCATGGTGACGGTCACGGCCTGAAACGAGTGCGTCGCAGAGGAGGTAGCCCGCGAAGGTGTCGTATGCATCGAATGGCTCGCCGAACTCACGCGGACCCGGGATGCCTGCGAGCGCGACTTCGATCGCCGAAAGTGTGTAGCCAGGATTCTCCCCGCGAATGCTCTGCTCATAGTCCTCGAAGCGGGCGCTGAGGAGTTCGTTGCCGTGAGTGAGACGCTCTGATTCATCGTGCAACATCGACCGCGAAGCGGTTGCGCGATTGCCGTCAAAGATCGCAGGTCGCACTTCGGCAGTCGGCATTCCGAGCTGGGCGGCGACGTGCTGAACGATCCACTCCGCCCAATCCTCTCCGCTGACCGTTCCGTCGCGAACGTCGGTGCGGGCGATCTTGACGAGCCAGCGGCGATCGTCGCGGGCAATTCGTATCCAGTTCTTGTCCTTCGATCCCATCTGTTCTTCCGGATCGTCGATGTCCAGGTCAGACATGTTGAGCTCGACAGGATCCCAGGTCGGAGACATGGTAAGACGCTATCGCTTGCCGGGGACTTCGGCCGACTGAACAGCATTTGCACTGAGGACCCGCCGCGGACGTGAGCGCGGCGACCATGACATCCGCGGCTTCGCCTTGAGTGGGAACCTCATGGATGCGACGGTCGTGGCGGTCGATGTCAGTTGCCCGCTGGGGCGATCGCGCGAGCGCGCCCGTGGCTACGCCGTGAACCCCGCGCTGCGAAGCGCGTTCACCTGCTGCCGCCAGAAGTCCTTCACGACTTCGGTCTTGGTGAACATCTGATCGAACCCGTGCGTCGCGCCGGGCACGACGTACAGCTCGCAGGGCACCCCGGCCGCGTCGAGCCGTCGCGCGTACTCGGCGTCTTCGTGATGGAAGAGATCGATCGCTCCGACCCCGATCCACGCCGGCGGGAGGCCAGTGAGGTCTTCCCGACGCGCAGGGGCCGCGTAGGGAGAGACGCCGGGCCGTCCTGGTTCGCCGCCGGTGTAGGTGGTCCATCCGTGTCGGTTGTTCTTGGTGTTCCAGCCCCGGTGATACTTCGCGTCAGCGTGCGATCTGAGAACAGTGCGGTCGTCGAGCATCGGGTAGACCAGCAGCTGGAACTCGGGCTGCACTCCGCCCTGGTCGAGGGCGTACAGGGCGAGTCCTGCCGCGACGCCTCCGCCGGCGCTTGCTCCGCCGATGGCAAGCCGCGTCTGGTCGATGCCCCACTCCTCACCGCGGGTCGCGAGCGCCTGCAGTGCGGCGTAGCAATCCTCGACCGAGGCCGGTGCCGGGGCATCCGAGCCGAGGCGGTAGCGCGCCGACGCAACCGCGATGCCGAGTTCTCTGACGAAGGCGATGCTGCTGCGGTCGTCCTGCTCGGGCGTGCCGAACAGATGGCCGCCACCGTGCATCCACAGCATCGCGGGAACCGGACCGACGGTGACGGCAGGACGGAACAGGCGAATCGAGACCGTCGGAGAGATCACGATCTCTTGCACGGTAACGTCGGGGCCGGGATCGATGCCGCGCGGCTTCGCCTTTCGTATGAGCTTCACCATCCGCGGACCGGACGGTACGTTCGGCACGAAGCGCGCGAGCGCGAGCTCAGGGTGATACGGAGACTTCGACATCGGATCCTCTCGGACCGGGATCAGGAGCGGTGCGTGCTGCATCGATAATCCTCCACCCGACGTGACGACGGCGGCGGCGCGCGCCGCGCGTGTGGAAGAGCCCGAGGGTAGTCGAGTCGCCCGTCACGACCCAGGTCAGCGGGGCATCCGAGGCCAGTAGGGTCTTCATCCGCGGAGCATCCGGCGGGTTGTCCTTCTGAGCCGAAGAGGCTCCCGAGGCCGTGGGGGCCCCGGGAGCAGGTGAGTCAGTCGGCGACCTTCGCGACCAGTCGTCCGACGACAGTGCCGTCGGTGAGCTGCTGGATTCCGGCGGGAATCTCCTCGAAGTCGATCTCGGTGATCGTCGGCGTCAGCTTGCCCGAGGCCATGAAGCGCATGGTCTCTTCGATGTCATCCTTGCTGCCGCCCATCGAGCCGTGCAGCTGCTTGCGGCCGAGGATGAGCGAGTAGGTGTCGATGGTCGATTCGAGCTTGCCCATGCCGACCTGCACGACGCGTCCGCCGCCGGAGGACTTTACGGTCTTGAGAGCGTCTGCGGTGGTGACACCGAATCCGGCGTAGTCGATGATGACGTCGAGTTCGACGTCGGTGAATTCGGTGATCGATTTGGCGACCTTCACGGCGCCGGCTTCGCGGGCGCGGTCCCAGATCGACTCGTTGACCTCGGCGACGTAGACCTCAGCGCCGCGCAGGTAAGCGACTCGGGCACCGATCTGGCCGAGGCCACCGAAGCCGATCACGCCGACCTTCATGCCCGCTTCGACACCGGCGGTCGAGAGGGCGCCGACCGAGGTCATGCCCGCGTCGGTGGCCGCCGCAGCCTGGTTGAAGCTGACCTCATCGGGGATGGCGACCAGTGCATCGCTGGTGACTTCGGTGCGGTCTTCCCAGGCGCCATTGACGGTGTAGCCCTGGCCGAGCATGGGCCAGACGGCGACGCGGTCGCCGACCTTCCAGTCGGTCACGCCTTCGCCGACCTCGCTGATGATGCCTGCAGTCTCGTGGCCGGGGACGACGGGAAGCTCCTTCATTGAGGACAGCCACTTCTCGTCCTCGAGGATGCCGACGTCGGAGTGGCAAAGACCCGCCGCCTTCACATCGACGACGACCTTGCCGGGTCCGGCCGTCGGTTCTTCGATGTCGACTCGCTCAAACGGCTTGTGTGTGCCAACGAACTGCCATGCGCGCATGGAAACTCCTTAGAACTGCGTTTCGGGAGCGGGGGTTTCGGGCTCCCTCGTCCTTCCAGGGTAGGCACTGGAGCGCACATGAGGGACGGGGTTCGCCGCGAGCAGAATATGCATATGAAAGGAATATTCACGGGCCGGGGAGCCCGAGACCTTCGCGACCGGGCGCGACGCTGGATCATGAACAAGAGCACCATCTGGACCATCGTCGGCGTCGTCATCGCGGTGATCATCGCGTGGACGTTGGCCAGTCTGCTGTTCAACGTTCTCTGGTTCGTCGTGAAGCTGCTGGTCGTCGTGGTCGTCGCCGTCGTGGTGTACCTGGTGCTGCGCGGGGCGTTCGGTCGAGACGAGTGGCTTCAGCCATGCCTGTATGGTGGCGCCATGACTGACTTTGATGTGGTGCAGGTCGGCGGCCTCGACTCCTGGGACGAAATCGAGGGTGCGGCACCGGGAAAGCTCTTCGTGGAGAAGGATCTCGCCACGAAGTATCTCGGCCTGTCCGTGAACTCGAATGCCGCCGGTTCGGAAGCATCGCTATGGCACACGCATTCGCAGCACGAAGAGCTGTACGTCTTCCTCACCGGTCGCGGGCAGCTCGCACTGGATGATGAGGTCGTCGACATCGAACCCGGCACGATTGTTCGTGTCGGAACAGGAACATGGCGGGCGTGGCACGCGGCAGCAGACAGCGCCGAACCCCTGCGCTGGCTGTGCATCCGGGCAGGAGGATCGACCCTCGGCGAGATTGGCCGCGACGGCGAGCTCGACCGAGAACGCCCGATGCCCTGGTCGAAGTAGCACCCGCGTTCGTCGCGTGACCCGACGCGTTCGGATGGAACGCGTCGTCGAGTAAGCCCCACGGCATCCCCTCCTTCCCAGGGCAGGTTCCGGGCTTTGGACCGCGACGCCCTGATCACTCGGACAGTCACCCCGACCGTTCCTGTCACGGTCAACTACGCGCTCACCGACCTCGGTTTCTCGCTTTATAAGACCACGCGTCAGCTCAGAGCGTGGGCACAGGAACACATAGAGGCCGTCCAGGCCAATAGCGACGGCTACGACGTGCAGCCCTGATAGCGCGAGGTATTGCGAAGCGGTCGCTCACCCGCTGCGATCCGGCGGCTCAGTTCAGGTGCATCCGCAGTGATACTGGTAGTTCGATTTCGCGAACGGCTTCGTCGGAGCCTGAGTCATCCAACCGGTCAAGAATCAGCCGAGCTGCTGTGCGCCCCAGTTCTCGCGGGTCGTGATCGATGACGCTGATCGGCACCGGGGACAGCTCGGCCAGTTCGAAGTCGTCGAAGCTCATGAGTTCTGGGAAGTCCGTCGCCATTTTGGCTCCACCCCGCAACTGCTGGCTGATCTCCTTGACGGCACCGATCGCGTTGCGGTTGTTGGCGCAGAATATCGCGGTGGGCGGGTTCTTCATTCCGAGCAGTGCGCGGGTCGCATCGCGGGCCTGATCGACGGTCTGCTGCCCGGCGGCGATGAGCGCCGGCTCGATCGTGATGCCGCGCTCTTCGAGAGCGCGGATGAAGCCGGCATGCCGGCGCTCTCCGGTGAAGATCGAGAGCGTGTTGCCGAGATATCCGATGCGTGTGTGGCCGGCGTCGATGAGGGCGACGGTTCCGCGATAGGCGCCGTCGTCGTCGGCGAGCACGACGCTGTCTGCGTCGAGTCCGTCGACCCGGCGCGAGGCGAGTACGACGGGCACGCCCTGGCTCTGCGAGTGCGCGAGGTGCAGTGAGGTGGAGCTGGCGGGCACGACGATGAGCCCGTCGACGCGTCGTCCGAGGAAGTCGCCGACGAGCTCCGCTTCGCGGACCGGATCCTCCGATGTATTGCCGAGCAGGATGCGCCGCCCGGTCAGCGCGGCTTCCTCTTCGACGCCGAGCGCGAAGGTGCTGTAATACGGGTTGGCGATGTTCGTGATGGCGACGCCGATGAGCCCGCTGCTCTGGCCAGGACGGATGCTGCGCGCGTTCTCGTTGCGGTGGTAGCCGAGCTCGGCCACGGCGTTCATCACTCGCTGTTGCACGTCGGGCTTGACGTTGACGCCACCGGAGAGCGTGCGTGAGACCGTCATCGGGCTCACACCCGCGCGCTGCGCGACCTCTTTGACGGTCGGACGGGGAGTTCGTGCGTTCATGCCCTGCCCCTCGATCTGTCGTGGTTCCCAAGGGAACGTTATCAACCCGGAGCACCGACTCGATGTTGCTGGCAGCGACCAATAGATGTTGTCGGCAGGCGTCTGATAGCGCGCGCGTTGTGGCGCTTGGGTCATTCTTAGTCGCTATTGTGAGGGCATCCGTAGTTGGAGCGCAGGCAAACGGCTGGACGATACTTTATCGTTCGTGTGAAGTACCGGCGAGTCATGTGCCGACTCGCCCGTGAAACGGGGGCAGTGGCGAATGCAGGTCGGAAACTTCGTGACTTTCGCTGGCGCGCCCGGTATCGGCCGAGTCGGTGAAACGCGCGACGCCGAAGTGAGGGTTGATTTTTTTGAATCAGTGGCAGAGCCTGTCGCCGAATCAGTATGGAAGTCTTTATCCGACACGTCCCGAGTTCAACTTGACGATGAAACACGGGTCTTCTTTCAGGATGGGAAAGGTCGCTGGAGGACCGGCCGAGTCATCGGCGCAAGAGGCGTGCTTTACTACGTCAAAGTCCCAAACGTGGATGGGCGTGTGGAGATCGACGAGTGGAACCTCTACACGCGATGGGATAAAGCGCCGCACGATCCGTTGCAGGTACTGCTCAGTGGAGCCAACGAAACCCCACGCTATCGAGATGCCCGCGAACCTGTACGGCGACTGCTGCTTGAGGAGCGGGCGGCGACGGCATCAGCTACAGGGATCATGTCAGCCGGAGTGAAGATTCATGCACACCAGGTCAGTGCTGCACTCCGAATCATCCGTGACCCCGTGCAGCGGTACTTGCTCGCGGATGAGGTCGGCATGGGGAAGACGATCCAGGCCGGACTCGTGATGCGTCAACTGCTCATCGACAAGTCCGGGCGACGCATTGGTGTTATCGTGCCGGACGCACTCATCGCCCAATGGCGTTCGGAACTCCGGGAAAAAATCCATCTAGATGACTTTCCGTTGGCCCACGGTGTGGCGCCGTACGAAATTCTGGGACACTCGGAGGTCTCGCGTTGGCGCGACTTGGGCGACGTTGATCTGCTCGTAGTCGACGAGGCGCATCTTCTGGCGAAAACCAACGATCCAACCTCGTTTCCTTACCGCGAATTGGCGGTGGTTGCACACGCTGCACCTCGAGTCCTAATGCTCTCAGCGACTCCATTCGCGCGCAACTCCACCACTCATCTTGCATTGCTGCACCTCCTTGATCCTCAATTATTTCGCTGGGAGGAGCAAGAGCAATTCAATGCACTACTCGCAGCACGGAGAGAACTCGCATTCGCTGTCTTTGGCTTGGATTCTTACCCGGACCCAGACAACCCTGAACTGCTCGCCCTCCAGTTCGATGAGATTCGAGCACTGATTCCGGGTGACGAGGTACTTCAGGAGACGATGGCACGCGCGATGGCGGCGTTCGCACCCGCCGGGATAAGCGCCGACCAGGTCGATGAGGAAGAACTCCACAGTTCCGTTGAAGCCGTTCGTACCCACATTTCAGAGACCTATCGTCTTCACCATCGAGTGATCCGTAACCGGCGGCACGGGATCGCGCGACAAAAGTTGGACGACGACGGTTTGTTGACGCCGTTCGAGTTCACAGGACGGACGCGCCCAAAGGTTATCCGCCTGCAAGGGTCCGAGGAAGATGGGGCAGGTGCGCGGGCGATTGCAACGTGGGCGGCCGGTTGCGCAGCAGCAGTCCTTGACGACGATGTCGACCCGGCGCTCTACGGCCCCGTGCTAGGAGTATTGGTTTCGCGGGTCGGCGGGCCGGTCGACGACCTTGTCCATGCGCTGGAATATCGCATGGGGGGCAACATTGACGCTCACGGGTTGGACGCCGCCGAACGTTCCATGCTGGACGCTGCGCCACTCCTTGAATACGAGGCACGCATTCTGACCATCCTCACAGAGGCGCGTAGTGACGATGGACTTACTACGCTCGCCAGTACTCTCGGTCAGATCAATCCGTCCTCGCGCGCCGTGGTCTTCTGCGGGCGGGGAACGCTCGCGGAGGCACTCATTGGCGCGGTTCGTGGTGCCCCCGGATTTGTATCGCGTGTGTTTGGGCATCTCTCACAGCAATCCGAAACAGAACGTGAATCCGCGGCGAACGAATGGCGGACATCAGGCGGGTTGCTCGTCGTCGACGAAAGTGGTGAAGTCGGGAGGAACTTCCAGGATGCGTCGCTCGTTTTCCACGCGCGGCTCCCATGGAGTGCCAACGCCCTCGAGCAGCGAATCGGTCGAGTCGATCGATACGGTGACGCCGCCGCCGCTCAGCAGTTCGTGATCGTTGCGGGTGAGCGGGGCGATATCCCCGACTCCTGGCTTCGTGTCCTCGCAACTGGATTCGAAATCTTTAGCGAGTCGATCTCGGCACTTCAAGAGGCAGCCGACCAGATTGCACTTGAAGCTTGGGTAGCGTGTGCGATGACGGGCGTTGAGGCCTTCCTCGAGCGCATTGCCCCTACCCAGGAGCAATTGCGTAAGGAGCGGAGTCGAATCAACGAGCTCGACGCACTCGAGTCGAGCTTCGGTATTCAGTCGGACGGCGAATCCATGGCGGCAGCGATCGCGACCTACGAGGAGAAGCCTCGAAATCTCGAGGACGCCTACCTTCGGCTGGTCACCGGTGTCGACGGATTTCGACTGACATCTTCGCGCGCCAAGGATGGATCCCTGACCTTTGGCCGCGACTCGCTGGAGCAGCCCTTGTTTAGTTCGCGTTTACTTCGACGGTTGATGTCGGTGGATGCTTCGCGAACGGGATCCTTCGACCGCTGGAGACTTCGCCCCGGCAAGCGGCTGTTTCGTCGTGGTAATCCGTTCATTGACGGTATCGAGAGCCTTCTTGAACTGGATGATCGTGGCCAGGCCGTGGCGATGTGGAGGCTCGATCAGCGGTGGCGAAACGAACCGTTGACGTGCTTCGGATTCGACTTCCTCATCGAGGCAGATCTCGACCCGATGATTCAGTTGCTCGAAAGTGACCCCAACGTCGAGCCTGTAGTCCGCCGGCGCGCGGATGCAGCGTTTCCGCCGCAGCGCCAGCGCGTGTGGATTCCCGTAAATACTCAGGAGCCGATCTTGAATCCCAAGTTCATCGCGTACTTGGATCGCCCGTTCGAACAGGGCCCGGATCAGAACCTGAACTATCAAAAGATTCCTGCACTTCACTCGCTCCTGGGCGGAGAACAGAATCTCGCCCTCATCGCTGGTTCGTGCTACGAGGCAGCCCAGCGCCACGTCAACGTCTTGGCTGACGTTTCAGAGGCATCCGAAAGTGCTGCGCTGAAGGTGCGCCGCGAGACGGAGGTTGTCCTCGCGCAGAGTCGGGCTCGGGCAAAGGCCGCGGGACTTGTCGGCGACCCCTCGGCTCTTGAGTTCGAGTTTGCGATGGGTCGAGCCCTTGAAGCCGGGGTGGTGGATCCCGTGGTTCGTCTGAGCGGCGTGACATGCGTCGTCGTTGCGGCGCAACCGTGGGGGGCATATGTCGAGGGATGACATTGCGACCGCGCAGACCGCGCTGGACCTGTGGCCGGCTTCTGAAGTGACGACGGGCCGAGCGATTTCAGACGCTTGTCAGCGACTGCTTGATGCACTCAGTGGCCTGGCGGTGGGGTCGGCAGGCTGGCGGGATGTCGCGGCGCTCACCAGACAGGTTCTCCTCATCGCACGCGAGACCTACGGTGGAAGCCCTGCCCTGTCTGTCCCCATCACCTCCCCTTGGCCCACCACGACGCAGTGGGAAGGCTTGGAGTGTCAGGCGACAAGCCTTGTTGACGGAAGAGCGTCGATTCGGGCTCTTGATTGGGAGCCGCCTGCTACGCCAGAGGGCGGAGACGTGGGACTCGACGCGGCTCGAAACGAGGTTCGCGCCGTCTATCGAGACAAAGTTCCTGACGAGCCGAACCCAATTGACGCGGACCCGTTCTGGACGGAAGCACACCACTATTCCACGTATCGGGGCGAGCCTCAGCGACAAGCAGCCCGTGCAGCGGTGCTGAATGACGAAGGATCCGTCGTCGTTGCACTGCCTACTGGTCGGGGGAAGACTGCAGTGGCGTGGAGCAAAGTTCTCTTGTCGACCCGTGGAGTAACCGTCATTGTTGTCCCGACAGTCGTCCTTGCTCTCGACATGGAGCGGCGAACTCAGCAGATGGCACGAAATAGGGGTATCCAACTCAGTCCACTTGGACGATTCGCATACGTAGGCTCGCTTGATCCCGATACCAAATCGCAGTTGCGAGATGCCGTGAGATCGGGAACCCAACGGCTTCTCTACACGTCTCCAGAAGCCTTCGTCTCGGGACTCGCGCCGGCGGTACTTTCTTGTGCCGAGGCGGGCCTCCTTCAGCAAATCGTGGTTGATGAAGCACACCTCGTCGATCAATGGGGCACGGACTTCCGACCCGAGTTTCAGACCATGCCAGGTCTGATCCGGGACGCGCACGCGAATGCGCCGAGCGCACGCAAGCCATCCGTTCTTCTCCTCAGCGCGACGCTCGCGCAGCGATCTGTTGACCTTCTGCTGCATCTCTTTTCTGTGGGCACTTCCCCAACCGACCTCGTTTGGGGATCAGAGTTGCGTACCGAGCCGGCTTACTTCATCAGTTCAAGTGATAAGGAAGCGGCGCGGCAGGCAGCGGTGCTCAAAGCGATCAGTTGTCTACCGAGGCCCCTCATCTTGTATGTCACCAAGGTTGAGGACGCGGATGGCTGGGTGCAGCACCTGAGGGCCGCCGGCTTTAGCAGAGTTGGATCTGTGACCGGCAAGTCCTCGGATGAGCAGCGACGAATGGTGATGGAGCGATGGCGAGGTGCTGATGGGGCGATGACGGGGTATGACGTTGTCGTGGGCACAGCAGCGTTTGGGCTTGGCCTGGACATGCCTAACGTGCGTACCGTAATTCACGCCTGCTTGCCGGAAACGATCGATCGTTACTATCAGGAGATCGGACGATCCGGGCGTGATGGCAGACCCTCCATTGCCTACCTTGCTGTCGGCCCGGGGGATCGTCGGATCGCTGAGCGGTTGAGCGAAGTAAGGATGATCGGCGACGATCTGGGGTGGACCCGGTGGCAAGAGTTGCTGCGGCGGGGGGACGCCCTCGGCAACTTGCGCTATCGGGTACCCAAGAGTGCCCTCCCGTCCCACCTGGACAAAGGGTTCGATCGCAGCGCGCAGTGGAACGTGCGGACGCTGACCCTGATGGCACAGGCAGGGATCATCGAGATGCGCGTGCCCCAGTGGAAGCCTGATCCGAGCGTGACGAGCGAACTCTTGGAGACCGCGCGCGCCGAGTTCTTCAAAGAAGTTGAGGACTATGTCGAGTTTGAGTTCAAGAATGGTGAACTCCTTGGTCGGAGCGGTTGGACGTCGGCACTTGGCAAGGTTCGGTCCGAGGTGCGGGCCGCCCAGCGGAAGGCGCTCGAGTCATCTCTAGAACTTGCGACAGCCAAAGAGTGTGTGGGTCGAACCATCGCAAAGCACTATCGCGTCGCGATTCGAGGGGCGTTGCTCACTACTCAACCCGCGTGTCGGGGGTGCCCATCCTGTCGTCGTGATCCGTTGTCAGCACCACTCACCCCGCAAGATCCCGTGCCGACCATTCCTGAACCCCGGCCATCGCGCGATGCGCTTGCAGGTTGGCGTGTCGGTAGCCCATCACTATTCATCTGGCATGAGATTGGCGAAGATTTGGATTCGCTGCTTTTGCGAATGGCGCAGCATGGGGTACTTGTCTTCGCGGGTCTGAGTCCAGCGGAAGGAATGCGACTGCAACGGGCGGCCGCACACATCCCGATCATTCTGGATGAAAGCGATGCGATTGCACCCCTGGCACTCACGTATTCGGGACCCATCGTGTTCGTTCTCAACGAAGACCGCATAACCGATGACGTGATGGAACGGGTTAGGTTGGGCCAGGTGTCATACATCGTCGGCCCGAAAGACACCCCCGACCCTGATCGTCCAGGTTGGCTGCGTCGCGATGCGCAGGACGCGATCTCAGTCCGTGCTCTCATGAAGGAACTCTGACGTGGAAATTCTGAACCCGAGTCCAGTGCTCTGCTTACCTCAAGCGATGTGGCTCACTTATCAGGTGATCATGAATGCGCCTGGGCTCGATCAAGACCAAGTGCTTTCCGTCGTTGTGCCAGACTCGCTCCGATCACGAACACCGCAGGACGGGGCGCATAGTCGGAGAGCCTTAACCGGACTCCGGGAGTTGGGCCTCGTAACTGAGGACGACACGGGAATGCTGATGGCAGACCGGCTATCGAGCGCCTCCGAGTTTCTCCGCATTCTCCGCCACCGCATAGTGGTCCCACCCTCCTCGGTCAGTACAGATTATGTGGGAGCGCCAGACCTTCGTGCCGGGCTCATTTGGTTGATGCGTCAATCACCATTCGCTCCGCTACACCAGGACGCGGTACAGGTCGAGATGCCAAAGGGGCTTTTCACGAACGACACACGCTGGAACGGATTCCGCTGGTGGAGTCAGGCGCTGGGATTCAGTCAACCTGCGTTGGCGGTGCTGTCGAAGGTGCCCGATCAGAAGGCAAAGATCGTGCCGGACCCGACCGAGGCAGTCGTGGATGCGATTTGCTTTCCGTTTGGTGAACCCCTGCCGCGGAACACAGCACTCCCAATCATGCGACTGTTGGACTTCCTAAGAGCGGAGTTGCCAGTGCTCCCGGGACACGCGAGTGCCACATACGACGGGCTGAAGGACGCGGATGATCACGGTGTTCGGGTGCTTGGCCTAGCACTGTCAAGTGCGGAGCAGCGCGGAATCCTCACAATGGCGTATCAGTCGGACCCGTCCGGGGTGGTGGCGCTCCCCGATGCACACGACTTTGGACGCAGTCGGTATGTTTCAACTGTGACGATCAGGGCAAACGAATGATGAACTCACAGGTCAACTATGTTTGCTGGTCGCCAGAGGTTGTCTCGTCGACGATCCCAACAGAGGCTGCGACTCCCTCTAACGAAGTGCTGCTGGCAACGCACGCACCACTGCGCGTAACGCGTCGAATCGGTTCCGGAGGCAGCAACCAAACGTCCAATCTCATCAGCGAACATCAGGTCCTCGAGGAGTTCCTAACCTCGAAGCCGAACAACGGTGTCCTGGTCGCGACTGTTCTCGGTGAGTCGGGCGCGGGCAAGTCTCACCTCGTGCGATGGGTGAACGCGAAGATCCCGCGGACGGTGAACAGGCACGTCGTGTATCTCCAGAAGACTGAGACGAGCCTCAAGGACGTAATCGAAGCACTGTTGGTGGACCAGAGGGATCCGGAGTTTGAGGAGATCCGTCGTAAGGCGTCCAGTCTCGGCAGCGGCATGACGCTGGACGAGATGGAGCACAAGATTCTCGCTGAACTTGCAGAGGCCCTTCGGAGTGCCCGAGCAGAGAATCCGTACGCAAGAGCCCTTGTGGGCGACGATGGCCTTCGCTTGTTCTTCACCGACCCTCTCTTCGAGAAGCACCTACTCCGTGAGGGTTCTTTTGTTCGTCGGCGGGCCCGCCATGCGCTGAGGGGTCGCGACGCAGACGAGGGTGACATACCTCTGGAGTTCACGGCGCAAGAGTTGCCGCTCGACATCGATGACTATGCCAACATCCAAGATGCTGCCGCAGCCACGCAACGTCTGTTTCGCCGACTCGTCGGTGCGCAGTCGATGCAGGCTGAGGCCGTACGCCTGATCAATGAAAACCTCGACGTCGCGGTGATGAAGGCAGCGAGCCTCGCCGTGGGGGACATCGGGCACGCGTTCAAGATGATCCGCGAGAAGCTCGTGGGGGACGAAATTATCCTCTTGATCGAGGATGTTGCTCTAATCCAGGGAGTCCGACGCGACCTTCTTGATGCGGTGATCGAGGTCGGGGTTATTCAGGGCGTTGAGCGATACGCGACAGTGCGAACGCTCATGGCTGTCACCCCAAGCTACTATCGCGAACAGTTGCCTGAGACGTTTCGACGACGCTCCGAGGCGTCGTCTCCCATCTATGAGGTAGATGTTGATCTGGAGAGCAAAACGGCGACGGAGGATGATTTGATCGACTTCGTCGGCCGGTACTTGAACGCGGGTAGAGTCGGAAAAGCCAGGCTCGAAAGCGAAACACCTGACGTAGCGAACGCGTGTACCTCTTGTCAGTTCCAATTGTCTTGCCACTCGACGTTCGGAGCATCTCGGCAGGAGTACGGACTGTACCCCTACAACCGGGCAGCGATTCTGCGAGCAATCCGTGCTTGCGTCGAGCCGGACTCGGGGCGCGGCGGCTCATACTTCAATCCGCGTAAAGTGCTGTCGCGCGCGGTGCGACACGTCTTGACCGAGAACGCCTCCACGATTAGAGCGGGAGCTTTTCCGCCATCCGACTTCCTCGCCGACGAATCCGCCAAGAGCGGACTGCCTCGTCTGCCGGTCCACATTCGCGAGCAAATCGAGGACGAGTTCTCCGGTGGCGAGTCGGGACGACTCGAGGCGCTCGTGACATTCTGGGGTCGGGTTGGAGCAGAGCCCGTTTCGGATGGCATTCTGACCGCGTTCTCGCACCCGGCGTTGCCTGTCGAGATCTACGATCTCGAGATGCGCACGATCGATGATGGATTGCTGCCACACGCGTCTGCTGTCGAGAAGACCAGTGAAATGCGCCCCTCGGTCCAAAGTCAACTTGCAGCGATCGAAGCCTGGTCGCAAGGCAAGCCACTTCCTCAGCGTATCGCTGCGGAAATGCGCAGCATTTTCCGCGAATCTTTACTCGCGCGCATCGATTGGTTTGACCCCGTAATCAAGGAACCAGATTCCGCAGCGGTCACGAGGGCGGTCCCGAATAACTCACGCAGTATCTCCATTGAGGGAGCAGCAGCCGAGAGTCTTGCCAAGGGCACTACGCCGTTGTTGCGGCTCGAGAGATCGGCTCGAATGGCCGTCACCTTCAAGGGGCTCACATTACTAAACGCCGGCTTCCCTGAACGAGCAAGCGATGCGTTGCCTCGTGTGGATGGAATAGTGGTGCCGATCATCGCTGCCACGAAACAACGGATTGTCGACGCCCTCCAGGTCTCCGATGCAGAACTCACCGGTGCGATGGCGTCGCTCCTTCGAGGTGCGGCGGCTTGTGGCATGGTTCCGCAGAAGCCGACCGAGCTTGACATTGTGTCTGCGAGTCTTTGGCGGGACACGGCCCCAAGGACCGATAGCGGGTCGCGGTTGTCCGAATGGACAACCGCGTATCAGGAATACGTCGCAGCGAGGAGTGTTGTGATAGACCGGTTCCTGGGCGGCGTTGGAGCAGCGCAGGGAGTGACCGGGGCCGTTCACGCTATCGACTTTATGCGTTTGTCAGAGATCGCTAAGAAGTCCAGAAAACTGGCGCTCAGTGATACCGATCTTGAGGTGCCGGAATGGTGCCAGGAATCCGAGAGCAAACTCCGGGCCCTAACTCGCCTGTCTGGCCGGCAGATGGCGCACTGGCAGGGTCTCATCGACACAATACGAATTCACCTGCCTGGTGGATCGTTCGCGGACGCGATCGACGCTATCGAGTCGGCCGTACGCGAGGGGCAATCGCAGGGCCTCGTTCCTGTTCCGGACCTTGCAGTTCTTCCAGCGAAGAACACAGCAGCGCGGTCGCTCGACTACAAGTGCATCATCGAAACTGAACGACTTCTTGTGACTGGCTCGGCTTTGACTGGCGCGAATCTGTATCAGGCTGTCGGGGCGACCGTCGGTGGTGACCTTCAGGCGATATCCGACTACCTCGAGTTCAGCGCTCAATGGGTGACGGCGGGAATCGCGCGGGCCGGGAGCAGCGGCGGCCAAGCCGCGGATGTCGATGACTCGCTGGACGAAGTCATTGCTGAGTGGTTCCGTGTTGTGGGAGAGGTTGAGATTGGTGAGTAGTAGTGCGGCGACCATGTCACTGACGGACCAGGCGCGGCGTCTGGCGGCCCTTGCGCGCGCCAGGCGGGAGTCCGAAACTGATCTGCAAGATCAACTACGACTACAAGGCCAAGTCTCGAAGTTGGCTGACGAGATTGGCGCGCTGAAGACAATATTGAAGACCCATCGGGAGTTGGCGGCCATTGGCGTTCCGGTAGCGGAACTGCCCGACTTGGCAGTCGCCCCGAGCGAACTCCGCGGCTATATTGACCGGATTGGTCGACCTAACTGGCAGTACCTGAGCGCACGGGTCACGTCGCTTTCCAAGACGCATGCCAAGGCGGCTGAAGCAGATGCGCAGTCTTGGACGTCCTGGGCAATCGGCGAGATCGCGCGCCTGCCTCGCGAACTGGTCCCGCGCTTGGGAGCCGAGCGGAGCGCAACGGAGTCTCGCTTGACGACGCTTGAGCGGCTCGCGAGTAGGCCTCCCACTCTCAGTTCACCGGCGGAGTTCCGGATGCTCTTGGGCCGTGTCGCAGATGACCTTGAGAATGTGGAGAGCGCCGGTGTTGACGCCGTCTTGTCCCGATTCATCCAGGGGCGTATTCGCCTGTCCGACCTCAGCGATGATGAGTTCGAGTTGTTGAGGTTGGACGAGACGGTCCGAGACCAGTTGTACCTGTCGCTGTCATGAGCCTTGATCCGTGGGCAGGCGTTCCCGAAATCCTCAGCCGGCTGGAAGACCGCGAACTGCCCCTGCTTTCGTGGGGCATTGTCGACGGATTCTTGAGTAAGCGCGATGTCGAGAATGTAATTGATGCCCAACTTGACGTGGACGCCGCTCAGGCCGACGTGCCACTTCACTCGGTGGACGGGTATCTGCAGCGTTTGCTCGACACAGGTCTCCTTCATCGCCTCCCTGATTCCACACCGAAGTATCGGACCCGCCTTGCTGAAACGCTTCGACTGCTTCGGACGCTGCGACAACTGTGGCAGCCGAACGACACTTCCATTCCTGGATGGTGGCGGCAGTCGAGCAGCCTCGTTGCCGACTATCGCCTGCGCGTCACACCACGTCGTTACCCCCGGCGCTGGATCACTGCCGATGACGCGGTCGCATCATTGGCCACCACTTTGGGCTGGTCGAGTGGCGGCGCCGGCGTTCTGAAGCGCATGATCGGTGACGGCCGACTCGCCACGTTCCAGGTGGATGCGACAGCCTCGATTCTTGAGGGTCTCAGATCGCCTCGTCTTACGGGCCGCATCGTGACGGCCGGGACCGGTTCCGGCAAGACACTCGCTTTCTACATTCCTGCCCTTCTCGATATCGCGGCCACTGCCGACGTGAAGCGTTCGGGCCCGCACACGCTCGCGCTCTACCCACGGAATGAACTGCTTCGCGATCAGGCACGTGAAGCATTGCTAATGGCGAGTCGCGTTGGGGGTCTGAACGGAGCGGGAACGCGCCCCGTCCGTATTGGCCTCCTTTACGGCAGCACGCCGAATGCGCGCGATCTTGACGGAAATCGCGGGCGTGCGGGGTGGAAGCGCAAGGCTGCGGGATGGGCCGCTCCTTACTTTCCGTGCCTGACGGATGGGTGCTTGGGCCAAATGGTGTGGCTTGACACCGATCGTCGAGCGGGCAATGAACAACTGAAGTGTGATACGTGCGCGGTCGAAACCCTCCAGGGGGCGCTCGCCATTACAAGAGATTCGATCCGGCAGCACCCACCCGACATCCTTTTTAGTTCGACCGAGATGCTCAGCAAGCAGTCCACCAGTTCTGGGCTCGGAAGAGTCCTGGGCTGGAGAGGACCGACTGGCACTCGGATGATTCTCCTCGACGAGACACATACATATTCGGGTGTGCACGGGGCGCAGGTCGGCCTGATGCTTCGTCGTTGGCGTCACGCAAACCGGCAGTGGAACGTCGAGAGTCCCGTGATCGTCGGCCTCTCTGCGACGCTGCGCGACGCCGGCGACTTCTTCTCGAATCTAACAGGGGCCGGCCGGAGTGACGTCGAGGTCATCGCGCCGTTGCCCGAGGAGCTTGAAGCGACCAGTCGCGAGTACGGAATCGTCCTACGCGGAGATCCCGTATCAGGCACCGCGCTTCTTTCGACGTCAATCCAGACGACCATGCTTGTTGAGCGAATGCTGGACACCATCCCTGGTGTATACGGCTCCGTCACGTTCGCATTCACAGATGACCTGGATTCGATCAACCGCCTATACGACAATCTTCGAGACGCAGAAGGGCACTCTCCACGAGGCCGAGCGAGAGGCACCGTACTGGCCAATCTCAGAAGCCCCCGCGAGCCACAGGCGGGGCCGCGATACCTTGATGGCCAATCGTGGGATCTGCCGGCACACCTGCAACGTCTGGATCGGGGTCTCAGTATCGCGAGGACTACCTCGCAGGACTCAGGCGTCGATGCCAGCGCTGATGTCGTCGTGGCGACGTCGTCTCTGGAAGTCGGGTTCAACGATCCGCGGGTGGGCGCCGTTATTCAGCACAAGGCCCCCCGAGACCTCGCGTCTTTTCTTCAACGTCGCGGGCGAGCAGGACGCCGCCTTGCCATGCGTCCCCTTACCGTCGTCGTCTTGTCCGACTACGGCCGCGACAGAATCGCCTATCAAACGTATGAGAAACTGCTCGATCCAGAAATCGACGCGCGGTCGCTCCCGATCAACAACCGCTTCGTCATAAAGATGCAGGCCACCCATGCTTTGCTTGACTGGGTGTCTCGCAGGACAGGGGCTGACACGAGGAAGGTACTGACGCCGCCAAAGGATTCGCGATGGCCAAAGACCGACGAGGTACAGAAACTGCTTGCGACGGTCATTGGTGACGCCTCGCTGCAGGAGGAACTGGCCGAGCATCTTGCTCGCGCACTCAGGCTGGCTCCCGATGAAGCGCACGCGGCGCTCTGGGAGGAGCCACGTTCGTTGATCCTCTCCGTCATCCCGACTGCACTCCGGCGGCTTGAATCCGATTGGATACCTTTGTCGGGGCAAACCGACGCGGGTGCCATCCCCTGGACTCCGCTCCCGGAGTACATGACGGACACGCTTTTCGGAGCGCTTAACACTCCGGATGTCGCGTTCGACCTCCCCCCAAACTTCGGTGACGATCACCCGACAATGCCCATCTCTCAAGCGCTGCGTGAGGCCGTTCCCGGGCGGGTGCGTCGACGATACGGGTACGCACATGCGTCTCTGAGCACCTGGCTCTCGATACCGGACGCCGGTTCGGGGCTGCCCCTCAATCGTGTCGTCGCGAAAGGCCACGCGCTCGGCCAATGGTCGACGTCGAATGGGGAGACATTCACGGTCGTTCGTCCTCTCGCGCTGAAGCTCGTCGCTCCGCCGCGAGCGGTTGCTGACACCTCCAACGCACAGCCGCTTTGGCGTTCTGCGTTCGAGGTCCCGGAGACTGCGCTGTATCGCATGGACCTGCCGACGCCCTCGGTATGGTCGAGTCTCATTCGTGGGTGTTCGTTCGCCCTCCATGTGGGCGGAGGCCCACTCCGGGTGCGCCGGATGGCCATCGGTTCAGACGGAGAACTGACCAACCGCGACGGCTCCACAATGCCGTTGCACGTGCGTTACGAGCACGGGGGCTTGCCAGCGGCGCTTGGCTTCGAGTTGGACGTCGACGCGATGGTGATCGATGGGGCCTTGCCTAGCAATCCCCGGGATTACCTTGGGGACTTCTCGGAGTCACCCGTTGGCCGGACGCTTCTCTTCCGGCGAGTTGTGCTCGAGGATGAGCGGCTTGACGATGTAGCCAACGCTTTCCAAAGGCAGTGGCTCACCGAAGGGTATCTCCATGCGTACGTGCAAGCGGGGCTCTCAACCGATGACGTCAAGCAAGTGCCGGCCGATCTCACCGGGGGCAGATGGTCGGCCGACCTTCAACAGTTTCTTACGCTCGCGTATAGAGCCGACAATGCTGGTCAATTGGGGCAGACGCGCACATTGACGGCACTGACCGCTCTCGCGGCCAATCCGCTCGTCCAATCCGTGATCGAGGAACACGCAAGGTTGCTCGTGGCTGCTGATGTACTGGGGTCGACTTCAACCCTGCTGGATCGGGTTTTCGTCGACACGATAGCGAACGCGGTCCTCACCGCGGCAGAGGAGGCGCTTTCCGACTCGCAGGACGGCGATCTAGCCGTTGACGTCGTCCTGTCGCCGTACGACAGGTCGTTCCGGATCCTCGTGTCGGAGACGTCGATCGGCGGGCTTGGGCTCATGGAGAAGCTGCACCGGGATTATGCGCAAGACCCGCGCCGATTCTGGGACTCAGTCACACGCGCGACCACGGCAACCGAGGCCGAGGATGTCGACGAATCGATGCAGTCCATCGTGGCTGCCCTGATTTCGCCGGATAATGCGATCTCGCGAGGAGTCCATAAGTTCCGCGCAGCGGACGGAATCGATGAGACGGACGGTGCGCTTCGCGAACTCCTCGCGTCGTGGACGGATTTGGAAGGGCCCCCGTCTCACCTCCTTGTGTCGACGCTTGCAGCGCGAATGCTGCGACCGGGATCTTCAACCGCGATTGATCAGATCGTGGCAGCACTCACAGCGGCGTGGGTTCGCGAAGAACGCAGACTCGGGATCGAGATCGACGCGCGAACACTCACCTACCACGCGTCGCGTGGTCAACTCGGAGTCGATCTGGGGCCTCTCAGCGCTGATGCTGCTTTCTCGCTCCTGTGGCTGCGGGGGCCTCAGGCGCGTAGTCAACGTCTTGAGCATTGGCATCCCTACCAGTCGAATGTCACTATCGAGCGGCGCATCGTCGAGCACGTTGTGCGCCAGAACACACCGGTCGTCGACGTAACGAAACCGGACTGGGTCGTCGAATACTCACGTGTCCTTGAGAGCAACGGCCGGGTTCTCCTGAGCTCCCCGTATATTTCGAGAACGCATCTCGCGACCGGGCTTCGAATTGCAGTCGTAACGCCGGTGGAGCGAAACGGCCTCCGAACCTATGCGCGCGTGATTGCGTTGCGGCAACGAAATGGCGTCGTGCTTGCGGAGTTGTCGCTTGCGGAGGAGTTGCAGTGAGCGGAAGAAGAAGGATGGTGCGAACGCGACCACGAAACGGCCTCGCGATCGGTGATGTGCTCACGGCTGCGATCGTTTCTGAACTGTGCTGGCCAAGTGAGGAGCTTTGGTTGGTGACTGGGTGGGTGACGGACATCCCCGTGATAGACAACGCGGAGCGGCAGTTTGACTCGGTAATGGGAGGCGAGCCTCGATCGCAAATGACTCTTAGCGAAGTGCTGGGTACCCTGACCAAGCGTGGCACACAGCTGCACGTCGCACTTCGCGAAGAGGATCACAATCAAACGTTCATAGATCGTCTGCGGCGGACGAGCGCGACAGACTCGCTACACGTCTACTCGAGCGCCGACCTACACGAGAAAATGATGGTGGGCTGGTCTTGGGTACTGAAAGGATCTATGAACTTCACCTGGAATGGCGTTCAGCGGAACGAAGAGAGTCTCGAGTTCGAGGTTGATCAGGCCGAGGCAGCAAGGCAGAGGCTTGAGCTGCGCACTAGGTGGATCGGTGGATCGGCATGAATTCGATCAGCGATGATGAGTTCACTACGCGATTCTTTTCAGCCCCGAACACTGCATGGCCAGGGCACGACCCAAACGTCCAAACCGCCGCGATCCTAGAACCGTTCCTCGCCGCCCTGACAAGGAGAGGCGAATGCCCGGTCATCTTGCCAAGGCGTGAGGAAACATGGACGGCGGCCTGCTACTACGTCATCTGCTGGGACATTGCACATGCTGGACGGGTCCGAGCGATGCTCGATGCCGCAACGTCGAACTATTGGGCACCGTTCGATGGGCGCGTAGCGCGATTGAACGGAGAGGATCCGGTCGACGCCGCGGTCCTTGACCTCGTCGGTCAAGGAACGACTTTTGTCTTGCGCCCGGAGCCGAGGACTGCTGGCCCGATCTACAAGGCATTCGCTCGCCTCGTTCGATCGCTCGATGGCGTGCCGCTTCGAAGCCCCACCCATCCAAGACCGATCGGTCGGATGCTTCGTGAGTTCGACTTGGCACTCACGAGCGGTGCAGCGGAGACGTCAGCGCAACTCCTCCAGGAGATCGAAACGGTTGGTGGTATATCCCACGAAAACGTAGCGTTCCTCCAAATTCGTCGCATGGCGCGGTTGGGTAGAGACGCCGAACTCCTCGCACATGGCTCCCTCCCGACCCTTGTATATGCGGAGCCTCCGCAACTGGTGCGAGAGGGTATTCTCGGCGCGTGGATGCGGGTGCATCTAGACCGGCCGATTGTTGAGCGAAACATCGAAGATGTTTTCAACAGAATTCGCCAGGCGAATCCTGACATCGCCATGCTCGTCGACACACGAATGGCGCGAACACTCGATCCCGACGCGGCGACTCTCGGCGGATTGGTCGCCCTCGCAAGGGGCGATGCCGGATTGACGGCCGCGTTCGCGTCAAACAGATCTATCGATGAGCCCGTTCGTCGACTTCTCCTCCAGTTCGGAGAACGCAACCTTCCGCACGTCATCGAGACGGGCCACAACTCGAACGTCGCCGAGTCTGTGACTTCACTTGATGTTGATGTTGATCTCGAACCCGAAGCCGTAATTGAAGCCGAGCCAGAGACCGAAGTCGATGCCGAGTTGCATGTCGAGGCAGACAGCGCGGCTGACGGTGCGCAAAAGATCGCCTCTTGGATCGATTGGGCTCGCGCGACAGGGACTGGCACACCTGTCATGATCGAGATGGATCAGGCGCGATCGTGGCCGGCGGTGTCGACCATCGACTCAGAACTCGCTGAGGTCATCGATGATCTTGATTGGCTCGCGACCGACGATCTCTTGTCAGGAGTCGCTTACTTTCTTGAAGTAGACGACATCGATCGGCCGGCGCCGAGGAGCGCAGAAGCCTTGTTGCGCAGATACTTGCTCAGCGATCGTTACGCGCCGCATGATCTCGGTGCGATCTGCTCTCTGCTCGAGGTATTTCTTCGTGGCGCGCCCGGCTTGGCGAGGTATCGAGAGGTACTCGGCGATGTTCGGGCTACTTCGGATCAGTGGGTGGCAATTGGAACGGCTTCACGAGCCCTTGACATGGCAGACGCCGTTGCGCTTGGCCCTACCGTGGATTTCGCAGCGCGTTCCGACTTTGTAACCACGTTGCTCTCACCGTTGAATCAACAAAAGCGTCGATTGCATGACGCAGTCCGCGGACTTGCCGGACTTGTAACCTCCGACGTCGGCTTGGACTTCGACTGGTCTGTTCCCAACTCAAAGGAGGAAGCCGGCCCGGATGTTGTCCCGGCGGTCACTTTGCGGATCTTGCTCTACAGCTTGGACGAGGGAACGCTTTCGCGGGTGCAGAGCGCTATTAAGCAGACGTGGCCAGGGGCGAGCGTTCGTACTTCCTCAGACAAGGACGGAAGCCCGATGCTCAAGCAGCACGCGAGAAATTCGGAACTCATTATCGTCGCTACAAGGAGAGCCGCCCACGCGGCGACCGGGTGTATCGCTGACAATGCTGGAGCGGCACTGATCCGCTACCCCGACGGCGCTGGGTCCGCATCGATGCTCCGAGCGGTCGCGGAGGGCGTCGCGGAATTGACGGAATGACTTCGGGTCCTGACGCCGGCTCAGCCCTGAGTAGTGAGTGTTCCGGAGTTGCGCACAACCCGGAGTAGATGGCTCGTCAGCAGACGCACATCGGTCGGCGTGTTCTGGATGCCGTTCCAACGGCGCACCTGGTCTGACCCAAAGTTCCAGGTGCCGTCAGTCCACGCGCAGTGTTCACGCAGATCAATGAGTATGTCTTCAATGCCCAGGCCGGGCAGTTCTGCCGCAGGAACCCCTTCGGTCAGCGAATCCATGACGTAGCCGAGGGACTGGATGCCCGCCCCGTGCGTGAGGCGCGACTTTCTGGGTGGAAGTTCCCACGCTCGTGGGAAGACGCGTGCGACTGCGCCCCAGAAGTGGTTGAGATGCATCAGGATTGAGGGGATGTCACCGGTGCCGTTTTCAGGATTCCGGTACTGATATAGAGAGCCCTCGTAAAGGCTATTCTCGATCATCTTGAGGACACTGTTGTCGCGGATGTAGCCGTTTGCCATCGTTGGTGTGCTGATCCGTCCCGTGAACGGTCCCTCGCCGCCACCGGCTCCGAAGTTCAATAGGTTTAGCACGGAAGCCGGCAACCGGCGGCGGGCGTACGCGGCGGGCAGTTCCGCTGACGTTGTCGGGAGGAGTTCGTAGATCAGGCCCTTGGGCAGGGGTCGAGTGTTGTTCACGAGGATGAACTGCGATCGCTGCTCAGCTTCGTCCTTCGCGATAAATCCGACAGCCGCCACGGGGAACTCCTTCACGTCAGCGTCGCGAATCGCCGCGCTGCGTTGCTGGCCGTCGACCAACCATGCGGGCTTTTCGTCATCCGCCAGTTCGGAATCGATCGGAATTACCAAATGTCCCACAGTCGAGTAAGCGCCGTCGGCGACGTCGGCATCCAACGCCTTGAACTCTACCCGCGCGTCGAACGCGAGGACGATTGCATTGGGCAGGAGCGCAGCATCGGTCTCGAGGTATCGACGTATTGCGCGAATGTGCGAGAGAACCTCGGGACGTTGGTAGCCCGCCAGAGTCTGATCAGTGCGGTGGACGCGACTTACCGCGGCGAACTCGTGCACCTGCTTGCCGTCGACGCCAAACGCGAAAATGAACTGGTTGCCCTGACGAATACGGATCGCGGGGAGCACAATCTTCTGCTTAGACATAGGTAGGGGAAGCGCTCCGGTCGGTAAGGGCAGTTACTCTGCCAGCGAGGACGGTCAGGTTGTGGAATCCGCGGCGCTTGTTCCGCTCGGTTCCGCGAAAGATTGCGACTTCGATGCCATGTGTTCGGCATAGCCGACATCGGCAGTCAACCCATGGTGCCGCGACAAGCGTCTGTTCGTAGGCGGGGAGGTAACTCTTCTTCGTCCCTCCGATGACTGCCTCATAGTTCCCGAGCGCTTCGAGGGCGGAGTCGATACCCGGACGGGAACCGTCCATTGCTCGAAGTGCTCGAAGTGCTCGCCGCTCAGCCGCGATCGCGTCTTGTTGCGAGACGGTCCCGGCAAGGATCGCGCGTCGAAGCGCGGGATTGCCGTCGACTTGCGGCACCCGAATCGCGACGTATGCACCATGCGGGGTATGGAAGTTGTTTCGATCGTCCATGAATGCTTGCCGGAACGGCGAGGTGCTATCGAAGCTCGATACGCCAAGATGTGAGAACTCGTCCATGGCATCGACACGTGTCAGGCCGAGGAGATGTAGTTCGGTCGATCGATGGCGGACCTTCTCGATCTCGCGAAGGCACTCAAGCACGTCCTTCGTCTTGAGGGGAACCATGCCTCCGAGTGCGATGCGGGTGTAGCCGGATTCTTGAAGTCGCTTGACACTGTCGGCGTAACTGGCAGGACTCCACCCCTGCGCGGCGCCAACGGCTGCAATCTGGGAGCCCCGTTCCTCGACTCGCCGTAGGAAGTCGGCCGCGAGTTTCTGGGTCAACTCGCGTCGCCGGATCCAGGCCGGATCTACGCCTTCGAGTCCAGCCGTGGCCTCGTAACCGAAAATGATGTGGTCGACGCTAACCCCCTCATCAAATCCGCACTCTTCATAGAAATCGAGAGTTTCGTCGACGGTGACGGGCGGAACCTCCTCTGTGACGTAGTTGAACGCCCCATTGTCGCCGAGGGTAGCGATGCCTTCCGGCAGTCGGAAGAAGCGTCTGACGCCCATCCGGTACAGACGTGCTCGCTGTGAGGAGGTGTATTTTCCGGCCCCTGAGGCACTGCCATCGACGATCGCCTTACTAACGAGAATGCCGTGGTACGGCGGTGAGTCGAGGACCTCGTGTGCGTAGCGGTCGTCACGCTGGCGGACACGCGTCGGCAAATACTCGTCGTGCTCGAAGTCGTACGTCGGGCTGACGAGGTCCTGGCTGTCGGGAAAGTAGAACTTCAACGCGCCGCCGATCTCTCGGCAAGATAAGCACGGGCCAGGAAGTTTGAGAGAGCGCTTATGTGTCGGGGTGTGTTCTGGAGTTCATTCCAGGGAAGACCGAGATCGGTCCATGAGCCGCTTGTCCAGTGGCACATGGGCGCGATTCGACCGACTTCCAGACGTGCCTGAGCCGCGGCATCCGCAGAGTCAATATCCACATGCGCCATGACGCGCTCCATTAGGCGTCCCATTGCGCGGATTCCGACACCACCCATGAGGCGTGATTCCGTCGGGTTCTTGCCCCACGCCACAGGGAACGTGTCACGGACCGCGTTCCAGTAAACGAGGAGGGCGCGTCGGATCCCTTCGGTGTCGGTGGTGCCGGCGGCGATGTTCCGATATGGGAAGAGCACTCCCGACGGAGACTCAACGGACTCCCGCAACGCTTCGACGAGTCCGGTGTCGGTCACAATCGCACTGGGGCGACTCTCGGTTGCCGTCGACGCACGTCGAACCAGTCCGTAGAAAGGCGATTCTGGGTCGGAGTTGAGCATATCTACGAGGGCGGATGGCAGTCGTCGGGTGGACATTCGCGACGACGGTACGCGTGCGATCTCGGGTAACAGTTCTGTGACCAGCCCGACGGGCAGGGGTTGTACGGTATTGACCCTTAGGAACTGCTCGCGCTGCACCTCGAGATCGTCGGTAACGAAGCCGGCGACGGGGACTGCAAGTCGTCGATTGCGGGTCCGAGCGAGCGCGAGACTTCGCTGCTGACCGTCGACGATCCAAGCCGGGCGAGGTCCGCCCTCACCGTTGACGATAGGAATCTCCAGAGTGCCAGCGGTCGCGAGTCCGTCACTCACGGCAGGGCCTCGGCTGGACTTGAAACGAACTTCCCGAGGCAACGCGAGGATAAGACCGTTGGGGAAAAGGACGTCGTCGCTGTCGAGATACTCCTGAATCTGATTTACATGCTTGCGCTTTTCTGGACGTTGGTAACCGATGAGCTTGCCTGCTTCATCCCGTGAGATCCGTGCCACATCCGCGACTTGATCCACTTCTTCTGCCGCAAGGGTGAAGAGGTAGAGCGGGATCTCTCCCTGGACTACTCGTAGAGCCCGTCGCTCAATCCATTCGTGTGTCACGATGCCCTTCCTCGAGCGCTCTCGAACAGTTGCACGAAGCGCTTCTGCTCACATGCGTAACCGTTCTCTCTCAGCGAGCGGAGCGCCCGAGTCTTGCTAATGTCCGGTTCCTGAACGCGGATAAGACGGACCGCTTCTAGGACTTCCTGGTCCGAAAGTGGGGTCCGATCGTAGCGCTCGTGTCGGCCAACACTCGTTGTCCAGTTATACCAAGACTCACGATCGCGGGATGAATCGATCATTGTGGTCGTCAACCGCTCCATCCATGCGACAGCGGTCCGCATGTTCAGTGCACCGAGAGTGCCACCTAGCGCCGATCTCAGGCTGGCATCTGCTGGCAACCGTAGGGTGGGTGCAATTGCGGCTGAGCCGCCGATTACGAGTACCGGGTTCGTGACCGCCGTCTTTGCGACGGTCGACGCAAGCACGTCTGAGTATCGTTGTGAGAGAACGAAGAGTGTCGGGACGCCGATAGGAAGTTCGCCTCTAGACCCGTTCCACTCGTTTAAATCGTCCCACCACGTTCGTTGCTGCGTGGTGGAGCCCAAGACCGAGTCTGGCTGATTTGAACTGAATGTCGCGCCATAGGCCGGGGCAAGGGATGAAACGCGGCGTAACCCGAGCCCAGCCGATGCAACGTAGGTCGTCGGCTCGAACCTCGCAGCGCGTGAGGCATCCTCGAGACGCGGAAGTTGAGACCACGCGTCTCCTTGATATAGATCCCGCAGGGGAATAATGGCCTCAGCGGAGTCGATTCGTTGCGCCCACGCAGACACTCTTGAACCGAAGCTAGTTAGCGAGCGAAGTCGCCTGTGGTCGGGAACCGCGAGAGACTTGCGATCTGTGCATGTCACGACGATCGTGAGTTCCTGCGACACCTGACACCACCTAACTGCGTGTGTTTCGATGTTACTGTATTCGACAGTTTCGATCTACTATTGCGATGCGTATAGATCTCAGAAGAGCGGAGGCTCACATGTCCAAGCGCAAGGCAGTTGTTCTCCTCAGCGGCGGTCTCGACTCAACGACGGTGCTCGCGATCGCGAGGAGCGAGGGTTACGTACCGTATGCGCTCAGCTTTCGATACGGTCAGCGTCATGCTGTCGAGCTTGAAGCCGCGAAGCGGGTAGCGGCCTCTCAAGGCGTTGCCCAGCACGTTGTCTGTGATATCGACCTGAGGACGTTTGGAGGATCGGCGCTCACCTCAGCGACGGAGGTACCCAAGCACGAAAGCGCGGAGGACCTCTCGTCTGAGGAGATCCCCGTCACGTACGTGCCGGCTCGGAACACGATCTTTCTCTCCTTTGCCCTCGCGTTCGCCGAGGTCGTCGGGGCGACCGACATATTCATCGGTGTCAACGCGCTCGACTACTCGGGCTACCCGGACTGTCGACCCGAGTACATCGAGGCGTACGAGACGATGGCGAACCTCGCGACACGTGCAGGTGTCGAGGGTGCGCGACTCAAGATCCACACCCCTCTGAGTTCGATGACCAAAGCTGACATCGTTCGGGCGGGTACGGAACTCGGAGTTGACTACTCGCTGACCCTCTCCTGCTACGACCCTGACGAGCAGGGACGGTCATGCGGGCACTGCGACTCTTGCCTGCTGCGGATCCGTGGATTCCAAGAGGCTGGGCTGTCTGACCCGGTCGCATACCAAAAAGCCTGATGTCCTACAAAGTCAAGGAGATCTTCTACACCCTCCAAGGCGAGGGCATGCACGCCGGTCGTCCAGCCGTCTTCTGTCGATTTAGCCTCTGCAACCTCTGGACCGGGCGCGAAAGCGACCGTCCTCGGGCGATTTGTCAGTTCTGCGATACGGACTTCGTGGGCACGGATGGTCCGGGCGGCGGCAAGTTCGCATCGGCCGACGATCTTGCCGATGCCGTTGAAGCCGCTTGGCCGGAAGATTGGACCTCCAATCGGATGATCGTCTGCACGGGTGGCGAACCGCTGCTCCAATTGGACGAGGCAGCCATCGATGCCTTTCATCGTCGCGGCTTCTACGTCGCCGTCGAGACAAACGGCACGCGAGTTCCTCCCGCCGGCATTGACTGGCTATGTGTTAGCCCAAAGATTGGGTCCGAACTGGTGGTGACGCGTGGGGACGAACTGAAATTCGTCTATCCCCAGAAGGGCGTGGATCCCTCAAGCTTCGAGCACCTTGATTTCGGAACTTTTAGGGTTCAGCCGATGGATGGCCCCGACGTCGTCACGAACACCGCGCTGGCTGTGGACTATTGCCTGGAGCACCCGATCTGGCGGCTCAGTTTGCAGACACACAAGTACCTAGGAATCGCATGACCCTTTACGCCGAACTATCCCGTGAATTCTCTTTCGAATCTGCCCACTACCTACCCAATGTCCCCGACGGGCATAAATGTGGTCGTATGCACGGACACTCATACACGGTCGAGGTACACGTGCGCGGCGCCGTCGATGGAAAGACCGGTTTTGTCCAGGATTTCGGGGAACTCTCCGCTGCCTTCGCGCCGATCGGCAAGCAACTCGACCATCGCCTTCTAAACGATATCAATGGTCTTGAGAACCCAACCAGCGAGCACCTCGCGCACTGGATGTGGGACCGGCTCGCCAACGAACTTCCGCTTCTCCACTCGATCGTGGTGAGTGAAACGCCCCGCTCGCGGTGCACGTATCGCGGCGAGTCGAACGGAGTTGGCTGATGCTGCCCGACCTGGCGCAGGCACTGCCCGATATCCAGGATGAGGCCGACGCCCGCGGGATCGCTTTGGATGCCGTCGGAGTCTCGGGTGTTCGCACCCCAATCCGTATAACGGACGGCGAGGTGGACGCCATGGGCGTGGGCTCGGCGGAGTTCGTGGTGTCCTTAGCGGGAGATCGACGCGGCACACACATGAGCCGGATGGTCGAGACGCTCGCAGTCCAGCTCCGTGAGTTTGATCCTCGCTGCGCGCGCGCCTTGATCGTGTCTGCGGCGGATCGGCTCGACGCGTCGAACGCCCGAATCTCGTTCGACCTCGCAGTTCCATTCGAGGTTCGTGCGCCAGTTTCGGCGGTGCCCGCCTGGCAGACCGCCGATGTCAATTTCTCGATTGAGAGTTCACCAACGTCGGTAACGATGACGACGACCTTAACGACTCACGTCACGAGCCTGTGCCCATGCAGCAGGGCCATTAGCGACTATGGTGCGCACAATCAGAGGAGTGCCGTCACGCTGTCAATCACCGGCGAGGCCGATGAACTCTATCCACTCACCCTCGGCGAGATCTTCTCGCTGGTGCGTCAGGTCGGCTCGTGTCCCATTTACCCCGTGATCAAACGACCGGACGAGCGTTGGATCACGATGCAGGCATACGACCACCCTGCGTTCGTTGAAGACATGGTCCGGGACGTGTCCTCGACGTGCCGTGCCCGTGGCCTTGGGCACTCGATCCACGTCCGTAACTTCGAGAGCATCCACAGCCATGATGCGGTTGCGTCGCTGTCGTGGGTACCCGGCACCACCCAGGAGTAGTTGTGAACGCCAGAATCCATGAACGTCGTAATCTGATCCGCGGGGTCAGCGCGCTCGCCGTCTACGTCGCAGCGATTGTTGCCGCGAACGTCCTCTCTGCCTACTTCGGTCTCGTTCCAGTAGGCTTCGGGCTTCTCGTGTCCGCAGGAACCTACGCCGCCGGGTTTGCCCTCCTTTCCCGCGATTTCGTCCACACCTACCTCGGAGTGCGAGGCGTGCTCGTTGGCATTGCGGTTGGAGTGATCCTCTCGTGGTTCCTTGCGACGCCGGCGCTGGCTATGGCATCGGCCGTCGCATTCCTTGTTGCGGAAGTCGCTGACATGCTCGTGTTCCTTTGGATCCGGCCTCGAGGCTTTGTTCGGGCCGCGCTAATCTCTAATTGTGTGTCCGCGCCGATCGACACGATTCTCTTCCTCTGGATCGCCGGATTCCCGCTCATCTTTGAGAGCATCGTGGGACAGATGGTCGGCAAGGTTCTTTGGGCGACCGTTGTACCTCTGGCGATCTTTGTCGGGGTGCGAGCCGTCTTGCGGCGGCGGGCTCGAACATCTGACTTCGAAGCTGTCGAAACAGCAACCAACTCGACGGATCCAGTCCGCCCCTAGCGAGAATGCCTGTCGTGTCTTCCGGGCTGTGTCGTCCAGAACTACTAGCGGTGGAAGACAATCGAGCCAACCTCGGTCGTGGGCCCCCATTCGGGGGCCCGTGGCCTTACATCGTCTCGATGTCCGCGTTGGGCGCGAGGCCATTCTCGTCTAGATACCTCAGCGCGCGTTCGATGACATCGAGTTTTCGCTTCAGTTCCTTTAGCAGTGGCGCCGACTCGTCGGAGAACTCGTCAAGTCGCTCGCGTTCACGCCGAACCTGGATCTCGGTCTCAACGAGGTTTCGCCATACGGCCGGATCTTGTTTGAGTTGTTGCTTCTGCCGCAAGATCGCAGCAGCGAGTTGGCGCTCAATGACCGCCTCGAGTGTTTCTGCGGTGATCCCCGGACTGGCAAGGCTGAATGCGATGCCGCCGCCACCTGCAGCGACGAGGGTACCCGCGGTGAGGAGACCACCGATCATGCCACCCGGCCCGAACGTCGCTAGTGCACTTGTCACTAGCGCAGCCCCGGCGAGACCCGCACCTGCCGCGAGCGCCAGGCCACCGGTTGCCACAACGATCGCTGCGGCCCCTGCGCCCAAGAGGCCCCATTTGAACCAGTTCATGCGACGGCCGCTCAGCGTCTCCTGGGCGAGCTTCGCAGAGTCGAACACGTCAGCGCCATACTGGCTCCCCAGTCCCATCTCGGCGGCGAGGTCTTCCATGGCGGCCTGCTGCTTGTCCTTCGGGATGGTGATCTCGAACGGGCGAATGATGTTCTCCGCCGCAAGCACCGTCAACGCGACCACCGCTTTGTCCTTCGGGAGATGGCTGCTCGGGACAGGCTCCGGTACAGGAGCATAGGGATCGGATAGGTCGAATGCGAGTTCGGCGAGGGTAGAAGGCATTGGCCGCTTCAGATGCTCATTTCGCTGCCGGATGCCTTCAACTACTGTCGCCTGAACCTGTCGGAGCGCGCCGGTATAACGCTCCCGTAGGTCGCCCTCGAGTCGCATCTTGATCAAGTAGGCATACCGCAACGCCAGAAGGACAAGGCGTTCCGTGTCATCGAGAGGGACGTCTAGCGCCATCTCGACGCGCGTCAACTCCTTGGACTTGGAGCCGAAAAGCGCGTAGCCGATAGCCTCCGCAACGCGGACGTCGGATAGATACTCCACTGCAGCATGAGCCTGGGGCATCACCTTCTTTCCGTCCACCCGGAAATCGATCAGCCACGGGAAGGAGGATGACACGCCCCGACGGGCTGCCACAGAGTCGTTGGCATTCCAGAAATTCACCCACCAGGCCAGGTTCGTCGGCGGTTCGGTCATCGACTCCCGCAGTTTGTCGACGTTGAAGTTTCCATTTGCTAGATGAGTGAGTCCGATTGGCTGTGAACGGCGTGGAGGCTGTTAATCGTTGGCAGAGGGTGTTAAGCCCAATGTGTGAATACCGACCTCAACACCCTCCTGATCACACTTTACGTCCATCTCGAT
>Ga0265296_1000463_pt1 | contig 63035 bp, 61 predicted proteins | sample MunlanPumphouse1_FD_189073 | JGI IMG/M metagenome (GOLD analysis project Ga0265296, IMG submission 189073) | Groundwater microbial communities from a municipal landfill in Southern Ontario, Canada - Pumphouse #1 | ecosystem: Environmental > Aquatic > Deep subsurface > Groundwater | place...
TACGGTTCCAGAGGAGCTCCTTGACTCCGCTGTCTGCCGGTACTTTCCATGCCTCCCTGACGAAGGCGTACATTGATTTTACCATGGTATTCTCCTAAGGTTCGGCCCAAAGAGGGCTACATGCCTTTTACACGGGACTGTATCCCGTATTCTCATATACTTGGACTGGAGGGGTATTAAAGTACACCGGCCCTGTGAAGATACTGTCCGGCAATCAGGCACGGCCTTTCTTCTTCTCAACTACCCGTATCTCCGTAATCCGGGTCACCGGATACTGCCCGTCCTTGTCCTTCTCGGCAGACTTGACCATATCCCAGACGGTCAGCAAAGCAATCGAGACCCCGGTCAGCGCCTCCATCTCGACACCGGTCTTCCCGGCCATCTTCACCACAACCGTTGCTTCAATGAACCCGTTGCCTTCGGTAAAATCCACGGAAACCAGGCTGATGGGAATCGGATGGCACATCGGGATCAGGTTCGAGGTGTTCTTGACTGCCAGTGTTGCAGCAACCCGGGCGGTTGCAAGCACATTGCCTTTGACAACCGTCCCGTTCCGGATCGCCTCAAGGGTCTCGGGCCGGAGAAAGATCTTCCCGCTGGCTGTGGCTTCGCGGGACACGTCCCCTTTGCCACTGATGTCCACCATTGCTGCGCGATCATTGTGTATATGGGTAAACTCGACCATGCTCTCAACCTTTCCTGAATAGTATTGCGGGGATCTTATCAACAATATCGGAAGCTATGAGCCCGCCGCCACGCTCATCAGCCACAGCCTGCCCGGCCCTGCCGTTGACATATGCTGCTATGCAGGCTGCATCAAACGCCGGGAGGTGACAGAGCAGGGCACCGGCGATACCCGCCAGTACATCTCCGGTTCCGCCAACGGTCATGGACGGGTGGCCGGTCCGGTTGAACCGCACCTGTGTCCCGTCGGTGATAATATCGATCCTTCCCTTGAGGAGAAGCGTCCCGCTGATGCCGGTAGCCTTTGCAGCCCGGGCGCGCCCATAGGTGTCCCCCGGCAGTGATGTACCGGTGATACGGGCGAACTCTCCTGCATGGGGCGTATAGATTGTCTCCACCCGAGCAGACGGCAGGGGGAGCCGGAGGGCATCGGCATCGAAGACCGCTTTTTTGCAGTGCGGGGCAACAGCCTGGACAACGGTATGGCTCTCCACCCCAAGGCCGTTCCCGCAGACAACCACATCGGCCTTGTCTGCGAGTGCGATGAGCCGCTCCCTGTGTTCTTCCGATATGCAATCACCCGCCAACCGTTCATAGATAAGATCCGGGACCGGCTCGAACGCAGGGGATGCGATCCTGACAATATCGGCCCCTGCCCTGAGGGCACCAAGGCCGGCAAGATACGGTGCGCCCTGGTACGGCCCGCCGCCAATAATCAGTACCGTCCCCCCGGTGCCCTTGTGCGCCCGCGGGTTCCGTGCGGGAAGAAGAGTGAGATCCCCGGGCCCGACACAGCATTCCGCTTCAACCGGGATGCCGATATCAGCAACGGTGGATCCTGGTACCTTCGCCCGGTGGAAAGCACAGATCCTGTCGAACCGGATACCCGGAGTGGGTATATCGGCTGCGATAATCTTTGCCGGGGAATCGTTTGCCATCGCGATACACGTAGTAAAAGGCTGCCGGATAGTGCTTGTGATCCCGGTGCCGAGCAGGGCATCAACAATCACGTCCGCCTTATCGAAGAGGGTCTGGTACGGGGACAGGTCATCCCGGCTCGTGAACGGGTGCAGGCCCACGCGGCAGTGCCTCAATGCAGCAAGCTGGTGCTCACAGGACAAACTACGGGCTCCATGATCGAGATAACAGACATCCGTTTCCACACCGCGCTGGAGGTGACGGGCAGCAACCATCCCGTCACCGCCATTATTGCCCTTGCCGCAGAGCACCAGCACACGACCGGGGGCAAGGGAGAGAACGCTTTCGGCCAGGGCACGGCCCGCACTCTCCATCAGCTGGAGCTCGGTAACGCCGAGTGCCATTGCGTTCAGGTCAAGGGCCCGCATCCGGGAAGGGGTGATGAGGCCGGTTTCCAGGAATTCATCAATCTGTTCAGGTTGCATCTTAAGTACAATTCATGTGTATGGACATGCCAAAATAATATGCAATGGGTTTTAGCGATGATGTAAAAGCAGCCGCCGAACAGATAACTGCGGCACAGGAAATTACCATCATCTCCCACATCGACGCCGATGGCATTGCCAGCGAGGCTGTGCTTTCGCAGGCAATTTCACGGCAGGGAATTTCTGTCCGCTCGGTTTTTGTGCGCCAGCTCGAGCCCCTGACCATGCCGCAGGTTCCGTCAGACCCGTCACTGAAGATCTTTACCGATCTCGGAGCGGGCCAGCAGAACCTGCTCGAAGAGCGGGGGCTTACAAAAAAGGATGTAATTATTGTCGACCACCACGTCAGCCAGCCTGCCGGCACAGCCTATACGCAGGTCAACTGCCTGCCCTATGGTCATACCCGCATGAGTGCTGCCGGGGTCTGTTACCTGATCGCAAAAGAGCTCGACATTGCCAATACGGACCTTGCCAAGCTCGCCATCATCGGGAATGTCGGCGATATGATGGCACGGGAGAAATGCGGGCTCGTTGGCCCTGCCCGCGAGATCATTGTCGAGGACGGTGTCCGGAGCGGCAATGTGGAAGTGCATAAAAAGGATCTCAACTGTTACGGCACAGCAACCCGCCCGGTTCACCTCTCGCTTGCCTACAACGACGACCCGTTCATCAGGGGGATCAGCAACAATCCCGAGGGGGCACGGCAGTTCCTCAAGAAGCTCGGGATACGCCAGCAGACCGAGAGCGGGCGGTGGTATGTCTGGGAAGAGATCCCGCAGGAAGGGAAGCGGATAATCATCTCGGCACTTGCAGAACAGCTCATCGCCAACGGCGAGCGGGTGGACCGGCTCCTTGCAGAAACTTACGGGTTTCCGACGGAGATTCCGCGTACCCCGCTGCGGAATGCGCAGGAGTATGCCACCATGCTCAATGCGTGCGGGCGGTGGTCAAAACCCCAGGTTGGCGGCGCGATCCTCCGGGGAGACCGGGGGCCGGCATACCGCGATGCCGAGCACATGCTCAACAACCACCGGGCCATCATCCGCAACCTGCTCCAGTATATCATCGATACCGGGGTGAAGGAACTGGCGAACCTCCAGTGGCTTCACGTGGGCGGGCGGTACCCGGACACCATCGTGGGCATAGGAGCCGGCATGGCCCTCTCGAAACTGAACAGTTCAAAGCCCATCCTGATCATGTGCGAAGTGCCGGAGGATACGAACCTCACCAAGGTCTCGATGCGGACAACCGAGCGGGTCGTGGAGAAAGGTATCGATCTCCAGCAGGCCTTAAGCGATGCCTCAGCTGAGTATGGCGGCGGGGGCGGCGGGCATAAGATTGCAGCGGGAGCATATATCCCAAAGACAGCAGAAGAGGAGTTTGTGAATCGTGTCAACAGGATACTCGGAGAACAGTTCGTTACGAAGGGTCCAGGCAATCGCTGATTACCAGTTCGGCGGGGACGTGGGCACGGCACTCTTCCCTGAGGGGTGCACGTTCCAGTACTCCACCACCGGGCGTATCCGCCAGATCCTGTATGGGGGTATTCGCCTTGCAACGGTGAGGGCTTCTGACGGCCGGCTGACACTGGGAATCGAAGGCGCAAAACGGCTTTTGGCACACCTGCCGGCCCCGGCCTACCGGGTCATCATCCGCGATGACGTTGCGGCATTTGTTGCACAGGGAAAGAACGCGTTTGCAAAACACGTGACCGCAGCCGATCCCGCCATCCGCGCGGGCGACGATGTTCTGGTTGTTGCGGGCGATGACCGGCTTATCGCCTGCGGCGGTGCAGTGGTTTCAGGCGCCGAAATGCTTGCATTTAATTATGGAGTAGCTGTAAGAGTACGGCAGGGTAGTGAAAAAGATGCTTCCGGGAAACATCAACCCACGCCAGATGAAGGCGATGATGAAGAAGCTCGGCATGAATGTCGAGCAGATTGAAGACGTGCAGAGTATTGTAATCAAGACGCCCAAGGGCAACTGGGTCTTTGACTCGGCCGAGGTTTCGGCAATGACCATGCAGGGTGCCACCAGCTACCAGATCACGGGAGAGCCCCGGTTCGTTCCGGCCGAGATCGAGATCCCGGCAGAGGATATAACTATGGTTGCTGCCCAGGCAAACGTACCTGCTGAGAAGGCAAAGGAAGCCCTTGTTGCAACGAAAGGCGACATTGCTGAAGCAATCATGCGGCTTGCGCAGTGATGATCGAAGCGGGCGACAGGATCCTTCTCGTGGGGGAAGGCAGGGAATTTTTCGTAAAGGCCGGGCAGGGAAAGCTGGGTACAGACAAGGGCCAGCTCGATCTTGAATCCCTTGTCGGGAAAGCCGGCGGGGATGTTGTCACGACCCATAACGGTTCGGAGTTCACCATCCGCATCCCGCGGCCAACAGACTTCTTCACGTACGGCAAGCGTTCCGGAGCCCCCATGCTGCCCAAGGACATTGGTCTTGTCATCGCGTATACCGGCATGAACCACAACGATGACGTGCTCGACGCCGGGACGGGCAGCGGGATTGCAGCCATCTATTTCGGCGGCGTTGCAAAGACCGTAAAGACCTACGAGATCCGTCCTGAATTTTCAGCCCTGGCAATGAAGAATATCACCGAATCGAAACTCACCAATGTCGAAGCGGTGGCAAAGGATTTCCTCGACGCCGATGGAAACTATGATGTTGTTCACCTCGATCTCCAGATCCAGCCGGAGCACGTGACCCATGCATTTTCCCTGTTACGATCCGGCGGGTATCTTGCCTGCTACACCCCGTTTTTAGAGCAGATGGCAATTGTCGTGGACGCTGCCACCCCGCTCTTCCGTGAAGTCCATACCCATGAGCTGATCGAGCGTGAGATGACCCGGTCCAAGAGGGGGACCCGGCCGTCTACTTCGGTGAGCCACTCGGGGTACGTGACGATTGCGAGGAAATGAATGCTTTTTTTAATAATGATTAGAAATGAGTGAAAAATTTAAAGATTAGTCTGAAGAAAAAATTTATCTTATAGTGAGTATAGTTCTTTTTATGGCAAAGGAAAGGGTACACAATCCAAAAACTCATCAAGATATGCATATTGCAGAAAGAGATTCAAAGAATTATAATAAAGGCCAATTTACTGGACCTTACAAAAATAAAAAGAAAAATTGAAACAATTTTTGTAAAGCTTTTTAATCCCATCTTGGTAGTGTACCAAATCGAACCAATTAATTGTTCAAAAATATATGCTAAAGGTTGTGCCTTTTCTTTAAATAACGACTTAGCCCGTCTAAATCCGGAAACAAAGTAAAATCATTAATGTTTGCCATAGTTAAAAACCGATAGGCATCGGGGATTGCCGATTTCGGGATATCAAACCGTTTCAGACAGCCTCGATAAAACTTATTCAAAGGTTTGATTTCAGTACCGTGAACAGTAAATACTCCATTTTGCGCCAATAATCTCGGATGACTCCGTATCGGATAGATAGATATAGGATTTTTAAAAGGTTGATACTTTTTTTTATCTGGATTCGTTTCAATGAAGATTGAATAATAATCAAAATCTGATTTTGTAGCATCAACAATTCCATCGATTTTGATGGATTTCCGGTTTAGCTCAATTGGATTTAAAATCCAGATGCATGGATTATCTGGGTTTCGATTTAAAGCAAAAAACAGAGCAACCGCAAAATTTTCAGTCCAATCAAGTAATCTTGTAGGTAGACCATGATGCCTCATTTCGTACAAGATATCCCATGAATTTTTTAAGGAAAATTCTTTTGAATGTAATACGGCTGAATGGGAAATAAATTCGGTGTAGACATTTTTTTCAATATCTAAAGGAGAATCTATGTTGTTTTTTGTTTGAAACAGAGTGGGTATTAAAATGTCATCTCGATTGGATAAACCGCGAAAGAATGGACGTTTGCAATCTTCATCATTACATAATCTAGTCATTTCATCTGAAATTTTATTAAAAAAATTATCCCATTCGGTCATACTTTTCAGTAAAAAATAATATAATTTCTTATAGATATATATTTTCTATTTTGGTTTCAGAAAAAATTATTCTTCGGAAAATTTTTCCAGGATATTGCCACAATTATTGATTAAAGAGTTTTGTTCTTCGAAAAATTTCCGGGTATTTATAAAGTTTGTTATTGCCCCACGCGCTTACCCGCATCCAACAACGAACCGTTACTGAACCGCCGCGGGGGCGCCCCGTCGGGGGCGGCGGCGTTCATCACAATCGGTTCAGGGAGTCCACTCACTCATGAAGCGACACATATTCTGAATCGGGGCGTTTCTCCCACATATCGAGAGCTTCTTCCAACTGGATCTTCCTGACCTTCTCGATCATATCCTCAAGGAGATTATCATACGTTTGGCCGTCCCCTTTCATGGCTTTGAGCTCCTGCCAGACATGTATTGACACCCGCAGTCCCCTTCTCATATGCATTATCATGAATCTGCATACGATGATTTAAACAATTATTGAAAATACAACACAAAATATAAACAAACAACCATTTAACCCACAAATCCAGAACCTGATCAATGGATCAAAAAGAACACATCCATATCATCAGCGCCGGTGAGAACATCCACACCGCGTACCCTGCCATCTTCCGCACCAACCCCTCCATCACGCGTACGTATGTTGTCGCGGACAGCACAATGTACGAGAACTCGTCCAATACAGAGATCGAAAAACTGCGACTCGCAGTCCGGAATGCGGTGACAGCAACAAAGGAAATCTCTGTATCGCTTGCCATCCCGTTCTCCCGCGAAACGGTCTTCCCGCCGACCTACAACTCCGTCCGTGACATCCTGACAAAGATTCACCGGGAATATCCCGGGGCACGGTTCACATTCGATCTCTCGGGTGGATCGAAGCCGCTCTGCATGGCACTCCTCTCGTTTGCCCCGTGGGTTGGCGGGGAAGTGTACTCTGCATTCGATGAGAAGGCCTCGCGGAATATCCCGCTGCCGGAACGGTCGATCCGGGGCATGATGGAGAACCCCAATTACCAGACGATCCTTGCCCTGCTCCTCCGCTCAAACCACAACGATACCGAGGCAGGAAAATATGAATGGGTGTCGCGGGAGTACATCTACAAACAGCTCTGGTCAGTGTATGTCCCGACCCGCACGAAGAAAGCAAAACCGGGGGATCCCGCGGTACCGCCCGTCAGGTACAAACCCGGGAGGAAGCCGGCCGCGGAGCTGACGCACGGGACGCTATCAACCCTGATGCGGACGCTTGACAAAACGGGACTTGTTCTTGAAAGGATATCGGAAGAGACGAAACGGGAAAAAGAGTACCGGATTACTGAGAGCGGCAAAACAACGTTCCGGTTTTTTGCTGATCCCGCAACCAACACCCTTGTCCGCACTGTGCTCCAGGGGGAATAAACAGGTCCGGTTTTGCATCAGGGTCTGCTGCAAAAATTTCAATTACGATCATGGGGTGTCAGTAAACCTGCCAACTGTTGGATAATTATCCAATAGTTGGATAATTATATCACTGTAAAATAATTTCCCCGCCGTGAGTTGTTGGACATTGCAACCAGGGGTTGCTTGAAAAATTTCAGGCAGGGGATGAGGGGTCGGCTGGAATTTTTTTGCCAGAGTCCGGTTGCAGTGCGGAATCGATCAACCGGTACTGATTCCTGACAGATACCAATACCCCTTCCGGAAAAAGAAAACTATTAGTCAGACAACGGTCAACGATGATCTGCAAGTGGCGACAGGGTCTGCCACCATGTAGTATATCCCGATAAAGGACGTCTGTTTTGCAGGAAACGCCGGGGGTTAAAGCATGGCAGCGGATCGATAATCATCAACAAAGGAGGTTTCAAATACCATGTCACAACAACTCGGGGGACAACCCATCATCATTGTCAGGGAAGGAACAACCAAGAGCAGCGGGCAGGAAGCCCAGAACAATAATATTGCAGCTGCCAAGGCAGTAGCAGCAGCAGTCCGCTCAACGCTTGGCCCGCGGGGCATGGACAAGATGCTCATCGACGGGATTGGAGAGATCACCATCACCAACGACGGGGTTACCATCCTCAAAGAGATGGACATCGAACACCCTGCAGCCAAGATGATTGTCGAGGTTGCAAAGACCCAGGACGCCGAAGTCGGCGATGGTACCACCACGTCCGTCATCATTGCCGGCGAGCTTTTAAAGAATGCCGAGGGACTCCTTGCCCAGAGCGTACACCCGACCGTTATTGCCGAAGGCTACCGGATGGCAGCTGCCAGGGCTCTCGTAATCCTCGACGGGATCGCTATTACCATCAAGCCAACCGACACGGCGATGCTCAAAAAGATCGCCGGGACGGCACTCACCGGCAAGAATGCTGAAGCTTTCAAGGACAAACTCTGCGACATCATCGTGAGAGCGGTCACATCTGTCGTTGATCCGGATGGCAAAGCGGACCTCGCCCACATCAACGTGGAAAAGAAAGTCGGTTCATCGGTAGATGACTCCGAGCTCATTGAAGGCATGGTCATAGACAAGGAACGTGCCCACCCGTCCATGCCCGAGTCAGTCAAGAATGCAAAGATCCTGCTCCTCAATACTGCCCTTGAGTTCAAGAAGACCGACACAAACGCGAAGATCAACATGTCCACGCCCGAACAGGTCCAGGCATTCCTCGATGAGGAAGAGCACATGGTCCACGTCATGGTGGACAAGGTTGTAAAAAGCGGTGCAACTGTCCTCTTCTGCCAGAAAGGAATTGACGATGTTGCCCAGCACTACCTTACAAAGGCCGGCATCCTCGCGATCCGGAGGGTCAAGAAGAGCGACTGCGAGAACCTTGCCCGGGCAACGGGAGCCACTATAGTCAACACCATCGATTCAATTACCGCAAAGGATCTCGGCACTGCAGGACTTGTCGAAGAGCGCAAGGTATCCGGTGGCGAGATGATCTTTATCTCGAAGTGCAAGAACCCCAAGGCAGTCTCTATCATCGTCCGCGGCGGTACGGAACATGTTGTCGATGAACTCGAACGTGCCATCCACGACGCACTCATGGTAGTATCTGTTGTGGTGGAAGGCAAGAAGATCGTTGCCGGCGGCGGGGCTCCCGAGACCGAACTCTCGCTCCGTCTCCGCGAATATGCTGCGAGTGTCGGGGGACGTGTCCAGCTGGCAATCGAAGCCTTTGCCGCAGCAATGGAAGTCATCCCGCGGACGCTTGCCGAGAATGCCGGGCTCAATGCCATTGACCTGCTCGTTGATATGCGGGCAGCTCACGAAGCAGGCAAGAAGACGTTCGGTGTCGATGCAGACGCCAAGAAACCAACTGACATGCTCAAACTCGGTGTTGTCGAACCCCTGCGTGTCAAGACCCAGGCAATCTCAAGTGCGGCCGAAGCTGCGGTCATGATCCTGCGGATCGATGATATCATCGCCGCCTCAAAGTCTGCTGCCCCTGGTGGCGGAATGCCACCGGGCGGAATGGGTGGAATGGGTGGCATGCCCCCAGGCATGATGTAATAACAACTACTCTTTTTTTCTGGTTTCAAGAACGCAATATTTTTTCAATTACGCCCTGATTTGATACCGGTTCCGGTGTATTCACATCAACCCGGTTGTTGGTTTTATAAAAACGTGGAAAATTCTGTTCCCTTTTTACCTGGACCGATGCAGGACACTCTTCCTAAAAGATCGGTGAGAGCAACTCCTGAACCCTCGATAGCGTTAAAATGACCGTTATTGACAAAAAAGGGTGCTCTTACCTTTCCACAATCGCGTGCTGGTTCTTATCTCCCCGCCCTATCCCCTTGTATACAAATCCTTCCCGGATATAAGCATCCGGGTCAATCATGTTGCGCCCGTCGATGATAACCGGGTGCTTTTTCCCGGATATCTGCCTGAGCACCTTCGGGTCTAGGGTCCGGTACTGGTGGTGACCGGCAAAGATGACAATAGCGTCGGCATCCTGCAGGGCTTCCTCGACAAACGGGACAACCGGCACACCGGGATAATCGGCAACGTACGGGTCGTGAACATTCACTACCGCACCTTCCCAGAGGAGGAGATCCCGGAAGGGTTCCGATGGCGTGTTCCGTGAGTCATCGGTATTGGAGAGGAATGCCCAGCCGAGCAGGGCTACTTTTGCACCCTTTGGTGTAACACCGGCACGTTTCAGGCCTTCGACGGTAAGCCGGAACATATGGGTTGGCATGAAATCATTGATCCGCCTGGCGAGCACATAGAGAGAAGGTTCCCCCGGCGGGTAATCGAGCAGGTCTTTTCCCAGTACCTGCACCCCTCGTTCAAGGTGATAGGTGTCCTTTGTCAGGCAGTGGCCGCCAACGCCGGCACCGGGCCAGAGCAGGGCACGCGTGATTCCCTCCCCCTTGAGACTGTCAACGCCGGTCCGGACATCGTAGACATTGATGCCCATAGCCTCGCAATAGAGTGCCAGTTCATTGATTGCCGCAATCTGGAGATCCCGGAAGGTATTCTCCGCGGTCTTGGTCACTTCTGCCGCCGTTGAAGACATGGGAATGACTTTTCCGATCGTGAGGACCGGTAAATAAAGTTCAGCAGCCCGTTTCGTGCTCACCTCGTCAATTCCGCCCACGATCCGGTCATGCTCCCGGATATTCCTTATGAGCCGGCCTACCATCACCCGCTCGGGTGCATGGGCAAGCGCAAAATCAACTCCCGCCACCAGACCCGATTCTTTTTCAAGGATCTCCCGGGCAAGGCCGGTCGTTGTCCCGGGGGTTATCGTGGATTCGAGCACAACGAGCATGCCCGGAGAGAGGTTCTTTCCCACGTTTTGTATCCCTTCTCTGAGCGCCGAGAAGTCCGGAAGGAGATCCTCCTTGTTCAAAAACGGTGTCTGGATGGAGAGTGTGACCGCATCCATCTCGCGAATCCTGGAAAAGTCAGATGTGCACGAGAATTTCTTTGCAGCAACCACTTTTGCGAGAAGTTCCTCAAGACCGGGCTCCTCGCCCTTGAGCGGGCTCTCTCCCCGGTTCAGCATCGCAATCTTATACCCGGATGAGGGTGAATCCCGCTGGAAGCCGCAGACCCGGTCAAAGACCGGTGAATCGGCAAACAGGGCTGCTGCCGGAATTCCGACATATCCCATGCCGATGACCCCAATCTTCTTAATCGGCCCGCGTTTCCTGATTATATCTGAAAGCATCACAATCTCCCATGCCCGGCGGGTTTTTTTCAGAGCCCTGCCAGAATTGTCTCGCACACCCGCAGGTTTTCTATTGCCTGATCCGGAGTGACCGGGAACGGCTTTTTGTCACGGACACATTCAATAAAGGTTGCAAGCTCCCGTTTGAGGGGCTCGAGCTTGTTGACCATCACTTTCTCGATGATATTCTCCTGAACGTACCGTTCCGCTTCGAACTGGTACTGCCCGGGTTTGCGGTAGATAGTGATCTCCTGGGTCATGAAATCCCCTTCAACCGTAAACTCTTCCTCCTCGATGTAAATCATACGGATCTTCTTTGAGGACTTGCGGCTGGCAGACAGGGCAACCGGCATTGTGCCGCACTTTCCAAGCACGCTGCAGAGATCCACATTTCCCGCACTATGGATGGAACCGGGTCTGCCAAAGATACTGATGAGGACATCGATATCATGGATCATCAGGTCCTCGACAACCGTGCTGCCGGTGACCCTTGCAGATGCCGGGTTATGCCGTTTCATCTCGACATAGAGGGGTTTGTCCACGATCTTACGGATCTCCTCTACTATCGGGTTGAACCGTTCGATGTGTCCCACGCCAACCGTGATACCGGCGGGTTTATGAGCGAGGAGGGCTGTTGCCTGTGCAGATGTGGCACATATGGGTTTCTCGATAAGGACCGATGTCCCTGATTCAAAGACCTGCCGCACCACATCCACGTGGAACTGGGTGGGAACCGCGACACTGACCGCATCGCAGGCGTCCAGGAGTGCTCCGATCGACGGGTACGCTGTTGCCCCGTGCTGGCGGGCGATCTCTTCTGCCGAGGCGGTGCTCACATCGAAGACCCCGACCGAGTTCACGCTTTTGAGTTCCGAGTACACGCGGACATGGTTTCTCCCCATCATCCCGGTACCGATCACACCGACATCCATTCATTTCACCCTGTTGATGGTCTCGCAAATATATGCAAGCTGTTTTTGGTCGAGCAGCGGGTGGACCGGCAGGCTCAGTACCGATTCCGAGAGCCGGGTCGAGACCGGGCACGGGTCGGGCCCGGTTGCCGTATCATAGAGCGGCTGGCGATGGATAGGTATCGGATAGTGGATCGCAGAACCGATACCCTTTGATTTGAGAAACTCCATAAACTCCGGGCGTTTCAGGGGGAACTCTTCGGTCAGCCGGATCACATACTGGTGGTATACCGGGTTTGTGCCATCCATAACCTTAGGAGTGACAAGGCCTTTTACCGACAGGTTTGCATTCAAATATTCAGCATTCTTCCTCCTGCGGAGGTTGAACTTGTCGAGTTTTTTGAGCTGGACAAGGCCGATCGCTGCTGCAAGGTCCGTCATCCGGTAATTATAACCAAGGGTGGTGTGGAGGTACTTCTCTTTCTGGCCATGGTTGACGAGCAGGTGCAGCCGGTCAGCCAGCGCCCGGCTGTTCGTTGTTACCATCCCGCCTTCCCCGGTAACCATGTTCTTCGTGGCATAGAACGAGAAGCAGCCGAGATGCCCGAGCCCCCCGACTTTTTCGCCATGGTAGATTGCGCCGTGAGCCTGTGCCGCATCCTCGATGAGCTTCAGGTTCCGGGACTCACAGACTGATTTGACGGTATTTACATCAAATGGCTGGCCGAAGAGGTGGACCCCGATAACCGCCCGGGTCTTTTCTGTAATGCGTTCCTCGATCCGGGCGGGATCGATATTGAACGTATCGGGGGTCACATCCACAAAAACCGGTTTCGCCCCGCACATCGAGACTGCCGTTGCCGTTGCAATGAACGAGAAGGATGGCACGATCACTTCATCGCCGGGACCGATGTCAATAGCAAGAAGGGCTGCGTGCAGGGCTGCGGTGCCATTATTGATAGCGATTGCATGGGTGGTACTGCAATAATCTGCGAATTTCTGTTCGAACTGTAAAACGCGTTCTCCGGCAGCCAGCATCCCGGACTCGAGGACTTCTGTCACCGCCGATATCTCTTCCTGACCGATAGCCGGCCGTGCAACGGGTATTGTGTCCACGATCATTCCCTCACAAAAGTTGATAGTTCGTATAAAAGGGTGAGTATCCATCCAATAATATCATTCCTGCCGGGCCGGGGACTGAAAAGAACCTGGTGAACCTGTTCTGGATCGACTTACCTGCCCTCGGGAAGGATAGCTAATTAGGTCAGGAAATACAAGTAATCCTGTACACAATGAAGGGAGGAGTGAGAACGCAGCACATCATTTCTATCGGTGATTTTAACCGGGATGAGATCGACCGCCTGCTGGATCATGCAGGACAGATCGACAAAAAACAGTTTGATCCGGATGCCCTTGTCGGCAAGATCCTTGCCGTCCTCTTCTTTGAACCCAGCACGCGGACACGGATGTCCTTTGAATCTGCCATGGCTCGTCTTGGAGGTACCTCCCTGTCGGTAGGGAGTGTTGACGCATGCTCCATGGCAAAAGGCGAGACCCTTGCCGATACCATCCGGGTTGTGAGCGGGTACGCGGATGCCATCGTAATCCGGCATCCCAAGGAAGGTGCGGCCCGGCTTGCCGCAGAGTTCTCGACTGTGCCTGTCATCAATGCCGGCGACGGGGCCGGTCAGCACCCTTCCCAGACGCTTCTCGACCTGTACACCATCCGCCAGTCAATGCCTATCGACGGGATAGATGTAGCCCTTGTAGGAGATCTGCGGTACGGGCGGACTGCCCACTCGCTTGCATCGGCGCTCTCTCTCTACAATGCCCGGCTGCACACGATCTCTCCCACGGGTCTTGAACTTCCGGCTACCCTGGCCGCAGAACTTCGGGACAATGGAACCGAGATTGTTGAACATGATGATATCTCCGAAGTTATCCCCAACGTGGATGTACTCTATGTCACGCGTATCCAGCGTGAGCGGTTCCCGGACTCTGCATCGTACTTCAATGTCTCCTCAAGTTACCGGATCACTCCCGAACTCCTGGAGAACGCCAGAAAACACCTGATCATTCTCCACCCGCTTCCACGGGTGGATGAGATCGATCCACGGGTTGACGAGTCTCCCCATGCAAAATACTTTGAGCAGTCCCAAAACGGCGTTCCCATGCGGATGGCAATGCTCCTCCAGGTGATGCAATGAAGACCAGCGAGGCAGCGGAGAACGAAGGACTCCTTGTCCGAAGGATCAAGAATGGCACGGTAATCGATCATATCGATGGCGGTGAAGCCCTCAACGTGGTCAAGATCCTCGGGATCACCGGGGCTACCCAGGAAGCCCTCTCGATAGCAACAAACGTGCCCAGCAGGAACATGGGGAGAAAGGATATCGTCAAACTTACCAACCGCGAGCTCTCCAAGGAGGAGGTCAACCGGATAGCCCTCATCTCTCCCCATGCCACCATCAATATCATCCGGAATTTCAAAGTCTGGGAGAAGAAAGGCGTCGAGATTCCTCAGGTTATCGAAGGGATCGTCCGTTGCCCGAACCCCGGCTGCATCTCCAACACCAACGAGCCCATAACGAGCAAGTTCGAAGTCACCCCAAAGGGACTGCACTGCAAATACTGTGACTGGGTAATAACAAAAGACTTAACAAGCCATATCATCTGATTTGCTGTACTTTTTTCCGTACGAACCCTTTTATATTCCAGGAAAGCGGTATCCCCGGCACGGGTTTTGCACGCATTTTAAAGGAGTGTAAAAAAAGTGATGGGATTAAATATCTTGACGTAAATAGTGTTGCAGATGATAAACATGAGATCGAGAGTGCTATTCTTATTTGCAGGACTGATAATTCTCCTGACCATGGCAATGCCAGGGGTTATGGCAGCAGAAAATGCACAATCCGGCTACATCATTGTAGGTTTGAGCCCGGTTGCACAGTTTGATGCACATTACCGGTTCTCAACGATCCCCTCAAGAGTGGACTTCGTTGACAATTCACTTGGATCAACCCCGCTGACCTATTCCTGGAATTTCGGTGACGGGGCAACTTCCACGGAACAGAACCCAAGTCACCTCTATACTGCACGCGGTACCTACACGGTAACCCTCACGGTGAAGAATGCCTATGGTTCCAGCACAGCAATCAAGAAGGATTTCATCTCAATCGGTATGGCGGCAAATCCTGATTTCACCGCAAGCCCGACATCCGGAAATGTCCCGCTCCCCGTGAAATTTACCGATCTTACCAAGGGTCAGGTCACAACATGGCAGTGGGATTTCGGTGACGGGATCTCATCATCCGAACAGAACCCTGTCCACGTGTACCGCAATCCCGGCATCTACAATGTCATCCTTACCGTGACCAATGATTACGGCATCTCTGATGTGACGAAGGTCAAGTACATCAATGCCATCGGGGGCCTCCAGTCAAAATTCCTGGCAAGCCCGAACACCGGTAAAGCCCCCCTCCCGGTGAAATTCACGGATCTGTCCTATGGGAGCCCGACCTCCTGGAGCTGGGACTTCGGCGACGGAACAACTTCCACAATTCAGAACCCGAGCCATACCTTCAGCAGCGGCGGGGCATACGATGTGAAGCTCACGGTTTCCCGTGACGGCAGCTCGGATACCTCCAAGCAGGTAGTCAATGTTGGCGGCGTCCCTGTTGCGGATTTCGCCGGGACACCGGTCTCTGCCAACCCGCTGGACACCATCAAGTTCACGGACAAATCCACCAACTCCCCCACCTCATGGGCCTGGAACTTTGGCGATGCTGCTACCTCAACGGATCAAAACCCGAACCATGTCTACCAGCTGAAGGGCATTTATACCGTCACGCTGACTGCCAAGAATGACAATGGAAAGGACAGCGAGACTAAACTGAGTTATATCAATATCGGGATGGGACCGAAGGCCGATTTCATCCCGTCCTATGCACCGTACGAGCAGTACAAGGTGCCGATGAAAGTGAATTTCATCGACCAGTCAATTTACAACCCGACCTCCTGGTCCTGGGACTTCGGTGACGGGCAGACCTCGACCGACCAGAACCCCATCCATTCGTACATGAGCGAAGGAACCTATACGGTCTCTCTCACCGTGAAGAACGCGTTCGGGACTGACACCAAGATAAGCAAGAACCTCATCACGGTTGGAAAAGGGGCAGCAGTTGACTTTGTTGCCGACAAGACTGTTGTCGGCGTTGGAAGGATCGTTACATTCACGGACCTGTCCAAGAACAACCCCACCGACTGGGTCTGGGAGTTTGGTGACGGCAGCGTCGGAACCGGTTCAAAGCCAGATCACACCTACCGTGCCGTTGGTGTCTACGATGTGACCCTGACAGCATCCAACCCCTCGCTGACCAACAGTGTAACCAAGAAAGCATATATCACGGTCCTGAACCTCCCGAGGGCAGACTTTGCTGCTGACAAGACCAAGGGAGGCTCCCCGCTTGCGGTCCAGTTCTCCGATGAATCCACGGGAAGCCCGACTGCCTGGAAGTGGAATTTCGGTGACGGATCAAGCTCGACCGATCAGAACCCCAAGCACACCTACACTACACTTGGGACATATACAGTTTCCCTGACAGCATCGAATGCCAATGGACAGGATACTACTTCCAAGGTTGGCTACATTGTAACTACCCTTGCACCGGTAGCAGATTTCACTGCTGACAGGCAGCAGGGCAAAGCCCCGTTCATCGTCCAGTTCAAGGATATCTCTTCCGGAAACCCGACCTCCTGGTCCTGGGACTTTGGTGACGGTACTTCCTCCTCCGAGCAGAACCCCCGGCATATCTACCTCAAGGAAGGGGCATATGATGTTGCACTGACTGCAACCAACCAGTACGGCAGCGATACCGCTTTCAAGAGCGGTAATACGCCGGCATCTTCCCAGGTTGTTGCGACAACCCCTGCAGTCACCCCCCAGGTGACCGCAGCAGCGGTTCCTGAAACTACCGCAGCAGCAACACCGGCACCGGCAGCAACCAAGTCGCCACTGCCTCCCGCAGTTGCAGTTGCAGCCCTTGCAATCGGACTGCTTGCAGCCGTTGGCATAACCAGAAAATAACCTTTTTTTGCTGATTACGGATAATTTCCCTTAATATGCTGCTCTTGTGAGATCCATCTCCTGATGACGAATACCCGCCCATATACACCTCCGGTAATACGTTTGGTAGAGTGTTATCGGTAATGCCGCCATCCCCCACAGGAGTTATGGAAGCATCGTGGTATCCCGATCACCAGAGCGCCTGTAATTGAAATACGATTAACTGCGGTTTTAGCCCGTATAAAAAAACAGATTGCAGGTTAATGCAGCATATGCCCGTGGATATCGATCTCCCCGCGGTGGATGCGAGTACTGGAGATCCATCGCCCGTCCTCGGCAAGAACACAGCTGATCTGGTGAATATCCACTTTTTTTGCCCCTCTTTGTCTGCGGAGCTTGTTTATTTCCACCGCAACCGGAAGGGTCTCCTCTGATACGACAATCGCATCGAAATCGGCATCAATGGCCGGACCATAGCGGTCACTAAGAGGCTCAATCTGCCAGTGTGCCGGAAACCTGCTCTTCCCGATGAACTCCTCGAGTTCTGCTCTTCTCAAAAAAAACGGGCGGATCGGGTGGCCTTTCCGGCTGGCAAAGGTGTCTGTCGTCAGCCCGATGGTAACCTGGCCACCTGCTCCCGCGATCTCGAACGACCGGCCAAGGAGCTGTTTGTGGCCGTCATGGAGCGGATCGAACGTTCCCCCGACCATAACCTTCATACTCTTTGATTCTTAATTTCCTATGTTATTATGCATATGGATGTTAAGGTCTCCGGCGAGCCGCTTTTTCAGGCGGCAAACGCCACGGTCATCGGGGATGTCACCCTCGGAAGGCAGGTAGGAATCTGGTTCGGGGCAGTCATCCGGGCTGACAAAGACCGGATCGTGATCGGGGACCGGTCCAACATCCAGGACAACTGCGTAGTGCATACCAGCAAAGGGTTCCCTGTCCTCATCGGAAATGACGTCTCGGTCGGTCATGGGGCCATCCTGCACGGGTGTATCCTCGCCGACCAGGTCCTTGTCGGCATGGGAGCAGTTCTTCTCAATGGTGCAAAGGTGGGAAAAGGATCCGTTATCGGTGCCGGGGCGGTGGTGACCGAAGGTATGGAAGTTCCCGAAGGCTCGGTCGTGCTTGGCGTCCCCGGAAGGATCCTCAGGCAGGCATCGGATGCCCAGAAAGAGCACATCCTGAAAAATGCGGCATCGTATGTAGTGCTTGCAGGGGAGTACGCCGGCCATGAGTAACGTTGTTGTCGTAGGCGCCGGAATCACCGGTATCCAGGCAGCGCTCGATATCGCCGGCCACGGGATCCATGTGCATCTTGTTGAACGCGAGCCGACTATCGGGGGTCACATGGCGCAGCTTGACAAGACATTTCCCACGAACGACTGTTCGATGTGCATCCTCTCCCCCAAGATGGTTGACGTGGCTCGCCACCCGTATATTACTGTCCATACCTGTACGGAAGTGGAAAGTATCAGCGGGGAGGTGGGACATTTCCAGGTAGTCCTGAAAAAACACCCCCGGTATATCGATGAATCGTCCTGTACCGGTTGCGGGGACTGTATCGAGATCTGCCCGGTCGAGGTCTATAACCGTTTCGATGCCGGAATAGGAGTCAGGAAGGCGATTTACAAACCCCACCAGCAGGTCATGCCGGATATCGTTATCAAGGACCCGGAGCACTGCATAGAATGCGGTCTCTGCTATGATGTCTGCGGCCCCGGTTCTGTCCTGCGGGAAGACAAGGAAAAGACTCTTGAGGTTGAGGCAGCCAGCATCGTGATCACCACCGGCTATTCTGTTTTTGATGCCGTTCACAAAGAGCAGTTTGGCCACCTCCTCCTGCCGGATGTTATTACCAGTCTTGAACTCGAGCGGATGATCAATGCGAGCGGGCCAACGGGCGGAAAAGTAAAACGGCTCAGTGACGGGAGGGTCCCTGAGTCGATTATCTTCATCCAGTGCGTGGGTTCAAGGGATATGACGATTGGCCGGCCCTGGTGCTCCTGCGTCTGCTGTATGCAGGCCTTAAAGAATGCGATGCTCATCAAGGAGAAGAACCCTCAGATGGAGATCACCATCTGCTACATGGATATCCGCGCCTATGGAAAGGGGTACGAGGAGTACTTTGAGCGGGCAAAGGCAATGGGGATCCGCTTCCTGCGGGGAATGCCATCCGATGTCCTCCAGGACCGCAATGGCATGAGCCTCCAGGTGGAGGATTCGGAGACTGCCGAGGTCCAGGTTCTTCACCCGGAGCTTGTGGTTCTCTCGGTTGGTATGGGACCTTCTGACAAGACATCCCAGATTGCTGAAAAGTTCAGGATCCCGGTCGAAGAGAGCGGCTTTGTCCGCCCCGCAAATGATGCGGTGGATACGGTAGCAACGATCCGCCCGGGTATCTATGTTGCCGGGACTGCAACCGCTCCCCGGGACATTCCCGACAGTGTTGCTTCTGGCGGCTCTGCTGCCATGCGGGCGTATATCGATGTGATAAGGACGCGATCTGCTTGACACTCGGGACTGACACCCTCTGGTGGGATACCGCATCGGAGAGCATACGATATATCGACCAGACCCTGCTGCCCGGAGAATTTGCCATTGTTGATTGCACGGGCGTTGACCGGCTCGCAATCGCGATCCGCAGGCTCGAGATCCGGGGAGCCCCGGCCCTTGGGGTTGCAGGCGCATATGGCGTTGCCCTGGCAGCAGCTCGCTGCAGGAAAACCAATCCAGGGGAATTTCTGGCAGATGTCTCGGCCGCCTCCGCCCTGCTCCGCTCAACCCGCCCCACCGCAATCAACCTTGCATGGGGGATAGACCGGGTCCTGGGAAAGATCGCAACGGTAACGGATATCCCGGCTGCCCGAAGGATCGCGTTATCCGAAGCTCAGGTAATTGCCCGCGAGGATACCGGGTGCTGCCATGCAATAGGGAAGCATGGCGCAACCCTCCTTCCTGATACCTGCACCGTGCTCACGCACTGCAATGCCGGTGCCCTTGCCTGCTCGTCCTGGGGAACGGCACTCGGCGTGATCCGCTCTGCAATCCAGGAGGGAAAGAACGTGAAAGTCATCTCATGCGAGACGCGCCCCCTCCTCCAGGGAGCACGGCTCACCGCATGGGAGCTGGCAAAGGACGGGATCGATGTCACCACCATCACCGATTCCATGGCAGCTCATTTCATGAGGGCCGGTGCCATCGATGCCGTCGTAGTCGGGGCCGACCGTATTACCGGAGATGCTGTCTTCAACAAGATCGGGACCTACATGCACGCTGTGTGCGCCCGCCACCACGATATCCCGTTCTATGTTGCAGCGCCGCTGTCAACGTTTGATCCTGATAAAAAAGAAAGAGATGTCATCATTGAGGAACGGGGCCGGGAAGAAGTGACGACCATGGGGAACCGGGTCTTTGTCCCCGAGCAGGCACATGTCAGAAACCCTGCATTTGATGCAACCCCCATGGATCTTGTCACCGCGATAATCACTGAGCACGGGATACTCCGTCCCCCGCTGGATATCCGGTCGCTTTTATCCCGCACCAGCACAATATAATCCTGAAATATAGAGCGATCATGGACTTCGATCTCGCCACCTGGAACCACCTGATGTATCTCATCGGTGAAGTGACGGTTATCCTGATACTCGGGGCGATCGTCATCGCATTTATCCTGGTAGTAATCTCCCTTTATTCCATACGGAAAGGCAGGGTCTATTTCCCGCGGGTTATCAAGGCAGGGCTTGTCTTCCTTGAAGGCCTGATGAAAGCCATGTTCCGCCTGCTCGGTCTTGAAGACCGGGAGATGTTTGCCTTCTTTATCAAGCTCCACAACTCGATGAACACTGCCGAGTTCGAGAAAATCCCTGTTGCCCAGCGGGCGATCTTCATGCCCCAGTGCCTGCGCTCCTCTAATTGTCCGGCCCACCTGACTCCCGAGGGTCTCAAGTGCCGCAGCTGTGGCCAGTGCAGTGTCGGGGAAGCCCGCGCCCTGCTTGAGCGGCTCGGGTACAGGATCTTCATTGTTCCCGGTTCGTCATTCATAAAAAGGATGGTCAAGAAGTACCGCCCGAAGGCGATCATCGGTGTGGGATGCCTTGCAGAAGTCAAGGAGGGTATTGATATGGCTGATAAAATGGGTCTTGTCGTGATGGGTGTAGTGACCCTCAAGGAAGGGTGCGTTGAAACCCTCGTGAACTGGCCCGACGTCTATGAAGTGGCGATTCTTGGGGTTGATCCTGCCTCAGTTCCCGAGGACCTTCATGTTCTTGCCAATTAAGTTCCCGCTCTTTATCCGGCCGTGAACGATTATCGTGTCCTGGCTGGTCACATCCCCTACACTGACCCCGGTGCGAAGGATCACTTTCCCTCCTGCCTGTACAGAATGGACTATGGCGTGATCCAGGATGGTGATGTCATGTACGGCCTGGATTGGGCCCTTGACCCGGCACTGGCTCCCGATGACTGCGCTCGCACAACTGATATCGAGCGCAACCGTGGAACGGGGGCCCAGCTCGAGGTTGCCGGTAACCGTGAGGCGGCCCCAGAAATGGGTGTGGGGGGGCACGATAAAGTTGCCGTCTATCTTCACATTCCCTTCAAAATACGAACCTTTCGTGGCGTAAAAGGTATTTCCTTTCTGGATTACCGTGGGCATGAATCTCTTATGGTATCTGTTGAACGATCAGGGGATAAACTTGTTGCTCCCGTTCCGAAAACCCGTGCGCTGGATTACCCGAGGAGGATTGCCGAGAGTGTGAAGATGACAAGGGCAGCAAACATCCCGTATTTCAGGTGGGATGAGGCTTTTGAGTCCCGCACGCAGGCAGGTGTCCCACAGGAAAGAGCACGCGCAGCAGCAGCGATAAGGATCGCATCCACAACAAGGATGCCGGCGATATACCAGCCGCCCCACCATGCATAGGGCAGGAAACTGGTGATCGCGGCAAGGATGACAAAGACAAACGCAATCCGGGAAGTGTTCTTTACCCCAATCCATATCGGGAGAGTCCTGGCCCCGCAGGCTGCATCGCCTTCTACATCCTCGGCATCTTTCAGGAGTTCCCGGACCATCATGGCAAAGAATGTCATGAGGGCGATGGGGATCATGTGGACGAACCCTCCCGGCCCGGCAAGTGCCCCGCCGAAAAGGAACATGCTTCCCGCCAGATATGCCACAGCGATATTCCCGACAAGCGGGGTAGTCTTGAGCCGTGCCGCGTATGCCACGAGCAGGAGCGAGTTGAATACTGCAATGCCGATACAGAGAGGGTTGGTTCCCAGGCCTATCCCGATACCGGCAAGGAAAAGGACGAGGGAGTACCAGATGGCAGCAGATCTTCTGACCTGTCCGGAGGGGATCGGACGGTCGCTCCGGTTGACGGCATCGATATCCGCGTCGTAATAATCATTGATCACGTTCCCCGCGGCAGTGATGAGCAGGACTATAACGAGCAGGAGGAATGATGCCGGGATGATCGTACCGGTAGCAATCAGGTAGGCAACGACCGCTGCAAGACCGGCAGCAAAAGCATTGACCGGGCGGATGATCGTGAAATATCCCTGCAGGCTCATTGAATTACTCTCGGGCAGATGTGCAGATAAAATGCACGAAAAGATGACGGGCGAGGGGGGATTTGAACCCCCGGCATTCAGCTTAGGAGGCTGACGCTATGTCCGGGCTAAGCCACTCGCCCTGCTCATATCCATTGCAGGGGAATATGTATAAGTTTTGCGCGCGGCAACATCTTTCCGCAATGGAATTACAGGAAGCACGGGAAGGCAGCACATCGTTCTTTGTCCCGGTACAGGATGATACAACACAGTTTCCCCCCGGGTCGGCCGCGATCTTCTTCAACCGGAGGATGGAACTCAACCGGGATATCTCCGTCCTGCTCCTCCCGCTCCTTGAGCCTTCAGATTATCTCGATGCCATGGGAGCTACCGGCATCCGGGGCATGAGGGTGGCCAATGAATGCGCAATCCCGACCACCATCAACGACCGCGACGAGGCAGCCGTTGATCTGATACGACAGAATATCGGGCGGACAAACCTTCCTGTCACCGTCACCTGTCGTGATGTCAATGCCCTCCTTTCGGAACAGTCATTCGATGCAGTGGACCTTGACCCGTTCGGCACACCGGCCGGGATCATTGATGCCGCCATCCGGGGATGCCGCAGGTTTCTCTTTGTAACAGCAACGGACACGGCGCCGCTCTGCGGGGCACATTTGAAAGCAGGGATACGGCGTTATGGTGCCCTGCCGAGGAACACGGAATATCACAGCGAGGTTGGCCTCCGTATCCTTCTCGGGTTCGTTGTCCGCGAGACGGCAAAGTACGATCGCGGGATCGAACCGGTCTTCTGTTATGCCCGCGAACATTTCCACCGCCTTCACCTCCGGATCCTCAGGGGAGCACAAGCCGCAGATGAGTCCCTGGCCCGGCTCGGCTTCATCCTCCAGTGCCCGTCCTGCCCGTACCGGGAGGAGCAGCAGGGCCGTTTCCCGAAAATAACCGTCTGCCCCCACTGCGGAAAGGAACTCCAGCCCATAGGCCCGCTCTGGCTCGGGAGCCTGCAGAGAGAAGGAATAGCAGAGCAGCTCCGCGAGCGGGCAGAGGATCGCGAACTGGGGTCAAAAAAGGATCTGGTGAAACTGCTCGATACCTGCAAGGGCGAACTTGCAACTTCGAGTTTCTATGATTACCATGTGCTGGCAAAGAAGCTCGTGTGTTCTCCGCCGGATATCCATACCGTTCTTGAAAAGATACGGAGAGCGGGATACCCGGCAACCCGCACCCACTTCTCCGGGTACGGGATCAAGACCGAAGCGCCGCTTCCGGTCATCCTTGAAGCGATCAGCGCTCGGCAATGATCGTTAAGAGATCAGAGTCAATAAGCGTGTGAGACAGACCAACGCGCTGGCCCGGGTGCTTGACGGATTTCCCCCAGATCCGGGCGTACCGGAATTTCTGGACAAAGTCCCGGTGGAGCTTGGTACAGACATCCTCGACGGTGCTGCCGTTCCGGATGATTAATGGCTCCTCAAGATCCGCTTCTCCCCCGTGGGGCTTGAGATAGACGCGGATGAATCCAAGGCAGTCATAGATAGCATCCTTGGTCTCCTCGAGATGGTAGCCGGCAGCAGCTGAGATCATCAGGGGGGGGTTCCCGAAGCGTTCGGCAATGTCGTGCTCGATCTCCAGGTACCGTTCCTTGTCCACGAGATCCACCTTGTTGACCGCAATAAAGGCCGGGATATAGACGCGGTTACCCTGGACGGCATCGATGAGATCGTCCTGCGTGGCATTGCCGCGGATCAGGATGTCGGCGTTCATCATCTTGCTCTCTGCAAGAATCGACCGTACTTCCTCGATATCGAGATCGAGCGTGCCGACAGCGTTGAGCCGGATACCCCCGTGGGATGATTTCTTGATCGTGATATCCGGCTTCGGGACATTGATCCGGATACCGGCATCGTAGAGTTCCTTGATGAGCACGTCGAAATGCCGCTCGTTGAAGACATCCACAAGAATGATGACAATGTCTGCCCCGCGGACAACAGCGATAACTTCCTTGCCCCGCCCCTTGCCCATTGCTGCCCCGGCAATAAGCCCAGGAATATCGAGGAGCTGGATCTTTGCTCCTTTATGTTCGAGCGCACCGGGTACGACTGTCAGGGTGGTGAAAGCATATGCCCCGACTGCGCTGTCCGTGCCGGTCAGCTTGTTGAGGAGCGTGCTCTTACCCGTGGATGGGAACCCGACAAGGACGGCAGTTGCATCCCCGGATTTTTTTACCGAGTAGCCTTCCCCGCCGCCCCCGGCTTTCATGGCACGGTTGACCGCCTCGTCCTTGAGCCGGGCAATCTTTGCCTTGACCCTGCCGATATGCTTCGACGTAGCCTTGTTGTAGGGAGTCTTGACTAACTCGTCCTCAAGCTCCTTGATCTGTTCCTCAAGACTACTCATTCCTATATTAATCGCCGCACGTCCGAGATATAGTTGTTCCTGCCGGAACCGCAAGCGGGGTACCTGATATGGAACCGTATCAGGATAATGGTACGGCCCGGGCAGCAGTAAAGATTATACGAGAGCCCATGGTAAGTCATGCATACCATTCCGGAATGTGAGTTGCATGATCTCGGTCCTGTATGTGGATGATGAGCCTGAACTCCTTGAGTTGGGCAAACTATTCCTCGAACAGACCCATGAGTTATCGGTAGATACGGTAATTTCTGCAATCCTGGCTCTGGAACAATTGCAACGAAAAAAATATGATCTGGTCCTGTCTGACTACCTGATGCCGGAGATGGACGGGATCCGGTTCCTGCAGACCCTGAGGGGACGGGGGGATACCATCCCGTTTATTATTTTTACCGGGCGGGGAAGGGAAGAGGTCATCATCGATGCGCTCAACAGCGGCGTGGACTTTTATCTCCAGAAAGGCGGGGATCCCACATCACAGTTTGCCGAGCTGAAAAATATTATTACAAAATCCGTGAAGCAGAAACGTTCAGAAGAAGCCCAGCACCAGTCAGAGAAACGGGTTTATGACATCCTCAACCATCTGCCGGAGGCCACATTTGCCATCGATCACGCCGGTCGGGTGATCGCCTGGAACATGGCAATCGAGAGGATGACCGGGGTGAAATCTGCAGACATACTTGAAAAAGGCGATCAGGAATATGCAATCCCGTTTTATGGTATCAGGAGACCGCTCCTCATCGACCTGATCGACGAGGCCGACACGGTACTTGCTGATCTGGGCTATACAAATGTCCGGCGGGAAGGCATGGCACTCATTGCCGAAACCTCTGCCGCACATCCCCGGGGGAACGCAATGGATATCTGGGCCAAGGTGACCCCGGTCTTTGATGACACGGGGGACCGTGCGGGAGCTATCGAGACTCTGCGGGATATCACAGACCGGAAAAAGGCTGACAATGAACTGGTACGCAGGGAAGAACAGTCCCGGAATCTCCTTTCAACAATGCCGGACATTGTGATCGTGCACCATGAAGGAGTTATCGTCTATGTAAACCAGGCAGCAGTAGATAAAACCGGGTTCTCACGGGAAGAACTCATCGGCTCGAACCTGTTCAGTTATATTGTGCCGGAAGACCGAAATCTTGCTGCCCGGAACATGGCCCAGAGGTCAACCGGGGACATGGTGGGGGAATACGAGATCGGTGTAATTGCCAAATCCGGCATACATCATCATGTCATTGTCCGGAGCTCTCCCATTGTTTTCAATCAGAAACCTTCTGTAGTCGTGATCCTCGTTGATATTACCGGGCGGAAAATGGCTGAAATGGCTCTGAAGGAATCAGAGAACCTGTACCGGACCATTTTTGAAACAACCGGTGCTGCCACAATCCTCATCGGGAAGGATACCATAATCCTCAAGGCAAACTCGAGATTTTCCGCACTGTCCGGCTTTTCCATCGATGAACTTGAGGGAAAAAAGAGCTGGACAGAATTTGTAGTTCCCGAAGATCTTGAACGGATGAAACAGTTACACCGTCAACGCAGGGACGATCCCTCGCATGAAGTACGGATCTATGAGTTCAGGTTCATCAACCGTCATGGAGAAATCCGGCAATGTATCAACAATGTCAGGGTTATCCCCGGAACGACCAACAGTGTCGCATCGGTTGTTGACATCTCGGTACGGAAACGGGCTGAAGAGGAACTGCAGGCTGCATATGAACAGCTCACGAGTACTGAAGAGCAGCTGCGGGCACAATATGAAGAACTGAAAAATACCGAGGCGGCTCTCCGGAACAGCGAGAGGAGCCTGCAGGGGATTGTGCAGGGCTCCTCCATCCCGCAATTTGTGATCGATAAAAACCACCGGGTGATCAGCTGGAATAATGCGCTTGAGCAGTACAGTGGCGTTAAAGCCGGCGAAGTTCTTGGTACCAATCAGCAGTGGAAGGCGTTTTACCCTGAGGAGCGCCCCTGCATGGCGGATCTGCTCGTTGATGGTACCCTGGATAAAATACCTGACTGGTATCCGGGGAAGTTCAACAAATCAAAATATGTTGAGGGAGCATTTGAGGCAACCGACTTCTTCCCGAATATGGGAGATCACGGGACATGGCTGTACTTTACCGCATCGGCACTCATGGATTCGCAGGGTATGATCATCGGAGCTGTCGAGACACTTGAAGACATCACCGAGATCAAAAAAGATGAGGAAGCTATCAGGGTCAGTGAAGCTAAATACCGCACCATCCTGGAAAATATCCAGGATGTCTACTACCGCGGCGATACGGACGGCAACCTCATCCTCGCAAGCCCGTCCATGGCAACGGTTCTGGGGTATGATTCAATTTCTGAATTGTATGGGAAAAATATCGCCCGGACACTCTATTACCTCCCGGAAGAGCGGACGCAGTTTCTTGAAGAGATCAACCGCAGCGGATCCGTTACTAATTATGAAGTGACCCTGACAAAGAGGGACGGGACTCCGGTGATAGTCCTCACCAGCAGTCACAAGTATTACGATGAATCCGGGACCTTCATGGGTGTTGAGGGAATTTTCCGGGATATCACGGAGCGGAGAAGATCTGAAGACGAACTCAGAAGAGCATATGAGCAGATCACTGCTTCAGAAGAGGAACTCCGGGCACAATTTGAGGAACTGAAATACGGGCAGGATGCACTGTGTACCAGTGAAAGAAAACTGCAGGGGATTGTGCAGGGTTCTCCCATCCCGCAATTCGTGATTGACAAAAACCACCGGGTGATCAGCTGGAATCATGCACTTGAGCAGTACAGCGGTGTTGAAGCCAGCGAGGTCATCGGTACCAATCAGCAGTGGAAGGCATTTTATCCTGAGGAGCGTCCCTGCATGGCGGATCTGCTCGTTGATGGAACCCTCGATAAAATACCTGACTGGTATCCGGGAAAATACAACCGATCAAAATATGTTGATGGGGCTTATGAGGCAACTGACTTTTTCCCGAATATGGGTGAACACGGGATATGGTTGTATTTTACTGCTTCGGTACTCAGGGATTCGCAGGGTGTGATCATTGGCGCGGTTGAAACTCTTGAGGATATTACCGAAGAGAAGAAAGGGGAAGAAGAACTGCGGCAGAGCGAGGCACAATACCGTAGTATTCTTGAGAACATTCAGGATGTTTTCTATCGCTCTGACAGCAAAGGGAACCTGATCATGATGTCTCCCTCCGGGGCATCCCTGCTCGGGTACGATTCACCGGATGATCTGATTGGAATGAGTATAGCCGGACAGATCTATGCAAATCCCGAGGACCGCACAGCATTCCTGGATGCAATGAAGGAGAAGAGTTTTGTTCAGAACTACCCGGTGAATCTCCTGCGAAAGGACGGCTCGGTTGTTACCGTCTCCACCAACAGCCATTATTACTCCTTACCGGATGGATCCATCGGGGGAGTGGAGGGTATCTTCCGGGATATTACCGGTATAAAGCATGCCGAAAAGATGTTACAGGAATCCGAAGCCCTGTACCGCACCATCTTCAACAACACCGGTGCTGCCACGATCATCATTGCTCCCGATACTACAATCCTGCTTGCAAATGACGGGTGGGAAGCGCTTACCGGTATTCCAAAAGACCGGCAGGAAAATGTGATGAGCTGGACTGCGTTCATCAATAAAGACGACGTTGACCGGATGAAACAGTACCATTATGCCCGCAGGAAAGATCCCACCCTTGCTCCGCGGATTTATGAGTGCAGGCTGAACGATGCTGCAGGAAATGTCCATAACTGTGTCGTAAATGTGCTTATGATACCCGGCACCTCCAACAGCGTTGCCTCGCTGGTTGATATCACGGATCTCAAACATACCGAAGAAGCCCTCCGCCAGATCAACAAAAAGCTGAACCTGATGAGCAGTGTAACCCGCCACGATATCATCAACCAGCTCACTGCACTGGGCGGATTTACCGAGCTTCTGAAGACCAACCTGTCAAGTCCCCGGGCTTTTGAATATATATCCCAGAGCGAGGCTGCCATACGGAATATCGAACGGCAGATTACCTTTACCGGATTATACCAGGATATCGGGGTCAACAGTCCGCAATGGCAGAACGTGGCAGAATCGATACGGCAGGCAGAAAGCCAGGGGATTGATGGGAAGACCCTGATTGAAAACGATCTCAACACTATTGAGATATATGCCGATCCACTGCTGGTTAAAGTGTTCTACAACCTTCTTGATAATTCTATCAGGCACGGAGAGAAAGTAACGCAGATCAGGTTTTTTTCCACACATGCCCCATCAGGTCTCGTTATTATCTGTGAAGATGACGGTGCAGGCATCCCCTGTGAGGAGAAAGAACGGATCTTTGAACGCGGTTTTGGAAGGCATACCGGGTTTGGTCTCTTCCTTGCCCGTGAAATTCTCTCCATCACGGGCCTTTCGATCAGGGAGACGGGCGAGCCTGGGCGGGGGGCGTGTTTCGAGATTCATATCCCGGCCGGTGCATTCCGGCAAATGCCCTGAAAGATCAGAACTGGAGATCTTACTTTTGACTATGAGTGTATCTCTCCACAGACATCTTTAAGTAAATATATCGCCCATTTTACTGGGCAACTGCTGCTATAGTGTAGTCCGGCCAATCATGCGAGCCTCTCACGCTCGCGACTGGGGTTCGAATCCCCATAGCAGCACTTTAACACCGATGGTTCGATTCTGTAACGGTTTTTTCCGGGAGTGACAGCCATCGACATTCTCCATAGCAGGATCCTGTTTTCAGACCAGAATCCCTGACCTTGTTAAAGCACCTGCATCAAACATCCATCATGGCAGGGGGAACTGGCAGGGAAAGAAATTCCGATCCCCACTATGCTTCCCCGACAGATCCCGGAAGCGTGAACCGGAACGTGGTACCCCTCCCCTCACCTTCCGATTCCGCCCAGATCTTCCCTCCGTGCACTTCGATGATCCGCTTCACGATAGTCAGACCGACCCCGGTACCGGGAGATGAAGGATCAAGCTTCTCGAACAGGTTGAAGACACGGTCCAGGTACCGGGGATTGATTCCGGCACCGTTATCCTGGATAAAGAAGACCGGTGTTGCACCGCTTACATCTGCACCGATCCGAATCACCGGATAAGGCTGGCTTCCCCGGAACTTCATGGCATTCTCTAGAAGACTGAGCAGGATTTCCCGGATGCGGGCACGGTCGACATTGATGACCGGCAGATCAGGTGCGATCTCGACTGTAAAACCCCGCTCGGTAAGCGGCCCGGAGAGCATGTCCGCAGCTTCGCGGGCGATGGTGCCAAAAGAGATTTTTTCCGGTTGTGAAACGACCCTTCCGATCCTCGAAAGTTCCAGGACATCTGCAAGAAGTTCCTGCATCCTGTCAGCAGATTCTATAATGCGGCGGATGTCCTGTCTCCGTTCAGGAGAATCACCCTTCCGGGCATCGTTGTCCAGAATCTCCGCAAACCACTTGATTGTGAGGAGCGGGCTCTTGAGATCGTGCGAGATCGTGTACGTGATACGTTCGAGTTCGGCATTTTTCTGTCCAAGTTCTTTGATGAACATCTCGCGCTGCACTTCAGCCTGTTTACTCTCAGTGATATCGGTGTGCGTCCCGGTCATCCGCAGGGGTTTTCCGGCTGCATCACGAACTACTGCCTTACCCCGTACGCGGATCCATTTCCATGTGCCGGATCTGGTTTTCAACCGTTGCTCAACATCAAAGACGGGTATTTGTCCTTCGATATAAGCAGAGAGTGCGGCATTTGTGGCAGCCAGATCTCCGGGGTAAACGAGATCGTTCCAGTCAGGTATGGATTCCGGATGTTCCCCTGGCATATACCCGAGAATCTCCCAGCCCCGGGGGCTGATGTAGGTCTTGCCGGAATCCATCTGGACATCCCATATCCCGTCATTCGATCCTTCAAGTGCAAATTTCAGCCGCTCCTCACTCTTGCGCAACGCAATTTCTGCCTTATTTTGTTCACTTCTTGCCCGGTCTATGTCATTGCCGATTTCCCGGGATAAATAAGAAACAATTAGGGTAACTGCAGATAACGATATGATGACCACAATTGCTGACAGAAGTACAACCGAACTGTCGGTGATTCCCACAATCATCACATTGATCCAGCTTACCCCTAAAACAACGATAAGAATGAGCGGGAGAAGCCCGCGGAGCAGCTTAGCGCGGGTTGAGGGCCCGGATATACCGGACACGGGCCAGCTGGCAGACCCCGCTGCAGTAACCAATCCAATCCCGAGGATCTCGAGCGCAGAAGCAGTGGTAAGCGCGACTGGTATTACCACTCCGCCATACAGCAGGGGAGCGCCGTACCAGTACCCGATGAGGATGATCCCGGAGATAACCGTGACTGCCGTGCCGAGGAGTGCAGCAGAATCTTTCTTTCCGGCAAGCAGCAGGAGGAGAGAAATACTCCCGAAAATAAAACAGGCAGCGGTCACGGGAGACATATGTCCGACCGGTACCTGGCCCAGGTTCCCGGAGGTGCTGATGAAGAGATAATCCACCCCAATGTCAAGCCCGGCGATATTCCCGGCAAGGGTCAGGACCGACAGGATAAGACTGAAACCTGCAAGCCCCGTGATGGTTATCCGGATATTACGGTGACGGGTCCATGTCATGAGGGAATACAACGACAATCCGAGCAGAATAATGATGACCGCTGTGTTGGGTGCCATGGGAATGTAATCTCCCTGAACACCGGTCAGCATACGCGAGTCGAGGATCCAACCGGTAAGTCCCAGACATCCGATGATTGTCGCAAGGATCCCACATACCCGGGAGATCTGATCGAACACGCTCATTTACCAACACTCCATCATCATGATATACAAGCCTTTTGCAACTGCTGAGGGCGTTATTTTCCCCAGGCCCGCAAAGAGAATCACCGTGACACCTTCTCGGTACACGGATTGTATCATCCGCAGATACCCCCGAATACCGGAACCGGTCCTGAATGATAACTGCAGAGGCATGCAATACAGCGAGATGCTGGAAAAGTCAATCTTCCCGGATAACATCGTCCTGCGATACTCTGATTTTCAACAATGGGACGCGTGGCGGGTTGGGAAACTGGTGAACCATATAAATCTCAGGATACATGTCCTGCACGAATCGGACAATCTCACTGATATGAAAAAATCCCAGGCCCGGCATGATGAGTGGTTACCCCTCCTCCCTCCAGAGCCAGCAACACAGTATTCTTCGGTTTTCTTTTTACAAATAAAAGAGATAAATAACGTCAACCAACTGTTCTTTATTACCATAATCCGGATCCAGGAGATGAAGGGGAGATGAAACAACGGGTGTTTACAGGGGTGCTGCTATCCATTGTGGGTCTGGCCCTCCTCTTCTCCCTGCCGGTTGCTGCCGCAACGCTCCCCGTTGCCGGATTTGTATCAAACGTGACCTCAGGGTCATCCCCCCTGCATGTCCGGTTCATGGATGTATCCACGAACTCTCCTGCGGAATGGATCTGGTCGTTTGGTGACGGAGATACCTCCGCGGCACAGAACCCCGCACATGTCTATACCTCCCCCGGTTCCTACACCGTCACCCTGGCAGCTACGAACCCTTCGGGCAGCACTACGGTAACCAAAACCGAATACATAATGGTGACCCGGCCGGTTATCCCTCCGGTTGCATCCTTTGTTTCGAACATGAGTTCCGGCACCGGGCCGGTGGCGGTCCAGTTCCTGGACACGTCCACGCATTCACCCACATCATGGGACTGGTCATTCGGGGATGGCGGTACTTCATCTGGGCCGAGCCCGTCGCACCTATACACGAGCGCCGGGGTATATACGGTGACCCTTACAGTAACAAATGCTGCCGGCAGCAACCGGGTCACGCAGACCGGCTACATCACGGTGGGTGCTTCTGCAAATGAGGTTCCTGTTGCCCGGTTTGTCTCAACCATGTACTCTGGTAACGTGCCGCTTAAAGTCCAGTTCATCGACGCCTCCACCGGTTTTCCTGTCTCATGGGTATGGCTGTTCGGAGATGGGGACTCCTCAACGGAACAGAACCCCTCTCATTCGTACACCAGCATCGGAACCTATAATGTATCGCTGACCTCGACAAATGCCTGGGGCAATCACACCGTAGTGCGGGAAAATTACATTACGGTGGGTTCTCCGGTCCCGGTGGCATCGTTCATCTCAAGCCCTGTTTCAGGAACCGCACCCCTGAGTATCCAGTTCACGGATACTTCCACGAATTCGCCCAGCTCCTGGGACTGGACATTTGGAGATGGTGGCGCCTCTGCTCTGCAGAACCCGGCATATGTGTATACCCGTCCCGGGGTATACACGGTCTCATTCTCAGCCACCAATGCCGCCGGGAGGGGAACGGTGATCAGGAGTGATTATGTTACGGTCTCGGTTATTTCACCCCCCCTGGCTTCATTTTCCTCAGATATCCAAAAAGGCCCGGTACCGCTCACGGTCATGTTCTCTGATGAATCCACCGGCTCACCTTCTTCATGGGCATGGTCGTTCGGGGACGGAGCTGTAGCAGCAGTGAAGAACCCCTCGCATACCTATACAACCGGCGGCTCTTTCACCGTCACCCTGGTGGCAGCAAATGCCGGTGGTTCCAATACCACAACCTTAAGAGATTACATCATTGTATCCGGATATCCCGTGACGGATGAGGTGAGAACCGTGCGGGAAACCGCGGCGCCGGGCCATCCGTCTGCAACAACTGCATCATCCCGGATGACCGGGTCTGCAGAAATACATGCCACGGATTCAATCCTTTCAGCAACCGGTATGTCATCGGAAATCCTTCCGCTGATTCTGGTCCCTGTCCTGCTGGGGGTTACGGGGATTGTGATCATCTGGTGGAGAACAAGACCCCCCCTGCGTCCCGGAGGGCGGAGGGGCAGGGATCTATAATACGCTGACCCGTATCAGTGAATAATTCACTTGGGGAGATGTACAGGAGCCCGGGTGCATATGGGAGAGTCTGACCCGTAGTGGCCAGATGCTCCACCTCTTTAGCCGCGATTCCCGGAACCGTTCTCTAATGGATTCATATACTGCAAACGCATAACTCACATCCGGTGACCTTTTCGTGTCCAATGAAGAGATGCTCAAAGAGACAACAAACCAGCTGCGGGAATTCCTTGTAACCAAGAATGTCATGGGCGAGCCCGTAGCATTTGGGGAGAAAGTGGTGATTCCGGTAGCCCGCTATGGGTTCGGGTTCGGCGCAGGTGGAAGCCATGCAAAGGACGGGGGAAGCCAGGGCGCCGGTGGCGGCGGCGGTGTTGAACCGGTTGCACTTATCGTCCTTCACCGGGATGTGAAAGGTGCAGAGGGTATCCAGGTTATGTCCCTGAAAAAGGACAGCGCTGTTGCACAGGCCATCTCTGCAATCGGGGAGACGATCGCTCCCCAGGTAATCAGTGCTCTCAAGTCCATGAACGAGAAAGGAAATGCTTCCGGATCAGACAAAAAAGAAGAGCACTGATCCCCCCAACAATTTATGGATACCCTTTTCCTGCCGGCACTCCTGCTGCTCTGCCTGCTCATCCTTGTCCTCATTCCGGTAATCCTCCTGTACGCGATCCCGGTACGATCCGTGCTCAGGTTTACAGCCCGGGATAATTCTCTTTGTGAGACCCTCACGGTCACATGGTGCTCTATCGGCATTGAGGTAGCGCACGACCCGGACGGAACGCGGGCAGGAGTGCTTGCCGGCCGCAATATTCTGTATACGTTTTCCTTTGATCGAAAACGGGAGCCGGCCCGTGCAGAGGAGAAAGTGACTCCGGTAACATCACAACCCAGGGTTGCAACTATTGCCCACTTTGTATCCTGGCTGATGGGACCGCTCGAATCGCTGGGTTTGGCCATCTGGCAGGAGAGCCGGTTTGACGGTGCAAGGGGAAAGATCATGATCGGGCTTGGTGATCCTGCAATGACCGGTTTGTGTTATGGATATTACTGGGCATCCCGGTTCATGCTTGAAGCCCTCCGCATCGATCTGGAAATCGAGCCGGTCTTCGACCGGGAGGTCTTCTCATGCGATCTTGATATACGGATGAGCCTTCGTCATCCCCTTCGGGTCATCCTCGCAGCAATCCGGCTCGTGCTGAATCCGGCTGTGCGGGACATTGCTTCCCCGTTCCGGCCAAGTGCCCCGGGAGCTGCTGCTTGACAGCAACCCTGCGGCTGCAGGAGCCGTTTGTTCTCGGCGACCGGAAGATATATCCGGTTGTTGCAGAGGTTTGTGTATCCATGGAACATGGCATGACGGTTATGGTGAATCCCGTGGCCGTAATCATTGAAGAGAACGGATTTTTTTCCGGTGCAGTTCTTGACAATACCCCTCTCGAAACCATCCTTGAACAACTTATTGCAGGATGACTTGTCGGGAGCGCTGATATATTGGTGTTTTGGCGCATGGACGCCGGGGATCTTTTCGGATTCCATTCTTATACAATGGAAAAGTCACAGTCTTCTCTCTCACTACAGTTCCGGCAGATGTTAAAAATTATTTCACAATCAGAACAGCGTGGCTTCTTATCAAGGTCACAGTTGTCACAATCGGGTTCTTCCCGGTCATCGCAGATGATATCAAGACCCGCGGGATGCTCCTCGTTTTTGCGGTTTTTCCTGAATTGTTCCGCACACGCATTGCACAGGGCATTGAGGCAGGATTCGCACTCCTCCCGCAAGGGATCACAGCCCCAGTTCTGGTATGTCATGAGGATACCTACCATTGAAGCTGCACAATCAAAATAGTATTCCGGGTACCCTTCAACCGATCCTGCGCCGGAACGGAGGCATCCTCAAAAACCCAGGTCCAAACCATCAAATCCCGTTCTCGTAACCCGGGTGGATCTGTCCTGTCGGGAGGATGATCTGGACATAGATAACATGGATCCTCAATTCCGGGCATTTCCGGGCCCGGATCATGGTTCGGTATTTTTGGTATGTGGTGTAATTCGTTCTAATAACCTGGTAATTCCAATATTTTGTCAAAATCTTCCTTTATTCCGGAATGCGTTTTGTCCAGTGAGCCTGGGATTGAGAGGTATCTTTTCTGGAGTGAAGTGTGTTGAAAGCAGGAGTTGAAATGCTCGGACACACAAACTATGACCATTTCCGGATTTTACCTCATAAAATGGAAAAGTCCGGGGCTTCCCAGAATGGTTTTATGATATTTGGCAACCGGTGAAACAGGGTTTTTTGGTTTTGTTACTGCAGGTTTACCGTGTTGAAAAAAAAGAACCTGAATTTTCTATCTCACTCTGAAAACAGATGTCCGAAGCAGGCAAACGAGGATGGTTGAATTACTGCCCTTCACATTGCCCGGAACCGTTTGACAACAAGCTCCCCGATTCCCTTCTTCTTGATCTCGACCTTGATCTTGGTGTCTTTGTACTGGACTTCAAAGATACCAATTTTTCCCGAAGCCACGAGACGCTCCAGAGCGAGTTTGTCGTTCCGGAGCATCCTCTTGAAATCATCGCCTTCGTACGTCACTTTTACCATGGTTCTCCTCCAAACCTGATATGATGGACAATTGGCCGGAATCCTTATCAATCTTGTGCGATGCGTGTTCTGACCGTTTCGTACAATCCGGATACCAAATAACCCTCAATTTTAGCGTTTTTATGAGGAAATATTAAATATTGTATCCCAGCATAATCCTATATGAAGAGTTATGAGCAGGGAGAAGATCAAGGTTCCGGGAAAAGTCTATGAGGAGTTAATCGCACTCCAGCGTGAGATCCACTTCACACAGGATCATCAGGACACTGTCAAAAAGGCAGAAGACCGTGGGTACATGAACGCTGCCAACTGGATCCGACAGAACGAGCATGCTTATAAGATCGGGTTTGCATGGGGATTTGAATCCATGGGAGACGAGCCGCAGGGGACGCTCCGCGAGATCCCGACACGGGAGATGCCGGCGCAGAAGCGAACGATAACCCGGCCTGAAAAGCAGGTTCTTGAACCACGATCCTCAAATGAGGCACGCCCCATCAAGAGATCCTCATCCGGCTCAAAATCTGGCTCAAAATCCGGCTCAAGGAGCAGTGGCGGTTTCCTTGCCGGTATCAAGAACTGGTTTGGGAAATACTTCTGATCTTTTTTAAAAAGGGAAAATCTATCTCCGGGACTTGTTTTCCGGAATATCGAGCATCCGGAACTCTCTGAGCAGGGCTTCGCGGTATTCCTGCATCTTTTTTGAGGGAATATAGTTGAACTGCTGAACGCGTTTCACGAGCTCATCGGTGATCATCTCATCACTGGTGAGATGCAGTCCTGCAACATCCTCCATGATCCAGTCCAACCGGTCGATACCGGTATCTTTTCCCTCGATTGGTATCTTTTTGATCTTGATCTGGTCCGGAGGAATGCCCCCGCATATGGAACAATAATATCCGTCTTTTTCGTTTCCGCCCATACACTCACTCCTTGATCATAACCAGGCTCATCTTGAACTTCGTGACCGCCGAGAGTGCATGGGGTACATTGGCCGGGAATATGATGGTCTCCCCGGTTTTCATCCGGTACGTGGTCCCTGCTACCCAGACCTCGCATTCCCCGTCAAGAATCGTCACAACCGCATCGAAAGGCGCAGTGTGCTCGGAGAGCCCCTCGTTCTCATCAAACGAGAATATCGTGATGCTGCCGCTCTTCCGGTTGATGAGCATCCGGCTTGCCACCGTTCCTTCGGCATATTCCACGAGCTCGGAAAGCCGGATGACTTTTCCTTTCAGTTCTTCGCGTTTCCTGTCGGGTTTTTCCCCGTGTTCCAGCTGGAATTCCGCCATATATTCTCACTCCCGTATCATTGTCAGGGTCATTCTGAATCGCTGCTTTGCCTGCACCGCATGGGGAATGCCCGCCGGCAGGATGATCATCTCTCCGGTCCTGACCGTGAACGGTGCTTCGGCGATCCGCACCTCTGCTTCACCATCGGTTACCGTAAGGATAGCATCGAAGGGTGCGGAATGCTCGGAGAGCCCTTCTCCGGCATCGAATGCAAAAATGGTGATAGTGCCTGCCGGCTTGAAAACGATCATCCGGCTTGCCACGGTCCCGTCCTGGTACTGGAGAAGGTCGTTGACCACGAGAACTTTCCCGATAAGATCCCTGCGTTTGTTTTCAGCTGCTGTTTTTGGTTCTTCCTGGTGTTCAGTCATAACCATTTCCTGTTGTGGGTACGTGCTATGGGGATATTATTGGTATCCCCTTTCCGGTCCTTTTCAGGCTGCCGGAACCATGCGGGCAAGGTCTGCTTCGACCGTGCTGTTCTTCTTTATCTGGAATGTGTTGACCAGCACACTGAGTACTCCGGGAGATACGAATGCCGGAAGTTTCGGCCCGAGCGTGATATCCTTTACACCGAGGTTCAGCAGGGCGAGGAGGACGAGCGCGGCTTTCTGTTCGTACCAGGCAATATTGTAGGAGACCGGCAGCTCATTGATCCCGACATCGAATGCTTTTGCAAGTGCCTGGGCGATCACGACGAGCGAGTAGCAGTCATTGCACTGGCCGGCATCGATAACCCGGGGAATCCCTCCGGTGGTGCCCAGGTCGAGGCCATTGTACCGGTACTTTGCGCAGCCCGCGGTGAGGATCACGGTGTTCTTCGGGAGTGCCTCTGCAAACCGGGTATAATAATCCCGTTCGCTCTGACGGCCGTCACATCCAGCCATGACAACAAACTGTTTTATGTCCCCTTTTTTGACCGCATCGATGACCGTTCCGGCAATCCGGAGGACAGCACCATGGGCACATCCGGTGAGAAGATCCCGGCCCGGGGCGTGCAGGTCATCTGGTGGCTGACAGGTTTTTGCCTGTGCAATAATTCCCGAGAAGTCTTTCTTCCCGCCATTCCCCGCGGGGATATGTTTCAGCCCGGTAAAACCTGCCGGGCCGGTGGTATAGACCCGTTCCCTGTACGTATCTTTCGGGGGCACGATACAGTTGGTGGTCACCAGAACCGGCCCGTTGAACTTCTCGAATTCCTCTTTCTGGTGCCACCAGGATGAACCATAGTTGCCGACCAGGTGTGAATATCTTTTAAGAGCAGGATAGGCATTTGCCGGGAGCATCTCGCCGTGCGTGTATATGTCAACCCCCCTGTCCTTCGACTGTTCGAGCAGTTGGTCCAGATCTTTGAGATCATGGCCGGTGATGAGGATGCCCGGACGCGTGCCGGGCGTTGTCCTGACTGAAGTAATCTCAGGACTCCCGTATGTTGTGGTGTTTGCGGTGTCAAGCAGGGCGAGCGTACTGACTCCGACCCCCCCGCATTCGAGAACAAGAGCCGTCATATCCCCGGCTGAGAGATCGTGGAGGGTTGATGCAAGACCCTTCTGGATGAATGTAATGATCTTCTCATCGGTGTATCCAAGGATGGCTGCATGGTGATAGTACGCTGCAACCCCTTTGAGTCCGAATACGAGCAGGGCCCGCAGTGAATGAACGTCATCGTTTGCCGCCGCTTCAGCCGCGATCTGCCCTGCTTTTGCCGCAATATCTGTATCGGTTTTCGGTGTCCAGGTGCAGGCATCCGGCTCTGATGGACCGGATTTCGGCAGGCTGTCACGTAATACCACGGCCTGCCGGATCATTTCACGGAACCGCTGGTCATCGAAGTTTGTGTTCGTCAGGGTCAGAAAGAGTGCGTCGACAATGAATGCCCCGGTCTCGTTATTCCCGGCACCTTTCACGGATGCAGCAAGGTTACGCTCCGAGATACCCTTGCACAGGTAAATGAGAACATCCTGCAGTCCCGCGGTTACATCTTCCTTGCCACAGACTCCTTTTACTGTACAGCCGGTACCTTTTGCGGTTTCTTCACACTGGTAACAGAACATGATCTCTCTCCACATTGTATCTTTTTACTACAAGGTATCTTATGTATACCAAGATTAAATAGGAAAGAGTTTCAGAAAATATACCATGGACGAAGCCTGCACGGTCAACATGACCGTGAAATACTTAACAAAAAAATGGACGCTTCTCATCATCCTTGAGCTCTACAAGGGGCCGGGCCATACCCGACGGTTTTCGGAGCTCAAGGAATCCCTTGGCGTGGTTACGCAGAAGATCCTTTCCGAACGGCTCAAGGAACTTGAAGAGGAGGGGATCATCACCAAAAAAATTGATTCAGCTTCATTTCCGGTGAAAAGTGAATACACTCTTACAAAAAGCGGCCTTGAAATCGTGGACATCATACGGGGTATCAAGCAGTGGGCGCTGAAATGGAAGATCGACAATATTCCCTGCGGCGGCCAGGACTGCAAATTCTGCGTGCTGTAAAGGGCGGGTAGTGAGAAGCCCGGCAGGGAATCCTGCGCCCGGGGCATCCTGTCCGTTTATCGGAATGAGTCCCTGTTCTTTCCAAGCATCTTTTTTATCCGATGATTACCAGCCATCCCCAGTACACCATCACCTGGAGTACGGTCAGCGGGAGCCCGACTTTCATGAATTCAAAGAACGTCAGGGTCACCCCCTGCTTCTCTGCGTTCTGGATGATGATCACGTTGCTGGCTGCGCCAAGAATCGTCAGGTTGCCGGCGATCGTGCTCCCGGCAGCAAGCGCCATCAGCTGTGCAGTCCCGCTGCCGGCTTCGAGAACAAGAGGCTGGAAGAGTGCGACAAATGGAACATTGGATATGAACTGGCTGATGATGACGCTTGTTGCCAGTAGTGCGGGAATTGAGGAGAGCATACTGCTGCTCACCATGGACTGGAAGAACCCGCTCTGCCAGACACTTGCCATCAGGACAAACATTGCGGTAAAAAAAACGAGTGTGCACCAGTCGATAGAACGGAGGATAAAAAAGCGCTTTTCAGACACGAGCAGCACGGGCAGGGCAGCGGCTATCGCTATCATCGGCAGGGTGACCAGCATGGACCCGGTGATGACTGAACCAAGGATATTGAAGAATGCGAGCAGCAGGATAACCGCAAGCGACACTTTTGCAAGCAGCATCATCTGCGGATCACAAACCGGGACAGGTTCTTTTTCAGGTACCCGGGGCAGGAACTCTTTATGGTAAAAGAAACGCAGCACGGCATACGCGATCGCGAGGCAGACCAGCGTTGGTATGGCAAGGTAGACGGCGAACGTGACAAACGGGGAGGTCATACCGGAGTTTATCGCCACAAGCAGGTTCTGCGGGTTGCCAATCGGGCTCATGACGCTGCCGGTAGTGATGGCGAAGGCAAGCGCAAGCAGGAGCATTTTTTTTGAGATCTGGCGGCTCGCGGCAAGGCCGAGTACCAGAGGTGTGCCGATAACTGCCAGGGTATCATTCATCAGGAGCGCAGAGAGGATGCCCATGCCAAAAAGGATGCCCAGAACAACCTGATCGGGATTTTTTGCCCGGGCAAAGAACCGGTGTCCGAGATGGGAGAGGTATCCGCTTGACACGAGAGTCTCGCCAACAACAAACATGCCAAAGAGGAAGAGCATCACGTTGGTATCGATTGCGCTGAGTGCATCAGCGGGTGATATCTGCCCGGTTATGAGGACTGCTACTGCTCCGCCAAGCATGATCTGCCAGATCTTCAGGCTGAACCTGCCGACCTGGCGGATTGCGATCAGGATGAATACAGCTGCAAGGATTATGACTGAGAGGTACGTGAATGAGTGTTTACCATTCCGGGAGATGAGGATTGGGTTTGTTATACCTGAACTGAATGGATTTAAGAAAACCGTACGGTCCGCTGCAGTTCCAACCGGTACCATAACCCTCAAATATTCATCCGGCGGAAGTGTTCTTATGAAAAGATCTTTCCTGTATATTGCAGCGGTGCTCATTGCCGCTGTTTTGTTTTCTGCGGGCTGTACTTTCCCTTCAGCGCCCGCGCCGGCTCCAACTCCTGTTCCAACCCCGGTCATTGTTGAAACCACGGAAGTCCCGACAACGGTTGCAACAACCATCGCCCAGCCGACAAAAACAACCAGTTCTCTTGTGCCTTCTCCAACGGATGCGGTTCCAGAGAGTCAGGCTGTCAGCGTGAGCGTAGAAAAAGCCGGCACGTACTCGACAACGATTATGACCGCGTTCAATGGGGGCAAAGGACTGATGTCTGTTTCCCGCATGGATGTCCGCGTCACCAAGCCGGACGGCTCGGTTGTTACCGGGGGTGTCGATAAACCCGGTATGGGTGCTATTGTTGAAATTGAAGGAACCAAAGGCAATGACCGGGTTGAAGTTATCCTTACCATGAAATCCGGCAGTGTCTATAAGGTCATCGACCAGCTTGTTCCCTACAAAACCCGAAGCTGATATCCGCGGGGGAATCCCCGGATCGCTTTTTTTGAATCAGAAACGAAGATATCCCTGTGCTTTTGGGTATTGACCTGTATGTTCTCAACGGGTTATCCGGGGTTCCCGACTTTCCAGTGAAGGAGTATGCCGTTATCCATGCGGTGGGCTTCAATAAGAACGAGACGACAAAAATCGGTCTCGTTTACATAACCCGGCCCATCGGCGAGCGTGGGAGCGTCTTTTCCGCCAATGATAATATTGCCGATATAACTATAGATCTCATCAACAAGGCCGGCAGAGATGAGGCCTGCGATCAGGGTTCCGCCGCCTTCGACCATCAGGCGCTGGATGCCCAGTTCTCCCAGTTTCCCGAGGAGGATTCTGAGGTCCACCTCTTTTTCCCCGGCAACAATGATCGTTGCATGTTTCCTCAGCTCGGCTACCCGTTTCCCGTCAGCCAGTTCCGAGACCGCAATCACCCGGTCCCCCTCGCCTTTGATGAGGATAGATGCAGTCGGGGGAGTTCTTGCCCTGCTGTCTACGACAATGCGGACCGGATGCTCGTTTGCCCCCCGCTCTTTTCGTATCCTGCGACAGTCTTCTGATTTGACCGTGAGAGAGGGGTCGTCTGCAAGAACGGTGCCTATCCCCACCATAACTGCATCGCACCCGGCCTTGAGCCGGTCAACGCGGGTAAAATCCTGGGTGCCGGATATCTTCACCTGTCTTCGCTCCCTGGTTGAGATCTTGCCGTCGGCACTCATTGCTGCATTGATAACAACGTACGGTCGCATCCAGTAAACGGGTTGCCCTGCCAGTTATATCAAACCACTGATTTGCAGGTGTTCCGGAAAAAATCAGGAGTGGCCGGTGTTCCAGACCCGGTTATTTTTATAGTCAGTGTTCAAATACATTGAATGTCGTATGACCGGCGTATCTAAGTCCAGTTCATCAATCCGGGGATTTCACGTTTCCGGTTCTCATACTGACCTGGCCCGTATTTTTGTCATTGTTTCCCTATCCGTCTGCTGCATACTGATCGCTGCAGTATCATTTTACCAGGCCCTCGGGCTTGTCAGTTACCCGCTTTTCTTTCTCCCCATCATCTATGCAGCCTACTTCTATCCCAGGAAAGGGATTTATATTGCCGCACTCTGCGGAATAGCCTTCCAGAGCGTTGGATATTATTATTATTTCCCGGATTATGTTGCAATGGCCGGCGTGACAACCGAGGCGGTTTTTTTCATCATTGTTGCGGTGGTCATTGCCCATTTCATTGAACGGATCCGTGCCGGCGAGATCCGGTACCGCTCGGTGTTTGAACATTCCCAGCTTGGGATCGTTCTCTTCAGCCGGAAAGATTTTTCCATAATCCAGTCGAATTCACGGTTCCTCGATATGCTCCATTACCGCGGGGATGAGATCCTGTCCCATAGTCTCACCACTATACTCCATAATCCCCGTGAAAAGGAACGCTTCCTGGAACGGATCAGCACAGAGACTTCCACTGAGGATTTCGAGACCCGGTTTACCACAAAAGAAGGAGATGCCTGCTGGGTCAACCTCTCCTGGAGTGCTATTGATGAGATGATGTTCAGCTGTACCGCTATCAACATCAACGGGCGGAAGCTTGCCGAGAAAGCAAATAATGATAATATGATGAAATACCGGCAGCTCACTGAGCACTCCCCCACCGGGATTCTCATCATCCAGGAAGGGAAGATCCGGTTCTCAAACCCGGCCTTTTCTGCGTTCTCAGGCTTTAAGCCGGTTGAGGTTATGGGAAAAGACCTTGCAGACATGATCGATCCGGGTGATCAAGAACGGTATCGTGAGTTCATTTCCCGCCCGGGTATGAATGTACGGGATTCAGAAAAAGCACAATTCATTTTCATAACAAAAGAGAACAAGACCCGGAGCGGTGCCATTTTCACCAACGCAATAATGCATCTTGGAAAACCTGCAACCATGATCAATATCGTGGACCTGTCAGAGAAGCAGAAACTGGAGGAGAGGATCCGCCTCGATAACGAACACCGGAGGGGGATCATCATCACGGTTGCCCACGAGATGCGAACCCCCCTCCAGCCGATCCTGGGCTACTTAAACCTCCTGATATCCGATCCATCCGGTTTTGGCATCACTGATGAGACCAAAAAGATACTTGAACGGTGCCTCTCGAGCGTAGACCGGGAGCGGCAGATCATCAACCAGATGCTGGAACTCTCCGTACTGGAAAGCGGAAAACTCGAGCTCAGCTACTCCCAGTTTTCCCTGCCGGAACTTGTGAGATCTGTTATCGACGCGGGCGGGTATCTGTCCAAAGCAGGAATAACCGTTGACATACCGGCAAACCTTGTCATTCACGCTGATAAGAACCGGTTGTACAATGTTTTTGCATCCCTCCTCTCAAATGCTGTGAATTACTCCAAACCCCCGCGTACAATCCGGGTATATTACCAGCCTGCTCCTGATGGATCTCATCATCTTATCTCTATTCAGGACAATGGTGTTGGTATACCCGAGAGTGCGCTTGCATCCATCTTTGAGCCGTTCCAGCTTGCCGATGCGGAAAAGCTGTCACGCAAATATGATCGTATCGGGCTCTCACTCTCGATAGCAAAAAGGATTATGGAGATGCACGGGGGAGATATTCTCGTGGAGAGTACCGTGAACACCGGAAGTACCTTTATTATTAAACTGCCAACGGAGGCACCACATGACGCATAAAATCATGCTGATCGAAGATGACCAGCCGATCCTCGAACTGATGGAGATCCTGCTAAGGCGGATCAACTATGAGCCGGTACTTGTACCGGATGTGCTGGAAGCCCTGGAACGCATTCAGAAAGACCCGCCCGACCTTATCCTGCTTGATATCATGATGACTCCCATGAACGGCTGGGAAGTTCTGGAAAAGATCCGCGGGGAATATAACATCCGTGACCTGCCGGTGCTCCTTTTCACGGCATCCCCAGCGGTTGATGAGAAAATCGCCAAGCTCAAGGATCCAAAACTCGGGGTGCTGCAAAAACCGGTCACCCTCTCGGAACTCAAGGCAGGAATCGAAAAATTCCTGGTAAAATAAAAAAAGTATTCATCCGATCTATTCTGCATCGGATGCCGGTGCAGGGGATTTTTTGCCCTCCTTTTCAAGTTCGCGCGAGATGTGATGCCCTGTGCGGTTGATCTCCTCTTTCAGGCTCCCGATCTCGTCCCTCATCTCGGTTTTCCGGATTGTTTCTTCTGCTTTTTTATTTTCCCGGTCGAGCTCTTCAGAAAGTTCCATAACAGGCAGATTCTCCGTATTAACCTCAAATTTCTCTCTCTGGGAATAAATTCTTTTACGGTTATGTTTTTCCCGTGGTTTTCTGGCAGGAGAGAACTCATCTCTCACTTGGCGCCCGGATCAAAGAGAAAAAGAGAGAATTATTTGTAAATAAGATGATTAACCGGCCTTTTCTCCTGAGGTTTTGCTGTCCCGAAGAGTATTGTGAGGAAACCTGCGATAATGGCAAAGATACCTACGCCGGTGACCAGGATAAGTCCGTCAACAGTCCTGGGGGCCAGAAGTATGAAGATTCCTGCAGCAGATGTAAGAAGCCCGGTTGCCATCTTGAACGTGCGTTCCGCGCCATTGCCTGATGTAAACACAAAAAAGAGATCACTCAATCCGGCAACGATCGCCCAGATTCCTATAAGATCCATTGCAGTGATCGCCATAATCCGGGGTGCAATAATAATTGAAAGCCCTATGAGAACTCCACAGATTCCTGCTGCCGTCAGAAACAGTCCCTGTTTTTTGTTGCTGTCCCGAAGACCGATACCGGTCATGACAAGGCTTGCCGACATCACGATTGCATAGATCGCAAAGACGTATTCAATGACGGCAAATGCAGGCACCGGGAAGAGCAGTGCCAGTATCCCCAAGATAATCGCAGCAATCCCCGCAACAATGCTCATCTTTCCCTTTGGCATATCCCATCCGCTCAAGCTCTTCTCCCTCTATCCACTGATGGATGATGACCGTATATATCGCTTGCGAAAACCGCTGTTATGGTCTGCCCGGAACGGGTATGGATTATCGTTCCCGGATCACATCAGCGGGTTCTATTTTGAGAAGCTTTGTGCCATACAGGGCGTCAGCGTTTCGGGTATCCCATACCCCGCAGGGTCAGGGCAATCTCGTCCAGGATTGCCGGGTCATCGATTGTTGCCGGTACCGTATAGGTGACCCCGTCTGCAATCTTCTTGATAGTCCCCCTCAGGATCTTACCCGACCGGGTTTTGGGGAGCCGTTTTACCACTGCCGCTGCCTTGAACGAGGCGATTGGCCCTATCTTCTGCCGGACCATGCTGATAAGTTCCGGCTGGATCTGCTCCTGTGTTTTACTGACCCCGGCTTTTAATACAACAAAACCCAGCGGTACTTCCCCTTTCACGGGATCATGGACGCCGGCAACAGCACATTCCGCAACATCCGGGTGGGATGCAAGCACCTCCTCCATAGCGCCGGTAGAGAGCCGGTGACCGGCGATATTGATGATATCATCAGTCCGCCCCATGATCCAGAGGTAGCCGTCATCATCGATGAACCCGGCATCCGACGTGAGATAATATCCAGGGTAAGCCGAGAAATACGTCTTCACGTAATCGGCATCGTTATTGTAGAGCGTAGTAAAGCACCCGGGAGGCAGCGGGAGTTTTACCACAATATTTCCGGTCTCGCCCCGTGGAACTCCTGCGCCGTGTGCATCCAGCACCTGGACAGCATATCCCGGAACAGCTTTGGTGCAGGAACCGGGTTTCACCGGCAGGAGTTCAAGCCCGGCACAGTTTGCGCCTATTGCCCAGCCCGTCTCGGTCTGCCACCAGTGGTCGATGACCGGAACCTTCAGCTGCTCTTCTGCCCAGAAAAGGGTATCCGGGTCGCACCGCTCCCCGGCAAGGAAGAGCATACGGAACCCTGAAAGATCGTACCTGCGGATATGGCTCCCTCCGGGATCCTCCTTGCGTATTGCACGGAATGCCGTGGGTGCACAGAAGAGGACCGATACCTTGTGCTCGGAAATCACCCTCCAGAACGCGCCGGGGTCCGGGGTACCTACGGATTTTCCCTCGTAGAGTATGGTTGTGCAACCGTAAAACAGGGGACCGTACACAATATAGGAATGGCCGACCACCCAGCCGATATCCGAGGCTGCCCAGAAGACCTCCCCCGGGCGGATGCCATAAATATTCTTCATGCTCCATTTCAGGGCAACCAGGTGACCCCCGTTGTCCCGCACAACTCCCTTTGGCTTTCCCGTTGTCCCGGAAGTATAGAGCAGGTAAAGGGGATCGGTTGCTGCCACCGGCACGCAGGCTGCCGGCTCAGCGGTCATCACCTTTTCCCAGGAAATGTCCCGGTCCTCGTGGAGTATGCAGGGAGACTGCGGGCGCTGGACAATGATGCACGCTGATGGTTTGTGGGTGCAGAGATCTATTGCACCATCGAGAAGAGGCTTGTACGGGATGATGCGGGTCACTTCGATGCCACACGAAGCTGATATGATCACCCGGGGTTTTGCATCCTCAATGCGGGTTGCAAGCTCCCGTGAAGCAAATCCCCCGAAAACAACCGAATGGATGGCGCCGATCCGGGCACAGGCAAGCATGGAGATGACCGCTTCCGGGATCATGGGCATGTAAATGACGACCCGATCGCCTTTTTTAATCCCCAGGTTTACAAGCCCGCCGGCACATCTGGCCACGAGATCGCACAGTTCGCCATAGCTGTACTTTTTTACGGTATTGGTTACCGGGCTGTCATAGATCAGCGCAGTCCGGTTCGCAAGCCCGTTCGCCACATGATAATCAAGGGCATTGTAGCAGGAGTTGAGCATTCCTCCATCAAACCACCGGATAAATGGAGGATTACTCTGATCGAATACGCTTGTAAATTTCCGGTACCAGCGCACCTGGTCGGCTGCTCTACCCCAGAACTGCTCCGGGAAGTTCACCGCTTCCCGGTATACCTTTTCATATTCCCCGGACATGCACCACAATCTCCCGTCGTGTGTAATAGTCAATGGGGTGGTGAGCTCTTAATTTTTTCTTTAACCGCACCATCAATCATCCATTATGGTGCAGTTTTCCAATAATTGTGGTGCACCTGTAGTGCCCCGGCCAGGAAAGCAGATCTCCATGGCTTCCCCTCAAAAAAACGTGTCAGCTTTCTTCTTTGCCTGCAAAGAGCCCCATGAGTTCCTGTGCCGTCTGGTCCGTGATGAACGTGATGATCACTTCTCCGGCAACCAGTTTCCGGTCCGGGGCGATTATACTCGTGGTCCTTCCCTGGCTGCGCAACCCGACTTCCATAATACCAAAGCGTGTCCCGAGCTCCAGTTCACTTACCGTTTTTCCATCAGCATCAGACCCGGGTTCTATCGTAAATGCATGCACGTGCCGGTTATGGAAGAGGACACTTGGATCGGCAAGCTGGCCTTCGCCATCTGTGCTCTTCGTGAACATGACGGTTCGCAGCTCCTTGACCCGCTGGATAGTGTAGGCAATCTCCTCGTCGGGAATCTCGTATATTTTCAGTGCCCTGGAAAAAATTTCAAGCGATGCCTCGAATTCTTCCGAGATGATCTCATCGGCGCCGAGCTCCAGCAGGCTCCGGGCATTCCGGATATGCCGTGTCCGGGCAAGGATATGTACATCCGGGGCGAGCTGCCGGGCTGTATGAATAATCCTGGGGATGGCCTCTTCTTCGGAAACAACGATCACCAGGGTCCGGGCCCGGTGAATCCCGGCATGCTCAAGTACTTCGGCCTGCACCGCGTCCCCGAACATGAAATGGGGGCGGAATGAAGATCGTTCCTGCCGGATGATCTCCGGGTTCATCTCAATGACCATATACGGAATGCCGGCTATTGTGGCTGCACGTGCAACGCTTTTCCCGGAGATACCATAACCGGCAATAATAATGTGATCGGTAAGTCCGGTGTCCTGTTCGCCATCCGCCACTTCCTTATTCCGGAAAAACCGTGCCGGGACCACGCGGTAGAGAATGTCCACGACTTTTGGGGAGGCGTTCATGGCAAACGGGGTGAGTGCCATGGTGATGATAGCCCCGGCAAGGAATACCTGGTACACACCTTCCGGGATAAGCGCGGTATCCAGGCCGTTTTTTGCCAGCACGAACGAGAACTCCCCGATCTGGCAGAGGGCGAGGCCGGTGAAGACGCAGACCCTTGCCGGCATGCCCAGCACGGCGGATGCAAGAACCCCGGTCATGATCTTCACTGCAATGATGATGAAGACGATCATTGCCACGTAATAGAAATTAACAAAGACCGTCTGCGTGTTGAGGAGCATGCCGATAGAAAGGAAAAATATACTTGCAAAAACGTCCCGGAACGGGATGATATGGCCGAGCGCATCGATGTTGTAATCGGATTCCCCGATGATCAGTCCTGCTATGAAAGCCCCGAGGGTGAAGGAGAGTCCGGCCTCGCTTGTCAGCCAGGCGATGATAACACAGGTTCCGGCAAGGGTGATGAGGAAGAGCTCGCGGTTCTTCTCCTTTGCAACCCGGAAGAGGAAGGCCGGGATCACCCAGTGGGCCATGACCACGATTATCAGGATGATGAGCACGACTTTTCCGACCTGGAAGGGAATCGCGTTCAGATCGGGTCCGGCTGTTCCGACAAGGAGCGGCGAGATGAGCATCATGGGGATGATGGCGAGATCCTGGAAGATGAGGATGCCAAGCAGGGTCCTGCCCTTGATAGTATCAACCTCACCTTTCTCCTGCAGGATCTTCATCACGATTGCCGTGCTCGAGAGGGATACGATGAAACCGAAGATCAGTGCCTCGTTGAAAGGCATGCCGAAGTACCCTGATATGAACGTGATTGCAATGATCGTGATGCAGACCTGAACAAGCCCGCCAATAATGACGGTCCGCCACGAACGCAGGAGTTTCTGGAAGGAGAACTCAAGACCTATCGTGAAAAGCAGCAGCACGATGCCGATATTCCCAAACGTGTCGATTGCTTCCTGGTTGGTGATGAGCCCGACACCATAAGGCCCCACGATCATCCCGATGATAAGAAAACTGACGATACTTGGGATCTTCAGGCGCTGGCCGAGGTAGAGGAGTGCAATGGCAAGTAAAAGAATACTTACACCGGCAATCAGCAGATCCATGTCTCTTCCTCCGGCCAACGGTGAGCCGATACACAAACAACGATGAGCCGGATTTTATACTTTATGCGATACGGCCAAAACCAGCCCGCTATTTCCTCTTTTATCAGGTTATCGCAGGGGATTTACGGGAGCACGTATACTGCGGCATGAAAACAGCAAAACAAAGAGTGCCCCAGGCCTGATTTGAACAGGCGACAACTAGATCTTCAGTCTAGCGCTCTCCCAAGCTGAGCTACTAGGGCAGGACTATAGTGTTGTCACTTTTGACTAATAAATGATCTGGTTTGTCAGACTTGAGGACCTCCCGTTCTTTTTTTATATGCGGGGATGACAGTATTATCCAATGCCGCTCCCGAACGAAGGTGCCGGGGATACCGGGCTTGTGAGTGCCGTAAAAAGCCGCACGGCACATGTTGTCCACCTGACGCATAACGATCTTGATGCCGTGGGAGCGGATGCTATCCACCGGATAAAATTTGGTACGGACGGGGTATTTACCATCTGGAGTTCTGTCGGGAAATTCTCTTCCCTCTTCTCCCTTGTTGCCTCATGCGAGGGCAAAGGCGATCTGCTCTCCATCTCGGATCTCGGGTATCACCGCGACACCGAAGAGACCGCAGCACGGGCAAAAAAGAACGGCTGGGTCGTGGAATGGCGGGACCATCACCGCTGGCGGGATGAGGAAGTGAAGAAGATCGAGAGCACGGTCTCCCTGCTCCACATCGATACAACGGTCTGCGCAACCGGCATCGTTGCCCGCGACCTTGCCCCGGAGAACCCGGTGGCAGGAGAGATCGCACGGGTTGTCTGCGATTACGATCTCTGGAAACATGCAGACCCCCGGTCAGCGGTGCTTGGGCAGGTGCTCCAGCGCAAGAAGAACCGGGATCATGTCCGCGACTGCCTCATTCGGGGTGTGTTCAGCGATGAGCAGATCGAACGGGAGTACCGGGAGATCAAGTCCGAGATGGATGAGATGATGCAGCGGAGCCTGAAGCACACCACCCTTCTTGGCAAAAAATACCGGATCGCTTTTGCCCCTCTTTACGGGTATCCGAGCGAGACTGCCCATTTCATCCGGGACGAGAAGAAGACGGATATCGAAGTGATCATAGGAAAAGACGGTAAGTTCTCGCTTCGCTCCGTTCCTCCGATCAGTCACCTCATTGCCCGTACATTCGGTGGCGGCGGACACCCGAACGCAGCCGGGGGATCGTTCAATTTCACCGTTGTCGAACGGTTCACGTGGTGGCTTTTCAAGAAGAGCCGTCATTTCGATGAGTTTGTTCTGGCTGCTGAAGCCATCTGAACTCCGTCCGGCACCTGAATGCCTCATCGTAGTGGGAAGCACGAAGAATATAATCTAGAACTGATAATGTTGATCCCGATACTCTATGAAACGGGTTTACCTCATTTTCGGGTGCCTGTGTCTTCTGGCATTGGCAGTAATGCCCGCCCAGGCATTCACGGCTAAGTCGCTTTCCGTGACGCTCGCCCCCAATGGCGATGCGCAGATCAATATGCAGTACGATCTTTCGTGGCTCGAGCAGAGCGCCGTCTTCTTACGGATGGCTGATCCCGCAGCAGAACTCAAGAAAGCTTTTGACAGCAATACCGGCAGCCAGGTAACGGTCAACAGCGTGACAAGTACTTCTGCGGATATTGTCGTTCCCTCGTATGCAGGCGTCTCCCAGGTCAACGGGGCAACGACCCTTACCACTCCCGCTATCTCGTTTTTGAGGGCACAGGAAGTCTTAAAAAAATACTGGTTTGCCCCGCTTATCTCGGCTAATTTCGCCCCGCAGGTAACCACCATCACCTTCCCGGACGGATACCAGGAGACGTTTATCAACTCCCTTTCCATGCCGCCAGTGACCCATACGATGAGCGTATAGGTCCGGTTACCTTTTTTTAAACCGTTGTGGGAACGATTACCCGCTGTTCGTGTCCTGTTTCATATCGTCATATACTACTTATAGAAATCCAACCCACATTTCCGGAAGTACGGATGCGTGATGTCATGAACCTGCACACAAAAAGTATCATACTTCTCCTGCTCGCGATAACAGGTCTTTTTGCACTTCCTGTATCAGCTGTTCTTCCCGGTGGCGGAACTACCCTTGTTTTCCAGTGCGACTCGTTATCCCCCACGTCCTGCACTGCAAACGGTGCACAGGTATCGGTCGATGGTTCGGTGAAAGGAACGATCTCGGATGGAATCCTCGAAATCCCCTATGAATCAGGGTATACGGGGTACCTGATCACAAAAGCCGGCTATTACGATCAGTCCGGGTCCATTCCGGAACCCGCACCCGGCCAGACTTCGGATATTACCATAACGGTCTCGCTTACCCAGAAACCGGCTGGCAGCACAAAGGGCTGGCTCAATGTTCATGCCAATGTTGCCGACGCTTCGGTCTCGTTTAATGGGGACTCCCAGGGCACGATGAGCGGGACAACATCAAAATCCTTTGAAGTCGCGACTACCGGTACCCAGTATACCACATTCACGGTCAGCAGGAGCGGGTATGTGACGTACCAGGGCACGATTGCCCGTATGCCTGCTGATGGAGAGACCATCGATCTTTATGCCACCCTCAACCCGGTCACTACCGCTGCCACTCCCGTTCCGACAACCTCCGCTGCTCCCATTGGCGGGGACGTTGGCTGGATCGCGGTGCACGAGAGTATTGACGGGGCATCGGTCTATTTCGACACCACGTACAAAGGTGTGATCTCCGGTGGAATCCTCACCGTCCCGGTCTATACCACGGGCACCCCGTATACAACGTACCGGGTAGAGAAGAGCGGGTATCTCACCGCATCCGGATCCCTGCCGGCAGCCCCTGCCAAAGGACAAACGGTCGGGGTCTGGGTAACGCTCGTCCCCGTTTCTTCAGCAACAACCGTACCAACAACGATCGTACCTCCCCCGGGAAGCGGGCATGGCTATATTGCCATCCACTGCACGGTTGAGGGGGCCAAAGTCACCCTTGGTTCGAACCCTGTCGGGTTCACGCACAATGGTGTCCTGACCGTTCCGGTATCGGTGACCGGCACACCCTACTCAGCCTTTACCCTTACAAAAGAGGGTTACACACCTGCAACCGGAACGATCCCCCGGCAGCCCTCTGCCGGCGAGACGGTCGATGTCTATGTGACGATGAATCCTGTTGCACCGACCCCGGCTCCAACAACCAAATCCCCGGTATCGCTGCCGGTAATAGTCTGTGGAATTCTTGGGGCTCTTTTTGTGCTCTCCTGCCGCAGGGAATGATCCCCGGCAGGCACCTTCCGTTTTCGGTCTTTTAACCGTCCAGACCCCGTATCGAGGCCGCTCTTTGCCATTACGGAATCCGGTCCATGGATTAACCGATGGCCCTCCAAAAAAAACGTAACCGGGTTCCTGATTATTTTAACTCTTACCATCAAACCAATTTTTAAGCACGGGTCATCAACACCAGTCACCATGAAGAGGATCTTTCTCGCTATGATCGGACTCGTTCTCCTGGCATGTACCGTGATGCCGGCATCAGCGTTTACCATGAAATCCCTCAGTATGTCGGTTGCGGGAAACGGCGATACTCAGGTTGAGATGAACTACGATCTCTCGATCCTTGAACAGACTGCAGTCTTTTTCCGGCTGGCCGATCCTGCCGCCCAGCTGAAATCGGCATTTGAATCCGGGGGATTCCATGATATTGCGGTCCAGGATGCAACCAGTTCTTCAGCGCATCTCATGATCCCGTACCTGGCAACCGTGTCCCGGACCGGGGGAAAAAACGTAACGATTACAACCCCGCAGCTCTCGTTTGAACGGGCACAGGAAGTACTCAGCAGTTACTGGTTTGCCCCGCTGGTTTCCCCGGACTTCTCTCCAGCCGTGACAACCATCACGTTCCCGGACGGGTACCGGGCTTTTTACTATGACCAGATCACCATCCCGGCAGTAACCCACCAGGTATCACAATAAAGGCCACCTTTTTTTCAATGGATTGTTCCTGAACACCAATCCAAAGCGATCAGCGCTCATATGCCGCTGCTGCAACCAGGTCTTTCCAGTAGTCCGGATCATCGGTTGTGCAGTATCCCCCGGCGAAAACCTGATCGGGATCGAGATGCGACAGGGCAAGACTGATGGATTTGGGATCCGGGTCGATGATAAAGATCTTCTGGAGGGTATATTCATCAGTGAGATCGAAGACCGTCTCCAGGAACTCTTTTTTGGCTGCCACCTGCCGCTGGTGCTCCATCAGTCTGGCAAGACTTGTACGGTCCGGCTCCGGCTGGTAGAAGAAGACATTATGCCGGGATAATGCTGCGAGCTCCGCATCTTCCATGGCATCGCAGAGCAGGATGTTGCCTGAGACCCCGGTATCCCGCAAGGTCCGCATCAGGGTGCGGTATGTCCCGCAGATGGCATCGCTCCATTCAGCTTCGTCGTCGTAATAGGAATCGGAAATCCCAAGAACGTGGGGGGCAGGCAGGGCACACCATGCTCCCTTTTTCTGAACCACAATGCCGGCCGCATCTTCTACCAGCGCCGGGGTATCAAGATAGAGCTCCCCGACTGCTGCTTTGTCTTCAATTCCCTGGATGCACTCAAGGATCCGTTCCTGGTAAAATCTCCCGCCGGCACAGGGAGTTGCGATTTTTGCAGGGAGCTGGGGTGCAAGTGTCCTGTCGAGCTGGAAGGTGATGATATCCGCCATCCTACCCCTGTGTTCTTTGATCCATGCCGCGAGTGCAGCCACGTCCGGCTTTCCGGGCTCTGCCCCAAATGCCCGCGTTGCCAGATTCAGCCGTTTTGCCATATAGAGATCTTATTACTCATAAGCATCTAAAAAGTACTGATGAATCCGCCACCGCTGCTCGTCACCTGCGGGCTGCCGTACACCAACGGCCCCTGCCATCTCGGCCACCTGCGAACGTACGTCCCTGCCGACGCTTACGTCCGCTACATGCGACGGGCAGGCGAAGAAGTGCTCTTCGTCTGCGGTTCGGACAACCATGGGACACCAATTGTCGTATCCGCAGAAGAGGCCGGCATCTCCCCCCGGGCGCTCTCGGAACGCTACCACAAGCATTTCGACGAGACCTTCAAGCGGATGGGCGTCATCTTCGACCGCTTCGGGATGACCGACGACCCGGCCACCCACCACCGGGCACAGGCAATAGTCACCGAACTTGAGAAGAACGGCTACATCTACAAGCAGGTTGTCCACCAGGCGTACTGTCCGAAATGCAAACGGTTCCTGCCCGACCGGTACGTGGAAGGGATCTGCCCCCATTGCGGCAAGCCGGCGCGGGGCGACGAGTGCGACCAGGGTTGCGGCAAGCACCTTGAGCCCGGCGAGATCAAGGACCCGGTCTGCAAAGTCTGCGGCACGAAAGCCGAGTTCCGCGACCAGGAGCATTATTTCTTCAAACTGTCGGAGTTCAAGGACTTCCTCCTCCCGTATCTCGAAACGGTCCGGGGTACGACCAATGCGAAGAACTATGCCATCGGCTGGATCAAGGATGAACTGCACGACTGGTGCATCACCCGCACGCTCGAATGGGGCGTGAAGTTCCCCGGCCGCGATGATCTCGTGGTCTATGTCTGGGTGGATGCCCCGATCGGCTACATCGCCTTCACCGAGGAATGGGCAAAAGCGAATGGGAAAGACTGGAAGCGCTACTGGTGCGGTGAGAACCGGGTCACCCACTTTATCGGTGGCGACATCATCTACCACCACTCAATCTTCTGGCCGGCACTCCTGAAAGGGGCGGGGTACGGCGTGCCCCATGCGGTGGTGGCAAGCGGGATGGTCAAGGTGGATGACCACAAATTCTCCAAGTCCCGGGGCTATGTGGTCTGGACCAATGACGATTACCTTGACAAGGGCCTGCCTGCCGACTACCTCCGGTATTACCTGCTCGCGTACACGAGCCACACCAAGGAGCTGAACTTTTCCTGGAAGGTGTTCGGCGAGCGGATCAACAACGAGGTGGTCAACATCTTTGGCAACTTCGTGTACCGCACCCTGTTCTTTGCCCAGAAAGAGTTCGGGGGAATACCAGATGGGACAGTCGACCCCGCGATCATGGCCGAGATCGAGAAGGCCCAGAAAAATGTCGATACCCTGATGCGGGACTACGAGTTCAAGGGTGCCGTTGACGCGATCATGGCGCTCGCCGCGTTTGGCAATACCTACATCCAGACAAATGCCCCGTGGAAACTGATCAAGACCGACCGTGCAGCAGCTGCCCAGGTAATAAAGAACAGTGTCCAGATCGCAAAAGCTCTTGCGCTCCTCCTCGAACCGGTTATGCCCGATGCTGCCGAACGGTGCTGGAAGATGCTGGGTTTCCCTGACCACGTGGCAGTGCATCCAATCAGCGATGCCGTGCTGCCGGTGCCCGGGGGAACCCTTCCGGCTCCGGTCCCGCTCTTTATCAAAATGGAAGATACCCAGATCGCAGAGCTTGATGCCCTGCTCCAGAAACGCGTTGCCGATGCCAACAAGAAATCGGAGAAGATCCCCGTGGTTACCTTTGAAGAATTCCAGAAACTGGATATCCGGACCGGGAAAGTCCTGTCCGCAGAACCGGTACCGAAATCGAACAAACTCTTAAAACTGATGGTGGACATCGGAACCGAGAAACGCCAGATAGTTGCCGGCATGCAGCAGTTCTACAGGCCTGAAGAGCTGGTCGGGAAGGACGTTGTTGTCGTAACGAACCTTGCACCCGCAAAGATCTTCGGAGTCGAGAGCAATGGCATGGTGCTTGCCGCAGGTGATGCTGCCTCGCTTCTCGTACCCCTGAAACCGGTTGAGCCGGGATCAAAGATCCGGTAATTTTTTTTTAAATATTACTTACCGGAATTCCCATTCGTTTTTCTGCTCTGTAGAAATGATTCGAAAAATTCGACGCTTTCGGGGGCTTTGCCCCCGCCGCTGTGGCACCCCCACTTGGGATAACGACGTATTACCGGTAGCTTAACTAGAGGTCATCACACTGCGCCTTTGTCCCCCAACGGGGGACTCATTCGCGCAAGAGGGGGGTCATCGAGTTATATGACCAACGTTTTCTACAGAGCAGTTTTTTCCTTTCAGGAATCGTTATTCTGTCTGTCGATCTTTTCCTGGATGTAGGTTGAGAAAAATCCTTTGTACCGGGCCTGCAGTTCGGCAAGCTTCCAGTCGTCTTCAGAAATCTTCTTCCGGCAACGGGGAGAATTGCATGAACAGGTCATATTAAAGACCATATCGCTCCCGGATGATTCTGAAACCGTCATGCAATAATCAAAGGTGATCTCTTCTCCGGCTGCGATATCCCGCATGGCAACAAGAAATATCTGGCCGGAAAAACCGCTGTTGGGATCACAGCTGTGATTGAAAAAATCCGTATCTTCCGGAACCGTGCCGGAAGGGCCAAGAACAAACCGCTCCTCGATCTGCATGGTATAACTCTGCATAATCGCCGGGAGTGCGTACATATCATCGATGAGCATGACCTTTCCCCCGAAGATAGCGAGCCTCTCGCCTTTTTTGATATGCTCTCTTGCAAAAATGCCGCAGCCATTGGTTTTGGAACATCTTGGTTCAAGACGGGGATTGAGCCAGCTGTTGATATTCATGCAGACAACCTGAAGGTACCGGGATAGAGTTAGAGGTCATTATTTTTCTCCATTGCGGTAACCTGAGTTTCCCTGCCGGAATTTGGAATATCCTCCAGGGAAGATACAATAACCATTCAGTCCCGGAAAAATGATACCCGCATTGGGGCCGGGAATCCGTCCCGGCTCCGGATCTGAATGAAGAAATGTTGTCTGCTTTGATTGTTCTGCTCGTTTTTCAGAGTTGGGGCCTTGGATCCACAAGCTCGCAGAGCCGTTTTACCGGACTGGTAGCATACCAGCTCCCGTATCCGGATCCGGGATCCCTGATGGCTGCATTCTTCTGCAGGAGAGTCTCGCTGTCGTGGTTGCATTCTGAAGTCATGGTGTAATCTGCAGGCTTCCTGTCATGCCCGTGTGCAGGCAGGCATGAGCGAAGCCCGGGTTTTTCCCCGCGTGCCGGAGAGCCATAGAAGGCAGCCTGCCGCGGAAAGCGGGCCGGCAGGCTGCCCCTGTGCCGGAGCTCCGGCCTTTTTAGGGGAAAACGAGTGTATGGCAGGTTTCCAGTGCCAGACACTCTGATCAGGAATCTTGCTTATGCACACTTATATTGGTAAAATAGCCCGGGTACATTTGTCGAACCTGTCGGTTCAAAGCATGATCCGCAAAATCGGGAAAAAAAGGGGAGATGCGGGAAGTTTTGTTATTCATCGAACTGCCGGCTGGTACAGTAACCCTGCCCGCATTTCTCAAAGAACTGCTGGTGGCACTCTTCTGCCGGCCAGAACCGGGATACAGGCAGGATCTCAGTTACAATGATCTTTTTCCGGTATTTTTTTAATTTTTGTAAACGATCCCGGGATGCGGTTGCCGCCGCCTTCTGGGCATCATCATGATAATAAATGGCGGAACGGTACTGGGAACCGGTATAGTCACCCTGCACTTCCTGTGCTGTCGAGTCATGTATCTCCCAGAATGCATCGAGGAGCTGGTCATACGTAATAATCGCCGGGTCATAGACAATATCCACTGCCTCTGCGTGCCCGGTTGTTCCGCTGCTTACCTGTGCATAGGTGGGATCCGGAAGCGAACCTGCGGTAAAGCCGACAGCTGTTGCAACAATTCCTTTCAGCCTGCGGAATACTGCCTCGGCATCCCAGAAACAACCGGCAGCAAAGGTGGCTCTCCTGTACCGGTCAGAATCCTCCATCAAGTATTCTCTTGGGTTTTGGAATTTTTGGGTGTTGCGATCCGGCTTTGGTTTTTGGAAGGGATGATATGGGCTCCTGTCGGAAGCAATATAAAAATCCCTTTTGCTTCCGGCACCTTTTTGCCCCTGGACATTCCAGCTTCTGTCAATGGCACCTTTGCGGGATGAGATGAAAAGCGAACTTGCCGATGCGGCAAAGAACTGGCTTGCCATAGATGGTCTCTGGTTCCAGGCTGTCGAGCAGGCATATGGCATGGATACCGCCGTGGCGATGGACGGGAATGTCTGGAAAGAATTTGCAGTGATCGAAGCCCGGCGAATAAAGGAACGTCTTGGCCTGCCGGAACAGGGCGGGCTGGATGCCCTTGAGATCGCGTTTGGAAACCGGCTCTTCACTCATGTCAACGAGTACGCGATCCACCGCCCGGATGAAAAGACACTGGTTGTTGAAACAAAGACCTGCCGGGTGCAGGCTGCACGGGAACGCAAGGGGATGCCGCATTTTCCCTGCAAGCCTGTCGGGCTTATTGAATTTCCCGTCTTTGCCCGGACTATTGATGCCCGGGTGGTGACTGAATGCCTCTCCTGCCCCCCGGAACTGCAGCCCGGAACCCGGTATTGTTCATGGAAGTTTACCCTTGCGGGGCCTGATTGAGTCTGTCCGGAAGTGAAATCGTGCACGATGCCCTTTTTGTAAGAAATTAAAAAAAACTGAACGGAATGCCAAAAACCCTTTTTTGGAAATGCCGGTTACCGGAGAATTCCCGCCATCTGTTTTGCCGTCAGCAGCCAGTGTAATTCACCGGATGGCCTTCCGGCATAAGAAAAATTCCGGATCCTGGCAAGGCCCCCTTTGGTCATCACAATCCCTGCCCCGTCTTCACCGGTAATGATCCTGCTGATGAGTGTTGAGAGGAGCGGTTCATGCCCGACAAGGAGGACCATATTATCCTCAGGGAACTGGCTGATCTCCCGGCAGACCTCATCCGGGCTTCCCCCCGGGATGAGATAGTCCCAGGTTGCGATCTGCCCGGGTTCTCCGAGAGTTTCCCCTACAATGGCCGCAGTCTCCTGAGCCCTGACAAGCGGGCTTGTGGCTATGACATCAAAGAGGTAGTCGTGCGATGCCATCCAGAGTGCTACGGCAAGAATCTCATCCCTGCCCTTACCCGTGAGACGGCGATCTGCATCGGCCACCCCCTTACCGGCAGCCTCTGCTTTCCCGTGACGGAGAATGAAGATATCCACACGATGACTAAAGCCTGCCGGAGAATAAATCTTGTGATAAAAAAGGATTATTCAAAGAGCCGGTAGTTCGGCGCTTCGTCCGTGATCATGATATTGTGCGGGTGGCTCTCGGTCATGCCGGCATTCGTAATCCGGACAAACCGGGCATTCGCGTGCATGTCGGCAATCGTCTTTGAACCGGTATACCCCATTGCGGATTTCAGGCCCCCGACAAGCTGGTAGATGACCTCGCTCACGTGACCCACGTACGGGGTTACTCCTTCCACGCCTTCGGGAACGAACTTCGTGCTGCCAATTCCCTTTTTCTGGAAATACCGGTCGCTCGATTCCCCGCTGCTCATGACACCGAGCGATCCCATGCCCCGGTACTGCTTGTAGCGCCGGCCTTTCATGCTGATCACTTTCCCGGGCGATTCATCGGTGCCGGCAAACATGCTGCCCATCATGACGGTATCTGCCCCGGCAGCTATGGCTTTTGCCACATCGCCGCTGAATCGTATTCCGCCATCTGAGACGACCGGCACACCGGCAGCATGCGCAACATCTGCTACCTGTGCAACAGCAGTGATCTGCGGGACACCGGTTCCGGCAACGATACGGGTTGTGCAGATCGAGCCCGGTCCGATACCGACTTTCAGCCCGTCAACACCGGCATCGAGCAGGGCAAGCGCAGCTTCCTTTGTTGCAATATTTCCTGCAACCACCTCCGCCTTCATGCTTCCCTTGATGTCCTTGATGGCTGCCACTCCCCGCATGTTGTGCCCGTGGGCGGTATCCACGACAAGGACATCCACGCCGTTCTGGTCGAGAAGTTCCGCACGGGCAAAATCAAAGGGACCCACAGCGGCAGCCACGCGGAGATTACCCTTGGTATCCCGGCAGGCACGCGGGTACTGGCGTTTCTCGAGGATGTCCTGCATGGTGATGATCCCGATAAGTTTCCCTTTCTTGTCCACAACCGGAAGACGCTCGACCTTGTTTGTGTACATGATCTCGAGCGCTTTCTCAGAGGTTATGTCCTCGTCGGCAACAATGGGTTTCTTTGTCATTATCGCGGTGATCTTCTCGTCCCCGCGTTTCTGCACGATTGCCCGGACATCCCGCCGGCTCACGATACCGATGATCTTTCCCTTGTCAATGACCGGGACCCCCCCGATGCTATACTGGTGCATGATGCGCTCGGCATCGGAGACGGTTGCGGTGTTCTCGACATAGAGGACCTCGCGCTCGATGAGTTCCTCTGCCTGTTTGACGAACGTGACTTCCTGGAGCGACCGCTCGGGGGGCATATTGCGGTGAATGACCCCGATTCCCCCCTCACGGGCCAGGGTAATTGCCATGGTGGCCTCCGTAACCGTATCCATGGCTGCGGAAACGAGCGGGATATTCACATCGATCTTTTTTGTGAACCGCGAGCGGACATCTGCTTCGGAAGGTTCGAGCCAGGAAGCCCGGGGTTCGAGCAGCACATCGTCAAAAGTTAATGAAAGTGGGACATCCAGTTTTTCAACGTACATAATTCACCTGATCATGGCAAGTGCGGTCTTGATAAGATCCTCGCGGACCACGGCGTTCCGGTCGCCCCCGCAGACCATCCCCCGCACACCGATAATATCCGGGTTGATCCTTTTTAGTGCTTCAATATCTTCGAACTTCAGGGCCCCGGCAAGGGCAGTCCCAAGGCCGAGCTTCCGGTTTTTCTCGGTAAATGACCGGAGCAGCTCCTCATCCATGAAAGCAAACGTGCTCTGGCGGTCTTTTATCCCGGTATCAACCATGGCAAAATCCGCCCCGCACTCCGCGGCTATCGGAGCCATATCAAACGGCGATATCGAGTGCATACGCTCATAATCCGAGTATGCAGCTATCACGACCTTCTTTTCAGGGAATTCGTCCTTGACTGCCTTGACAACGGCATCGATGACATCGTTTGCCTGTTCCTTTCCCTCAAATGCAAGACCGATCTTGACGTAGTCAGCCCCGGCACAGGCTGCCCCGTAGGCCGCCAGTGAAGCCCCGCCGGGTTTATAATCGAAGTCGCCAATCGCTGCGCTCACCGGTTTTTTCGAGAACGACTTGATCTCGCGGATAACCCAGGGAAAGTTGGCTCCCAGGGATCCCTCGGATGGTTTCTTAACATCGATTATGTCAGCGGCAGTGGAGTGTCTGGCTTCAGTGATAGAGCTTGGGCTGACCAACAATTGCATAAAGTTTAATGATCTTTTATCCTAATAGTGGTTGCGATTTCCTATGGATCTGGTTCTTGCTATGGATTTGCGGCAAAATC
>Ga0265296_1000465_pt1 | contig 63010 bp, 67 predicted proteins | sample MunlanPumphouse1_FD_189073 | JGI IMG/M metagenome (GOLD analysis project Ga0265296, IMG submission 189073) | Groundwater microbial communities from a municipal landfill in Southern Ontario, Canada - Pumphouse #1 | ecosystem: Environmental > Aquatic > Deep subsurface > Groundwater | place...
CTACATTCAGAAAATCATATATTGAGCCCAAAACAGAAACAGCCTCAACATATTTAGTCAGTGCAATTTCAAGTATACTTGCAATTGGTGCACTTTTAAATTATTCATTAATTACAATGCTCTATCCAATAACATTAATAATAACCGACACAATATGTTGGCTTATTATCGTTTCACGAAGGGAAAAATAGTCAATCTTATTGTGATATACTTTTTATATGAAAAAATTAACAATAGCTGTTGGAACAACTTCTCCGCAAAAAATCAGTTATCTTAAGGAAGTTTTAAAAGAACTTGGAATCAAATCGTTTATTAAACCTGTTGAAACGAAAAGTGAAATATCTGATCAGCCTATAACATCAAACGAAACTAAAACAGGCTCTATTAATAGAGCTAGGAATGCATTAAAGGAAATTAAAAATGCCGATTTTGCCTTAGGTATAGAAATGGGATATCATAAATATTTAAAAGATAAATATGAAATGTTTTGCTGGGTAACTGTTATTGATAAACATGGATATAAAATATCTAGTCAATCACATAGATTTTTACTTCCAGAATATCATCAAAAAATTTTAAGTGGAGGTAAATATTTAGGTGATAATTTAGATAATTATTCTAAAAAAAGAAAAAATGCTACTGTTAATCATATAGATAATATAATTCGTTACCGTAAGCCTTTTATAATAAGTGCTTTAAAAAACTCCATTATTCAATACCTTGGAAAGGAAGATTTTTAATTAAATTAATCAAAAACTATGAAAAAAATAAGAGCAGTTGCTATTTTAATAAAAGGAGATGAAGTACTTTTAATACATAGAAAAAATGAAAAGGAATATTTTGTATTTCCTGGTGGTGGGGTAGAGGAAGGAGAAACTATAGAAGAAGCTGTTATTCGTGAGATGTTGGAAGAGACAACAATGGAAGTTAAAATTAATAAATTGTTGTATCACCATATTTATGATAATGATACAGAGCAATATTTTTATCTTTGTGACTATGTTTCTGGAGAACCGAAGTTGGATGAAAATTCTGAAGAAAAAGAAAAAATGTTAGAAGGAAAAGATTTTTATGACCCAAAATGGATCAAGATAAAAGAACTTAAGAATATGTTAGTCTACCCACTAGAAATAATAGATTTACTTATAAAAGACTACAAAAATGGTTTTATCAATCCAGTAAATACGTTGGTTATTAAAATCTCTGAATTAAGGGATACTCCCTTTACAAAATAACTCAAAGATGCTATTATTATTATAGATGAGATATGATTTTTTTTATGTCTTAACATTTTTTGAAAACAAAAAAGAGGTTATATATGTATTACTTTTTAAAAGAGGATTTCGATGTTTTACTTCAAGAAATCCAAGCTATTGATAATTGTATTAAACTTGCTGCAAAAGAAATGGGGTTAAGTTGTCAATATTCTTCTGAAACATTTCATGATAATTTCGCTTTTGAACAAGCCGAACGTGATCGTAATATGTGGTCTAACCACATTCACAAATTGATTGAGGTAAGAAACAATGCAAATATTATTGTTCCTAGTCCCAACCAAGGGAAAGTCAGTATTGGACGTACTGTAAAAATACGAGATTTATCTTCATTGACAGAAAAGACTTTTCAGATTGGTAGTTATATGATTTTAAATACCAAAAAGACAAAAGAAATCATGAAACTTTCTTATGATGCTCCTCTTCCTAAGGCTTTAATTGGTGCTAAAGAAGGAGATCAAAGAGAGACTTTTTTGGGGGGCAAAAAACATTGCTTTTTGATTCTCAAAGTAGAATGAAGTAATTATTGTAATTATTTTGTTTTAATAAGAAAATTAGTATAAGGACTACTAACACTAGGTTGGTGGTCCTTTTTATATAAATTATGTTATAATAACGATTGTTATTTATTTTTCAAAATTCTATAATATTGAATATGAATGAAAATAAGCTAGGTATATTAAAGATAAATGAAAATGACTTAGAGGACAGAAAGAGTTTAGATAAGAAACTCCTCAATAACATGCTTAATATCTCTGGTTTTTTAAATTATGATCTTGAGGGAAAGGGAATTGAAGTTAAGCCTGGTAGATATTCTGCTATTTATTTAAACATGAAGGCAACATGGAGTCATCCAGAAGTTTTATTTCCAATAGCTGAAAGATTAGCAGATTTATGTCAAGGATGTGATTCTGTAATAGGGATTGAGTCTGGAGGAAGTCCATATGCTTCTTCGATAGCAAAAGATCTAAAAATAAGCCTTATACTTGCGCGCAAAGAAGCAAAAGAACAAGTTGGAGTTTTGGCTGGTTATCTCAACGGAGGAGAAAAAAGATTTGCAGTAGTTGATGATGTTTTAGCTACTGGCAAATCATCGGAAAGAGGATTTTTGAGTGTAAAAAGTGATAAGAAAAAAGTTCGAATTGTGTCTGTATTAAGTTATGGCATGGATGAACTTATTTCTAAAAAGTATGATATTGAAGTAGTATCACTTTATCAAATAGATGACATCCTTAATTTACTTGATCCTGATCTAAAGGAAAAAATAACTCCGCACATTCGAGCTTATCAAGAAAAATTAAGAGGGATTATAAATTCATGAAAGATGGAATATTAATATTAGATTTTGGTAGTCAGTATACCCATCTTATTAAAGCAAGGCTTTTAGATTTAGGTGTCTATTCTTCCATAGAGCCAGCAGATTTATTATACGATCAATTTGAAAATAAAAAGCAGGATTTTAATCTTAAGGGGGTTATTTTATCTGGTGGTGCACACTCCGTTTATGACAATAAAATACAATTTGATAAAAAATGGATAGAATTAGGATTACCTGTTTTAGGTATTTGCTATGGTCACCAATTACTTGCTTCTTTATTTAATGCAAAAGTTGAAGAATCAAAACCTGAATATGGTAAAGAAGTGATGTCTATCATGCATGAATCAGATCTTTTTAAAGGAACACCTGAAAAATCAACCATTTGGATGAGTCACAGGGATACGATTAAAATCTTACCAGAAAATTTTATTCAGACTGCTCGTACAACTAACTCTGAAAATACTGCCATTGAAAATTCAAAACTTAAATTATACGGCATTCAATTTCATCCTGAGGTTTCTCACACTGAAGGTGGCATGAAAATTCTAGAAAATTTTACTCTTAAAATTTGCAAGGTCATTTCTGTAGAAAAATGGACATCAGAATTATTTATTAAAGAAACAACCCAAAAATATAAAGAAATAGTTAGGAATGAACGAATAATTTTTGGCTTGTCTGGTGGTGTAGATTCAATGACGATGGCAACCTTGTTGCGAAAAATATTTATTAAAGATAAGTTGGTTGCGATATATATTGACTCAGGTCTTATGCCAGATGAAACAGTTCAGGAAGTATTAAGCTTTTGTGAACTCCAGGATATTTCCTTAATAGTACACAATGCATCTGAAAGATTTTTTAAAGAACTTAAGGGGGTTACTAATCCAAGAGAAAAAGGTATGATAATAGGCAGGATTTTTATAGAAGAATTTGAGATAATTGCTAAAAAGGAAAAGGCTAAATTTTTTGCACAAGGCACGATTTGGTCAGACGTAATTGAAAGTGGAGTAACAAAATTTTCTTCACAGATTAAACCCCACCATAATGTTGCATGCCTTCCAGAAAAAATGAATTTTGAACTAATTGAGCCTCTCCGAGAATTATTTAAGGATAAAGTAAGAGAATTAGCTGCATATTTCAATTTACCAGAAAAAATAGTTAATAAAAAAGTTTTTCCTGGCCCTGGATTTGCTATTCGTGTTGATGGTGAAGTCAACCCAGAAAAAGTATCTCTTGTGCGTAAGTGTACAAAAATAATTGAGGATGTCGTTTATAATAGTGAGATAAATTTAAAAACTTGGATGGCTTTTGCAATTTTAATTAAAGTAAATAGTCTTGGAGTAAAGGGAGATCAGCGGATTGAAAACAAATATGCAATTGTTGTACGAGTGGTAGAATCTAAGAACTCAATGACTGTTAATTTTTCTCAGAATATTTATCCATATCTAGAAAAAATATCAAGTAGAATTGTAAAAGAAACAGAAATAGGAAGGGTCGTTTATGATATTACCAATAAACCACCTGCTACAATCGAGTGGCAGTAATTTAATTAAAATATGGAAAAATTAAAAAAAACATTTAGCTTGGAAGGAATTGATGGTAGTGGAAAAACAACTCAGATAAAAGAAGTGTCTAGCGCGCTTAAAGAACTTGGCTATAATGTTTTAGTTTTAAAGAGTCCGAGCGATACTTTATTTGGTAACTTTATAAGGGCTAATGTCAAAACACTAGACAAACAATTACTAAGAGATCTTTTTTTATTAGATATAAAAAATCAACAAAGATCAGCAGATAAGTATGATATAATCATCTGGGATAGACACGTAGATTCATTTTATTCGTCTAATGATGACATGTCGCTAGAAGAATATGAGCAAATTTACGAAACATTGGGTTTTCCTGAAAAAACTTTTTTCCTTGATATAGATCCAAGTGTAGTTACTGAACAAAGAAAGGATGCGGTTGATCATCATGTGATAGATTCTTGGCAACAAGAAAAAAGGAGAAGATATCTTGAATTGGAAAAACTTTTTCCAGAAAGAATTATAAAATTAGATGCAACTTCAAAAATATCTGACATAAGAGACAGAATAGTATCAGAAATAGTTATAAAACATGGAATACTGGGAAAAAATAGAACAGAATAAAACTCCTTCCACAAGTAGAGTTCTTGATGGATTTATTAATAAGATTGATTCCCAATCTAGGGTAGTTGAAATTGGTTGTGGCTATGGACGTATTCTAGATCAATGCATACCTAAAGGATGTTTTGTGTATGGCATTGATATAAACAAGAATGAAATTGATGTTTTAAAATTAAAATATAAAGATTATGAAAATGTAGTTTTGGAAGAAAATGATATAGCAGATATAAATTTTAAACCAAAAGTTACTTATAAATTTGATTATGTTTTTATTAACGGATTACTTGGTGCGTTAAATCTAGAACAAAGAACAATTGCGTTAAAAAATATTTTAAAATTAATCCACACTGGATCTGTTATACATTTATCGGAGTTTCTACTTTTTGAAGAAAACTTAGAAATGAAAGACAGATACTTAAAAGATTTAGCTGAAACAGAAGAATATGGTACTTTTCTTGTTTATAATAAAGAAGGAGAAATAGTTTACCAAACACACAACTTTAGTGAGAACGAAATTCAAGATTTGATCTCTGAAGATTTTAAAATTATTAAAAAAGAGCTTTTGGATTTTAAATCATATTCGGGTAAAATTAAACCTGGAATAATATTATTATTACAAACAAGAAATAAATAAAAATTTATGAAAAAATTCTACTCAGTTATCGTTAATAGTGTTATTATAAACAGCGAAAATAAAGTATTAATTGCGCAGAGAAGTCACGAAGAAGGTCATGAAGGTGGAAAATGGAGTATTCCTGGTGGAAAGATAGAATCTGTGGGTGAAGAGCATGATATTTTATTAAAAAATATTAAGAAAGAAATTTTTGAAGAAGTCGGAGTTGAAATATTTGATGATATAGTTTTGGCTCATGATAATACTTTTACTAGAAGTAATGGTGATAATGTATTAGCTTTGGTTTTTGTGTGTAAATATAAATCAGGAGAAGCGAAGCCGTTAGAAGATACAGTAGATGTAAAATGGATTGGAAAAGATGAAATTGGCAATTATGAGTTTTCTCCTAATGTTAAAGAATATGTGTTAAAAGGGTTTAAGTAGTATTAATACGTGGCAGATGATTCAAATACAACCCAAAAGTAAGTTGTTATTAATGTTACATCTCAGAATATGATTTCTTAAGATCATCTTTAATTGAAAGACCTAATTTTAATATTACATCTCTAATTTTTTCTGTATCTGTATTCCTGTTGGTTGATCTTATTTCTATAAATTTTCCAATCCTAGTTTCTTTTTCGTTTTCAATTTTAAACACATCATCAATTGAAAAAATTATATTATTTAATTGATATAAAATACATTTCTTTTTAATAATTTTTAATGGACTTCCATAAATTAATGAAAACTTTGTTTCTATTTCATCATCTATTTCAAATTCAAATTGAGAACGTATTTGAAGATCAGATTCAAGCCGTGGACCTTTATAGGTTAATATTTTGTGTCTGTTTTCATGTCTAATTCGTAAAATCTCTCCAAATTCATTCAAACTTACCCCATTTGGACTATAGTAACAATCTTCCTGATCTACTGAGGTTAATATTTTTGCACCAATTTTTTGTAAATTTTCTAAATCAATTTCTCCTTTAAACTTAAATTGTATTTCATTTAAATCAAGTTTTTTAGCTTCAATTTTAGAATCATATCCATTTCTAATTATCAGGCCAGCATTACTTGCTGTACTTTGAACATGCTTGTCATGCATTGGCTCTACCGTATTTAGAAAATATCTTAGAACTTCAACTGACTTCTTGCCACTTCTCGTTATATCTCTAAAAAGTCTTCTTAACAATCTTCCTTGAGCATTAACATCTACAAAAACTTTAATATCACCTTCTTTTACAATTAAATTATTTAATGCAAAAAGTCCTTCAACAATAATAACTCTGTGGGGCTGTATGGTTTCTTGCCCTTTTAGTTTGCTTTCTTTCAAATCAAAAATTGGTTTTTCTATTGCTTTGCCCTGCTGAAGTTTTATCAAATGATTTTTAAGTAATTCTAAATTCAACGCTTCTGGCTGGTCAAAATTAATATTTTCACCATTTCTATTTTTATTATCTATAAAAGACTTTTCATGGCAATAGTTATCCATAGAAAGAACTAAAGCTTTATCACCCAAAGCTTCCTTAATTTTAAAAGCTACTGTACTTGTTTTACCTGAAGCAGAACCACCTGCAATTTCTACTATTATTGGCTTTTTTTGAGTTAATAATTTTTCTTGAATTATCTCCAACACCCTTTCTACTCCTTCTTCTAGGCTATATTCTGGTATTTTGGATGACTCCAAATCATTAGGCAACTTTGGTTTTAAAAATTGATTTGAATCTAAACTCTTCATAATATCTAAAGTATATCAAGAACCTATGGTAATGTGTAGTTTTTATTATATATTGAGTTAATTATAATACTTTTATTCTGCCTTCTCAACTCTTTTTTTTGATCTCATGAAGTGCTACAATATCCTTATGACTTGGGGTTTAAGAAGACAGCTTTTTTATATAGGTGTTTTAGTGATATTTTTTTTGGCGTTGGCATTTTTGGTAGTTTATCCGCAAATAAGCAAATTACCATCTTGCACGGACAATAAACAAAATGGGGATGAAGCAGGGATAGATTGCGGGGGGTCATGCGTCAAAGCATGTACTTTTGAGGTGGATCAGATTTCAGTTTTATGGGCTCGCACTTTTGAAATTATTCCTGGGCGTTATAATGCAGTAGCTTATCTTCAAAATCTCAACAAAGACACGGCTATTTATAAAATAAAATACAGATTTCGTTTTGCTGATAAAGATAATATTTATATAGGTAAAAGAGACGGGGAAACTTTTATTCCACCTGGAGGTCAATTTGCTATTTTTGAACCGGGTATCGGGCTTGGTAATTCTATTCCTGTTTTTACTACTTTTGAATTTACTGAAACACCTGTATGGAACACAGTACCGGAAGATAAGTTGAGTCAGTTAAAAATATTAGTTTCAGATATAAAATTAGAAAATCAAAATACCAGTCCGCGTTTGTCTGCTACCATAAAAAATAATTCCTTCTTTATCGTTCCAGAAGTAAGCGTAGTGGCTCTTTTGTATGACCAGAAAGGCAATGCTGTTTCTGCTAGCAGTACTTTTTTAGACACACTAGATAGGGGAGAAAGTAAAGAAATTAATTTTACTTGGCCACAACCTATCTCACAAAATATCGTAGCTAAAGAAATAATTCCCATGTATAACATTTTTTTGGCTAAGTTAAAGTAAAATGGAAATTTCTAATGGGATAGAAAAAATTTTTAAAAGAATAGATTGGCTTTTGGTTTTTTTTGTTGTTCCGATAGTTTTGGCTGGTCTTTTCACTATGAAGTCGTTCGTTCCAGAAGAGGGGGCTATTAATTTTTTTGATAAACAAATTATTTGGATTATAGTTTCCTTCATTGTCTTTTTTGTTTTTTCTTTTATTGATTTCAGATTTTTGCGTCGTACAGATGTATTAGTAACTTTATTTTTAATATTCTGTGGTTTGTTGATTGTTTTATTTATAGTTGGACATATAGCCAAGGGAGCACAAAGCTGGTTTTCTTTCGGAGTTTTTTCTTTTCAGCCGGTAGATTTAATGAAACTGGTACTTATTCTTATCTTATCAAAATATTTTTCTCGTCGGCACGTGGAAATTAGAGACATAAAACATATTTTTATTTCTGGATTTTACGCTTTCGTGCCTTTTGTTTTAGTTTTACTACAACCTGATTTTGGCTCTGCTATGGTCATATTTTTAATTTGGTTCGGTATGGTTCTTGTTTCTGGAATTTCTAAAACACATTTATTTTTTGTTCTTTTGTCGGGAGCGCTTGTTTTTGCCTCTCTTTGGATTTTTGCCTTAGCCCCATATCAGAAAGACCGTATTCTTAGTTTTGTAAATCCATTAGCAGATATACATGATTCTGGTTATAACGCTTCTCAATCTACTATCGCAGTGGGTTCCGGGCAAATTTTAGGTAAGGGTCTAGGTTTTGGTACTCAATCGCGATTAAAATTTTTACCAGAACCTCAATCTGATTTTGTTTTTGCTGCTTATGCCGAAGAGTGGGGTTTTATTGGTTCTTGTTTTATTCTCTTACTTTACGGGCTGGTTATTTGGAGAATTCTTCATTCAGCTTCTCTGGGGCTTTCCAATTTTGAAATGCTTTTTGGTATGGGAATTGCTATTTTTTTTATGAGTCATATACTCATTAATATAGGCATGAATCTCGGCCTAATGCCAATTACCGGCATACCGTTGCCTTTTATGAGTTATGGTGGGTCGCATTTGGTTACCGAATTTGCAGGTTTGGGGATTTTGATGAATATGCGTAAATACTCTAGATCTGCCCATCGTGACGACATGAGAAACGAGTTTTTAGGAGTATAAAATTATGAACGACACAATTTTTTTCTTTTTTTATAATCTTTCCCATCAATCAGCTTTTTTTGATAAAGTAATTATTTTCTTAGCCGACACTTTTCCATATATTGTAATATTGCTTGCTGTGATATATTTATTTTTTTATAAAAAAAATTGGAAGGATTTTTTTATAGTATTTATTTCTTCTGGTTTCGCTTGGGTTCTATCTTATTTATTAAAATATTTAATTCATGTAGACAGGCCTTTCGTTGCTTTGCAAAATATTCAAAATCTTTTTTCTGAATCCGGCTATGCTTTTCCTTCAGGACATGCTACTTTTTTTATGGCTCTCGCTTTTGCTCTATTTTTTAATCATAGGAAAGTAGGTTATGTTTTTATTTTTTTTGCTTTGCTTATCGGTATTGCCCGTATCATAGCCGGAGTACATTTTCCAATTGATATTTTAGGCGGATTTATCCTAGGTTTTACTATTGCATTTTTTCTAAAAAAGGTTTACCCCCACACTTAAAACACTAAATTTATATAAAACTCACAATATACATATTTTTGACTTTTTAAGTGTGGGGGTGTAATATAAAGAAATATATTATGTTAAAGAAGATAATTTCTATTTTAATAGTTTTAATTTTAGGTTCGGCTGTGGCCTTTTTTGTCTTTAAATCAGAACCTAAATTAAACTCTAATTTTGAGAATGAGAGTTCATTTTTCAAGAATTCCCCATTTCGTTTAGGTCTTGATCTTTCTGGAGGGAGTCACTTAATTTACAAAGCTGATGTCAGTGGGGTGCAAGCTGGAGATGTTACTGTCTCTATGGATGCCTTACGTGATGTGATAGAACGCAGGGTGAATCTATTTGGTGTTTCTGAACCGATAGTGCAAGTACAAAGTAGTGGATTTGTTTCTGGTTCGGAAGAAAAATTAATAGTGGATCTTCCTGGGGTGACAGACGTAGAAAAGGCCACAGCGATGATTGGGCAAACTCCACTTTTAGAATTTAAGACTGAAGCGCCTAAAGATGCTCCACAAACTGTGATAGTCGGGAAAAATGGGAAAATAGATTTGGGTGCTATTGATATAGGACCTAAATTTGTTTCAACAGAACTCACTGGTAGATATTTGAAAAAAGCCACTCTTGAATTTGATCAGAATACTCGTGAGCCAAAAGTAAGCTTGCAGTTTGATGACACAGGCACAAAACTTTTTGCCCAAATCACCAAAGATAATATTGGAAAAATGGTAGCCATCTATTTAGACGGGGCACCTATTTCTACTCCAGTTGTGCGAGAAGAAATTCCGAATGGTCAGGCTGTTATTTCTGGCAATTTTACTCCAGTAGAAGGGAAGCAGTTGGTTGGTAGATTAAATTCTGGCGCATTACCAGTGCCTATTTCTTTACTATCTAGACAAACTATCGGTGCAACCTTGGGTGGCGATGCTGTTGCGGCCGGAGTGAAAGCAGCTATCATTGGTTTTCTAGTGGTGGCTTTGTTTTTAATTCTTTGGTATCGCTTGCCAGGTCTTATTGCAGTGTTGGCTTTATGTATATATATAACAATTATGTTGGCTCTCTTTAAACTGTTACCGGTTACTCTTACCGCGGCTGGTATTGCTGGATTTATTATTTCCATAGGTATCGCGGTGGATGCCAATATTCTTATCTTTGAAAGATTAAAAGAAGAATTACATTCTGATCGTACCATTATTAATGCGGTAGCTGCCGGTTTTCACCGAGCTTGGTCTTCTATTCGTGATTCGAACATTTCTACTATTATTTCTGCTATGATTCTTTTCTGGTTTGGTACGCCCTTAATAAAGGGATTTGCTTTGACTCTTGGTATGGGGGTTTTGGTGTCTATGTTTTCTGCTATTATGATTTCTAGAATTTTTCTTTCCGGATTTATTCTTATAGGAGAAGGTAAAGTTGCGAGATTTTTATTTAGTTCAGGAATTTCAAAATAATATGTTTATAATAAAACACAAAAAAATATTTATTAGTATATCAATAGTCTTAGTTTTACTTTCCGTAATTTCACTTTTTGTTTTTGGGCTTAAGGTTGGTATTGATTTTAATGGTGGAGCTTTGACTGAAGTTGTTTATAAAGATTCTCGACCAGCTCAAGCTGATTTGGACGCCGCTTTCAAAACATTAGATTTTGGTTCTGTTTTAATTCAACCAACAGGGGATTTAGGTTATATTGTTAAATCTCTTGATTTAAATGAAACACAACACGTTTTACTTTTGAAAACACTTTCTCAAGACGGCAAAAGTCCGCTAGAGGAAAAGAATTTTAATTCCATTGGTCCTTCAGTTGGTAAGGAACTTACTAGAAAAGCAATTATTGCTATTATTTTAGTTTCACTTGGCATTATTTTTTTTATCGCTTTTGCTTTCAGAAAAGTTTCCAGACCGGTTTCTTCTTGGAAATATGGATTGATGGCGATAGTGTCTCTTTTGCACGATGTTATTATTCCAATTGGACTTTTTACTCTTTTGAGTCATTTCTATGGAGCAGAAATCGATACTCTTTTTGTGGTAGCAGCGCTCACTATTCTAGGGTTGTCGGTATCTGATACTATCGTTATTTTTGATAGAATTCGAGAGAATTTAAGAAATAAAATTGGTACTAGTTTCAGTGAGACTGTCGGAAAAAGTCTAGACCAATCATATATGCGGTCAATTTTTACTTCGCTTACCGTTATTATAGTTTTACTTTCTCTTTTCTTCTTTGGTCCAGAATCTACTAAATACTTCGCTTTGATGCTTACCGCTGGAATGTTCTTCGGGACTTATTCTTCTATCTTTTTGGCTTCTCCACTTCTTGTCTTAATTGAAGAGTGGCAAAGTAAAAAATAATTATTAATTAACAAATAAAAATATGAATGAAAATTTTTGGCAAAAAAATAAAGTATGGATAATTGTTTTGGTAGTGGTTGTTGTTTTGGTGTCTTGGGTAGTTGGGAAATATAATTTTTTTGTTTCTCAAAATGAGAGTATTACTAATCAATGGGCTCAAGTAGAGAATCAATTTCAAAGACGATTTGATTTAATTCCTAATATCGTTGAGACCGTAAAAGGTGTTGCTAAGCAAGAAAAAGATGTTTTTGGAGCAATTGCAGAAGCACGTACAAGATATAGTGGAGCAGTCTCTTCAGATGAAAAAGCACAGGCAGCTAGTCAAGTTGAATCAGCTCTTGGGAGATTGTTAGTAATAGCAGAAAATTATCCAGTTTTACAATCATCACAAGCATACAGGGATTTGATTATATCTCTTGAAGGAACAGAAAATAGAATTTCAGTGGAAAGAATGAAATATAATGATTTAGTGAAAGTTCTTAATACCAATGTTAAGACATTTCCTAATTCTATTTTGGCTTCAATTTTTGGAGTAACAGAGCATGCTTATTTTGAGATAGCTGAAGGAACAGAAGTGGTACCAACAGTGAATTTTACTGAATAAAAAATGTTAAAAATGGTTTTTAACATCTGCTTAAAATGAAAAGATCTATTTTTCTGGGCTCAATCTTAATGTTTTTTGTTGGGGCACATATGGGCTTGGCTTTTGATATTTCCAATAAACCACAAAGTTTTGTAAATGACTATACGAACACTCTTTCTGCAGGCGATAAAGCTTCTTTAGAGACTAAGATTTCAGATTTTGAGAAGCTGACAACTAACGAAATTGCGGTAGTGATAATACCATCACTGGATGGGGATACAGTTGAAAATGTCGCTCAAAATATTTTTACCAAGTGGGGCATAGGTAAAAAAGATAACCTGCCTGCCGGTAGGCAAGGAAATAATGGAGCACTTATTTTAGTGGCTATGGAAGAACATAAAACTCGTATTCACACGGGATATGGAGTAGAAGGAAATCTTACAGATATTGGAACTGCGTATATTCAAAGTGAAATTATGGCTCCGGCTTTTCGCGAAAATAATTATTACGCTGGGATTGATGGGGCCCTAGATAAAATGATTGAAGCTTTAGGAGGGAATAATATTGTGCCGGAAGGATATTCGGAGACAGAAAAATCAGGGGGAATAAGTTTTGAATTTGTTATTTTTGGTTTTTTTCTTTTGCAATGGCTGGTGGCAATTTTAGGCAGATCAAAATCTTGGTGGGGCGGGGGAGTTGTTGGAGCCGTTATTGGCGCAGCAGTTTGGCTTTTTGCTTCTTTTTCTTTTCTTTTTTCCGCAGTTTTATTTTTCTTTCTGATAATTTTTGGACTGGGACTCGACTTCTTCGTTTCTCGTAAATATCAAGCAGTGAAAAATGCCGGAGGTCATTTCCCGTGGTGGATTGGCGGGGGTGGTTTTGGTGGAGGTAAATCTGGCGGTGGATTTGGAGGATTCGGTGGTGGATTTTCCGGCGGCGGTGGCTCCTCTGGTTCTTGGTAATTTTCTATTTTCTCCTTATTTTGCTATAATTTTAGTATGGAAAACAACTTTTTTAGTTCTAAATTGAACAGTATTTTATTACTAATTCTTATCGTTCTAGTGATAGGCGCTATTTACATTATGCTTCAAAACAAGGAGGTATATGTGGGTGTATTTGGGGAGCAAACCGATACAGAACAAACACAAACGCCGGTATTCACCAAGGATGGAATGTTGGGAAACAAAGACGACTTAATTTCATTTTCTATTTGGCCCTACACTAAAGTGCATGGGATTTTGTCTTACAAGGGGACTATTAAGGGTGGGTATTTTTTTGAAGGAAATATTTTAATAAATATTCTTAATACTGATAAGAAAGTTTTAAAATCAAGCAACGCTATGGCTAAATCTGATTGGATGACTTCAGAACCGATAGATTTTGAAGGAAATATTGATTTTACGGGGTTACCAAAAGGTCCTGCTTATTTTGAAATTCATAACGACAATGCTTCGGCTCTTCCAGAAAATGACAAATTTATTTTAATTCCAATTATTATAGAATAAGAATATGGAAATTAAAGACGTTGAAAATTTGGCAGAGTTGGCAAAAATAGATCTGACGACAGAGGAAAAGAAACAAATTCTAAAAGATATGGGGGGTATTTTGGAGTATGTAAAAACAATAGAAAGCGTAAAAATAGAGGGAGTTGATTTGAAATATGATACTTACAACATTTGGAGAGAAGATGAAGTAAAATCACAAGAATTTTCGAAAGATTCCATTATTAAACAATTTCCCAACAAACAGGATAATTTTTTGAAAGTGAAAAAAATATTATGATGGATCTTAAAAGTTTTACAATAGAAAATGTACATGAAAGTTTAAAGAATAAGAAATTTACTTGTAAAGAATTAGTGCAGGAATATTTGCAAATCATTAAAGAAAAAAATACAGAATTAAATGCTTATCTTGAAGTTTATGATGATGTGTTAGATCAGGCAAAAAAGGCACAAGAAATGTTTGAAAATAAAACCGCTACAATATTAACTGGCATACCTTTTGCTATCAAAGATAATATTTTATTTGAAGGACACAAGGCATCAGCGGGTTCAAAAATTTTAGAAAATTATGTGGCGACTTATGACTCTACGGTTGTTAGGGAATTAAAAGAACAAGGAGCGATTTTGATTGGTAGAACAAATATGGATGAATTTGCTATGGGTTCTTCCACTCAAACTTCGGCTTATGGAGTGACACGCAATCCCTATGACACTTCTCGTGTGCCTGGTGGGTCCTCTGGCGGTTCGGCGGTGGCCGTAGCAGGGAATATGGCCTTAGTTTCATTAGGTACAGAAACATGCGGATCTGTGCGACAACCCGCCTCATTTTGTGGTTTGGTGGGGTTAAAACCGACTTATGGAGCAGTTTCTAGAAATGGGATTATCGCTATGGGAAACTCGCTTGATCAAGTTTCGCCTTTTGGTAAAAACGTGAGCGATGTTGAGATTGTTTTTAGTGCTTTATCAAAATACGATCCGATGGACAGTACCTCAGTTAAAGAGCGATCAATTCCCCCGAAGTCGGACTTTAAGGGATCCCAAAGTCCGACTTCTGAAAAAATTTTCAAAATCGGGGTGCCGTGGCATTTATTTGAAAATGGGGTGGATTCAGAAGTGATGGATAATTTTAAAGAGTCCATAAAAAAACTTGAAGACTCTGGATGCAAAATCGTAGATATTAAACTTCCGTATTCTAAATATTCTCTTGAAGCTTATTATATTATTATGCCAGCAGAAGTTTCTACCAATCTTTCTCGTTTTGATGGCATGCGTTATGGTTTTAGTGATAAAGGTGAAAATTTAGCAGAAGTGTATAAAAAAAGTCGCGGTAAAGGATTCGGACAAGAAGCACGTAGACGTATTTTACTTGGTACTTATGTGCTTTCTCACGGTTATTATGATGCTTATTACAATAAAGCAGTAAATGTTCGAGAAAAAATAAAAGAAGAAATGGTAGAGGCTTTTCAAAAAGTTGATTTGATTGCTACTCCCACTACCCCGACTACTGCCTTTAAGTTGGGTGAAAAATTAGATGATCCAGTGGCTATGTATCTTTGTGATATTTTTTCTGCACCAGCTAATCTAGCCGGTATCCCAGCTATTGCTCTTCCTTCTGGAAAAGACAAAAATAACCTTCCTTTGTCTATTCAATTTATGGCTTCGCATTTTTGTGAGAATTCACTTTTTCAAATAGGTAAAAAATTTGAAAGTTTAAAAGAGTAATTTTGTGGTACCCTGTAGTAGATTTTGGAAAAGTTCTGGCTTTCAACCAAAACGCACTTCGTGCATTTCCAAAATTCACTACTGGGTGGTATAATTTTTAATAAGATGAATACCGTAGATACATTCAATAGTACCAACCCTCTGATAAAAGATTCGGTTCTTGGGTCTAAATTTCTTAACCCAAATTATTTATTTGATAATTTGGTTGAGTTTTTAGGGTATATTTTTAATGCCAAAGGACTAGATATTCTTTATATTATTCTTTCTGTTTTTGCTGTATTTTTTATTGCTATCATTATTTATACTACCATTAGAATGTTTGAAATCAGAAAAAAAGAACATTTGCATCTTTTGCATGAAATTGAGGAATATGCACACAATCAAGCTCTGAAAGAGAAAAAAGCTCAAGAAGGAGGAGCATTTAAGAACGAACGATGGAGAAAAGTTTTGGATTATCTTTTTTCTGTTAATGAAAATGATTGGAAACTGGCGATTATTGAAGCTGACTCTATGCTTTATGAGTTGCTTACCCAAATAGGGTTTAAGGGAGAAAGTATTGCAGATAAATTAAAAGAGGCGAATCAAGCTAATTTTCGAAGTATTAATTTGGCCTGGGAAGCACATAATGTAAGAAATAAAATAGCTCACGAAGGTTCTTCTTTTGAGCTTTCCTTGCATGAAGCAAAAAGAATCATTGCTCTTTATGAGGAGATTTTTCAAGAGTTTGGGTTTATTTAAGTTGCTTTTTTGGTAATTTAAGATAGAATAAAAAAGTGCCTATATGGGCATTTTAATTTATAGCGGGGTAGAGAAGAGGTATCTCGTAAGGCTCATAACCTTAAGACTCACGTTCGATTCGTGACCCCGCAACTATTCGGCAAGTGACATGCCACAATGTCTGATTGTCGAGTATAATTATGGTATGTCGACGTAGCTCAGGTGGTTAGAGCATAGCACTCATAAAGCTAAGGTCGGTGGTTCGACTCCACCCGTCGACACAATATTTTTATCCACATTATTGGTTAGTATAATATCCTGTCACGAGGTATAATATATTTGTGCCTATTTATAAAAAAATAAATAAAAATTTTTTTAAAAAATGGACGTTCAATATGGCGTATGTGCTTGGTTTCTTTGCAGCTGATGGATATATTACAGTGAATAAAAGGGGAGGGCAATTTTGGTGTATTCAGATTACAGATAGAAAACTTTTGGAAAGTATTAAGAAAGAGATAGGGGCTAATCATAAAATTAGCGCACGTTTACCAAAAAAATTAGGAGAAAATGTTTTATACAGACTTCAAATTGGTAGTATAGAAATGTGTGATGATTTGCGTAAGTTAGGTTTTTATGAAAGAAAAACTAAAAGTTTAGCGATACCCAATATCCCTAAAAAATATTTTTCTGATTTTGTTCGTGGTTATTTTGATGGTGATGGAAATATTTGGCAAGGGAAAATACATAAGAATAGAAAAACAAAACTTAGGGTTTTAAAACTCGTTTTTACTTCTTGTTCTTATGAATTTATAAAAGAATTACATACTAGACTTTTATCATTTGGTTTGAAGGGAGGTTGTATTTACAGACCCCAAAATAGACAATTTTGTCGATTACAGTTTAGTACTATAAATGCTTTGAAATTATACGATTTTATGTATAATAGAAGTATTAAAGATTTCAATGGTTTATATCTTGAAAGAAAGAAAAAAATCTTTGAAAAATTTAAGAAGTTGCGGCTGTAGTTCAACGGTGGAACACTCGCCTGTAGATTCGTGCAGCTTTCTGTCGAAAGGGCAGATTGAAACTCTTTGGGATATCGGTGAAGGCTAAACTTTGATGTAATGTCGAAGCATGCGAATACCGAGGGAACTTTTGTGTTAATAACACGAAAGAGCGCCGTAGAGACTAGATACCAGAGCACCTAAAGACACTTTTAGTGGACATGGTGAAGATATAGTCCATGCCTTTATGAAAATATTGGATAAGTGCACGCGAGAGGTCGTGGGGTCAGCACCCATCAGCCGCGCATTAAATAAAAAACACTCCGATTTTGGTCGGAGTGTTTTTTATGAGGATGCTACTTTATTAGATTATTTAATGCTTCCAGAACAGAGCCCTTAAGGTTTATTAAATTAGAGGAAAAAGTGTAATAACTATCACCAGCTTTATCAAACATTTTATCTTTAGTAGTTGTCATTTTTTTGAATAAATCTGTTGACTCAGCAACAAGAACATTAAAATTATCACTCATTATTTCACTTTTTTCTTGAACAACAACCTTGATTTTTTCCCCTAAACTGGGAGTAGGGGAAGCTTCTATTGGAGATTGGATATCTGTAGATGGAGGCAATACTTCCACTTGTGTTTCTATTTCTGTTGTAGGTTTTTGAATTTCATCTAAATTTAAGACGATAGAATCATATACTTCGTCGAATTTTGTTTTAACTAAAACAGGATTTTCTTTTTTATTTTCCCCTACATTGGGAATAGGGGAAGTTGGGGAAATAGCGGGTTCGTTTTTATTGACAAGAGAATTTTGAGTGAAAATATCCGCTAGAAAAACTGCTACAGAATTATATGTATTACTAAATTTTTGTCCGATTGTACTGAATAATTGATATTTGAAATCTATAATTTGATTGAAAAGATTTTTCAAAAAGGAAAATTTTTGTGAAGGTTGAACGTCTTGAGAAGTTTGACTGGACCAAGTCGTACGAACACAAGATGCATCTCCACAATCAAATTTTATCCATCCACCATATGGACCAGAAGCCCAAGCCCAACCATTCCATTCTCCAGTTTTAGGGTCAATAACCACTTTTTGTCCGGTAACTGAGAAATTAATAGCACCAGAAGTTTCACTCCAAGCTGTGCCTTGAAGTAATCCAGTTTCAGTATCAACCATAAATACACCTCCATAAGGGGGATTAAAAGTAATCCATCCAAGTTCATCTCCCCATACTTGTCCGCTTAGACCATTTTCGGTATCTATGACAAAAGGGGATTCGCCTGAAATTTCAAAATTAATAATTCCAGGATTATCACAGGTAACATCTCTACAAATTTTTACCCGGTTATTTGTTCCGACATTTACGGTTGGGGTTTCGGAAATATCAATATATCCGACATCTGCTTTGACTACAAGAGCAAAACCAGTAGACATCACAAGTATCAATGTCCCAAAAACTGTTGTTAGAATTTTTGTTTTTTGTTTTGTCATTTTCTCTATAATATCATATTTTTTGAAAATGTGGGAAAAAGACCTATGTTATGGTGTTGATTCAGGTGCTGGAGTTTCTGCTGGAGGTGTCGATTCTTCAGCCGAAGGTTGCTCAGCCTCTGGTTCAGGTGTTACTTCGGGAGTTGTCTCAGGCGTTGTTGTATCTTCCGTGGTTGTGTCAGTTGTTGTATCATCTGTGGTTGTATCAGTGGTCGTGTCTGTTGTAGTGTCAGTTGTCGTATCCTCTGTGGTTGTATCTGAAGAGGACGATGAGGAAGAAGAGTTTTGTTGTTGATGTTGAAGGAGCATGCTTTCTACCATTAAACGAATTGAATTTTCGTCAAGAAGTACAGGAGTAGAAGGAGGAGGAAGTGGTGGTGGTATAAATCCAGGTGGTATAAACCCAGGTGGTAGTAGTGCTGGGTCTGTTATTAGAGTAGGTCCTGGTACAGTTTCTGTAGGTATAGGTGTTTTTTCGAGTGGTTTTGAATTAGGGTCTGGTGGTCCTTTGTAGTCAGGTGAATTTTCTATAAACAAAGAAGGGTCAGGGGATTCGGGTGTTTCTGGTTCAGGTATAATTTCAGGTTCAAGTTCTGGAATGAGTGGGTCATAACCTTCTATTACTTTTTCTTTTGGATCCAGCAATTTACCAATTAGACCAGAATATTCAGTAACAACAACTTTTTTAGATGTGCCTACATCTTTTTGCAATTTTTGGACTTCCTTCAGATAAGATAATTCGTAATTTATATTGTCTCCCAACTCTCTGGCTACATAAAGTCCCAAATCTTTTTCTTCTAATGATTCTTTACTGACGGTAAGAGTTTTGTCGATATCGACATCTTGCCAAACAGCATTTCTTAGACTTAAAGTTTTATAAGAATAGTCTATATAATAATATTTATCGTCTTCTTTAACAGAAGTTATTTTTAAATTAAAACTGAAATTATCTAAATCAGCAGAAACTATTCTGCGGTTATCTACAGAAGCAACTACATCAGTGCTTGAATAGACACTACTACGCAAAGTAGGGCTAGCAGCGAAACTCATTCCAGTACCCAAAAAAATCGCCATAATTCCGATAGTGAAAGCATTGTTATATTTTACGAAATGAAGGATTTTCTGAAACATACCTAAATATTATACCAAAAGTAGTTTAAATAGTATAGTTTTTAAGTTATCTCCCACACCTATAATACTGTTATTCTGCTTTTTCAAAAAATACATAAAGTATAGTGATTTTGAGCTATAGAATAGTTTTTTCCTCCTTTATTTTGTTTAGCAGAATAAAAAGCAACAGCATTATAGGTGTTGGAGTTATCCACAGTCGTTGCTTTTTGATATGCGATGAAGTATAATTGTAATGTGTCTGAGGGGCGTCAGCTCTATCTGACCAAATCTCTGAGTCAGAGACAGGCACACTAAAAACCGTCACCTCGTGTGGCGTTTTTTAGTACCTCCTCGTCATTATCATTCAAAAGTCCATTTCCTGTAGAATTTCCTATTATTTTTATCTCTCTATATTGTTTTATAAACCAAGCAGGGATTACACTATAAAACTCTATTTTACTATTACCTACTTGTGTTACAACAACCTTTACACGTAATTTTCCCACAATAGCAATAAAACCCCAAGACCTAACTACTAAATTTACCGCAACATATTTCCCATGCCTATTAACTCTTCGATATTCCATATTTTCTTCAAATTCCTGAAATGTAGTGGAATTTTCTAAAATGAACTTAGCTTTTTCAAGCATATCAAATCGTAATATCTGAGTCTTGTTGTCTCTTTCTTTTTTTGCACTTTTATATATTAAATGATTAAAACCGTTGGAAGTAAAATGAACATATTGACCAAGAGCTGGGGAAAAAACTTTGGAGAAAGTATTATATAATTTTTGTGCCTCTTCACGAATCTCATTATAATTTTGCAACCTTTCTTCTAAATTTTTTCCTTTCATAAAATGATTTTATCATAATGCTTTTCAAAAAACAAAAGGCACCAGACTTTTTAATTGTTAAATTAGAAATTATTTATAAATCTCAAATGGGGTTCATCCCGTTAGAGGTCGCGAGGGCTCGCAGCGTTTCTGCCTCTAATGGGATTAATTTCCTGAACAAGAACAAGAATCCCATATTTGGTCAGCTAAATCACCAAAATCAGATGAATTCCCTGTTGTTGAAATAGTTATATATTCTATGGTATTACAATAAACAGTTGGTCCAGCATCATCTATTCCAGCAGAAAAAAGTCCTCTAGTTTGATCTGAAGCTGAGCCGGTATAATATCTTGTTTGTGCTGTATCGCCAAAATCTGAAGAATTTCCAAGCGTGGACATAGTACAATATTCTATAGCATTAGTGGCAGATTGCATTCCCCAAACAGCTCTAGTTTGTGAATTAAATCCAGAAATACGATACATATTATCAATACTATCTCCAAAATCTGTAGTATTACCGGTCGTCTGAATTGTTACATACTGTATAACATTACTATTTGTGCCCCCATTTCTTCCATTGATAAAAAACCCCCTAATTCCATTTGAACAAGCCGCATTTCCCCATCTTCCATCAAGTAAATCACCAAAGTCAGAAGCATTACCGGTGGTTGCTATAGTTACATAATCGATAACATTACTGTCGCTACCTGTGTCACCACCTCCGAATATCCCTGTAGTTGAATCAGAACATCCAGCGAGAGAATGTCTAGCAACAGTAATGTCTCCAAAATCAGTAGCATTTCCGGTAGAAGATATTGAAACATAATCTATAGTGTTTAATATAGTAGGAGCTCCGTTAATTCCCCCAGCCCATATTCCTCTTTCTCCATACCATGTCTGTATTGTTAGATACAACATTGTTGGCGAAAAATAAACAGAATCAGCGGTTAAGGCCCAGCCAACTGGTTGAAATACATTATTTGCCACAAAGGGAACAGTCTGCGTCAAAGTCCCCACACTAGTAGAAACATAAATCAAACTAGCGTTTCCCGGACCAATGGTCCAGTTCCAAGCATCAACTCTCATCACTCCATGCACTAATATTTTTTTACTACCAGTACCTGTTTCCATGGCTAAAGCGACACAAGGAGAAGTAGCATTGGTATCTGCATCAGCAGTATCAAGATGTCCGTCAGCTGCCATGAAAAGAGGAGCTCCAATTCCTTGAGCATTAGTATCTACCGTAGCAGTCATAATTAACCCGGAAGCGGTTAAATCAGCTGTCGGAGAATTCATTAATTTAATTCCAGCTACACTATTGATAGGTAATTCTCCCATGTCCATTCTATATTTAGATATCTTGATAGTATGAGTACCTACTTTCAAATCTCCACATTTCAAACAAGTGAAAAGAGCGGTAGGAACTTTCTTTCCTTTATTTTTCCCAGCTAATGGAATCCATTTATGAGATTTGCATTCTTTTTCTTTTGACATGTTTAAAAATTTTCTAGAACTTATACATCCCATTATGGACCACTATAACAGTATCATCCACATATATTTTGTACCCCAATTCTTTCAATGTTTTACAAACATAAAAATCTTCCGAAAGGTAAATTCCATTTTCCACTCCAGTTTTGAAAACATCATATTGGAGAGTGCCGGTATTTACTCCTCTGGTGTAAGGATTACCGTTGTATCTTTCCGCTTTTTCTACTAATGAATCAACTGCTTTTCTTGATAATAAAAATACAGCCGTTCCCACTTTATCAACTTCAAAAAGGTCATCGCTTTTAACAGGATTGGTAATGTTATAAACTTTTCCGCCTTTGGCATCATATCCTTTAAGCGGAACCAGTGCTCCAATTACATCTTTCTGATGTTGTAATAATTTTAGAACATCGTTCGCTTGAATACCTATGTCGGCATCCAGAAAAAAAAGGTGAGTAAATTCTTTATGTTCATGAAAGAAGGAGAGAATAGTATTTCTGCCTCTGGTAATAAGAGATTCATTACCAATCATCATCAGAGTGAAAGGTAATTTATTTTTATGAAAATCTAATATTGAATTGACGAAATCAATATGCAGTTGGCCGTTATAAGCTGGGGTTCCTATTAAAATATTCATATATTAATACAATTTTTAATTTTTAATTTAACAATTTTCATTAAATACCCATTTTTTGGTTTAAATCTCTAAAAACTGCTTCATCATAATAACCATCGCCGTTGATGCCTTTCATTTTTAATATTTTTCGGGAACTGCCTTTGTATTTATCATACATATCATTTAAGAATTTAATGAATGAATCTATTTCTAACTTGGGTTCTGGAGAATCTGAAAGGACACCACTTTTGGCACTCTCTGCATATTTTTGATTCTCTTCATTAATATAGGTAGTTAAATCGTTCCAAGCGCTTTGAGGGTTAATGCCGCATTGCCACATATATTCGTGGTTTCCTTGGCCTATTCTGCCAGTACTAATCATATCGGCATGCGCTTGCTGAAAGGCTTTAGTAATGTGATGACGTTCTTCATCTTCCTCAAAGTTTTTTTCATCCCAATCTTTTGGCACGTTGTTATTTTTCATCATATCTTCGTAAGCCAATTCGTACGCGTAAATGGTCTTCAAAGCTCCTTCAATATATAATCTAGCGTCCAAAGTATTTGATTCCAATTCTTCTATTTCTACTTGTAATAAGGTAATTTTGTATTTATTTTCGGAATTATTTTCTGACATTAATTTTGTTAATTGTTCTTTCTTTTCCATTAGCTCAATCATTTGTTTCTTCATCTTGAATACATTTTCTTTTAAGGCCGAACGACGACGTTCCACTTCGGACATTACTTGTCTTAGATTTCTGTAAATCCCGAAAGAAGAAATAGTCATGATGTTATTCATAAACTGAGATTGAGTCTTGCCGAAAGCATTCGTAGCCCGATTTACTTCAGGCATAAAATTTGCGATTTTTGTTAAATCTTCGGAAGAAAGAGTTTTTAACTGAAATAATTTCTCATCCGTTGCCCTAGTGATGATTTTGTCGGTATTACTTTTTGAGCCGAACAACGAATTATCCAGCGCATCCAACGAATTATTATCTTTTTTTGTTATGTCTGCCATGTGTTATTAATTTTCAATTTTTAATTTTGCAATTTTCACTAAATTTTTAAACTTTAATTTTCATTGCAAATTGGTTATTGTGTTTTGATTGCAAAATTTTAAATTGCTAAATTGGAAATTATTTATTCCTAATAGGTTTAGACCCGAGTTATATACATCATTGAAGGAGAAAAATAGATGGAATCGGCAGTTAGTGCCCAACCAACTGGTTGGATTACATTATCTGTAGTAGAAGGTTGAGTTTGAGTTAAAGTACCGACACTAGTAGATACATAAATCAAACTAGCGTTTCCCGGACCAATGGTCCAGTTCCAAGCATCAACTCTCAAGACACCATGCACTAGAATTTTCTTACTTCCTGTCCCAGTTTCCATAGCCAAAGCGACACAAGGAGAAGTAGCGTTGGTATCTGCATCAGCCGTATCAAGATGTCCGTCAGCTGCCATAAATAGGGGAGCTCCAATACCTTGAGCATTAGTATCTACTGTAGCAGTCATAATTAATCCAGAAGCAGTAAGATCAGCTGAAGGATTATTCATCAATTTAATCCCAGCCACACTATTAATAGGTAATTCGCCCATATCTAATCGATAACGGGAAATTTTAATAGTATGAGTACCTACTTTCAAATCACCACATTTTAGACAAGTGAAAAGAGCGGTAGGGACGCTTTTCCTTTTATCTATTCCCAAAAGGGGAATCCATTTATGTTTTTTGCATTCTTTTTCTTTAGACATATTTAATAATTTTCAATTTTTAATTTTGTAATTTTCACTGAATTTTCAAACTTTAATTTTCAAATAGAATTATTCTATTCTTCAGATGCTCCGTTATCAATTTCGAATATTTCCTCGCCGTTTTTGTCAAAAACTGTTAGACCTTTTTTATTTTCAACTGTTCGAAAATTTTGGAAGACAGTTTCTGTAGAAGGGCCTTCTAAGAATTTTGAAACAGTTGGGCCCAAGACTTTGCCCAAAACTATTGCCCCTCCTCCAAAAAGCAAGATTTTTAAGAAGTTTCTTCTATTTTTATCTACACCTTTATTTAAATTTTTTTCTGGATTTTGTTCCATCCCATTAGAAATTTTAATACTAATAATCTTCTACTTTATTCCCATCAGTTGAATTTCTAACGGGACAAGTATTTTAACCCTGTTTTTTATCATCTTTCTTTTTTAATCCTAATTCCTGATCCATTTCCATTTTACCTTTTTTGAATTCACCAGTAAATCTACCTAAAGATCTTGCAAATTCTGATATTTTTTTGCCACCAAAAAAGAATATGGCTATAACCACTAAAATAATTACAATCTCTGGAAGTCCAATGTCAAACATATATTTTCTTGTCCCGTAGTGAGCTATGCTCTACTACTGGGATTATTTTATTAATTCTATTAATTCGACTTTTTACCCGGTAGTAGAGCTTGGCGATGTTTTGAGTACAAAACGTACTTTGTGCTTCGCCAAGTCTCACTACCGGGTTTTAAATTTATTTGTAAATACACACCCGGCGAGATACAGTCCGGTTAAAGGAAGGAGCAACATCAACATAGTTATTCCTGTCCCATCTGGGGTAATTATAGCAGAAAAAATTGTAAAAAACAAAATCATATATCGCCATTTACTTTGCCAAAAAGCGCCATCTACTACACCCAAAAAAGAAAGCAAAATCATAAACAAGGGCAGGAGAAACATAATACCTATGGCGAACATCAAGCTTACAATGGAATTGATAAATTCATCCACTCCAAAAAAAGGAGTTGCTCCGATAGCGGTGGCATATGGAAAGAGTATTTTAAAGGAAAGGGGAATAACGAAAAAGTATGCAAAAAGACAACCAACAAAAAAAAGCACGCTGGAAGGCAAGATTGATTTCAACACTGCCTTTTTTTCTTTTTCTAGAAGGGCGGGGGAAAGATATTTTATAACTCTGTAAAGCAAAAATGGGAAAGTGATGATAAATGCTAATAATAGAGAAAGTAGTATTTGTGATACAAAGGCAGAAAGGGGATTGGTGACAACTAGGTGCACATCAGGAGGAAGAAGGTCAGCTTGGATTTTATTAAAAATCATAACTGAAAAAGAGGGTTGTGTCGGCAGTGGTAGGATAAAATTCTTATCGAAAATGACTACACTTTTTAGTCCAAAAGAAAAAAATAGCATAGCAAAAATAAACAAACTAAAAACCCAATATAAAATAGTCTTTATGAATTTTTTAAGTTCTTCCAAAATTGTCATTTTAAAAATTTGTTATCTTTCTGATTTTTTAGAAATTTTTGCTTTGTAATAACAGAATGACCGAGTCGTTTTTCCAATTTTTTTCGAGCACCCCCGGCAATATTTCCTCCTGTGCGAGCATCAGATTTTAATTTAGGAACACCCATTGAGTCTTCTTTACGATGTATTTCAGTGGTAGCAGTTTCAGCAAGCATATTAAGAACAAGTTCGAGATTTGTCATATTATCTCGCAAACTTTCTTTTTTTAATTCTTTAAGATTTTTATATTCTTTAGTGGTAAGTCCTGCCCATGCTTTTGAAATTTCATCTGTTAAAATAGCAAATTCCGCCCCTTCTTTTGCTCCCCGATTTTCCCATTCGTCGGTTAAGGATTTGCGAATCTCAATGCTTTTCAATCTTTGGTTTATCCAACTTTGGCTATATCCTTTTTGTAAATATGTTTTTAGTGCCCGACTTATACTAATTTCTGGATCTGCTGTTTCTTCTAATCTTTCATAACCTACACGTGCAAGCCACAATTTGAAAGGCTCAGCCTTAGGTGATGGAATAGACTGAATTAATCGGAGAACATTTTCTGTATCCAATACATCAGTAAGGTAATATTTGCCATCAGATGCGGGCATTTTTAGTTGTCCGATTTTTTCGGACAACTGGCTCCCTTCTTGTTTAAGTTTTGTTTTTAAATCATTCCAATATTTTCTTGGTCTTTCATTTTGTACTAAAGCCTCAACAATATCAACCACAGAAAAATACCATTCTTCTTTTTCAGCATCCCAGTATCGGCGGATTTCTTTATTCTCGAAAATCGCTATTTTATTTTTAGTTTTTTTAGCCATCCCATTAAAAAATTAAAATAATAATACTTTCACTTTATGCAAGTCCGCTGATTTTCTAACGGGACAAGTATAAATAATCCGGTAGTGAATTTTACTGAGCCTCGTCGAACTGCAATATGATGTTAGCTCCGGAGTCTAACATATCAACGGTAGATGCCCCAGTTTGTTTTAGTCTGAATCCATTATTGAGAAGGACTGAAGTCTCTACTATTATATTTCCTTTCTCAGCTGGGTCAGCATTAGCGCAACTTCCTCCCGCACATACCCAAAGATTATAATCTTGCATTCTGATGTCTCCACCGGAAGCGGAAACAATAAGGTCTCCTGCAGAGTTAGTTTGAAATTCACTGTAAGTAGTGCCATCAGTTTGAGTCAATCGCATCTGGGCAACATCGTTTACATCCAAAACATCAAGTTTGCGGTCTGGACCTGTCGTTCCAATACCGACACTACCGGCATTTACTATCAATCCATAGTTGGCAGTAGTAGCTCCGGAAGCATTAAGATAAAGAGCTATGTTAGTTCCAGAAGTTACATTAGTATGAGTGTTAGAAATTTGAGCACCGTAAGTGGTAATAGCATTGGTAGCATTAGCTCCTGCGGTGAGAATATTTAAGACGGTTTGAGAGGCTGCGGCAGCTGTACCAGAGACTTGGAGATCAATTAATTTGCCTGAAGTTAAAGTAGAAGAAGCAGCATAGATACCGGTACCAGAATTTAAGCTATTAGCATTTAATACCAAAGCTGATGCGGTAGTGACTTGAGTAGTGTTAGCAGAAGTCAAAGCCAAGCCTGTTCCGATAGCTGCTCCAACATCTGGAGTAGTAAGAGTAATTCCAGCCAAAGTCAATGCAGCACTTGACCTGTTGATAGCCACACCAGTGGTTCCGATATACATAGTTTGTCCGATAGCAGCACCTGTTGTAGTGGTAAGTATATTTACACCTTCAATGGCTGCTACTCCCGCACTTACTCTTGAAAGAGTGGTATCAGTAGCGTGACCTAATTCAACAGACCCAACTCCAAGTGCTGTAGAAGTTGAAGCAGTAAGTCCTGAGATTGGAAGTCCTGTTGCGCTAGTAAGAGTTCCCGAACTAGGTGTTCCTAACGCTCCACCAGAGTAAAGTAAAGTCGCACTTGCATCAGGAAGTGTAAAAGTTTTTTCTGCGGTAGTTGGTCCAGAGAATTTTGTAAATCCATTTCCAGTACCGCCGTAAGTAGAAGCAATGATTCCCGTTAAGGCTGCACTACCGTCAAAGTTATTTCCGTAAATTGCACGAGCGGTAGTTAATATATCTGCTTTAGCAGCAGAAGCAGAAGCTGTCCAATTTGTTCCGTCTGATCTTAGAACATTTCCTGTCGTCCCCGGAGCAGCGTAAGTTTCAGTGGAAGCTACCCAGTTTGTGCCATCCGATTTAATCATTTTTCCAGAGGTAGCGGAAGCGTTAGGGAATGTGGGAGTAGACCAAACAGGAGTAGCATTGGCTCCAGCGGAGACAAGAATTTTTCCGGTCAAACCCGCCGACCCAGCAAGTCGAAGTTCACCGGCAGCTAAGTCAAGAGCAATGTTGGTAGTGGAAGCACCAGAAGCACTAAGTCGTAAAGCTTGGTTGGTATTGGTAGTACCAGTATTAGCTACACTAATATCTAATCCCTGAAGAACCACACTGGCATTACTATTAGCTCCAGTTGAATAGATGGCTCCCAATCTTTGGGTGGCGGTAGTAAACCCTGTTGTTGCACTTGTAAGAGTGAGGAGAGAACCAGATGAAGCAGCGGAGGCTACAGCAGAAGAACCCGTGACTGAATTTTTTTGGATCATTCCAGAAGTTAAAGTAGTTGATGTTTGTGTTAGACCGGTTTGAGTTGTAGCACTGTAGGTGAAAGTTGTTTCACTACCGGCAGGCATTGTAAGTGAAAGTGCTCCTGTCGGTGCCGCCAGATTATTCCATAAATATCCAGTAGCATTGGTAAGAGTTCCCGAAGTAGGCGTGCCTAATGCTCCACCGGAATAAAGAACCGTTCCTCCAGTACCAAATGCGACTGAGGATGAATCTGTGCCGGTAAAAGTAAGAATATTAGAAACAATTAGAGATTTTCCTGCAGCGATATTTAAAGTATTTGTTCCATTAGCTGTGATAGCAAGACCATTAAATGTGGTAGCTGTAGTTGCTCCAAGTCCGACAATATTTCCACCTGCAAAGGTTAAGGTGTCGGCAGTATGAGTTAAAGTTAAATCAGCAGTTGATGGTGCGGAATTCCATTGAATTACTGCTCCATTTCCTAAGAATAAATCAGCCCAACCGATTGCAGTTGTTCCTAAAGCGTCAGTGTTATCAGTATCAGAAACAAGAGTAGTATTAATAGCCACACTTGCTAAGTTTGAAAGAGCAGCATTAGCACCAGTAGCTGCGGCGGTAACCCAACTCAAAGTTCCATTGCCGGCTGCATCAGTTAAAACAGTTCCGGCTCCACCGACCGTGTTAGGTAGAGTGTAAGTAATGTCTGCACCTTGAGCAGGAGCTTTAAAAGCAGAATAATTAGTTCCTGAAGCAGAAGGTTCATACAATTTTAATTCACCAGCTGTGCCAGTATTTGTCAGAGCCACATTTCCATCTTTCACCACTAATTTTCCTAAAGTAGGAGCTGTTTCTCCAATGCCGACATTTCCAGTATCTCCTTCGACAACTAATTTGTCTGTATCAATTGTAAAATCATCACCAGCAGCAGAACCAATTGAGACATTTAGTACTCCACCAGTATCTACGGTAATAGCTCTTGAGCCATAGAGAGTAGTAGTTCCTAAATCTAAAGATGTTCCTGTAGCTAAACCTAATTCCGGCGTAGTTAAAGTTAATCCAGCCAAAGTTAAAGCAGCACTTGCTCGGTTAATCGCTACTTGTGTTGTTCCGATGTAAAATGTTTGACCGACATCTGCCTTACTTGCAGCAAGTCCAGAATATTGAGTGTTGGTTGCGTTGTCGCCGGTGTTAGCGCCTGAAACAGAAGAAGCTCCAGCACCAAGAGTGAGTGTTGAACCTGCCACATCTCCAGTTAAAGTAACTGCACCGGTATTCACTATCAAAGCAGTGGTGAAAGTGGCACCAGTAACTGTGGCAGCATTACCAGTAGTGGAAGCAGAACTTCCATCAATACTTGTAATTCCTGTAAGTACTAATGCAGCACTTGCTCGATTAATAGCAACCTGCGTTGTTCCGATATACATTGTCTGACCGACTGCAGCTTTTCCAGCAACATTTCCATCTAGTTTATTTATCGCTTGAAGTATTGTATCAGTAGCAGCAACTGTTCCTGCACCACTAACAAATCCTGTGATTAATTTTCCAGTCACTGCTGAATCTGTGAAAGAAGCAGAAGGTAAAGCAGCATCAGCAGTTGAACCTTGAGCAGATGTAGCGTAAGCACCACTAGCAGTATAAGCGGCACTTCCCAGAGTTCCACCAGTTGTTACAATGAGTGTTTGTCCACCAGTAACATCAAGTCCGGTGACATCACCTGCTGTTAAGTTTGCAACGGTACCACTTGCATTAGTTAAAATAGCAGCACTTGGAGTTCCAAGATCCGGCGTAGTTAAAGTTAATCCAGCCAAAGTTAATGCAGCACTTGCTCGATTAATCGCTACTTGAGTTGTTCCTATGTAAAATGTTTGCCCGACATCTGCTTTCGATAATGCTAGTCCAGAATATTGAGAGTTAGTTGCGTTGTCTCCAGTGTTAGCTCCAGAAACAGAAGAAGCACCTGCACCTAATGTAAGAGTTGAACCTCCCGCATCACCAGTTAAAGTAACTGCACCGGTATTCACTATTAAAGCAGTGGTGAAGGTTGCACCAGTAACAGTGGCAGCATTACCAGTAGTTGAACCAGAAGTACCCGAAACATTTCCCGTCACATTACCAGTAAGATTTCCAATGAAAGAAGCGGTACCGATGCCATTAGTTAATTCTAAAGGAGCATTCATTACAAACTTTTTAGCAGTAGCATCCCATTGAAGCAAAGCATTCGGAATAGACGTTCCTCTCTCAAAAGCTAAACTCATATTTTCTGTATCAGCTGTTGCATTGTCAGAATTAATAGTCCAATCGTTTGAAGAAGTACTGCCGGTCACGATTACTCCAGAGATATTTGTAGCATCTAAATTGTCGGTATAAATTGTTCCGAATCTAACACCACTAGAACCAATGTTGATACTACCAGCCGAAGCTAAAATATTTCCTCCAACCGTAGTGGTGCTAGAAATATTTACTGTGCCCGTTACCGCAAGTGCATTACTTCCAATGGTAGCTCCGCCTAAAGCTAAAGAAGTTCCGGAAGCCACACCAAGAATCGGAGTGACTAAAGTCGGAGAAGTATTCATGACAAAAGTAGAACCTGTTCCAGTTTGAGAAGCCACAGAAGTGGCATTACCAATAGAAGTAATTGGTCCAGTTAAGTTTGCGTTAGTGGTGACGGTAGTAGCATTACCTACCAAGGCACCGGTAAAAGTAGTGGCTCCAACTGCAGCAAAAGTAGGAGAAGAAGTAGTTAAAACATTTTGATCCATATCATACAATTCATTTGCTCCTTGACCAGTATCAAGAGTAGGAGCAGTGACTACGCCATTGATAGTAATCGTATCAGTAATGGCATCACCTAGAGTAGTATTTCCCGAAACAATCAGAAGTTTGGTATTTATTTCTTCTCCTAAAGAAGATGAAAGATCTTGAAAGCTATCACCACTTGAATCAAAAACTCTGATGATTTGTTTATCAAGAAAACTTTTAGAAACAAAAGAAGAAGTATCAGCATTATCTCCTTTAGGTCCTTGTGGTCCTCGCATATTTAATAACAGATCACTTGGCAAACCGGAAGCAATCAAACTTCGTAAAGCAGAAACAAGAGAGTAGTTAGTGATTGAAGCTAATTGTGTTGGAGCAGAACTTATGATTCCAGTTGGTGGTTTGTTAGGTAAAACAGAATTAACTATCGTTTTAGCCGTATAACAGTTAGCGTCAAAAGGTCCGCATCCACCCCAAGGGGTATTAGGAGAACCCGGGTCTAAAATATTAGTAGTGGAAGATAGAAAAGCTAGTGGATTGGCAGCAAAAACAGTAGTCACCGAAAAAACTACAGAGAAAAAAACTCCAAACAGGAAGACCTTTTTTCTGAATGAATTATTTAACATAAATTGTTCTCCCGTTAGAAATCACGAGGGATCACAGTGTGTTTTATTTCTAATGGGATTCTTTCGAACACTTATATTATAGCAAATATTTTGTTTGTTAGGAAAGAAAAAATCGTATAAAGAAGTGGGGATAACCCCGTAGTAGATTTTGACGATGTTTTTCAAACGCGCTTCGCGCTTCGTCAAAATTCACTACAGGGTAACTCGCACACTATGCAAAATTACTTTGTGTTTTTGATAAATTTGTAATAGTATTTGTCAATAAGCCGTTATAGCTCAGGTAATACCTGCCTGCCGGTAGGCAGGGAGTACGTTCTTGGTAAGGGCGGGAGCAATTGTTCATTAAAAAATTTATGCCGTCGTAGCTTAGTGGCAAAGCATTCCCTTGGTAAGGGAAAGAGCGTGAGTCCGATTCTCACCGACGGCTCCAAAACTAATTTGAAATAAAATTATGTTAGTATATGCTTTAGTAAACAAAGAAAATAGAATTTATGTAGGAATGACAAAAAACCTGAATAAAAGGCTTTCTGACCATAATTTTGGAAGAGTTTTTTCAACAAAAGGTTTTAGACCATGGAAGGTTTTATATTATGAAGAATGTGGAGACAGAAGAAATTCAAGAATGAGAGAAAAATATTTAAAATCCGGCATCGGTAAAGAATTTTTGAAAAATAAATTAATGCCAAAGTAGCTCAGTTGGAAGAGCAACCCCTTCGTAAGGGGTAGGTCGTGAGTCCGATTCTCACCTTTGGCTCCGTGAAATTTTAGATATTTAAAAGAGTTTATAATACCGACAGGTAAATAGCTCAGTTGGTACCTGCCTGCCGGCAGGCAGGGAGCACGGCTTTCGTAAAGCCGGGGTCCTGAGTTCAACTCTCAGGGGTGGCTCATTTTTAAAATTAGATATAAAATTCTGCTAAATCTTTAGTGATTTGCTTGTCTAAAAGTTCTTTTTCTATCATCCAACTATCATTGAATGCATGTGAAAGATAACTTTCCCCGCTATCGCTAATAATTAAAACCATTTTATTTATTTTTTCTGAAACCGGTTCTTCCTTAATGAATTTCATTGCGTAGTAAAGTACCATACCGCTGGAGTCTCCAACTAACAATCCTTTATGTTCCCCAAAAAAGCGCATTGTGTTGAATGCTTCTTTATCAGAAACATAATCATTTTTATCTAAAATAGTAGTATCAATATTTTTGGGTAAAATCGCTCCAGCAGGATATCCTGGTCCGGAAATAAAATAACCATGCCCGCGTGGTGAAAAATGACTAGATCCTTTTGGTTCTAATGCGATTATTTTTACATCTTTATTGTGTTCTTTTAAATAATGGCCAGAACCAGAAAGAGAACTACCTGTTCCAATTGTTCCGATTAAATAATCAATATCGGGAACTTGTTCTAGAATTTCTTTTCCTAAAGTATTATAAAAACCTTTTGGATTTTCTGGATTGTCATATTGGTCAAGATTGACGCCATTTGTTTCTTCGGCTAGTTTTTTCGCGGCTCTTCTGCGAACATCCACCAAATGTCCTCCTTTTGGATCTTCTTCGTCGGTACAAAAATGTAATTTACCCCCATAAGCACGAATGGAATTTAACTTATCTGCTGGAGCGTGTTTGTCAACGATTGCGGTAAATTTATATCCACGAGCAGCCGACAACATTGCCAAAGCCTTTGCGGTGTTGCCAGACGAAGATTCAAAAATTTCCATCCCTTTTTTTAATTTGCCGGATTTTTCTGCTGCATTCATTAAGGCATAGGCAGTTCTGTCTTTAAAACTTCCTGCTGGATTAAAATATTCAAGTTTTAGATAAAGTTCCCAATCTGTTCTGACGGTTGGTATCTCAAGTATTGGTGTATTTCCTATAAGTTCATCAATATTTCTTTTTATATTCATCCCAGTACTAAAATTTTAACTAATAATCTTTATCTTTATGTCCCGTAATCAAAAATTTAGTACGGGACAGGTCTTTATATTATACAAATCTAAATAAATAAAGCCATTTTATTTATTATGTTATCCTAAGGAAATTTTGATATACTAAAGATATGGATAGCGGTGATTTAGAAAAAGAAATAGAAAAATTGGAAGCGCAGATGCAGGGTGCGGATTTTTGGAATGATAAAAATAAGGCTCAAGCTATTTTGAAAGAATTAGAAGAGTTAAAAGCACAGAAAGAGGGTGTAAATAAATATGACAAAGGGAATGCTATCGTTACCATTATTTCCGGAGCCGGTGGAGATGATGCAGAAGATTTTGCTCGAATGCTTTTGGAAATGTATATGAAATATGCCAATAAAAAAAATTGGAATATTTTTTTTATTCATGAAAATAAAAATGAACATAATGGTTACAGAAATGTTTCTTTTGAAATGCAAGGCAAAAGTGCATACGGAATCTTAAAAAATGAATCCGGGGTGCATCGCTTGGTCCGCATTTCACCTTTTGATGCTAAAAAATTGAGACACACTTCTTTTGCTTTGGTTGAAGTTTTACCAAAATTTTCTAAGCTTGAAGAAAGAGATATTATTATTCCAGAACGTGATTTCAAAATAGAATTTACTCGTTCTGGCGGTCCGGGTGGGCAAAATGTAAATAAAAGAGAAACAGCTGTCAGACTTGTTCATATTCCGACTAACACTTCTGTTCATTCATCCGAAGAACGTTCTCAAGAACAAAATCGCGATAGAGCGATGTCTATTCTCAGGGCGAAAATTTTTAAAAAAGCGGAAGAAGAGAAAAAGAGTGTGGAAGAAAGTATGAAATTAAAAAATACAGAAATAGAATGGGGTAATCAGATTCGCTCTTATGTTTTACACCCTTATAAAATGGTGAAAGATCATCGAACTGGAGTAGAAACCAGTGATATCAATGCAGTTTTGAATGGGGAGATAGATATATTTTTAGATAGTTTTGGGGAAAAATAAAATTTGTGCTAAACTAAGGAAGTGATTTATTTTAACAATGTCTCAAAAATTTATGGTAAAGATTCTGTGGCATTAAACGATGTTACTTTGACTGTTGCTACCGGTGAATTTGTTTCTATCGTAGGGCATTCTGGAGCAGGTAAAACTACTTTGGTTAAAATGATTCTAGCGGATGATATTCCGACCAGTGGCACTGTTTTTTTTGAGTCGGTGGACGTGTTGAAATTAAAAAATAAAGATTTAACAAAATTAAGGAGAAGAATTGGGGTAGTATTTCAGGATTTTAAATTACTTTCTAATAAAACTGCTTACGAAAATATTGCTTTTGCCATGGAAGCCGTCGGTAAAACTAACGAAGAGATAAAAAGTGATGTACCTCATGTTTTGGAATTGGTTGATTTGAGTAATAAAATGTTTCATTTTCCAAATCAAATGTCTGGAGGGGAACAACAACGTTTAGCTATTGCGCGCGCTATTATCAACCAACCGGAATTAATTATTGCGGATGAACCAACCGGTAATTTAGATGCTATCAATACATATGAAATAGTTCAAATTTTGAAAAAAATAAATGATCTCGGGACCACTGTTATTTTGACCACTCATAATCGCGGGGTAATTGATTCCATCGGCAAGAGGGTAGTAACTATGGAAAAAGGTAAAATTATTAGAGATGACAAAGAGGGTAAATATGTTATATAATTGATTCTAATTTATGACTGAACTAAAAAGAATAATTAAATCCGGATTTGTGAATTTTACCAGAAGTGGCATTATTTCTTGGGCGGCTGTGTTGGTAGTTACGATTACTCTGACAGTCATTACTACTATCATATTGTTGCAGGCAGTATTGCATTCCTCTTTGGATCAAATAAAAGATAAAGTGGATGTTACTATTTATTTTACAGTTGATGCGCCGGAAATTAAAATTTTATCTTTGAAAGAGTCTTTAGAAAAATTGCCGGAAGTAGCGGATGTTTCTTATGTCAGCGCTGAAGAAGCATTACAACTTTTCCGTGAGCGTCACCAGAATGATTATCCGACCATTCAGGCCCTAGATGAAATAAAAGATAATCCGCTTGGAGGATATTTGAATGTCAAAGCGAAAGAAATTTCTCAATATGAAAGCATTGCCAATTTTATGCAATCAGATAATGCTTTAGTGTTAGGTTCTGCTTCTGTTGTAGATAAAGTAAATTATCATCAAAATAAAATTGTGATAGATAGATTAAATAATATAATTGCTGGAGCACAAAAATTAGGCTTTCTGGTTACTTTGATTTTGATTGTCATTTCTATAGTGATTACTTTTAACACTATTCGCTTGACTATTTTTATTGTCAAAGATGAAATAGGGGTGATGCGTTTGGTGGGAGCAAGTAAAATGAGAGTGCGCGGACCTTTTATGGTAGAAGGAGCTATCTATGGTATTATCGCTACTATCATAACTTTGATTATTTTCTTTCCAGCTACTATTTATCTTGGACGCACCATGACTAATTTCTTGGGACTTAATATTTATGATTATTATATTTCAAATTTGTTTCAAATTGCCGTAATTATTTTATTATCAGGTGTCATTTTAGGTATGGTTTCCAGTTTTATTGCAATTAGAAAATATCTTAACAAGTAGTCATAAAGTAGAAAGTTTATAAAGTTCATAAAGTATGTCCAAAAAACAAACAAAATACATATTTGTGGTGGGAGGAGTTATTTCTGGAGTAGGGAAAGGTATAACTTCGTCCTCGCTTGGACTTATTTTAAAAAATCGTGGGTTGAAAGTTACTTCTATAAAAATTGACCCATACATTAATGTTGATGCTGGTACTATGAATCCGATAGAACACGGAGAGGTTTTCGTGTTGAAAGATGGAGATGAGACTGATCAAGATATGGGTAATTATGAAAGATTTTTAGATATAAATTTAACTCGCATAAATTATATGACTACTGGCCGAGTTTATAAAACGGTTATAGAAAAAGAACGTAATTTAGAATATAAAGGTAAGTGCGTGCAAGTGGTCCCTCACATTCCTTTCGAAGTGATTGAACGGATTAAAAAAGCTGGACAGATGGCCAATGCGGACGTGGTAATGATAGAGATTGGTGGAACTGTTGGAGAATACGAGAACATTCTATTTTTGGAAGCCGCTAGAATGATGAAACTTACATCTCCTAAAGATGTATTTTTTATTATGGTTTCTTATTTACCTACACCGCAAAATGTTGGTGAAATGAAAACAAAACCAACTCAGCACGCTGTTAGAACTCTAAATACTTCTGGTATTCAGCCCGATATTTTAATAGCTAGAGCAAATGTTAGTCTTGATAAAAAAAGAAAAGAAAAAATATCTCTGTTTTGCAATATTCCAGCCGATAGAGTAATGTCTGCTCCGGACGTGGCTAGTATTTATGATATACCACTTAATTTCGAAAAAGAAAATCTTTCAGACAAAATCTGTAGCATGTTAGATATTCCTCATAAAAAATTAGATAAAAAAGTTTGGAACAAATGGAAAAATTTTGCTAAGCACGCTCATAATGGTAAAGAAACAATAAAAATAGCGATGATCGGAAAGTATTTTGAAACAGGAGATTATGTTTTGTCCGATTCGTATTTATCCGTGATTGAGGCGATCAAATATTCTAGTTATGCACAAAACAAAAAACCGATTTTGACTTGGTTAAATTCTACAGATTATGAAAAAAGTCCTGCAAAATTAAAAGAGCTTAAAAAATATGATGGCATCATTATTCCTGGCGGTTTTGGTTCGCGTGGAGTAGAAGGAAATTTGAGTGCTATAAAATTTGCTCGTGAAAATAAAATTCCTTACTTTGGTCTCTGTTATGGTATGCAGATGATGGTTATAGAATATGCGCGAAATGTTTTAGGATTAAAAGATGCCAACACCAGAGAAGTAAATCCTAATTCAAAAAATTTAGTAATAGACGTAATGGAGTCACAAAAAGAGATTTTGAAAAATAATTTGTATGGTGGGTCTATGCGCTTAGGAGAGTATAAAGCAGTATTGCGTGATAAAACTATAGCTAAAGAAGCCTACTTAAAAAAAGAGATAATAGAACGTCATCGTCATCGTTACGAAGTGAATCCGGCCTTTATTGGAGAATTAGAAGCCAAAGGCTTAGTATTTTCAGGACGTTCTCCAGATGGACATTTGATGGAAATAGCAGAATTACCAAAAAACAAGCATCCATTTTTCTTGGGAACTCAATTTCATCCAGAATTTTTAGCGCGCCCACTTAATCCTCACCCACTTTTTTCCGCTTTCATTAAAGCTTGTATAAAGAATAAAAAATAAAAATTACAAAACAAAAAGTCAAATTGATTTGATTATTTTTTGGAATTTTTTCTTTCTCGCACAAATCCTATGCGTTTATTTTGTGCTGTTGCTTTTATAAAATAAGTTAGAGATTTTTTATAAATATTTTTATCATATTTTCTATAACTTTCAATATATGCAATCCTGATACGCTTATAGGGTAGTGGCATTCTTTGAAAATATTTCCACGCTTTTTCATTTGCTTTTAGCGCTTTCAAAATTGTTGGAGGTATAATAAGTTTTTCAGTTTTATCTTTTTTAGGGTCAAAAACGTGGGCGATTGCTTTTAACCCTGCTTTTGTCATTTTTCCTTCCTTTATTAGTTCCCGAATTCTCTCTTTATTCATTTGAGAAAGAACACTAGTTTTTCTACGTGGAGAGAAACGTTGAGTAAAAGATTCTTCATCAATTTTTTTCACTATGCCGTCAATCCACCCATAAGCGAGAGCTTCTAATACAGCATCATCATAGGAAATACGAGGTTTCCTACTGCTCTTACGATAATATATGAGCCATATTTCTTTTTCTTTTTTATGATTTTTTGCCAACCATTTCCGCCAATCTTTTCTTTTGGTTACATAAAGTGTTTTTGTAATTTCCATGGATTGATTATAGCAAATTTGCTGACTGACTCGGTCTAGAACCTTTCCTTGTGAGACACTACAAGCGTTCTTTAACTACTTTTAGTATACCAAATTGATGCGTCTCAGTCAGGTCTCAATAGACATGATAGACACTATAAAAAGGAGCTCTATTGTGTCTATCGGAGACTTTTCTGGAACAACAAAAGCTTCCTGGGTGTCTGGTACGATGACGGATCTGCAATATTTACAGCGTTTTCCCATTAAGACCCATGTCTTGGATGTAGCGCTCGATTACCTCTGGATATTTTCCACCAATGCAGTCTTTTACGAACGCATCAGATTCTTCTCCGCTCGAGAAGGTTGTATACGCAAGCGCACTCTCACATGCAACCCGCGGATCAATCTTTGCCTGTGGTTCCGCTGGCTCTTGTGGAGGAGTAACTTTTTGTGTATTTATAAAAACAAGATATCCAACCACCAGCAGAGCTATAATTCCTAAAATCAATAATAATTTTTTCATGTTTTGATTATATCAAATTTTAATTTAAAAAACACTAGCTGGGTGTTTGGTACGTTATTGGAACCTTTTTAACCCAAAATAAAGGTAAAAAGGTCTTAAATTTAGTTTTCCGATTCAAGGGTAGTTGTAGATGGATTAAATCCTTTAACAATTAGCCATACCGCCAGAACCATCTCTTGAAGGGCAATAGAAGTAGCCAAGATCATCGTCGCTCCGACTATAGCAAATGCAGGACCGTGATATAAAGCGCTAAATACGGCAAACAAAAGTAAGAGACAGCTGACAATACCCCAAACTGACAACCAGCGTGGAACAAGCTTTGTCTGATAGAAAATAATGTAGTAAGCAAGGCCGCCCAGAGAAAAAGCGATTACAGCAAAAATAAAACCAGATACTTCACGGGCCGTAAGTATAAAATTTCCCAAAGTTTGAAAATATGAATTATCAAGACTTCCTGCCTTTAGATATTCTTGCCCGAGGACAATAAGCGATAATGACCCAACAGCGGAGACAATATAAAAAACCGATTCAATGGTACGGAAAATGACTGCAGTTAAAGCGAGGTAAGGATTATGTTTTTTTAGAATCGGATAAAGACAGATGGAAATAGCCACCGAGGCGAGTGCAGAGAGGAAGACCAGCAGCGAGCCAATCTTTATATTGACAGTACTTGAGGAGATTAGACTAAGCCAGTTTGGAGAATTAAGAACAGAACCAATAAAACTAGTTCCGACAATATTAATGACAGTAGCTATTATAAACAACACACCAACAGTTCTTGCAACGTTTTTATATGTATTCATAATTTTATTATTATATATGTTTTCAACTTCTTTGCAATTAGTATATTCGCATATAAACCAAAAAAGTATGCGCTATGTGAAAAATAGAGAAAGCAATACTCGAAATAATGTAATGCCATTTATTATATCTTATTTTAAAGTAATAGGAATCAACCAAAGGACTTATCCCAATAAGCCATATGATTGGTGTATATGCTGGGGCTGGGAGACTTGGACTCGAACCAAGATAACATCCTCCAGAGGGATGTGTCCTACCATTAGACGATCTCCCAAAATTATATTTTCAATTTTAATTCTCTCTTACCTTTCACTGTTTTATAATATCTTTCCATATTGAACGCCCGATACTTGTCATCATAAGTTTCATAAAATAAAATCTCAAATGGAATACGATGTTTAGTTGATTTTACTTTACCAGAATTATGATATTTTAATCTTTTTTCTATGTTTTCTGTACAACCTATGTATAAATTATTATCTTTTTTACTTTTTAATACATAAACATAATACATAGAATATCCTACCATTAGCCTCGCCCATAGGCTACGGCCGAGGGACGATCTCCCAATGGTTATCTATACAATAATATAAAATTATGTTTTTATCAAACATCTGCTATACTATATTCTAATGAAAAATAAATTTGTGGCCAAGATTAAAAACATATTTTCTAACACCCACTTTGGGTTTTTTTTGATTTTGATAATTTTGGTGGTAATTTCTTTTTTTATAGCGCCAGAATTTTTTGGTGATGAAGTATTTAATGAGATAAAGGAAGAAATAAAAGAAATAAAAAAAGTTTCTTCTGCCCCTGCGCTTTTACCTCTTGATACTGTAGCCTACGACAAAAAGCTAAATGAATTAGCCAACAATCCTCCCGACCCCATTGTTTATGAAACTATTAAAACTGTTGTAAAAGACCCTAAAACTGGGAAATCTATTACCAAAACTGAAAAAATACCTCTTTCGCCACAACCTGTCAAAACGCATCTTTGGCCGGTTAAGACTGTATATCCAAACGCTGGAGCTATTCTACCTTTTAATCGAATTATCGCTTATTATGGAAATTTATATTCAACTAAAATGGGGGTATTGGGAGAATATCTAGAAGCTGAAATGTTCCAAAGGTTGGAAGCAGAAGTTAAAAAATGGGAATTAGCTGATCCCAGTACTCCAGTCATTCCAGCACTTCACTATATTGCGGTTGTAGCACAAGCAGGAGCGGGGCAAGATGGTAAATATAGGGCTCGTATGCCGAGTTCAGAAATTGATAAAGTTATTAAGATGGCGGAGAAAATTGGAGCAATAGTTTTTTTAGATATCCAAGTTGGTTTTAGTAATTTGCAAACTGAAGTGCCGTTGCTGGAAAAATATTTAAAATTACCGAATGTGCATTTAGGTGTTGATCCCGAATTTTCTATGAAGAATGGAATCAGGCCGGGGAAAATAGTTGGAACTTATGACGCTACTGATATTAATTTTGCGGCAAATTATTTAGCAAAAATTGTGCAAGAAAATAATCTGACTCCGAAAATTTTAGTGGTACATCGCTATACTCAGAAAATGGTGACGAATTATAAAGAAATAAAACCATTACCGGGAGTACAAATAATTATGCATATGGATGGTTGGGGAGGAGCAGCTAAAAAGATAGGTACATATAAAAATTTTATTTATCCTGAACCTGTGCAATTTACCGGTTTCAAACTGTTTTACAAAAATGATATTCTCACTCCTGGTACTACCCTAATGACACCAGATGATTTATTAAAACTAAACCCCCGCCCTATTTATATTCAGTATCAATAAAAGCTTGACTTTTGTCTCTCAAAGTGCTATACTTATAAAAATTATTTGAAAGGAGAATAAAAATGAAAGAAGAAAGAAAGATCTTCTTTTTGTTTTATTTCCAAATAATAATGGTATTTGCATATACAATTCCGCAAATATTAAATATTATTTCTGGAAAGACGAAGGGGTTGACTCTTGTTTTGTATGGAGGGTTTATGATTTACGTGTTAGTAAATTTTTTACTCTCAATTCAGGCATATGATGTCAAAAAAACAAAAGGAAGAAAATATCTTGTTATTATTTTCTCTCTCTGGGTACTGTCTATTGGAAGTTTATTAGTCTTTGGTATGACAAAGATATTTTGGAGAGAAGAAGATACGGTTATTTCAATAATAATTCTTTTTCTTTCCTTTGTGACTTTGTTTTATTTTAATGGATTAAAGGATCCCCTCAGTAAAGGATTTTTTGGAGTATGGTTTAAATCTCTTCCACAACTTTGGCTTGCGTACACAATGCTAGCCGTAGGAAGTGGAATTGGGCTACATCCAATAAGTCTTATCGCGGCACACTGTACTTCTACCCCACGTCTCATTCATGTTTTTATCATTGGACGTGCTGGTAAATGGGATCGTGAGTCGAGAAGTTTAATGGTTAGTGAAGCATCAAATGTAATCACATGGTGGATAGTTACTATCGTGTGGATTATTTTAGAAGCGGTACTTGTATAGTTCCGCTTTTTTTATTGTTAAGATTTAACTTTAACAATATAGTGGTGGTAAATAATTTACTAGAATATCGAACTCAAATATGATATTATATTTAGAATGTTCGCAAATTATTTAACTACTAGTGCACATGGGTTTTTGCCAGTCATTGTGGTTTCGGCGTTGATAGACAGTATTAATCCTTGTGCCATATCTGTTTTATTTTTGACTATTACTTTTTTATTTAGCCTCGGGAAAAATAGGAAATTTGTTTTAATATCTGGGGGTGTTTATATTTTAGCTATTGCTATCGTCTATACCTTAATAGGTTTAGGAGCATTGCAGGCTCTTAATTTTTTGAATGTTCCAAATATGATGGCAAAAATTGGGGCATCAATTTTATTGCTTTATAGTATTATTGGTTTAATAAATGAATTTTTTCCAAGTTTCCCAATTAAATTAAAAATACCAGCAAGTACTCATGCCACTATAGCTAAAGTTATTGAAAAAGGTTCTATTCCAGCATTTTTCTTGCTAGGTGCTTTAGTGGCTATGTTTGAATTTCCATGCACGGGTGGGCCTTATCTTTTTGTACTGACCCTACTTCACGATTACGCTAATTTCTGGAAAGGTTTTTGGTATTTGATTATCTATAATCTTGTTTTTGTTTTGCCGTTAATTTTGATACTTGCATTTGCTACAAACAAGGTTATGATAGAAAAGATAGATAAGTTGCGCAGGTTGGAAACTAAGAAAGCGCGGGTGATGTTGCTTTTGGTTCTTATTGCATTTGGTGTTTTGATATTTACATTATAAATTAATGTGTAGAAAATATTGCAGGCTTTCCTGCAATATTTAAGATAATTATGGCTGATTTAAAATTAATGAGTTTTGAAGAATTACAAAAAAAGATAGCTTCTCTAAAAGAAAACAGGGGAGTTGATTTATCGACTGAAGAAGATTTGAGTATTGCGGTGATGAATTTAATAAGTCTAGAAGAGCACTTCTTTTTTTCTGGAGCAAAAACAGGCAAGGATGAATATTACAATATGTTGAATGAAGTAAGAGAAATGCGAAAAGTACTTCTTGCTCGAATGATAGATAAAACCGAAGCAGAAAGTTGGTGTATTTCTAAACATTTACTTGGAACTACTATGCGCTTAATGGAAGTTGGTACTAAATTACAAGGTGATGGGAAAACTGATGAAGCCAAACAAATGTTTAGTTTTGCCTATAAATCTTTTAATTTATTTTTTGGACTTAGATTAAAAATTATTAATACGTCAGATGTTAAGGGCACCTTAGAAAAAGAAAAACCTATGAACTTTGACGATATCATGGCAAAATTAGTTGATTGCTGTAAAGAATAATCCAATTACGAATTATTAATTACGAATTACGAATTAGAAAAATCATGAATAATAAAAATATTTTCTTTTTAATAATTGGTCTTTTAATTTTAGGAATATTGGGAACCATAATACTTCGATCTGGAGGTCCAGTTGTTCCTTCTACAAAATATGATACTTTCGCTCAGTGTCTTGCTTCAAAAAAATTAACGATGTATGGCGCTGTGTGGTGTTCTCATTGTAAAGCAGAAAAAGCCCGCTTTGGAGATTCTTTTAAGTATGTGCCCTATGTTGAATGTACCGAAAATCCGAATGAATGTTTAACTAAGGGAGTAGAAAGTTATCCCACTTGGATAGATGAGAATGGAATAAAATATCTCGGAGAGCAGGGCTTAGAAAAGTTGTCTGAGATAAGTGGTTGCGAATTGCCTACTAATTAAGGTAAAATACAATTATGAAACAAGCACGATTAGATCAGTTAGCAGACAGTATTTTTGCTATAGTTATGACTATTTTGGTATTCGATATACGCATACCTAATATTATTGGAACGGTAAATGATCAGACTCTTTTTCAAGCATTATTGGATCTCTCCCCAATTTTTTTAAGTTATCTTTTAAGTTTTTTACTCCTTTTTACTTATTGGAGATCACATCATTTTATTGAATCAGTATTAGCAAAAAACATCGATACTAAATTTTCAAACATTAATGCAATTTTCTTTTTCTTCGTGGCTTTAGTACCGTTCTCGTCCCATTTTCTTGGAAATTATGGATATTCAAAAACAGCTATAATCTTTTTTGCTTTGAATATTATTTTAATCGGACTTTCTTTATTTAAAATGCGTCGATACGTTATCGATTCTAAAACTATAGAAAATACGACATTTACCAAAACCGAAAATGAACATGCCAATATGCACATTTTATTCCCAGTCGGTGCGGCAGTCGTTGCTATCTTTGTATCGTTCTTTAGCAGCGGTTTTGCAATCGTATTATTTACGATTGCGATTTTATTTAATTTATTAGAAAAGAGCGCTAAACACACTTTTATTTTTATTGACCTTTTTCGCAAGAAAAGTTAATTTAATATCATGGATTCCAAAGAAGAAATAAAAGCTTGGCGGGAAGTAAAAAAAAGTGAAAGATTTTTTAATGCTTTTCGAGGTCTATATGTTTTTGGAAAAACTACTAGGAATCTGTATATTCACCTAACAGTCGCAGTGGTTGTAGTAGTTTTTGGATTTTATTTTAAAGTTTCAAGTTTAGAATGGATTGCCTTGGTTTTTGCTATTGGTTTTGTATTGGTGACAGAAGCCTTAAATACAGCCATAGAAATAGATATAGATTTAACTTCTCCGGATTATCATCCTTTTGCTCGGGATACTAAAGATGTGGCAGCAGCTGCAGTGTTATTGTCCGTATTCACGGCTATTGTTATCGGATTAATTGTTTTTTTACCAAAAATTTTTTAGTGTGCTAGAATATAACAACTATGAATCAAAAAAATATTTTTCTTTTAGTAATTGGTCTTTTAATTTTAGGAACAATCGCAACTGTTTTGCTTCGATCTCCTAGTGTGCCAACTGGTCCAGGAAAGTATGATACTTTTGCTCAGTGTTTGAAAGATAAAGGAGCTGTTTTCTATGGAGCTTTTTGGTGTTCGCATTGTCAGGCTCAGAAAGAGTTATTTGGTTCTTCGGCTAAATTTTTACCTTATGTTGAATGTTCTACTATCGATGGGCAAAATCAGACACAAGAATGCATAGATAAAAAAGTTGCTGGTTATCCGACTTGGGAATTTTCTGATGGAAGTAGATTGAATGGAGAAATTCCACTTGCGCAATTAGCCGAAAAAACTTCTTGTCCATTGCCGTAATAGTTATGAATCCAGATACGATACATTATTTAAATATTTTTCTTGGACTTAGTGCAATTTTACTTCAAATTTTTTCTGTTGTTACTTTAGGCGTCCTTTTTTTTGGTCCTAAGAAAAATAGTTTTTTAGATTTTGTTCAGGAACATTTCCTGATTATTGGTTTTCTAGTTTCTTTATGTGCCTCTTTATTTTCCTTAGTGTATTCCGAAATAATAGGTTTTACTCCCTGCGTTCTTTGTTGGTATCAAAGAATCTTTTTATTCCCGCAAATATTCATCTTCGGTATGGCTCTTTGGGAAAAAAATAAAAAAATAGTAAAGTATGCCATGCCACTGATATCTGTAGGTTTTATTATTTCTGTGTATCAAAACTTTTTCTATTATTTTGGAGACAAAGGCAATCTTCCATGTGATGCTTCAGGAATTTCTTGCTATAAACAGTTAGTATCAGAATTTGGTGGTTATATTTCAATACCAATGCTTTCTTTAACTAGTTTTCTTGCAATTGCCACACTTTTGTTGGTTGCTCATTTCTATAAAAAAGAAAGTTTATAAAAATTTTTAATGACTTCTTTTACCCAACAAGAAAAAAAATTAATGCAAAAGTTAAACACTCCAGCCAAAGTGCAGGATTTTTTGAATGATTTGAAATTTAATTTTGAAGAACCTGCCCGCCGTGGTGAGAATGGAGAGACTTTGAAATCACCGATTATGGTTTTGAGAAAAAAGAATGCGCATTGTCTAGAAGGAGCTATTTTAGGAGCATATATTCTTTCTTTACACAATTTTCCTCCACTTATTTTACATCTTCAGACTACTAAAGATGATTTTAGTCATGTTATTACTCCATTCAAACAATATGGTCTTTGGGGGGCATTGTCTAAAACTAATCACGCGGTTTTGAGATATCGCGAGCCAGTTTATAAAAATATTCATGAATTAGTGATGTCTTATTTTCACGAATATTTTTTGGATAATGGTAAAAAAACTTTGAGGAAATATTCTGAACCGCTTAATTTAAATACTTTTGGTAAAAATTGGATAGAAACAGAAGACGAACTTTGGTATATAGATAAAGCGTTAGATAAAGTAAAACACTATGATATTATGCCTAAAATTACTTCAAAAAACCTTCGCAAGGCAGAAAAAATAGAAATAAAAGCAGGAAAAATCGTGCAATTTAAAAAATACTAAAGATTTTTTCTAGGAGATTTATAAACCAATTCTTTTTTGGAGTTTCTGTTTGAATCACAGGTTGAATTTGGGTGATAGCACTTGCTACTGATGCTGTATTCTGGTTTTCTAGATTTTCTAATTTTGGTTTTGTCTTTTTTACTACTTTTTTAGGAGTTTCAGCAATGATAGTTTGGATTTTTGGTTTTTCTTCAAGGTTTGTATTCAGGGAGATAGAGGTGGGTGGATTAACAACAGGTAAAATGGGAGGGGTGGGTGGAACAGCTTTTGAAATTATACGTCTTCCACCACTACTACTGTGGGTGGATGGAGTTTCTGGTTCTGGTTCCGGTGTTGGCTCAGGTTCTGGTGTTGGGTTTTCCTCCCCAAAATATAAAACAATATTTTCTCCTCCAGATAAAATTTTCGAATCCATTCCAACGTTTGGACTATCACCATCTACTTTGTATTGCCAATTGTCACACAATTCAGACCCAGAAACACTGATACATTTCAAATAAAAAGCTCCAAACATATCGTAATAAATCAAATTGGAAATATTAAATTCTGTGCTTGAAGCATCGGCTGTATTTACTATTGAAAGCACGCTGTCTGCATTTGTGTCATGAGGATTTCCACTCGAATCGTTTATACTGGTGGTACCAGCCGGAAGCAGGATTACGTCTCCCGAATAAACAACATCTCCATTGTTTTTGACAGTCAAATTTACATTCGCTTCCTCAGCTAATGAAGACTTACTCCCTCCCATTAATAATACTAAGGCAATCAAAAAACCAGGTAAAATTTTTTTCATATTTTTAATTAAAAAATAAAAAACTCCTACCGAGAGGAGTCGACAAATCAAGACATTACGCCCTGATAATTCCTGCTCGGGAAAAACAAAATGATTGGTATTCGGACTTGTCCCGGACATAACGTCGCGGGCTTACCGTAGCGGCACTGTACTGGAATCTAACCAGTTTCCCCAATCACTTCTTATAATTTTTTAAACGAACTCATTTAGTATATACTTACCAAAAGAGATGTCAAAGAAAACTGTGGAAAAGAAAATAATGATTTTTGGTACCTTTGATGGACTACATCAAGGGCATATTAATTTTTTTTGGCAAGCCAGAAATTTGCACCAAAATTCATTTTTAATTGTATCTATAGCCAGAGATAAAAACGTGCTTAAAATAAAAGGGAAGTTGCCATTTTTAAACGAGAAAAAAAGAATGATTTTAATTAAAAAAAGTAGATTAGCTGATAAAGTAATTTTGGCTGGTCTTAAAAATCACGTACCACATATTGTAAAAGAAAATCCTGATGTTATTGCACTTGGCTATGATCAAAAAGTTTATGTCGACAAGCGAGGAGCGCGTGGGCGAGTACTCTCGCACACAGCGTCCGAGTCGAAGTCGCACCAAGGTAATCCTTATGTCAAAAATCTTAAAAAAGACTTAAAAAATAAGGGTATTTTAGTAAAAATTATTCGCCTAAAACCTTATCGAGAAAAAATATATAAAAACCACTTGCTTCATGTTTAAAATAAATCTACGGAATTTATTTCACGTCTTGAAGTCGCAGGGTGATGAAGAATCCGATAAGTAATATTGCAGCCAAGACAAAGAAAAGGTATTCAAAAGAGGGGACTAGGAAGAGAGTAATAACAGCCAGCATTGGTCCGATAATGAAAGATACTGGTAAAGTGTTTCTAAAAAAACTAATTTCATTAGGACATTCTTCTTTTTTAATTACTTTGAAGAAATAACTTTCGCTTAATGATTCTATAGTAGCAGCCCCCACTCGGGTCATAAAAAGAACAAGAGCCCAAAGCCACAATAAAGGCATTGTTATTAATGGAATTACCAAAACTGATAACACCATTATCAAAAAACCAATTAAGAGCATTTTTTTCTCGCCTATTTTGTCAGAAAGTTTTCCTAATGGAAAATCTAGGATAACGAAGGGCAGAAGCATGATGGAAAAAATAATACCAATTTTGTCCCAACCGAAGCCGATATATTCATGCAAATATATCGGCGTATAAATAATCATCCAAGAAAAAAAGAATCTCAGAATTAAATTGATTAAATAAATTTTTGAAAGATGTTTGTTTTGTAAAAAAGTTTTGAGTGTTTTTAGTACAGATATTTTTTTATACTCAGGGTCTTTGAAATCACGTAAAAATAAAGTGAAAATAAGAAGTACTAGAACCATAAATCCTGCGCTAAAGAGATAGATGCCCAGAAAAGAACTTTTTTCTATGATTGAACCAGAAATTATCTGAGCAACAACCCAAGCAAGATTTATAACAGTCAAATAAAATCCTCGGATAGAACCAATAGGGGAACGAATAGAAAAATCTTCTATAAAAACATCCAGAGAAGCAATAATAAAGTTAATTGACAAGAAATAAAGAATAAAAGCAAGAATAATAATCCAAATATTATTTCCAAATGCCAACAAAACAAAAGAAGAGAAAATTAAGAAACTGAAAATTAAGGCAGTTAAACGATTACCAAAACGAGTTAAAATTTTGGGCATCTTTAATAAACCCAAAATGGTAATTATAGAAGCAATTATATAGATTAATCCTATGTAATTTTTATCAACATAATTTTCTAAAAAACTGGAATTTATGTAAGAAGTAAGAGCAATCGGAATAGAAAATAAAAAACCAGCTAGATATATTATTTTTCTGTTATGTCGCATGAATTAGTTTCTAGGTTCTAGCAACTAGTCACTAGCTACTAGCACCTAATTAATTATATACTCAATACTACCGGAATAACTAATGGTCTTTTAGCTGTTTTTTGATACAAGAATTTTGAAACTGTTTCTCCCAAGTTAGATTTAATATTATCAAGATCAACTAAATTATTTCTTACAGCCACATCTTCCACTCCTTTTTTTATGATTATTCGCACTTGACGTAAAAGTTCCTGATTTTCTTTCAAATATACGAATCCGCGCGATATCAAATCTGGAGATTTTTTCAATTTTCCAGTTTTTTGATCTACTAAAGCGATAATGACAAACATTCCATCTTTAGCTAGCATCACTCGGTCTCTAATCACTACATCTTGGTCGTCGCCGATAGAAATACCATCCACCATCATTGCGCCAGCTGGAGCTTTTTCTTTTCGTAAAATCATTTTCTGTCCATCCGCGGATATTTCAATAATAGAACCGTTATCTGGAACAATAATATTTTCTTCGGACATTCCAAGTTCTATGGCTAGTTCTTTATGTCTGACCAACATTGAATGCCAACCGTGAATTGGTATGAAAAATTTTGCATGAACTTTTTTATGTAGCCATTTTATATCTTCTTGGTTGCCGTGTCCGGTCGCATGCACGAAATCTTCACCTGGTGTTCGGTAACTGATTATTTTTACTCCTTGTCTAGTTAAACCGTCTTTCATTTTTTGCACGTGTAATTCATTTCCGGGGACGATAGAAGACGAGAGTATGATAGTGTCTCCTTTATGTAATGAAAATTTTGTATGTGATTTATTGGAAGCGCGATTCAGAGAGGAAAATTCTTCTCCTTGAGCTCCGGTCACTAATATTACCACTTTATTAGGCGGATAATTGCCAGCTTCTTCTATTGGAATGATAGTATTTTTTTGAGGTTTGAAAAGTTTTGCTTCTATGGCTACTTCAATATTGGTTTTCATAGAACGTCCATCGATAGCTATTTTTTTACCTAAAGATTCAGCTACTTTTACTATATGAATCAAACGTGAAATGTGTGAGGCAAAAGCGGCGATAACTATCCGTCCATTTATCTTTTTTAACAAAGCTTCCAATCCTTGATGCACTTTTATTTCCGGTAGAGCGAAACCTTCATTTTCAATATTAGTGGAGTCGGTCATTAAAAGAAGTACTTTTGCTTTGTCAAAAATAGCATATTCTTTTTCTTCTGTCGGAGTTACAATTTCATCTATTTGATCTAACTTATAATCTCCCGGATTTACAATCCATCCATGTTTGGTTTCTATAATAATGCCTATTGAGTCTGGCACAGTATGAGTCACTCCGAAAAATCTAATTTTTATTTTTCCACAAGTTATCACTTCATCTTTTTCCACAATATGTTCTTTCATGGCTGGCAATTGTGGAAATTCTGCTTGGCGTTTTCTCATTAAAAGCATAGTAAGGTTGCGAGAATATACTGGTGGATTGCCTATGCGAGAAAGAACTAAAGGTACTCCTCCAATATGATCCAAGTGTCCGTGAGTCACTATTAAGGCACGTATTTTTTCTTTGTGTTCTTCGAGATAAGTGGTATTTGGAATAACGTAATCAACTCCTGGAGTTTCTTCAGTAGAAAAATGCATACCGGCGTCGATAATAATAATATCGTTGTCTATCTCTATGGCAGTCATATTCTTACCAACTTCCTCTACTCCACCGAGTGGAATAATGCGAACTACCCCTTCAGCTGGAGGAACGATTTTATTTTCGCCCATGTTTTTGTAACTGTTTTTACTGAATGAGCGATTGCTACTGCGAGATTGCCCGTAACTTTTTTTAGTATATTGATAAGTAGAACTTTTGATCTGTTTTTTTGAAGTTTGACGCTTTTCGGACATTGGACGTCCGGAATTCGGACGTCCAACGTCCGAAGAAGACATGCGATGTCCAGATTCTGGTTTCTTTTCTTCCATCATGATAGCGCTAAAAGGTAGCCTATTTTTTTTCATTGTTTTTTGTTTATTTTATTTTTTTAATAATAATTTAAGAGTAAGTTTATTCGGAAAATATTTTCCAAACATTATCTATTTTAGTATACCATAAATATGAACTTAAAAATCTATCCCCGGGAATAATAATATGGTTGATAGAAAATCCTTGAATATTTTTTGACACCACATATATAAAATTAGGACTATATAAAAATACTGCTGGCATATCTTTTTTTATTTCATCTTCAAATTGAGCATATTTTTTGATTCTTGCTTTTTCATCAATTGTGATAGATGCATCTTCTAATATTTTATCTACTTTAGCGTTAGTATACATAGCCACATTCAATCCTGGGTCTTTTCTTTGAGAAGAATGCCAAAAAGCAAATAAATCAGATTCACGGTTTATTACTTGTCCAAAAAGAAGAACATCATAATTACGAGGACGAATTACTGATTGGGTTAAATTTCCAGCTTCAAAAGTTTTTATATTTACTTTCATTCCGATATCTTCTAAATCTTTTTTAATTAATTCAGCAGATTTTACTAGTTCTTGAGTATTGCCTGTTGAAATTGAAAATTCCAAATAAGAAGTAATTTTCTTCTTGTTTTTATCAGTAATTGTTTTTTGTAAAAATCCATCCGTACCTTTTTTCCAACCGTCTTGCCCTAAAATATCTTGTGCTTTTTTAATTTTTTCTTGATAAGAGACATTATTTGCCTTGTTTAGTTTTTGATAATTTATCATATTAGGTGGAATCGGATTATCAATAGCTACTCCGTATCCTAAAAGTACATCACGTACAATACTATCTTTATCGATAGCCAAATCTATAGCCGTGATAATTTTCCTGTCCGTAAAAATCTGATTTTGATTTTGATTGAAAAATAGTCCAAATACTCGGGGGAGAGTTAAAGATTCTACTCGAAAATTTTGTTCTTTTAGTATTTGAGCATTTAAGGGAGTGATGGAACTTATTTGATCTACTTCTCCTTTTTCTAGAGCCGCTATTTGTTCTTCTTCATTTGGATAAAAACGTAAAGTTAGTGTTTCAAGATATGGTTTGCCTAGATTAAATTCCTTAAAAGGAACTAAATCATAATAATCTATTAGACCAGTGGATTGTTTTCCAACATTTTCAACTTTAAAAGGTCCTGATCCGATTGGCTGAGTATTGGCGTCGTTTAATTCAATAGGGGAATCACTCCACAAAGAAGCCGGCATTATACCGAGAGTAGTATTTTCCAAAAAAGAAGCGTATGGTTGTTTTAAAATAAATTTTACTGTTTTTTCATCTACTTTTTCAACACTAACTCTGTCCCAGTTTCCTTTTTTAGGACTTTTCATAGTTGGGTTCTTGATTGTATTTACCGTGAAAATTATATCATCAACAGTGACTGGTTTTTTGTCGTGGAAATAGATTTTATCTTTTAAATTAAAAGTATAAGTTAATCCGTCTTTGGAGATTTCATATTTTTCAGCTAAATCTGGCATAAGAGAACCATCAGAATTTTTTCTCATTAATCCGGAATAAATGAGAGATACTAAGTCTTGGTCGGCGTCAGAAAAAGCTAAGACTGGATTTATAAAACGAGGAGTACCAATGATACCTTCTGTTACAGACCCTCCGTCTGTTGGCACGCTTACCATAAAAGACCTATTTATATTCTGTAGAATTATTAAAGTACTTACGCAAAGAATTATTATTAAACCTAAAAAGACAAAATACTCTCTTTTTGAAAAATGAGAAATGGCTTTTTTTATTTCGCTTTTTGAGGGCAATAGATTACGTATGCTAATGTAAAAATTTTTCATAAAACAAAAAATTTAATTGAGAAGATTCTGTGAATTAACCTTGTGCTTTTATTAGTATAGCTAGAAAAGCAGATAAAGTAAAAAGAATTCCACAAACAATAGATAGATAAAAAAGAAATCTTTCAAAACCTCGGCGAGTGTGATGAAAAGCATCACTGTCGCTTCCTCCAAGTGCACCTCCTAACCCCGCACCAGATTGCTGGAGCAAAATAGCTGTTACTAAGATTACAGAAAGTATTATTTGCGCATATGGCAGAATATTAGCTACTAATTGCATGAATATAGTATTGCATAAATTAGCCTAGAAGGCAACTTTTTTATTTGCATTTGCATATATATATATATACTATATACAATATGTCTTTAGACTATTTTAATAACTATAAAAATTGGAAATTAAAAAGACACATTCAAAAGTTCGGTTCAAAGAACAACGGTTATTTTAATTATTTTAATAAAGATTGGTTTGAAGAACATCAAAATACTTTAATTTGGTTATTAAACCATTGGTTATTAAAATATTGGCTTAGGTGGATTTTAAGAATTCACAAAGATTGCAAGTTTTCAGAATATATTGATGAAATAAAACCGCACACTTATAGAATTTCGTTAGGTAATGATATTTACCGAAGTGATTTTCGTACTCATCAAAAATTTAGCAAAAGAATTTACTATGCTTTTCGTCCTGTGTGGTATTTTGCTCACTTTTTTGATTGGGTATTGTTAGATAGATTTGAACCTGTACCAAATTTTGGATTTTCAACTTTGACAGCGTATCCGGATGCAAGCAGTGGTTCAACAACTTGTGATGGTGTAGTTGCAAGAAAAAATGTTGATGAAACTTTTGCAACTATAAGAGCGGGTGCAGGAACACATGTTGATAATACAACAGCAACTGATTATCCTTGTGGATTTATTGACTCTTCAACAACAAATCAATTTGTTCATTTGTTACGTTCAATTTTTACTTTTGATACATCTACAGTTGTACCTACGATTAGCAGTACGGTTTTTTCAATTTATGTAAATAATTATGTTTTCACAATAGGTAATGATACAAATGTTATCGTTGATGTATCTCCGACAGCAAATAATAGTTTTGTAGCAGGAGATTTTAATACTTTCACTACTACCACTCTTTCTGACGGAAACATACCAGATAATACCCCAACAAATAATGCTTATAACAGTTTAACTTTCAATGCCACGGGTAATTCTAAAGTTGGAGCTATTACTAAAGTAGGAATGAGAAGTGGTTGGGATAATGCCAATAGTTTTGGCGGAAGTTGGGTATCAGTAGATTCAAGAAGTACTTTAACAATATATTATGCAGACCAAACAGGAACCTCTAATGACCCTAAACTTGTAGTAACTTATACAATAACATCATCTATCAAATCCATCAACGGACTCGACATAGAAAATGTAAAAACCATCAACGGAATCGCAGGTGCTAGTATTAAATCCATTATGGGTTTAACTTATGTCCAGCCAGTTCCTGAACCACCTTGGTATGGTAGTAGGGGTGTGTTTGGAGGTAATGAAGATTATATAAATAGTTTATATTATGTGTCTATAAGTACTGAGAGTAATACTTCATTTTTTGGAAATCTTAGTGCTATTAGGCGATTTTTCGCATCATGTTCGAGTGGAAGTAGAGGTATTTTTGCGGGTGGTGGAAACTCTCCTTCGAATATCATAGATTATATAACAATAGCTACTACAGGAAACGCTGTTGATTTTGGAGATACTACAGTCTTAATAATGTATGTTTCTGCATGTTCAAGTTCAGTACGTGGAATTGTCGGAGGAGGTTATGGTGGTAGTGGTGCTATAAATGTTATTTGTTATATTACAATCGCTTCAGTAGGAAATGCTACGGATTTTGGAGATTTAACGGTAGCAAGGCAAGAATTAACAGCTTGTTCTAATGGTATACGAGGAATATTTAGTGGAGGAAATAGTGCAAGTAACATTATAGATTACGTAACAATAGCAACTACAGGAAACGCTGTTGATTTTGGAGATTTAACAATTGGAAGAGCGAATTTGGCTGGGTGTTCAAATTCTACGAGAGGATGTTTTGGAGGGGGAGATGGACAAGTAAATGTCATAGATTATATAACAATAGCAACAACTGGAAATGCCACTGACTTTGGAGATTTAACAGTTGCAAGAAATTATTTAGCATCTTGTTCTAATGGAAGTCGTGGTATATTTGGAGGGGGAAATCCTAATACCAATGTCATAGATTATATTACAATTGCTTCAGTAGGAAATGCTACTGATTTTGGAGATTTAACGGTAGCTAAATACGGTTTAGCCGCTTGTTCAGGAAATTAATCCCATTATGTAGCAAGGACCGTCCTTATGAAAGATTGTTCTTTTTATTGATAATTTTGTATAATAAAAACATGAAAAAAGAAACTACAATTTTAGGTTTGTTTCAAAAATTATTCTTTAATTTTAATGCTCGCCAAATGAAGGATGCCACTTTGGCATTTAAAAAACATCTAGACGATGGAGGTAAAATGCTGGTAGCTATGGGCGGGGCTATGTCTTCAGCTCAACTTGGTATCACTCTGGCGCCGATGATCAAGGAAGGAAAAATTCACGCTATTTCTTGCACTGGTGCAAATTTAGAAGAATCAGTCTTTAGGTTGGTGGCACACAATAGTTATAAAGATTATCCAGACTACAGATATTTTACCAAAGAAGACGATGAAGCGATTTTGAATAGAGGAGAGCGTAGAGTAACAGATACTTCCATTCCAGAAGAAGAAGCTTTTCGAGTAGTGGAGCCGATTATTTTGAAAAGATGGAAGGAAGCGGAAAAAAACGGACAGAAATGTAGCAAGGACGGTCCTTGCTATCGGGGTTTTAAGTTTTCGCAAGGACAGTCCTTGCGAAAGTAGTTCTTGATATATTATTGTTCTTTTTATTGATAATTTTGTATAATAAAAACATGAAAAAAGAAACTACAATATTAGGTTTGTTTCAAAAGTTATTCTTTAATTTTAACGCTCGCCAGATGAAGGATGCCACTTTGGCTTTTAAAAAACATTTAGACGATGGAGGCAAAATGTTGGTGGCCATGGGTGGAGCGATGTCTTCCGCTCAGCTTGGTGTCACTTTGGCGCCGATGATTAAGCAAAAAAAGATTCATGCTATTTCTTGCACGGGTGCCAATTTAGAAGAATCAGTTTTTAGATTAGTGGCACACAACAGTTATAAAGATTATCCAGACTATAGATATTTTACCAAAGAAGATGACGAAGCAATTTTAAATAGAGGAGAGCGCAGAGTAACAGATACGTCTATTCCAGAAGAAGAAGCATTTCGGGTGGTGGAGCCGATTATTCTGAAGAGGTGGAAAGAGGCTGAAGCAAAAGGTGAAAGATATTTTCCTCACGAGTATTTCTACCAAATTTTATTGTCCGATGAATTGAAAGATAAATATGAGGGTAATCCAGAACATTGTTGGTTGTTGGAAGCGGCAAAAAATAATTTACCGATTGTAGTGCCCGGCTGGGAAGATTCCACTCTCGGAAATATTTTTGCCGGATATTGCAAAGCTGGGGAGGTGAAACCATCAGTGATGAAAACAGGTGTGGAATATATGGTGCAACTTTATGATTGGTATGAAGAACTTTCTGGAGGGCGCCTGCCTGCCGGTAGGCAGGGACCAGGATTAGGATTTTATCAAATCGGTGGTGGAATCTCCGGAGACTTTCCAATTTGCGTAGTGCCTTCCATAAAATATGATTTGAAAAAAGAAGTGCGACCTTGGGGATATTTTTGTCAGATTTCAGATTCTACAACTTCCTATGGCTCATATTCTGGTGCTACTCCAAATGAGAAGATAACTTGGGACAAATTAACCAAACATACTCCGATGTTTGTGATTGAATCCGACGCCACAATTGTTGTTCCTTTGATGTTCGAAGCTATTCTTGACAGATATTTTCTTGAAGAGAAATAAAAACGCATAATTTGTATTAATTTATGAATATTGTTATACTATAAATATGGATACAGGAGAACTTATTAAAAAAGCTGATCTCCAAAGAATAGCTACTGAAGGGGCAAAGATATACGAGCAAATCAAAATTAATTATGAACCAGAAGAAGTTGGTAAGTTTTTGGCTATTGATATTGATACTCAAAAAGCTTATTTAGGAAATTCCAGCGCTGAGGCAGTAGAACTAGCTAGAAATAATCATCCTAATAAAGTTTTTTATGTTGTAAAAATTGGTTTTGAAGTTGCTGAAACAATGGCAAGATTATTTTTTGAAAAATAATTTATGGTAAATGGTGAATTTATTAAAGAAAATATACCTCTTATTAAAATTTTAGTAGCGTCTGGACAAGCCATTCAGACGCCGTTTTTTATTTTAGATACAGGTTTTACTGGTGATTTACAAGTGACTCCAGGAATAGCAAAAGATCTTGGTTTAAAAATTACTGGAGTGACAAATACAAAAATTGCTAACGGGGAAATTGTTGCCGTTCCAACTGCTCTTGCTTTGTCTTCTATGGAAGGAATTACAAAAAATGTGCAAATTCTTATTTCAAAAAGTATGCCACTTGCAGGTATTAGTTTTTTGTCAAAGTTTGATTATAAAGCAATAGTTGATTGTAAATATAAAACAGTTGTTTTGGAAAGAGTTTTTTAAAATAACCTGTGGATAACTATTTTTGCTTTACCATCGGGGGGGTATACTTAGGGTGTTTTGAAATGTATAATGTGCTTAAGTATTATAAGGTCCTTTTATTATTAAGTTTATTAATTATTAGTTAAATAAAAAAATATGAAAAAATATATCTTTGGTTTGGTTGCAGTTCTATTTTTAGCTATTTTAATTATTCCTAATGTTTCTTCTGCGCAACTCGGTGTATCAACAAATGGATGTTACGGTTGGAACAAATACAGCGTAACGACTGGACAGTTGTGTTCGTATGACGATTCATCTTTGCCATTAGGTTGTACATCAACGGTTGGATATAGTCCTGTCACTGGTTTAAAATGTGATTCTACAAGTACAACTCCGACTACTCCTTCCATCACCGTTCTTTCACCGAATGGGGGAGAGACATGGAGTTTTGGAAATATTTATGAAATTACATGGAAAGCTAAAAATGCTAGGCCTACTGTAGGCATAGGATTAACACGTCCTGATTCTTCTGGTGATGGATATAACGTATGTAATTTGGGTAGTGCGTCATCTTCTGATGGAAAATATTCTTTTAAGTTAATTGAAAATATGGTTTGTCCTTATGATATTGAAAATCTTAAATCAGGTCAATATTATAAAGCAATAGTATATGAACAAGGTATGGCGGGGTTGTTAGTGCAAAGTGATAATTATTTCACTATCACTTCTTCAACAGTTTCAACAAATGATCCAATTATCTCTGGCGTCTCCGGTCCTCAAACATTAAAGGTAGGAGAACAGGGGGTTTGGAAAGTTAAAGCATCAAGTCCAAACGGAGGGAGACTTTCATATTCTGTTGATTGGGGAGATTCAGTAGTAGTTTGCCAAACTGTACCAAATGGTACTTGTTCGACAACAGCCCAAGCACCTCAACAATCAGCAACTTTTACCCACAAATATTCAACAGCAGGAACTTATAAACCAACATTCACAGTTACAAGCCCAAATACAATTGTATGTATTACAACCCCATGTCCTGGTAATGGAGGAAGTGCAAAAACAAGTTTGAGTGTGAAGGTGGGGAATACAACCACTCCTTCCATCACCGTTCTTTCACCGAATGGGGGAGAGACATGGGCGAAAGATAGTTATAAAACTATTAGTTGGAAAACTGATGGTTCTTTTAAGAAATTTAAAATTGAAATTTTAACATATCCAGAAGTAGTTAAAAGTGATGGAGGTATTGAGACTGGTGCTTGGCATATTGGCTATTCAACTACAAATAGTTTTTCTTGGAAAGTAGGAAGTGTAGATTGTGGTGGTTGTACTCCACCGGCAGATGGTAGTTACAAAATACTTGTAAGAGGCCAACTTGCAAATGATTATAAAATTTATGGAGTTGATTCGTCTAATATTCTAGATGTTAGTAATGCACCATTTACTATTATTTCTTCAACCAAAAATTCCAATCCAGTATTAGGACTATTTGCAGTTCCTGTAAGTGTTAATGTAGGTCAGTCAGTCAATTTTAATTTCAGTGCCACTGATACAGATAATGATGATTTATGTTGGTCTGTAGATTGGGGCGATTCTCAAGGAGGAGGAATGGCTTGTTCGACATCAAATTTACAGCAAAAAGAAGGATGGACATATAATCCAAATCATACTTGGGATAAAGCTGGAACATACACTGTGGGTGTTGTAGTTTGGGACCCTGAGGGTGGAGTAGCTTCAACTAGTTTTAATGTGAAAGTAATTAGAACAACTTCTCCAACTATTTCCGGCGTTTCTGGTCCTCAAACATTAAATGTAAATCAAACAGGAACTTGGAAAGTAAAAGCAACAAATCCAGGTCGTGGAACTCTTTCGTATTCTGTAGATTGGGGAGATAATATAATACTAACTTGTTCATCGGGTGATGCTCCTTGTGTAGCACAATCAACTTTATCACCTCAACAATCAGCGACTTTCACGCATAGTTATTCACAAGCTGGTACATATACACCAATATTTTATGTGACTAACACTAGTGGTCAAGGCGCTAAAACAAGCTTTAGTGTGAAAGTAAGTTCTATAAATTGTCCAGAAATATTAGTTAATTGTGTAGTAGGAACAACTCCAGAATCTTATGTAGGAAAAGATGGTTGTACAACATTTAGATGTGTGCCTGTTTTAGCTCCTTTAGATGATGATCCAGGGGGTAATGATGATGGTAGTAGTACCAGAGGCGGTATTGTTAGTTTTGTTCCAGAATCTTCGCTTACAGCAAATGTTTTAAGTGCTTTAGATGATAAAAAAGATTTGCAAATAAATTCAGTAACAAATACTTCAGCAAGTTGTAAAGAATTTACTATGATTTTAGCAAAAGGGATGAGTAATTCAGAAGTAAAGTGTTTGCAGAAATTGCTTATTGAAAAAGGTTTCAAAATTAACGGAATAAATGCTGGAGAGGAAAGAAATTTCTTTGGTTATGATACAATGATGACTGTCAGAAAATTCCAAACTGCCAATGGACTTAAGGCCGATGGAGTATTTGGACCTATTACTCGAGGGGCTTTGGTGAAATAGAGAATAGAGGTATACCCAACACCTATTTTGAATAAAATAGGTGTGGGGGTATAATTAAACTATGAGAAAATATATATTGATTTCTTTTATTTCTGTTTTTTTTCTAAGTTTATTTATTTTAAACATAAATTCTGTTTTTGCATTGAAACCTGTTGGCTGTACTGAAACTTCAGATTACAGTACCATCACCGGTCAATCTTGTAGTGCAGGAGAAGGAACATATGCATCGACTTATCTTCCGAGTTGTTCTTCAATTTCTGGATATAGTTTAATCAAAGGTCAATCTTGTAGTGTATTAGCAAAAACTTCTACTATTTTTAATTTTAAGGCAAGAGATCCAAATAATAATAATTTAAGCTGGTTTATAGATTGGGGAGATACTCAAAAGATATCTAAAAAATGTCCTTCTTCTTCTCCCAACACATTCTTTAGCGTTAATCATTCTTGGGCTACAGCTGGTACCTACAACATAAAATTAGGAGTTTCCAATTGTAAGGCAGGTGGTGATGCTTCTGCTTCATTTAATGTAGTAGTAAAAAATGCTGTTACTGTTCCGACTCCAAGTTCATGTACGAAAACATGGTATCGTGATTTTGATGGAGATGGCTATGGAAGTGCTGCTGACGCTGTAATGTCATGCACACAACCAGCAGGATATGTTGCAAACGGTACAGATTGTTATGATAAAAATAGTGAAGTTTATCCGGGTTCTCCAACTTCTCCAGCCCAAACAAAATTTTTCTCAGTAGATAGGGGAGATGGGAGTTTTGATTATAATTGTTCTCAAGGAAATGAAAAAAAGTACGATACAAAAAATTGGCCGCCACCTGTATTTAATGCTTTTGACCCAACTACACTCTTTACTGCATATGCTTGTTCGAATGTTCAATCTTATCCAAGTAATATAATATACAGACATATAAATATTCCACAAGGTGAAATGTGTACTGGTGTTTTAACTGGAAATCCTCCAATGTCTTTATTGATAGAAAATTCTAAAAGTTCTTGTTATAACATTAATTATCTACAAGGAGGTCCTTTTTGTGGAAGTGAGTTTTATTTATGTCTTGGACAATCTCCTTGGTATACCCTAAATTCATGTACTGTAAGTCCTGCTACTTCAGGTATTGGTTGTACTAAAATTGTTCAGGAATGTAAGTAATCTAGTGTTATAAAATAGAGGTTTTTTTATACTATTTTGTGCTTGACACAAGGTTTTGCTTAGTATATACTTTCCCCTGAGCGTCTCTACCAATCTGATAGAGCGTTTTTATTTAAGAAACTCTTTGACAAATCAATAGTTTTCGAGAACAAGTGCAAGCTTGTTTGTTTTTTTGTCCCGATTTTGATTTATCAAAATCGAGGATCCCGACTATGGTCGGGAAGATAGTATAAATAATTTTTAGAGCAAAGATTGAACTCTAACATAGGCAAAAAATATTTACCCGCCTCTGGTGGGCATTGCTGTTTTTTGTTTTGTTTCGTTCTAATAAACCCGTACACCTTTTTCTAAAAGGTGTGGGGGTAAACTTTTAGTTAGAGTTTGATCCTAGCTCAGGATGAACGCTGGCGGCGTGGATAAGGCATGCAAGTCGAACGGTCCAGCACATAACTAGTGAGAATGAAGTAGCAATATGGATTTTTTATGACGTTATGTGCAGGATAGTGGCGGACGAGGTAGTAATACATAGGAACTTCCCCCAAAGTCGTGAATAATTCGTCGAAAGACGGACTAATACACGATGGTCTCACAAGAGTAAAGTTTTAACGCTTTGGGAAAGGCCTATGCGATATCAGCTAGTTGGTAGTGTAATGGACTACCAAGGCTATGACGTCTAGGGGAGGTGAGAGCCTGACCCCCACC
>Ga0265296_1000467_pt1 | contig 62577 bp, 56 predicted proteins | sample MunlanPumphouse1_FD_189073 | JGI IMG/M metagenome (GOLD analysis project Ga0265296, IMG submission 189073) | Groundwater microbial communities from a municipal landfill in Southern Ontario, Canada - Pumphouse #1 | ecosystem: Environmental > Aquatic > Deep subsurface > Groundwater | place...
GATTTTCCGATAAATTAGGACGATTTCCCTTGAAAAAATAAAGTTCATCTTTTCGATTATTCTCGTTTTCTCGTATTTGTGGAGCTGATGAGGATCGAACTCACGACCCCTTGAATGCCATTCAAGTACGCCTCGTCGTGAAGAGTTGCGGATTTTGACATTTCTTTGACATTTTCAGACGTTTTTTGCTTGATTATTGCTACTTCCGGACAATCTGAAAAGTGAATGTATTAACTGCCCCGTTTCCCAGCCGCGCTCGATATGATCGTCGTAAACGCCGACAGGCCGTAAAAACAACTGCCTTCAGCCTCATACAGATCAAGATCGCAGTAACTCGAATAGTAATCCGTAACTTCAAATGGGAAGCATATCCCGAACCGCCAAAACAGCCTCATTACCCGTTCACCTTTTCCAATACCCAGACCTTGACAGTCCCGGTAATGATGATCTTGGTTGGTTTTATCCCATAAGGAACCTGCTTTAAAAGGTAATCCGTACAGACAATCGCCGCGCCGGTAAGGAATTGAATCGCTATATGATTCCCAGCGTCTTGCGTAGTCCCCAGTATTACCCCCTGAGTATTTGGGCTTAGGTCATAAGACCCCGCCGCGCTTATTTCATAGCCATAATCCGAACTGAATAATTGTGATAAATTCATATAAACCTCCTAAATCTAAAGAATTAAATGACCACTAAAAACTGATACGTAGGCACCAGTATTTATAAATATTGATGATCCTGTATTTTGGACAATCTTAGCTACCACCGAATCCAAAGCAGTCAATGCCACATCTATACCAAAACCAGCCGTCCAATAGAATGTCCCGCCATTACCAAAAAATCTTCGATGTATTGCCGGTACACCATTAACATATAAGTAAATGTAGATAAACTTTGTCACATCAAACGCAAAAGAATCAAAAGTTAAGTTCATATCAAAGTGATAATATTTGGTAAATGGAGCCACAAACATACCAGTCCCCAGATTAAAGCAACTGCCAATATCATAATTCTCAGCGTTAAAAATAATTTCAGTTAAGGTTGAATGAGGAATCTCAAAATTTGTACCCGTTCTATATGCTGAAAACTTCGTTTGGGTAGCAATAGATATTTGAGTTCCACTACCACCAATAAGCATTCCTGCCGCAAAAGACGTTGAAGCAATTTTATTATGGTCAACACTTTCATCGGCCATCTTCGCCAATGTCACTGCGCCAGCCGCCAGTTTCGCCGCCGTAATCGCCAAATTATCAATCATGGCTGTAACAATCCCCAGATTCTTTACATTAAACTTAACACCGCCGCCGCTCCCGGCCAATGCGCCTGTAAATGCCGACGCCAATAGCTTGTTCTCATCCACGCTTCCCGTCGCCATCTTCGCCAGTGTCACGGCCAAATTAGCGATCTCTGTTGTACCCAATTCTGGTATTGAGAATCTGTTACTGCTCCGCATATCGGTGGCGGTCCATTCACCACCTGCATAAACACATTTGGCTAATAGATATTCACCGCCCGCCAAATTTGCCAGAGTCGATGTTCTGAACGAGAACGAGTTAAAAGTATAGAGGCTTTTATCGCCACCCACAGGATAGCCCTCAAAATATGTCCCTAACACCTTGAATTTCAGATTCGATTCGGTCGCCGTGAAATTTTCGACTGTCGTTAAATGCGTATCATCAGTGACTACATCAATAGTGTAATTGCCATTATTGCCTAATGCACTACCGGATACCGTAACGACCATCCCCGCCTTGACATATTTCGTGAAAGCCGTATTCGTACCCACAACGGCATCCGAAGTTGCAGTAACAGCAATTTTCCCTACATCGACTTTTTGCGTTTTCCCGTAAGTCTGAACAAGAATATACTGTTCCTCGGCTATATTCTGTTCTAATGGATTGCTCCCATCCAAATCACCCGGCTCCAATCCATCCTGAGGCTCTAATCCTGCAATTGGATTTGTGATTATTTCATAGTCGTCAGTGATGATATGTCCAGCCGCTACCGTCCACACTCCGGAAACATTCATTGTCACCTTAAAACTTGTATCGACATCGGTTCTCATTACCACGCCGGACGAGGCAAGCCTCAGTCCAATATATTTCCGCAACGTATCTTCGATAAACAGTCTTAAAATCGACAAATCATCCGTTGTTATTTTCAAGCCTTTCAGCAAATTAACTTCATTCATATCTCACCTGCTATTTAAAATTCCCAATCTTCAACTTTTAACTTTCAACTTTTAACTTTCAACTGACTAATCTTCCGATTCAGTCAATCTCCAACCCTTGACAATAAAGGTTATTGTACCCGTTATCGCTCCGGCCACACCGTCTGTATGGCTTATCGAAAACGTCAAAATACCCCTTAACCCGGAATCCGTTAAGAGCAATGGTGGCTTAATTTTGATTTTCCCTGCCATTTCTGTCGTAAGAATATTCAGACCGTCCAATAGCGCCTTCAATTCCTTGATGGTATGAATCTCAAAATTGGTTGTACCATTCGACTTGAATAGCCCTGTAAAGATGATATTCTTTCCAACCGGTAGTTCAAAAGTCGAATCACATTGAATTCCGATTTCATCAATAAATATTTCCTCATTTGCTACCGGGTCTAAAGTAAGCGTCGGCGTTGCTCCCGTTGCCCATGCAACGGTTTCGACAAACGCCATTCCACGCGGCATATTCTTACGATAAAACTCTAATGTGTTCATAATTTCTCCTTTACATCCAATTTAGATTTTCTTCAAGCATTAAATAATTGAAACTATCCTCAACTACATCCAGCAATGCGTCAATGTGAACAGGTATGCTGTTCTTTCTTAAAATGTCCAATATTTCCGCCTCTGTCTTGGCGTTATTGTCAATTTGGAACCTGATCGCTATACCCAAATCGATCAAATATCCAAAACAGGCGTCGCTAAAATCCAGTGGTGAATCTTCTCCATCGCCCTCGAATGGATAATTGATGTCCAAATACCATTCCAATACAGGCGGATTTGAGTAGATATTCGCTCCGGAATTACAAAGCATTTCAATATCGTTCAAAATTCCCTGCTCCGATCCGCGCTTGGAGTGGTAATCAAAGCGATGACGTAGAATGTTCTGTAAATTCTCTATAGAACAAACAGAACTTGCGTCCAATTTCCACTCAGATAATATCTGTCTCAATTTCTTCTTGGTCTGATTTATTTCACTCGCGCCCTGGATTTCGTCATCTAATTCATCAATTAAATCGGCTACAACAGTCAGCAATTTCTGTAAAATGTTGCTGGTAATATCGATGAACCACGGTAGCCTTTTTATTAACGAGTCATAGATAGATATAGTCATAATTTTTAATTCTCAATTTTTAATTCATAATTCATAATTCTTAATATGATGGATGCAAATCCAGATTGATTGAAATTGAACTATTATTCATGTGAACCATCGTGATATTATTCAGCATCGGTATCGCGTTATAGGCTACTTCAATATTCTCGTTTGGTTCAAAAGTAGGCACATCAATATCATCGATCAGCTCACTATTTAAGCAAATTTGTAATATACTGTCGCTTTCCACGTCGTCGCCCAGCGGCCATGTCCTAAAGTCCAGATACTCCATGATCTGATCGGCAATCGACACGAACACCTCCGCTAAAGTATATCCCGCTTTCGGTCGAACCACCATATAAACATCTACCGCCGTTGTCGGCAGATCAAGCATATTCACCTGTGGTAATATCACCCAATTATCGTTCAGGTATTTCATCACCAACGCCTTTTGTGCCGTCGAAAGATAGGTATCGCTTCGGGTTATTGCGTAGATATTGATGGCGTTTTCACCCGTTGCCTTTTCAACATATACCCGACTAATGTCCGGTATTACTTCCTGACATGCCGCCTTGATAAATTCCAGTGTTGTCTTATTCAGGATACTGACCTGATTTTTAATCCGATAACGGTATTCCTCATCGCTTTCCTCGTCGGCCCCATAATAGGCCGGTAATGGATTCGTCACACTATCGATGCCTGCAATGGCTACAACTAATTTTGTCACCGTGTTTTCGGCAACATTAGTTGTTGCGCCGGTTGAAGTACATTGCGCCAATACCGCCGCGCCCAATCCTTCGCTTCCGAACTGATAGCCGCCGTCGGTACTTATGGTAATTTCATTCTGCGTTTCAAAAACGATATTATGATCGCCTGTGATCTGTGTCTTTTCCGGTACAATCGTCGCGGCTGTTCCCTTAAATACCAACAATACCTGCGAACCAACAGAAGATAACCTTGTTACGCCCCGATTTGCCCCATAGGAATCCAGATCATCCGCCGTAGCACTGCTCAGGAACAACGTTTTGACCTTTTGACCATAATCATACCAAACCTCAGCCAGCCTTCGCGCAATCGAATGTAGCAAGCCCTTGATGACGCTTCCTGAGCCGAAATATGTTATCTTATCCTGTGCCGCCACGAAATCTGTAATTAAATCTTTCTCGATTTCTCTTTCAGTCGCCATTTTTATACCTCGATTGGTTCACTGTAATTCACAACCTGCAATATAGACGAAACCTTGAACGAGTCCTGATCTTCGGTAATGATAATATCTACGACCTGTTCGATCCTCTGATCCTTGGCGTATTCGGCCATAAGACGCGCCTTAATGATAGTCGATATAATACCCGGATCGTAATGCCCGATCATTATTTCATCCAGAACCGGTAGTGTATAGTTCTGAATGCTCTGTTTCAATATTTCTATATTCTCGTTCATATCACCTATATAATCTTCTTCAAGGAAGTTGGTTAGATCGCTTCCAAACGCCGATTCCCCATCCTGAGTCCCAAATACTTCTATATTGATTTCGTCTAAATTGTATTTTTTTAATTGAGGTATATTGATAACTAATCCACCGACTATTTCGCTACTTTTTAACCCATTTGTAGTAAGTATTTCCTGCCAGTCAACATTGAACTTATCGGCTATTGCTTGAATGTCCTCATAGTCCTTCACGGTATAAGGGATCGTCACCCGTACAAAGTAGTCGCTTCCGCTTGCCGATGCCGCAATATACTCCAACCACCGCTCCTTACTCAATCTTGCATATTTAGGCGCATTTTTCAGAATCGTTAAATATTGCAACATATCAAGCACATTTTTTATTTCATCGTCATAGTCAACGGCAGTCGTGAACTGATCGATGTCGGTTTCCGGCTGTGAAGTCTTCACATACAGGTAATAATTGTAAACCTCCTCAAACAAGGCAGTCAGTTCCTTTAGTATTCCGAAATAGTCTTCCATTTATACCCTGAATATACTTTTCATCTTTGTCCACAACGGCTTAATTTGCGTCTTAAATCGTTCCGGTAGTGGTGTCAGCAAGGTTGCCATTAATGAATCCGCCGCCAGCGCCGCATCTCTGACCGCTAAAGTCTTTGATAATAACTCATCCGCCTTACCGCCCAAAGCCTTACAAATTGCCTGCATCTTCAGTTCGTAACGCGGAAGATTCGCCGAAGCCTTTGCGCTCTCGATAATGTCAAGACTTGTAGGATCGATCACCCATATTTCACTATTGATGAAATCGAACATCGTCATCGCATATACTTCATCATTTTTCAATTTGAGTTTGTCTTTTACACTCATTCCGGATCCGATCGCTCCAACCCCAACGGCTATCATGTTAAAGAATCCAGCCGAATCGTTATTTGTGCTGGAAACGGTATGATAGTATTTGACCATTTCTTTGAACATTCTCAGCCTCGTCAGCCCGTCCAAATACAAAATACCCCGTCGTTCTTTTCCGAATGTTCCACTCATCCTGATCTTGGGCATTCCCATATCGAATTTGTCCAGAAATCCGCCGTCTTTGGTTTGTGTGAACTTATTTCGTGACGGGTAGGTATAGTTTATATCGGTCGGCAATGTCCAGAATACCGTAAAATATAACGACGTGTTTTTACCTGTCTCGGTATTATACTTTGAAAATTCAAACAGGATAACGTTCGACAGATCCCGAATAACGTTGGCAATGTTGGATAATACCGAAGTGAAACTCATGCCACTAATCCTTTGCCGTCATTGTTTTGCGTCGCCTTATCTGCTATGCCAGCCATTGTTGCCGCTTTCCAGCAAGTTTGCAATACCGCCCCGCCATCCATCGGCACCGGCACGCCGGCTGAAAACACCTGATTCAAACTCGTATCCAGCACAACCTTCACGCCCTTGATTTCAAGATTGGCCAGTATTTCTTCTATAATACCAGTTGTTATTGCAAAGCACATCATTTTTAGATTATTGATTCTTAATTCGTATGAATCATCATTTTCATTTAATTGTTTTGCACCAGGCATACCTTCTACCGACAATGCGTCCCATATCCGTTTAGCCGCACCGCTCCCTGCTGTCGAATTGCCTATTACTAATGCCATTATCCTGCTACCTCCACAGTCTCATTCGCTTTATTGGATAAACCACCGCCACCCGGAGCCAATATTGCCTGTAATGCCGCTAAGTCAGCCGGAAATACTGGCGTCGGCGCACCCATGTTCCCCATGTGATTATGAGTAAGAATCCAGTCTGATAATCCTTTTAAACACACCGCTTGCGATGCGTCGGAACCACCTATTTTCGTATCAATCGCCGATATTAAAGCATTGCCGGAAGCATTTACATTTACATCTCCCACAACATCTATTGTAATCCCGTCCTTAGTCGAATTGAACTTGTTCCCATGTTTATCCTCGATGGAGATTTTTTCGTCGCCGTCAGTATTGTCTATAACGATCTTATTCCCGTTGGCCGCGCCCTCATCATCAGTATTTATAAGTGACAGTTTTCCATTGAAATTCAATGTGACATTTCCGTTTGTCTGGCCGTCATTCCCCTTCAGGTTCAATGTTAAATTTCCAGTACCGGTCTTCTCGGCTATCTCGGCAATGTCTAATACAATTTCTCCATCTTTGCCGATGGTGAGTTTTATCGTTCCCCGCTCTTCCTGTGGATCGCCCTCGTTCGCAATATCTACATAGGTCGTGATCGTTTTCTCATGCTTGCCCTCATTATCCTCCTCGATCTCGATCTTGCGCTTGATATTCGACTTGATCAGATGTCGCGCTTCCTGCATATCGATAAACTTTTCAAAGTCCGATCTGTATTTATCCCCAAAAAGATTGATTTGCGATATAGAACCCAGAATGATAGGATAGTTCACGCGCCCGCCAATAAAACCAAATATGACTATATCGCCACTCTTAGGTTCGGTCTTGCCGGTAGTCGCTTTGATCTGTTCGGTTTTATCTTCCCACACTCTTGGATATTCAATATCACCCTCGTTGGCATTGAAGTATTTATTCAAAAACGATAGCGATCCGATTTTAAATACATTTCGCATTTCATCGATTAGGAATATTTCATTCCCATTCTTGAACAATTGGCCTATGTAGAGGCCGAAAGTATTCACACCCTTGAGTTTCTTCACTACCATTTTTTAAATGCCTCCATTAATGGAAACAAGGTCTCAATATTATTCGCCAGATATTTTAAAATGCTATCACGCTCCTTTTTATATTCAGATAACAACTTCGCATTTTGTCCTCTCTCTACCGCTAAAGTTGAGAGAAAGTTTTCTTCCTGCGCCCAACGTTGTTTGACGCCTGTTACATAGAACTCGAAGCCCTCACAATTAACTGTGCTTTCATCGCCCGAAGTCATTTCCTTTGAGATATAACTACGTTTATATTGTGGCAGATATATTTTATCCCCAACATGAATTGATTCATTGCCCTTGATCTTGATCGTACCTTTTTCATAGACGGGTGCGTAAATATTCCAGTTCTTCAGACGGTCCCGACACTCCCGGAACATATCTTCTATGATCTTGCCATCATTGCCTTGGTAGGTCGTGCGTATATCGGCTTCTGTTTTCTTGAATCCGTAGCGCAACAAATTATACAAATCCACCGTTGCTCTTTTTAGAGTGAATCCAAATACTTCTTCAAGGTCATTCAAAGCCGCCGGATTTGCCTTGAACACGCTAAAAACATTTTCCTTACTCCGATATAGGGTTTCTTCAAGAATATCACAATTTTCAATTTCATGGTATTTTTCATCATCAACGAAGTTTTTAAGACTTTCCCATGAAAAAGGATCTCCGTTCGGGATTTTGATGCCATTCACGACATCATCGGTTCGATCAAATGGTTTAGGACGTACCCGAAGATAACTCTTACCATCTTTGGTATCAACCATCAGCTCATTGAAATCATTATCCAGAACTTCTCGGATGAAGTTCAATAGATTCCCCTGATAACTCGATAAATTGGCAGTCTGGACACATACATAACCGGGACGCTGTTTGACATAGGTTTTCCCGTCGATCATGTCCCGAACAAGTATTTTCTCCTTTGGATCGATATAGACAAGATTTCGGATCGAAGTACAGTTATCGAATATGAATTGAACCGCATCGGTTACAGTTGCATCCATAAATGTAAAAATATTCTTATCGGTTGCCAATGTAGGCCCGATTCCCGCTAAACATTGTGGCGTAAAGCACGGATGCCTACCTTGTAATTTTTCTGCAATTTCCTTTTCTGTGGCTTCATATAATGAAGCAATTTGACCTGTTGGCGCACCATCTTGTTTTACCTCAAGAAATATTTCACGAATATTCACCAGATCATCATCCAGCAGTATCGCCCCGAAATCACGTCCGGAAATAGTCACGCCTCTGGATGGGCTTTCGCCGCCATATACATTGTTCTTTTGCGGAACATCGACCAATCCCAGGAATTGAGCGCCCTTGTCCTTGCCGTCACTATCCTTATTCCTGTCTGAGTCTATCGTTATCCCGATGACATCCTGTGGATCGAATCGGTCATACCACCAGTCAGAAGATTTTCCTATATTTCCCTCATTCGGTTTTAATTGAATATTGAACGTCCCGGCAATCTCATTAATGCTTTTACTGGTTTCAATCGATTCTATCGAATCTTCCAGTTCTTTGCCGACAAAGAAATCGTTCCAGAGTTGAATTCTGGGATGAACTGACCGTATCTTGGATTTAATGCTCATTAATAATTGTCCGTTGCGCCGATCCTAACTGTCGTTTCACCGGTTTCCCGATTATATTGAACGTTCCTAATATCACCGCCACCGCCTTCAATATTTATCTTAATCACAGGCGGCAGACTTTGCCGATTGAAATTTTCAAAAGGATTAGAGCCAATGACAAATCTATCAACCCTTAATTCACGAGCATTGAAGATATTAGCCTCGCCCTCTTTTGTAACTGCCATTTTCCCCAAGTCCTCTCGTATGCCCTTGAGTAAGAAATCATTATCGCCGCCGGAATCTGTCCTATACGGTCCCGGATATTCCCGAATCGTGGGTTTTTGAATTGAAGCATCACTGCCAGCCATTTTCTCCAAATCTCCAAGTCTTTCTAAATCTGTCTCATACATTGTTTTAAGTGCAGACAGTCTCGCTCGCTTGAAACCTGCCCCTTCTTGAGATAGATTATATTCGTAATTCGCATTGATGTCTTCAAGTTTCATTGTCTTTTGAATAGTCTGCACTTTATGATAATCTTTCATAGCGGCATCTAATTCTGCATCTGCCTTACTTTTGATGAGCGACTCCGCATATTTTACCTGATTACCAATCTCCTCTATCGGCATGTCTGGATATTTCTTGGATAGTTCAGCAATAATTTTTTCTTTTTCCTGTTCTGTCGCGAATGAATTGTATGCCCTTTTCCCAATCCAACCCTTCCTTTCTTTCTCATATATTAAATTCTGCCACGGATTAAGATTGAGTCCGAATATCTCCATGCTTTTCGTTTCTTCAGGCATAAAAGATGAACCCGCATATTCTCTCGTTAAAAGCCAGGATGGGTCACTTAATTTTTCACGATATTCCTTAATCTTTTGTTCAAGTTCCATCAATTTTTCCGGAGTCTGATAACCTTGATCACCGGGCTTTTTGCCTGTTGCCGCTTCGACTTTTTTCTCCATTTTGATTAAATTTTCTTGGGTAATCTCTTTCGGAAATTGAATCATGCCCGCCTTCTCGAAATACGCCCGTCCTTGTTTTTCTAAATAGTCAAGATTTGATGTCTGTGATTTATATGTTCCCACAAATCTACTGGCAATCGAGTCCACTCCCCTTGCCAATCCGGTCAGCAATCCTATCATAGTCGGCCCGAATATCCCGCCTATACTGAATTGCATATTTTCGATTGCTACCTTCCAGCGTTCGCCTGCGGAAATGGCCTTGCTGGCGTCTATCTTTTCGACCAACTTCGGAATATCCAGGATCGTTTCTATGTTCTTCTGATTCAAACCGGTAATTGTGAATTCGCCGGTTTTTTTATCTTCGATAATTTGGTTCGGAGTGATTTTTCGGCTTACCTTTTCCAGAAGTTCTGTTTCTGTCTTTTTAAGAGCTGTAACTATCTCCGTGGATTCATTACCCTTCAACGCCTCAATTTTTTTCCTAACTTTCTCAAGGTCTTTCGTTTCTTCCACCATAGATAATTTATCCCTCATTCCGGGGCTGATTTTCCCCGCATCCATTGTCCATGTTCCCTGTTTAAGACCATTGAACATATCCATCATATTTTGAATTTCGACCGCGCTCATTTCTGGCATTGCTGCCGATATGTTAGCCATGATTTTGCTCTCGATCTCCGTCCTTTCGGCCTGTAATTTATCCTGTTCTTCTTTGGATTTTGTTTTATCCTTCAGGGCCGTCAGAATTTCATCATACCGCTTACCCCCGCCGAACATTCCTTCAGCAGTTTTAAGCATACCGATAAATGCAGGATCGCCCGATGGTAATTTGCCGTATGCGCCCTGTTCGCGTAATGCCTTAGCGCCCCACATTTGCGTCCAGTTCGTCGGTACTCCAATCGTTCTATACATCATCAAATTCATTAAGTCCCCGCCGCCGGTCATGCCTTGATTCAGCCTTTGCATGAAACTTAATCCCCTTTCGCCCCGGCCACGATCTGCCCCACCGAAAACCACCGATGGCAACATGATATTCCTGAATATGTCGGAATCTGAGACTTTGTTGAACGTCCGCTCCATCGATTTTACTAAAGTGACCGAAGTTTCAACAAACTCCGTCATCCTGCCCTCGCGCATATTCAGCATTTGAGCCAATGCAGTGAACTGATAGCGGAAAAACTGATCTGTGCCCGGCTTAACGCCTTCACCGCCCCAACGTTGCAATTCCCGCAGCTTCATGGCCTCGCCGCCAATGCCCATGACACGTCCCCACTCGGTCAGATTGGCGAAGCCCTTGCGCTCTACACCCGAACGCCCTAAATCCTCCATTTTGCCACTGATGCTGGTATAGACTTCCAGAAAGGCCAAGGCTTCCTCTTTGGTATAGCCGAACTTATTTCCAATTTCGTTCAACGCATCAACACCCGCTTTGCTCATCCCGCCCAATGACGCCCCGGTTTTCGTTATCTGCGTATCCAGATCAGCCCATTTATTCATCATTTGGACAGCTACAGCAATAATAGACCCGCCAACGAGCATACCGATTCCACGCTTTACCATGCTTTTGCCATAACCGACAATTCCGGATTTTTCCGCCTCTTTATCCTGATCTCTTAGTTCGGTCTGCATTTTATCCAAATGAAGACTGTCTATATCCAGTTTCGCTTTATTGTATTTCTCTAAATATCGCAACCCTTCTTCCAGAACTTTAACCTGCTCTTTCTCAGCATTGGTCAACGCCCGCTTATTTTTCAGATGTTCCAGTTGCTGTCTGGCTTCCGATTCCATAATCCCGTAATCGTCAACTTTTGCCCTCTGCAACTGTTTCATTTCTTTGACCTGATCACGCAGATCGGTAAGTTGCTGTTTGGCCTGATTTCTTTCTTTCTGTGACAAGCCGGGTTCCTGAATCTTTTTCTGTAATTGGCCAATTTGCTCGGTGAGATTGTTAATATCGGTTGTCGCGCCCTCACGCATGGATTCAACTAATTGACGCACCTTGGAAGATGCTCTTTGAGAAGCCTCGCCAAACCTCTCAAGTTTCTGCGCCGCCGCATCCACTTCCTCCAAATTTGCTTTTGCCCGTATAGCAATTCCTATAGTCTCCACATTAACCTCTACCGTTATTTATCCCGAACCTTCGGGATAGGATTATTTTTCAGTTCAATCGTTTTGGGTGCAGAAACAGATTCGCTCTTGGCGCTATTTTTTATCGTGAACTTTGCCTGCCATTCCCGGAATTTATCAGCGTCCTTCATTTCCTCTTCCCATTCCTGTTGTTTCCTTTTCCCCGATCTTTCATCCTCGTTGTCAATTTCGGCCAGAAATAGAGCGTAGTCCTCAGCAATATCAAGTTCGGTCGCCGCTTGGTATCGTGGATCGGTAGTCGAATAATTGAACTGCCGTTTCCACCAGCCTTTTATTGAATCGGCAAACTCCTTGTAAATCTGCCATTCCTTTATCGACCCCCGCTTCGCTATCGGCGTGTTAATGATCTCATAGATCAATTTTTTTTTTGAGTAATCGGCTCAATTGCCTTTTGATATTCGGCATAAATCCTGAAGAATAACGGCTCATCCATCTTCTGAAAGTTTATTCCATCAGGCAATCGCACCTTGAGCATGTCCAATTTAAACACGTTCGTTATATGGTTAATTTGCCAAAATTGACCTTTGGCAATTAATGCTTCATGGCTGTCGTCTTTGAAATAAAGATCATCCAGATTCTTTCTTTCTTCGTCGCTTAGGTCACTCATTTCTCGTCCCGAATATTCGGGATATTTCTTCAGTATTCTCTCGATGGCCTTGTCCTGAAAGGCTATCGCCCTTGTCCGAATTTCATCTATTTCATAATCCATGAACTTGTCAATAAGCAAATTGAGTTTCGATTCCTCTATGTGAGTAAGCTGGGATCGGAACTCGAAAGTCCCGACCCCATCTATTGTAAACTCCACGGTATTATTCATCATCATCTCCTATACCGATTTCAGTGTTTTATTAAACTGGCGGCGGTGGTTCATCTGGTATTTGGGAACCCACTTCGTCGCCATTTAATTCAAAACTGGCAACAAATGGCACATTCATGCCGATTAAACCACGCGCACTCTGAGTTAATCCCTTGCCGGAGAATTTAACCCCCGTCCAGCGTTTCAGAACCAGACCATCCAGATCAAGAACGCTACCGGCAGCCATTGTGTGTGATGTACCAGTTTCATCTTTATAGGTATAAGTCGCCAAAAGCTTTGCACTGACAGCGCCCGCGCAAACCATGTCAACCACATATACTTTGTCCCGGAAATTCTGAGTGTTCGGCATGAGATTGTCCTGAGCCGGAATGAAAAACGTTTCAAAACGACCGGTCATCGTATATTTTCCATCTGTGTATTCCCGGATGACTTCAACACCATATTCCTCGACTGGAATCTGTTCGATTGCCGCATCCACATTAAATCCCGATCCACGTCCGATTGGATGAAGTGTGGTCTCAGCTTTTAAATAGATGATGTAACCGACTTCAGACCCGCCAAAAACATGGTTGTACTTTGTACTTAGTTTAAATGCTCCGTAATTCATAATGAACTACCCCTTTCCTTATGCTAAGATTTGTGTTACAATGCCAATATAGTTACGCTCGGTTGGCAATTTGGCCGCCCATTTGATCGTCCAGCCTTCGGATTCGTCAATGATTTCATCAACCTTGCCCGAAACGATAATGCCCTTTGCGACCATCGAAGATATTGTCGCCTTGGCGAACCGATCCACATCCGCCATAGTCAGACCGTCGTTTCCGACAAACTGTGACTCATAGCCCTCAACCATGATCTTCTGAGAGTAATCCGAAAGATCCCGTTGCATGATCAAATAGGTGCTATTGTCTAAATTCCATGGCACGGTGTTGGCCAGTAGTGTATTCTGTCCCTTCGCCCAAACATAACCCATTCCTTTGGCATGTTTCGGGATCGTGATAATCGTACCGCCGCCATTAACCAACGCCACGCCTACCGCCGATTCCTCATTGTACCATGCCTCAACTTTGGAAGCCGGTACTTTGTCAAAAGTCTGGTTATGCGCTACCGCATTGACGATTCTATTCCCAAACAGTAATGCCGCATGAGATAAGTAGGATGCCTCATCGTCCACTCCACCCACTGCATACTGAATATCCTGGCTGTTAATCGCTCTGATCTCCGCCAATGCCACAAAATCGATGTCATTGTCGCCACCGCCGACTATTCCGGATATAGGTTTGCCCAAAGCCCGTCTCGCAACGGCGAATGCCTTCAAATATCCGTGTACCGTGGCATTGTCCGTCACAGGATAAAGAACGCGCAGGTCTTTTCCATAAACATTGCTGAATTCCGTAAACAAGTCCGGGAATAGCGCAAACGCTGTTTGATAATCGCTAACCGTTGCAACCGGCAATGATCCGGGTGTACTGGTTACAAACTCCGTCACGTAAGTCGCCTCGATCTGATCAGGAATGCCCTTATTGGCAGACGCTTCCTCACCGATCAGTAACCGGCCTTCAGCATCGGCATAATAGGCCACGACTTCATCTTGCGAATACAGAACGTCCGATTCCTCGATGTTATCGGTATCGTTCTGGAAAATCCGGGCATATTTCGCGGTTGTAAAGCCAGCCGCCGTTGTGATCGCCGATTCTAAAGTGATAACATTAGTAACGGTATTCACGCTCTGGACCGTAATGGTTTCATAAGTCCCATCGTTGTCGGTCAGATTGAATTCCTGACCGGCGCTGATCCCGGCCACGCCCTGAACACTGATTTGCGTAGCGCCTAATACCACATCCGCCATCAAAAATTGACTATTCTTAGGCGGAGTCGTCATAATCACACACCCAACCTCTACGCCAATTGCCGCCAAGGTTCCGGTTGCCGCAGAAGTCACACCGACAATCGCCTCTGTTCCGATCTGTGTTGCGCTGGTCGTTCTGATAACCATGTGGGTCCCGTCCGGCTTGGAAATGACTATACCGGTTTTCAGTCCGGTTGCCGTATCTGCCACCGTTTCGCCTAAGATGAAACTCGCGCTACTACCCGCGCTCAATGTACGGTTATGAACACCGTCAATCTCGATTGAATGATCGTTGGCATGTGCGCCGTAATCCCGTACCGTAAACAGTACCGTAGCGACCGGCGTTTCATCCAAAACCGTAAATTCGGGCTGTATGCTGGGATTCATGCCCACGCAGAAACAGGCGCCCATGCCCATTGACTTCGCATACTCGTAGGCCTTGGCGATCTCACTGTATCGACCATAGTAGTTCCATACATCCGATGTTTTGGAAAATCCGACAAACGGATCGGCATCTGAATAAGGTTTCCCCTTATCCTGCTTGCCCATAATTAAACCGATTTGAAATTCGGGAATAGCCGCCCCCGCGCTTGAAATTACCTGAATCATTCCATACGCGCCGGGAAAGTAATTCACCTTTCCGTTAAAATAAAATCCAGCCATGATTTGTTCTCCTTCAATTAATTACAATGTTGTTTGTTACCATTTCAGAGATAGTACCAGTATCCATATCTCTGATTACCAAAGCATAATAAACCTGAACACCATGAAATATTCTTTCTTTGTCAAGTCTTTTTCTTTGTATAATTCCATCTGCATCGGGACGCATTTCCCAAATATCCGGGTAAGCATTCCCCGGTAGTCCGAAAAAATAATCATTAATATCATCTTCCGTTATAGGGCCGCCAACCCTTCTGAATAGATACAACCTCGGATTCGCCGGTAGTGCGTATTGTTTCGGATTAACATCGCTCCCCCCAAATCCGGCATCGAATCCGGCATCGAATCCCGTCGTTTCTTTGAGCATAAAATAGCTCCACCTCAGAATACAACCCACTGGTATTTCGCTTGGCGTAATGTTCAGATATTTAATCGGCAATACGCTCATTTCACACCTTTTCAGAGTTCATTTTTTGGTACATTGCATCCCATTCGGCAATTGTCCGCTTTTCGGTCTTCGGGAACCCCACGCCCTCTTTGGTTGCACAGTAGTTCTCCATTATGTTTGCCATATATAGAGGCAACTGTCTGGCCTTCACATAGGCCGGGATCGCAACTTTTTCATCCCGTCCCGAAGCTTCGGGATTCGGGACTGGTTCGGTTTTAGTTTTCTTGGTTGACATAATTAACTCTCCTGTTCTTCAATTCTTAATTCCTGACCGCCAATTCCATCTTCGGTCTTATTGTCTATATAAATTTCCTGCACCTCAAAGGTGCAATGTATCATCATCGAAGCAGATGGTTCCGGTCTGTCATGGAACGCCGCATTTAGGGCATCCCCACCCATAACGATCTCTACCTCAGTTATGTCGTTCGCCTCAAAATAGCGTTTAATGATCGTCTTTGAATACCGAAAAATGTTGGTCAATGTATCGATCCTCAAATGATTCGGATCTTCCCAGATCACTTCAATATTGTCCTGCTCGATCTCTCCCTGTATCTGCTCGTTGCCACGATTTAGGATCATATCGCCCATATAGTGCTGAACCACCTGATTTGGCGCACGCACCACGTAAATTGTAGGATTTTTATCCGCAGGCGGTGTCCACTGCCGCCTTAATTCATAGTCTTTCCACTCGATCAACGAATAAGTATTGAGTATCCGCTTTATAGCCTTGATAACCAATTCCTTGCAGTCAATGGCAACAATAGTATAGGTAGATGTTACCACCTTATCAGCATCTACTGTGGCGGAATATAATTCGCTATCCTTGTCCTGAATCAGCAACCTATAGTAGTAATGCTTGCCGTTTTCGACATTCATATCGATTATGCCGTCAACGATATTACCACTACTATCCGGCTCGATAAATGTAACCGGTATGTCGGTTTCCACGCCGGAAAAGTAATTGCTTATTTGCAGATCGGTTATGACTGTTATATTCTTGAATATCGCCAACCGGTAACTATCCGGCAACGTCTCAGGCATCACCCACGCTAATTGGAGTTCATTCCCCAACGGATGGGTATTAATGGTTACACTGGTCAATGGATCGATCAATACACAACTCCCATACTCACCTACATTATCATCACCATTTTTGGCACAAATCCGGAACCACCGGATTCTTCTGCCCCCCAAACACCATTTACCGGCTCAGGAGAAACATAATTTCTGACAAACACCCAGCTAACATAAAGCACCTCGGAAGAAGTATATTCCTTAAAGACCGGTACTAATTCGGTGGTTGGTATATTTGCTGATACAATTGTGGATTTAAGATCATCATTCTGATAAATCTTTACCGCCGATGCTGTCCATAATGTCTTATAAACAAAGTATTCTTTATATGTATGAGCAATCAAGTCTAAAACATAGGACTGAGATCCGTTTTTACAAACACGCCCCATGATACAGCCAACGGTATTAGATCCTTCAGTTTCCACAAAATTATCCCAAGTGTTATTTATCCCTCTCATACCGCTTAATGTCCAGCCCATCGCAGACTGTCCAAAAATCCGTGAATGGATAGCCGTATAAAGAGATGATATTTTACCATCGATTAAAGCATGATAAGGCGGACATTTACGGCCAGTCCAATTTATTGCATCGGGAGATGTCATTACTCTATTCATGTCGCCTTCTATGGAAACAGCGACAAAGAGTCCTTCGCCATAACAAACGGATTGCCAGTTGTTATAAATAGGAGATATACAAATCCAACTCGTCCCATTGCTTGAATACATTACAGAATGAGTAGCCAAACTACCAACTGCGACAAAAAGACCATTTACTGAATCCCAAATAACGGACTTCCACGCACCATTAGCCCCTGCTATCGCCTTCTCCGTCCAACTCATTCCATCGGTTGATGAATAAACCGGTCCAACTGCTCCACCATTGGAAGTCACTAAAACGAAAAGACTTAATTCCGATGACCAACAAACAGACGCTGCACCATAATTGATTGAACTTGCTGTTAATGCCCAATCTATTCCATTGGCCGAATACATTGACCTATAAGTTCCATCGGATGCAACAGCAACATACAGACCACCACCATAGCAAACCGATTGCCATGTATTATCAGCCGCACTCGTTCTTGATGTCCAGTTTATTCCATCCGGAGATGTCATTACACGATTGCCCGTTCCTGACGATGCCACTGCTACAAATAGCCCTACCGTATCGCTCCAACATATAGAAATCCATGCTTGGTCTAATCCGCAATTTACACCTGTCCAATCTATTCCATTGGCCGAATACATAACCTTGTTTGTTCCGCTAATCCCAACGGCTACAAAAATACCATTCCCATAGCAGACCTCTTGCCATAAGCCAACAACCCCTGTTCGGCCAATCCATATTATTCCATCCTCAGAGGTCATAACGAAGTTGGGGGCATAAGTTGCATCCGTAACGGCTACAAAAATACCATTCCCATAGCAGACCGATTTCCATTGAGATTCGGGATATGTTGAAGTTAGTACAAGTCCGTCATCAATCTGTGGATCATCCCCACGTGAATACCATTTATCGGTATCTAAAACACTACCTATAAAATCATCAAAGAAAATGAAGGTATTATCACCATCCGATTGATCGGTAGCGCTATCCTTGCCGTAATAAACATAAATATCCGCCCCGACCGTGCTAATATCATCAGTAATTTTTAACCAAATATTTGCATAATCACTGGTGAAATATTCCTCAATCCAATATCTGAGTGTTGTTAGTGCATCACTGGCCGTAAATCTAATATCGGAAAAATCTGTTTTGCTTCTGGTTTTATGATTCTCCCCGATAACTGATACTATCCCGCGTTCCTGAACGTAGTGATACATATAAAGCGCACCAAGTCCGGCATACCAAACATCGGTTTTTTCCTTGATGTAATCAAAATGCTGATAAGCATAACTGCCCGGAGTTAAATCCATACCCCAGTCCCCAGGCGTTATTGTATCTGCGGTGTGACAAAACAGGTGATAAATTTTCCCTGCCGCGTGATATTCATCAAATTTGGCATTTAACGTCGCTACGACCCGAATCCCGTCCATTCCCATTGTGATCGAAGGATTTGTTTCATCGTACATTTCTTCGGTTTCATCCCAATCTTCAAAATTGGCACTCGTGTTATAGGTACAACGGGCGATCAGATAATTGTAGTATTTCAATTTGGTACGAAGTGTGGCATTTGAATTTCCAAATGGCTCTTGCCAATTGGCTACATATTGAGACACACCCTTTCGCTGGTAGTCCGGTAAGGTAAGATTTTCTACTATGTCATCTCTTGAACCGCCGATTTGTACATCATAATCGACATAAGGGATATGAGGATGAGATTGAGAGTGTGATGATATTTCGATATATCCCGCATCGATCTTTCCCTGAATATCTGCCCACACCGGCTCTCCGCCAAAATCTCTGCCCCGCGTGACTATACCCATGCTCGCCCATAAATGTCTCGCTGTAAGAGCATCACATACAATACGAGCGCCAGCGCCATATTTACTAACTAACCCATAATCATACGGCGTACTGCAATCATCCCATTCATCAAGTGTAATAACACAGGCTGATTCCCGATTGTCATAATACTTTGCAATTCCATTATAGTAAACTGTAAACGGATCATCAACAGAATCAGTGAAATAGATATAGACATCATCCGAAGCGTCTGAAAATACCACTGAAACATAGGCATAATCATTGTCATAATCAAAACGAACGGCCTCAATCGCATTATAAAGTTCAGCCGAAGTTTTCTCGGTAATCTGTACCCAAGCATCACTCAATAGGTGTTTTGAATATACCTTTAATCCTGACGAACTTTCCGGTAATAGAAATTTCATCGTTACAGGATAACCCAGCCCAAAATTGCTATGATCGGCGGTCGGTATGGAGTATTTGAATGTTGAACCATAATATCCATTATTCAGATATACATTATCACCGCTATCATAGCCAAATCCATGATGGACAGTGATACGTTTCTGATAATCCGTCCCCGCCCCAGCCGCCGGATTGATCGTATGACTTTTTCTGTATTGCCATCCACTCAGCCAACTCATATCTTACCCCCGATCATGCTAATTGTATTTCCATCCAAACAACCAGCCCTTTTGCCGGTGTTGTGGAAATGGTCGTGATGTCAAAAGACAGGATAGCGTCTGCTCCAATCACCGGATCGCTTATAACCGGCGGAACAGCCGCCGTTTTCGATGACTTCTCCCCGGAATCAATCGTTATTTTCGTTGAAAGAATCGAGGCACCGGCTTCCAAAATATCTACCGTAACGGGATTTGTTACTCCGGCGGTATCCACATAAACCCCAACATTCAAGATAGTACACGCAACCGGAATCCGGAAATCGCCACCTACTCCGGCTAACACTTCATGCGCCGTGTCTTTATCGAGTATCCGGTACTCAATGTAGGGATTATGCGATTTTGTTACAGCAGCCTTTAATTGAGCCGCCGTTGTTTGATCGGCACTACTATACCCGACGTAATTGAAGACACTTACCAGAAAATCCCTTATATCCTGCGCACTTATATCACCTGAAATATTGTCAGCCAGTAGCGCTATTAATTCCGCTAATGTTCTCGGTGTATCAGCCATTTGTCCCACCCTTCTTTATAATAAATTTTTTGTTTAATTCAATCACTACAAACTCCCGATGCAAACAATACCGATTCTGCATCCCGTCTTCGCACTAATCCGCGCAATTCAACACCGCCCGCCGTTCTCGGCTTCTTGATATACTCAACAGCATCCGTCCAGCGTTCCTCGTTAATAGCCCGGCGGAGACGACTAACCTTAAACGCACCCACTCCGCAATTCCATGCCCAACTCGTCACCGCCGCAAGACAGGCCGCTTTATCTTTCATTGCCAACGCCAGTAGCAGGCATTTTTTCCCGTAGTTGCTCAGTCCTGCCCGCAATTCCTGTTTGGCCTCGTTATTCGTGATGGCATGGCTATTCTCGGCTATTCCGTAAGTTCTGCCGTACCCGCGAGTCCAGACTTTCCCGTATTTGTCCCAATAGGGATAGATCAGTCCGCCCTTTCCCTTTTTAGCACAGCCTTCAAATCCGGCGACAAATGGCATTGCTATATTCAAATAATCGTCATTCATTTCCTTTTCCTCAAACTCCGATCGGCAAACCAGAATCCTATTACCGATCCCAGCAACGCCCCGTCAAACTCCGTATAAAGCCCTGACACTATTTCACCAAATACGGGATCTGTTCTCATAACCATAACAAACGTAAAAATCTTCACAATGAAGTAAATCGCCAACAACCAGTAAGTAATAACCGGTCGTACCGTCGATGATAATTTTGCCACCCAACCGCCTATCTTACTTGCATCATCCGTTTGCTTCTGGAGTACGTTCATCAAAGCCGCCATATCAGCGTCGTTTTGTTCTACCTGAGCGGAATCCATTTTGCGCAAATCCTTCTCGGCCTCGATAGACAGTTTCGATAGAGCGATCTGCTTATCGTACATCACCGCTTCGTGTTTGCGTTCTCTTTGCTTATCCATCAAATTCAGATAATACTGGACCAGCCTTGCAACCAATCCAAAGATAATTCCCAGCGTCTCGATCATTTCGCGCCCCCGATCAATAGTCCGCCACCCACACCAACAATGCCCCAAAACCAGTTCTTCTTGTAAAACGGCTGTTGTGGCTGAGTATAAATGAAGGTATGTTTGAAATTAACTATACTCAAAGTATCGGAAAAACAGTACAAAGGATACCAGAATGCCCATTGTTTCAGTTTGATTTCAGCATAGATCGAATCCGTAGGTGAATATCTCGTGAATATCAGTGTAGTATCCGCTCTCATATACGCCACTGCGATTGAATCAACCACATTTAGAGAGTCTATTATCCTTAATGAATCTTTAACTGATAAGAGAGTATCTTTATAGATCGAACCAAATTCCGAAATAAGCCTTTTGCGGTCATATCTGATATAGCCATGCCGGGCCGATTGCATAATATTGACTGAATCCACATCCTTATATTCCGTTCGGATCTCAATTATAGTTTCCGGCTTGCTAAAATAGTCACAGACTAACCAGCCTACCACACCGGACAGTACACAAACAAGAATTATAAGGATGATCTTGAACTTCATTTCGGTTCTTTTTCCTTTCCGAGATTAAACCAGCCCTCCTTAATCATCCGTAACTGCCATTCCGAGAATGCAAGATTAACAGCATTAGTGATAACCTTGCTTAATTTTTCATCAGACCAAAGTTTGCTAATTAAAAGTCTTATATCGCTCTCAAGAGTGGTGACTTTACCACTCAATGTCTTATTTTCACTATCCAACTCTTTGATCAAATCGTCTTGATTTTTCTGATCTCTCTTGAATAAATAACCAACTATGCCGAAAATCATGGTTATCGCGCTTCCGACAAAAACGGCTACAATTGATGGACTCATTTTACCTCCTCATTCATAATTCAACATTTACAATTAATATCGTTAATGCTACTGTCAAACCAGCCCCGGCCCATGCCGAAACCATATCTTTCCACGAGAACCCATCGCCGCCCCAGTTGTAGTCAATCACAATATGCGTCATATACTGCCCGTCTTCCCATTCCAGCATCGAATCTTTGACTTCCCATAAAAACCAGAAAATAGCCGACGCTATCCCGCCCAAACAAACACTCATTATAATCGATTGTCTGAAAAGGATGATTGAACCAAACAAACCCGTCCCGACAATACCGCCTAAAAAGTGCTGAATCTTGTCGTAGGACAATAGCCCAGCCTTTGCGAAAGTATATTCGCGTGAGTCCCATCTGTCATGTGCTATACGAAAATTCATAATAGTTCTTCTTTTTTAATTAACTTTTTCACTTCTTCCCGGCTCTCAAATCCCTTCTGCTTCCAGACCGGATTCGGATTGTCAATTATTTCCGTGTTATATCCCTTTTCAGGGTCATTCTCGTCAATCGGCGTTGTTGCCTTAGTTGTCCTGTCATCCTCAAGGTCGTATATCGCCTGCAAATCAGCCAATGATCTCGGTGTATCAGCCATAGATTACCTTCCTTTCAATTTTTATGTTCATTTTCCAAACCCACTTTGTCTGAATGCGTCTGAAAACGCACCCCTCCGGAGAATTGCGATTATCGCTTCTATACACCCGCGTAGATACCTCATTCCGCCCCCAGATTGTCTATTGTCAGACTTTGTGCGTTAATGTAATTTCTCAAAGCCGCCATCACCTTTTTGGCTGGCTGGTCGTCGTCGGCACCCCGATCCGATCCTATGTCATTATAGACGATATACTGAATAGGCAATAGATGTTCAACCGCGTAAAAATCACCATTTTCAGGTTGTGTACCGCCGGTTATCCACGTAATGACATTTCCTGCGACGGAATAATCAGCGCCATGCCTGTAAATAACGCTCCCCTTTGAAATAGATTGAACCCCCTGAATATCGAATGCCTTTATAGTATCGTTCACACCCTTTTGGCATATTGCCGAATCTCTGTAATAGCGTTTCTTCAGCACAAACACATCACCTATGGATAGAGAATTGTAAACCGGCAGATAAATTTTACCGCTATTGCTCCAATTGTAATTGAAAGGATAGCGCGATTCATTTAATCCCAAAATCTGAAATGTTGCATCATTAGCAGTCGGTTTCAATATCTCAACTCTTGAAGTTGTACCGACCGTCAACGACTTAATAGTTATGTAGCCCGTCCCAAGATCGCCGTCAGAACCCGTCTCGATAGCGATTCCTTCGCCCAAAATAGTGTTAATGTTCCCGATGATTTCCTGTATTTTGACAACTGTCACGCTGATTGCATCGGTTTTACAGTTGATCGTAACCGGAACGTTCGCATCTATTCCAATATTGAGATTATAGTTCGTTGTCAGATTGATTCCGGCGCTTAAATCAACTTTCCCCGTGATCTGGGCATTGTTTTTGTCTAAAAATTTCGGTACAGTCAGCAAACATCCACCCTGCAATATCTGACCCGCCTTCTCGGTAAGTTTGTCGTAACGAATCGATGTTCTGATTAACCGGTATTCGACCGGCGCCTTATACCGGAATCCGCCCAAACACCCGCATTTCGGATCATAGGAACCATGGTTCAAAGCATGACAGGAACATAAATAACCGGCATAGTATTTCACATCTACACCAAAATCATCCATTAATTCCTGTGGGACGGTATTCAGATTCATATATACATCCTCGTAAATGCCTTAATATCTTCTTCAAAGCCCTGCCTGATAATCCGGTTCACGACAAACACGCTGGATTTCTGTGCGCGTTCGGCTATATGCAGTCCCGGATATGTCCAGCCTTGCGTTCCTTCCTTGATAACTCGAAAGGTCATATACATAGAACTTTTCTGATCACGCGGAAATTTTACCATCCCCTCGAATTTGCTCGATTTCCATTGCGGACTTTTACCCAAATCCTGAATATTGTTCATAACCATCATTTTTTTGGATAATCTACCGCCCCACTGATATTCAAATCTTTGTGTGGTTTTACCTGAAGGATGCCCTTGAATCAAATACATCTGCGCTTCTTTGTAGGATTTCGCACCCTGCTGGCTGGGTTCGATTCTCGATCCCGTTTTCCTGCTTTCGGTAAGTCCGCTCGCAACGCCATAGACTTCTTTCGGCATTGGCGCATACTCCACCGATCCCGGAATCCCGTGCCGGAGCGGGACAACGAGGTAACGTTTTCCGTCCTTCTTTGAAACGCGAACTTTGTCCGATGTACTTAGCATTTTCTGGATGTCCGCGCTCGTTCTCCCATACTCAACGGACCGGGCATGATCGGATTGATTAATTACCGCCGCCTGAAATCGGTCATTATTGAAGGGATAAATTTTACCCTTTTCGATATGGTGAAGGTAATCACCTGTCGCATGTTTGAATGATCCCGCGGCCACCCCAGACCAAATATTGACTACGGCATCGGCAGATCGGGCAACCGCCTGAGCGGTGTTTGGTAACGCACCATTACCAAACACCTCCAGCGCGTAAATAATGTCATTCAATCTGCTATCGAGAACGTAATCAATATTGAACATTAGTCCAGTGTCTCCACCGCCGCGGCGCTAATCGCCGGACATACCCTCGAAGATGCAGAACTGGCCGCCGCCAAATCAGCACCGTTAATTACCATCGCCAGATTGACGTAGGTAACGGTGATTCCACCATCATTCAAGGCCGTCGTGTCGGGTACGAATACACCAGCCGCGCCCGTAACGACCTTGAGAGCGCCAATGGCGCATTTGCCTGCCGGAACAGCCGGTAATACGCAACCAGCACCAGCCGCCACGATTGCACCCTCAACAGTCGAGAGGTTTCCGCTTACATCGAGGCACATCAGATAATAGGCTTCCTTGCTATTTCCCAGTCCGGTATGTCCGCCTGTCCATGCGCCCAACGGATCGGCTGCACCTTTCGCATATACCTGTCCGGCGATAGCAAAAACAACCGCATTAACGGATTTTGGCTGATCCGTAGTACCCGCACTCATCGCAAGTGCGGCATTGCCCAAACAAGCATTCATCAGCATCTTTCTGAGTTTGTCGTAATTCCCGAAGTGCGAATTAATGTCCGTCACCAGTCCATCAAATTGCGTTTTCAAAGTAGCGAAATCCGCCTTTATTTCATTTTCCAGCGTAATCATCGCATATAAGCGGTCGCCAAAACTGATTCCTGCCGGACCCCCAAATACGGGACACATAGAGTTAAGTTTTTCTTGATTAGTCATCGTTTTATCCTCCTATCCGACTTTCAGTCGGGTTAAATATTTTTTCTTGAATAAATTCAGCCATTGCGTTTCCTGAAATTTGTATTGTTCAATAGCCGCGCTATGTTCGCCCCACATGGCGCTCGAAGTATAACTGACAGATTTGCTCACACCATCAACGGCTTTCGCCTCAGAACTCAATCCCCTATGCACATCTAAATTCGGAAGCATGTTCATTGCGACTCTACGTCCGATTGCATTTCGGATGTCAATCTTTTCGTTCACGGCAAGATTATCCCAGTCCAATCCGGCATAATAGTCATAAGCAAAAAAATCCGGAATGTAACTCGCCCCGGCCAAAAGAATGGCTATCCCGATTCCAACCTGAAAAACGAACATTAGCCCGTTATACGAACCCGAATATGGCATGATTTTGATCGTGCCCTCAATGGCATTCCCAATCTGAACCCATGTTGACGGGATCTCCTGTACAACCTCAATATTATTCAATTTCAGACTGGCTTTTTCTATCGATATGACCGGACTGTGAAAGAGAGTGTTTGTCCAGTATTTTTCATAGATCGGAGACATGTTGTAATCGTGCCGTTCATCTGAAATCAATCGCGGCTCGAAATAAACTTCTGTCAAAGTTTCCAATTGCTCCGTCGCCGCCTTGATTTCACTCCGGACGGCTTCGCGATACGACTGCTGGTAAGTGGCCGCGATTTCCTCAGCGCTAATGCCCCGCAAAAAATGATCTTTAACGAATGTTGGCGACACTAAAAGGTCGTCAATCGCTACCGTCGCCTGAATAACACAATCTTCATTGGTATATTCATCTTCAAGTTCGACGCTAATTCCGGAATAGGATGCGCTCCAAACGATATAATAGTAGTCAGCAACGGTATCTGATTTCGGGGTAAGATCGTAGTAATATTTGCCGGATTCAGGGTCTAAGGTACAGGACAGGTCTTTAATATCTGCCCCGTCAGATTTCTTGACATAAACACCTTTGCCGCTGACGATGGAAATCTTAACGGCATCCACTGTCTTTTCTGTGTCAAGAAAAACCCTATTTAAAACCCCAATCGTGATTGTTTTCATGTGGCATTATTTGAAATGTTTTTCGATAACCGCAATCATTTCCGGCTTCGTCCGGGCTTTCCCTAATTGAATTGGCGGATTTTGATTACCGGCAAAGGCTTTGATTTCCGAAATTGTATTCTCCACGCTCACCATCCCGAACATTCGGGATTTCTTTTCCGGTTCAGGTGTCGGTGACTGGACTACGACCGGCGCATCAGGTAGCGTTGTCACTTCAGTCCCGAAGCTTCGGGATTCCGGATCTGTATCCGGCGCAATGGACGGATCAACTGTTTCTTTAGGTGAATCTTCACCGAATCCGTATCCGCCGATTCCTTCCAGACGCGGTTTGACTTTATTATAGTCGGCTTCGGTAACTTCCGCAACGCCTTCTACCCATTGAACGACAACATCACCTATAGTCGATTTATGGTTTTTTTTCGATCCGTCTCTGCATAGTGGAGCTGTGATTTTATAACCCATGTCAACCTCCTTTATGGGTTAGAGTGTCGGGGGTATAGCGAACCACACCCCCGACGACCCTATAATTAGAATGTCGATTTCGAGTAGCGAATGTTCTTTAACAGAACATGATAACCGAATCCTGTTTGGACGTTCTCCATCTTCTGCACACGCAAATAATGGTACAGCATATACAGGTACGGATAGCCCACGATATTGTTTAACCCAAAAGGCAACGGGATACGAACGAACGGCAAGAGTTGACGATAATCAATGGCGTCCGTCTCAGGCGCATTCGATACCATAATAGCCATTGATGTTCCCGGCAGTACACTGTTCAGATCGTATGCCAACGTGTCGCCGACAGCAAGTGTAACTGCCACATCCGCGGTCCACCGGCAATCTGCATTCGTTGCCGCGTTTAATGCCGAACGATAGATCGAATATCCGGTAATTGTAGCGTCAGCCCCGGTAATAGTTAAACGCACCTTTTCACCGGCTGCAACCGTAACGGCACCGCCCACAGGTGCAGTTGCTATCGATTCACCGGCTGCGTTAATCGCACTGACCTTGTACCAATAATCGCCTAAATCGCCTGCGGTGAATTCTGTTGCCGCATCTGCTTGAGCCAGTAAAACAATTCCGGCGGCGACAGGAGCGGTAGGTGCGGTCCCGGAAGCAACGGTCGATGCTTTTGATTTCGTACTTTCTCCCGACGGGAAATACTTTTCGATGTGCGTAATGAATCTAAAATGGGGAACAGTACCATTGCCCCAGCCATTATAAGCGAATCCGCTCATAAATCCAACTGCGGGAGCTCCCAACATGAGTTCTCTCATGTTTTGTGCGGGAAGTCCGCCCATATTGACCCGGCGATTAACTGGAAGAATCTCATTCACGTCCTGTTGAACGATGTTCGGCATAATCAAATCAGTTGCCGATCCTAATCCTTCGGAAATTTTACGCGCACCTTCATCCATTTGTCCTTCAGTGATCTGACTACCCATCGAACCACTGGCCGCACCGGTTTTACGGCAATCGATCACGACATCGTATCCCGCAACCTTTGCATCGGTGATTTTCTTAATCAGTCCGTCAAATTCATAAGGAATAACGGCGCTATTGCCGAAGATTGTTGAAAGTTCATTCGCATTCAAAATCGTCATTGCGCCCGCCTTGTTCAAAAGCGCATGAGAATCGGCCATCGTCTTTGCCGAATCCAGTACATGCGTTAAATCCCTCATATCGCGCAGGAATTTGGTCGTATCGACCTTCCGGGCAAGCGTAACGTTTTTGGATGTCGGAAATGCGGATTCTGATGTGAACACACCGTGCGAATGTCTTTTGCCAGTCTCGCCCTGATCGGTCAGCATCATGTACTGATCGAGAACGGCATAGATCGTTTTATGTCGGAACAGATTCCACAAAATGAGCTGTTTGTCTTCCGCAACCGTAGCTTTCAGATCGGTGTCGATGTTTTCAATCGTGATCGCACGGCCACCAGTAAGCAATGATAAATCCGTCATGCTGGTTGATGTGGTCGCGTCCAACGCCTTTCGCATTTCTTCCATCGATTTCAGCATTCCGGCCTCGGGACTGATCATAATTTTGCCCGAATCAAGCAATGCGTTCGCTATATCAAGAACGCCGTCGTACTCTTTTCCAAAAAGAATGTTCATAATTTATCCTCCTTATTCACATTTTTGGGTGATTGAATCAAGAACACCTTTACCGGCGCCACCAATTCTGAAGGCGTTTTCTGCCTGTACCTGTTCTTGTATCGTTATTTTTCCAGCCGAAACTGATTTCTCAAGTTTGGCGTGGAGTTTACCAAAGGTCCCTGTTTCTTCGCCATCCGGTTGCGGTGTGGTAATTCCAAGATTGAACTTGGTCACATCAGCCAGATTGTAACCAACTCTGGATTTCATCAGAACATGAACAGCCTCGCCAATCGGATGACCTTCTACCGTCAGCGACTTTTCCATGCCGTCAACTTTTTCCGACAGCGTTCCGACAATTTCTACGAGTGCATTCAGCGATTTTTCCAGAGCATCACTAATGGCATCCAAACCAGTGAAGATTCTTTCATTGCCGTCTGCGAGTCCTTTCAGAAATTCCGTCGCATCGACTTCCGTTTCTTCGAGATCGGGGTCTGCCTCGATTTCTTCCGGTTCAATGATGGTTTCACCGCCCGGATTGCTTTTACCAAGGTTCATAATAAAACCCTTGATGTCGGCGAGTGACTTTTTGATACCCCTCAGTTCTTCACTGCCGCTCACTTCTTCGTTGGTAAGATCAAGGGATTTTGCCAGTTCACCGGCTTCCTCTTGACTTTTGCCCAAAGAAACAAAATGTTCGACAGCTTCTTGATAACTCTTAAATGACTTCATAATATATTCCTCCTGTTTATCATTTTTTGGTTGAGTGTCTTTCTTCTTTTTCTTCTTGCCGTCTTTTTCCACAACTTCTGGATCGACGACAGTTGACTTGATTTCCTTATCGATATTTTCTTCGACTATCACATCCCCACCCGTTTTACCGGAAACGTCCGTACTGACCGGTGTCGCGCACAGGCTTTTCAGGATTGGCGCATTATGCTCCTCGACCATCCGTAAGTAGGTCGATTTCAGAACCGGATTTGGCGTAATGACTACATTATAAATCTTTGCGCCCTTGACCGCTCCGCCATATAGTCTCTTTTTATCAGCATAGTCCCCCTCAAGGCTCCAGCCTAAGATCATTTGCTGATCGGGCGGTAATGATTTATTGAGTTTTTCAACATATTCGATCATCTCCCAGGTAGCATCGGCGCATCTATGCCCTTTAGGAAATAGCGCACCTTTAATAATAGTACATCGTTCATTTGTTAATCTATGGAGGGGTTTGCCGATGACATTCTCCGGGCCTTTGCCATGTTCATATTTAATCACACCATTTGAGTCGAAATAAGAAAAATCCAAAGACTTCTGAATCAGACTTTCTTTCTGTTCATCACGATCAGTATTGCTGATTTCACCAAAAACAAGACGTTTTCCTTCATTGTCTTTTGTCAGAGATTTCTCTAAATCAATCGTCCCAAATAGCACGAAATCCGGCTTGAAGTCCGGTGATCCCATTTCGATGTTTTCGTTCAAATCATTCATACTTTCGCTTAAAAAAAAAGCCCGGACTCAGAAACGTCAAATGTCGTCTGAGCCCGGGCCTTACAAGTTTCGAGGAATTACATACGTTACATACGATCCTCCTAATGAGCCAAATCTTAAATCATCAAATAACCTTTTTCAATATAAAACCGCTTGAATTAATTGTCAAGATAAATTTGACATATATTTCAAGTGCATGTTTTTGCCGATGTAAAAAAGAAAACGCCCTCAGCGATTATACCGAAGGCGTTTCCATCGGAGAGAGAACCGAGAGAGAGACAGAATTTTATCTAAAGAAAATATGCTCCGTATCTATACGATGCGCTATCATTTGCGGACTGCAACATATTTCCAGTACGGTTTTCTTATCGTTGAATGCGATCACAAGGCTACAACTCTCAAAAATGTGCCTGAAAACAAGTCCCGGATCGATCCCCAGTATTCTTATGACTTTTCTAAAGATTCCCTGTTGTTGACTATAAAAACCCCCCCTGCCCTTTTCCACTAATTTAAAAACACGCTGTGGCACAGCGATCTGGCATTTACCATCAGCGGGAAATTTCTCTCTGATTTCTTCAATAGTTTTCATATTAATCTCCATCCTCAATTCCTGATTATCCCTTCCGTCCCGCAAATATCCCACAACTCCTTGACTGTCGGATATTTTCTGTAAAGGTTTTCACGTTCCCTGTCGAAGTCCGCCATTGACCATTCCTTCCGGCTTTTCAGGTATACCACTTTTTGCATAAATGGTTCCTTTAGACTGTTATAGATACGAACAGACTTAACCTTTTCCTGTCCACAGAAAATATGTAAATCCAGGTCTGGGCTTTGACAAATATCCGTGAAATATTTCTCCCCGCCGCCGGTTTGATAATAATTCCACCACGTCTCATAGATCATATCGTCGTCATGGTTGAACTTGAACATCACCGCAACCAATCCAATCCCCGAATAATCAAACAATCCCGATCTGATTTCAACAATAGGATTGGTTCTAAGCCCTTTGATATACTTCATTTCTTCCTGAATCAGAATCGAAGTCCTCAGTGAATCCGCGCTCTCACCCACTCGGCCATATATCGCCTTTCCCGCCGGCGCCATAGCAATCATGCTTACCGGGTCTGCCATTTCTTTACTATTCATCATCCGTTCTCCCATTTGGTTACATTCTAATACCAATATTGAGCATCGCCGATTGTTTGTTCAGTTCGGCTTTTGCCAATAAATAGTCGCCAGTTGCCAACACTCTTTCGCCCTTCCGGTTCCGGACGACATACGCCCAGTTGCCAGTTTCCCTGTTACTTTCGATTTGTATCGTCGCGGCCATTTTCTCTCCTTTGTGTCCCGACTGTTCGGGTCTGTCAATTCGGCGATTTCTTTTCTGTCGGTCGCCTTTACGACTTTGCCCCGTTCGCCGCTACTTCGATGCTGACGCGGACGAGGAGGGAAAATTAGGCAAAACAAATCAGGTTCAGATTGCCTCCTAAAACGATACGCCCACCGGTGAACTTGTGTTCGCGCATCGCGACGCCGATCAGGTGCAAACATCCTCGGTCGTCCTTAAAAGTGTCCTCATACTGCTCAGTGACGACGACGGGATACCGCTCCGTTGCGTCTTTGGTGTTTTCGTGATCGAAACAAGAATTATCAGGTGCTTTGTAACCATTACGCTTAGCCGCTTTTAGCGTGTCAAATTCGCGGATTGTTAATCTGCCACCGATACTCGTTTTGTTCAAAAACGTTATTTTCATTTTTTCTCTCCTTATTTCCAATTCCGGTGATTTCTTTCGTGTCGGTCACCGTTTGCGACTTAGCCCCCGGCCGCCAGCGCAAGCCAGCGGCCGAGGAGGGAAATTAAACTTTTATCCGACCAGGAGGAAATCCTAAGAGTTCCTTCGCCTCCTTCTGGTCGAAGTCGGGATGGGCACGATAGATGGCGCGAAGACGGACTTCGACCATCTCCTGGCGCTCGACTATCTCCTTGGCCTCTTCGAGCGTCCCAAATTCGATTATTTCGAAAGTAGGAAAATCAGGGTCGAAGCCGTGACCCTGCACTATGCGCCCGTACCCGTTGACGACTTTAATCTCGCCATCAACAACCCGGAATCGCCGAAGGGTGTCCATGCGATTATTCTCCCTGATTAGGGCGATGTTTACCCTCAGGTCTTCCGCTGAATAGTACAGCGGACGGGGATTATTATTTGCACGGTACTTTCCGCTGCTGTGCTCTCCTTCATCCCCGTATCCGATTTGCAGGAGTCCCTCGTCGTCGCCCGCGGGAAGGTATATGCCTTCATGCAGGCGGAGAAACTTATCCGCCTCCGCTGTGGTCGCTCCGAGGGTGACCAACTTGTCAACTATCCGTTCGTCCTTATCCATTTTCTCTCTCCTTAGTCCCGACTGTTCGGGACGGTTATTCTCGTTTTTCAATTCTCTCTATACTATTATACATTCACTTCTTAATTTGTAAAGTCTGACCCTTAAACGCAATACTTTACATTTTGAAATATGAATGTATTATATCACGAGAGGATGGAAATCCTCAATTGACAAAAGAATCAAAACAGGGCCGGAAGGGCAAAAACAAAAGGAGATCAGGAATGATCGATCTAAACGAAATGATGAGAACGGCGCAGGAATGCGCCAACGAGGCGGACGCCCTCAGAAAATGCGTCACGGAGACTTCAATCGAGGTCGGAAAAGTCGCCGAAGTAATCGGTTCAGGATATTCCGGCCAGGAACGGGAAAACATGCAGATCGTCAGCGAACAGAACGACGAAGGATTCACCCGTCGCCTGACTGTCGGATTGTTTTCGACAGCGAAGGAATTTCGGGAATGGCAGATCGGCGTTGAAACCGCCGCCTTTCCGTGGGAACGTGGCGAAGTGGATGACCATTTCGACTTCGCACAGCGAATCGGTGCGAAAATTGTTCGTGATATGTCGATCCACGAACTGCTTTTTGCGGTTCGCTATATTGAGGGCTTTCTTCAGGAATGGTACGAAGACCTGAAGGTAAAACACGCAACCCGGAAGGTAGTCAGAATCGCCGCCGAAAAGATCGCGGCCTCTTTGAAATCTTAATCCCCTCTCTCCGGTCAACCCGCCTTAGTCCCGAACCTTCGAGGATTGAGGCGGGTTTTTTATTTCCAATACTTCCCTGATAAATTCCCTGATCCGGTCTGTGCTGATTGACTTCTCCAGACGCGCCCGATACTTCTCCATGTATGGCTTGAGTACCTTAGCATTGGCCTGAAAATGATAATTGACCAATTGCCTTGACATCTTCAGCTTATTGCCGATTTCCTGCAAGCCCATCTCTTTGTATTTACCAGCCCCTAAGTACATCTGAATAATCTTATAGCCGACATCCGTAATCTTGCCTTTTTTATGGAGCATATCGATAGAATTGATAATCTCTGCCCTCGGAAATTCCGTCCGCTCCGCCTCCGGTTCTGATGGTAAATCTTCAACATCTTTTACCGTTCCTGACATTGGCAATCCAACACCCTCGATAATCCCGATCTTCTTCTCATGCGAATATTCTTCGCCGGTATTGACATTCTTCAATGCAACGTTTTCGGCAATCTCATCAATGCTTGGATAATGTTCATTCTGGTCAAAGTATCTATCCCTGTATTGATTGATTAAACTCAAATGACGGCGATCATTGCCAGACATATTGAATTGCCATTTCAGTCTCTCTGCTGCCCCGTACATGGCAGCGGCCGCCCGTTTCTTCATTACCATCATCAAATCCACGTCCTTATATCCGCGCTCGAAGTAATCATCATAGGCTTTGATCGCGGCCAATCGACCAGCCGCTAAAATGTCGGCAAAATCACCCGTCGGCTGTGTATCTGTGAACTCAGGATTTATGCCGAACTTGCTCCCAATATTCTGTGCCATGCCGGAAAAATACCTGATATTATCCATAAACATTTCAGATGCCATATCAACCGATTTTGGTCTTGGACTCCCCTTAACATCGTACCTGATATTACCCTTGCGGTCGATCCAGTATCGACCGCCCTTCGATCCGGGCTTAATGACCTTTTTCCTGTTAATTGCCTTGATGAATATCTTCATGCTCTATCACCTTTTTGAATACATATTTGAATGACAATAACTTTGCAGGCAATTCCAATTCAGACCTGCATTTTTCACAAATCCCACGTGTCGTTTTATCGTTGTGAACAATATTTATGGCATAATACTCAGTTTCCGGATTCTTTTTGTACGGCCTTACTATTTTATACCCGCAGTTTGAACATTTGCCATCGATAATTCGCGCTCTAAGCATTTTCTTTACTTCCATTAATTTTTAACAAATCCCTCAGCATATAGTATGCTTTTTCCGCCTCATTCCGGGCCGCCTGCAATTCGGCATACTTGCGCTTTTCATCCTCAGTAAGCGTCTTTTTACCCACTAATACTTCAATCTCTGCCGTCGCTTTATCGTGGATCGATTTAGCCTCTGCCATAAGTTGACGGGATTCTTTCAATGTTTGCGCCATTATATCGTCGGCATTTTTCAATCGCTCCGCTATCTTCGTTGCTATGCTCATAACACTCTCCTTTTGCTTAGAACACAAATACAGTTTTCTTGGATTTCATTAAGTCCTGATCATCGTTACGTTTGGCATTATCAACTAAATTCATAATTGATTTTTTATCCTCTAACCTCATTTCAGTCCGGATGTCATGGGGTGTATTAGTTAAAACCAAATGACCATCAATATTCATGGCCTTGGGTACACCGGTACGATTAGCCCTACTGAAGAACTGGTCGATTGTTGAGTAACTATTCGCGCCCGATGCCATTGCAATTGCCGTTGTCGCCCCCATCTCTCCGGGCTTGCCGGTATATTGCAAATTTAGTCCTTCAGTTCCCGCGTCCGTATGAATCGCAAATCTTACTTTTTTATCTGACCTGAAGGATTTCTTATTTGAATCAATATCCTCCAACTTCGTCCTGCCATCAAACTTCACAACGCCGGCATCCGGGTATTTTGCCTTCAGGTAACGCTCGATCTCGCCAACCGTTTTATACTGCTGGGCATAGATTATGACCTTTTCATCTTCACCCTTTGTCTTAATATGGTTATCGATGATCTCACCCATCTTGGCGAATTTTTGGTTATCTTCAAACCGCGTTGAATTCAGTATCCGATTAAGTCTTTGGTCACGGTCCAGCACATCAATTTTCTTTGCCTGATAATCTGACATAACCTTTTTATACTGAACTCTCTGAGTATCCGATAATTCAGCATTGTGTACATGCTGTTTGAAGGTGTGTTGCAGATCCTTTTTGACCGTGAATACCCGATCATCGATTTCTTTGTGCATAATCTCGGTTAGCATATCCTTCATGCCCGCGCCCCGATGGAGATTCTTGTACTTTTCCATGAAGGTTTTTTGATTGCTATATTTCTCAGGGTCAATCGTTTTTAGATAGAAGTACAGTTCCGATAGATCGTTCGGCGTTGGAGTCCCCGATCCTGCAATGAAATACTCCATATTCCCAGCCAAATCTGCCAGCCCCTTACTCATTCCGCTTTCGCCACGTCCTTCACGTTGACCTGATCGGTGTGCCTCGTCAACGATCATCATGTCAAATCCGGCGTTTTTAATCATATCATTGTCGAACAGGTATTTCTCCTTATTGACTAATACAATCGTGTTAGGATCGCTATTGTACAATTTCTGCCGCGCATTCTTATCACTTGAATCCACGATTACTACATTAAAGTCTGAGAATTTCCTGATCTCATCGCTGAAGTTCGGCATCAACTTCTTCGGCATGGAAATAATCGTCTTAGGCGTTTTTCCTGTCTTTTCCTTGACCGCCGCTATGCTCGCAAGGTAAGAAGCCGATTTGCCGGTTCCAGCTTCAAAATTCAGATATACCCGCTTTTCCTTTACAACCAACCTCGCCGCCGCCTGCTGATGCGCCCCTAATACCACTTTCTCAGCTACACCGTTCCTGTCCGGAGTCATATATGGCTTCAATCCTTCCGGCAGGTAATCATTCGTATTCGCCTTGCCCGACTTAATATCTGCCGCGCTCAGTTCGCCTACTGTCTGTTGCGTACTAATTGGCCGCTCCTTGATGATCCTCTCAAATTCAACCGGACGTATGGTCATTTTGTAACTGCCGTCATCCAGCATTTGAATATCAGCATCGGATTTATGCAGATGCAGTTTCTCGCGGATCGAATTCAACTTCGCCCGACTGCCCGAAGCAAACTCCATATTCCGCTTCTTATTGTCAAACTGATACATCAATTCCGCCGCCTGATTCAGTGAACCTTCGGCCTGTCCATAACTTTCGTATGCCCGTTGAATGTACTGTAGGGCCGTTGCATTTGCCTGTACCCTATCACCGAATAAAGCATCTTCTCCGCGCCCGAAGCCCTTTACTCTTTGCGCCCGATCCAGATATTTATCGCCATTCTCCATACTACTACTGGCTATTTTCTGCCCGTGATCCTGAATATATTTCCTGAGTTTTCCCATCTCACCGGCGTATTTTTCAGTCCCCATGCTGTTCTCTAAGTAGTAATTCATCAAGATAGCGGAATTATTCGATCCCAATACCCGGTAAGTGTCCATATCAAGAATTGAGTTACCTGATGCTTCACCGGTTATACCTGTCATCGCTTCAAATCCCCCCTTAGTTATATTTTGCATGATCGTTTCAGATCCCGTACCGCTACCCCTGATTTCCTCACCGCCCTTTCCGATCCCCCCGCGTGTATTGATAATCAATCTGTAATGATCGCCAATTTCCGTCTCTAATGCCTTTTCGTTGGTTAATACCTGATGAATTTCATCAGCATTCATCGGCTTAATTTCTACTACATCCGATCCGCCACGATATTTCGTTTTATTCTTCAATATGTCCGAAACAGTCTTCTTTTCACGCATGTAGGCTTTGATCTGGTAATGGTACTTCAGGAATTCCTCGGCATTATCTTTGATTACTTCCCGCAAAGATTTCTTTTCATCTGTTAGATTCGGATCGACCTCGCCCAGCATCGCCTTTTTCGCCTCTCCTATGACCTCATCAATCGCTTTGTCCCGCTCGTTCCTGATTTTATTAAATTGTTTTAGACGCTCAATATTTTGCTCCTTTTTGTCGGCAATCTTGGATACTTCACGGTCGATATTGGCCTTTTCCTCTTTCGTTACCGCAGTCTGAATCCCTAACTTCTCGCGAATCTTACTATGCAGTTCTTCAGTCGCCTGCTTTTGAGCGGTCTCAATTTCCTGTTTATGAGTAGTTGCCTTTTCGCGTTCTTCCTCGCTCAGTTCCGGTAATTCCTTCTTTGCTTTATGCTTTTCTTCTGCCGGTTGTTCATTTCCCGCTTTCTTCGCCCGTAAAACCTTATGCGTTAAACCCGACTGACCCGGCGCCCAGGCTATCGTTGCCGTTCCGTCCTTATGCGGCACAATGAAAATATGCCGTCCGTGCAAAGGGCTACTTTCGTTTGTAATCGTTATCCATTTCCCACCCGGATACTTCGATTCCATCGCAGAACTGAAGGATTTCCGGATAAAGTAGCGGATGGATTTATGGATTTCTACAATTTCCTTGTCAATTGCGAAGGTTGTTCTTTCCTTTCCGTTTTTATCCATATATGCCACTCTATATAGTGGTTTGCCCTTATCTGTTTTAGAAATGCCGCTAATCCAACCTGAAAGAGTTCTTTCCATATTGCCTAATAATCCAGTATTGGTCTGATGTATTGTAACTCGATCATATAATTTTAATTTCCCCCTTTTTATTGTTTTATTCTCATAGTCCCTTACCGGCACCACCTTGCCCGTCTTGGTCTCCCTTATATGTCCCTTTACATGCGATTTGATAAAATAACGGATAGATTTGGTTATGTCCGGGTTCTTCGGATCAAATGTCCCACGATTGCCGGTTGCAGATTTGATTTGGGTGGGTGAGAATACAATATAATGGGTCTCGTAATTGCCCACTTTTCCGTGTTCTATGTCCTTTATTATTAATCCATCATAACCTTTAGAACGTCGGTCTCTTACAAGAGTATTTATTTGAATTAAACTAACCTTTTCTCCACCTGCATCATAAATTGATGGATTCTGCATAGAAAGATATACTTTTTTAATAAGTTTGTTTTTGTTAAACCCCAATAAATTCAATTTTTCTGCTTCCAATTCTTGAATTTTGTGTTCAAAAGTCCAAAAACTTTCGTCATTTGGTTGCCCTTTTGGTAATGATCTGTTTTTTTCATAGACCTTCGATAGCTGTTCTTTTATGAACTCAATTTCACGCTCAAGGTTTTTACATTCTTTGGAATTTTTATTCTTGGATAGATTTTTGTCAATTCCAGTTGCATATTGTTTTGCCGTTGCCTCATTATCCGTAAAATGTATTCCATGTTTGAAATCTTTGAAGATATTAAATGGAGTTGAAGTCCCATGATAAACCATCGAAGGTTTCCCGTTTGCATCCACTACCTTGCTATTCCCGAACCATTTCTTGAATTCAGGCGTTTCAGTCAATGACATCGGCTTTTTCGTTTTCCGGTTCTGATAACTTTTCACAGGGACGATTTTCCCGGTTGCCGATACTCTCTGATACGCTTTGACCTGTGATTTCTCGATCTTCTTACCCTTCTTCTCAATTCTGTCCTTGAATGTCTCCATATCCATCACGTCAAAACCCTGATAGTACTTCTGCCAGTCGTCATAATGCTTCTTAAAAGCAATCATGGCCGCCTTGAATGTCTCAAATCCAAGAAATACCTTATCTTCATCATACTTACCATTCTCAGGTTTCTTGATGTGAATGACAAAGACTTTCTCCGAATCCTTGTCCGGTCCAATGAAGCAATCCAACTGATCAGAATCGGCTCCTACGGTTCCCCTGATGTAGCCATAAGCATTTTTCATCTTCGTTTCCCATTCACCGGTTGCGTCCTCACCCCGCCGGATCGAACCCTTGCGATTCTCAATGCTGATCGGTAAGCCCTGAAACTCCGTCCTGTAATGCAGTTTCCGGCCTTTTAACAGGAATATCGACTTTTTCACGCCCTTCATTTTCTTATAAATCCCCATCACAATAGCGTAGTAATTGTCCGAATCCTCAGTAACGTCCGGGTATTCCTTTCGTGCAATGGATTTCGCCTTAGTCCATAAATGTTCGTCTCTTGGTGTTTTTACATTTCCAGGCATATTACTCCTTTAACCAATCCGGGATTTCAACTTCATATTTCCGGCAGGCATCTCGCATTTGCTTTTTAACAGTCTGATAGTCTATAATCAAACGTCTCGGTGGTACGCTGAAATACTCCAGCAATGCAACTAAATCATCTTTCGTCAGTATTTCACTCATAATGCTATCCTCGATTTGATAAAATATCTAATGCTCTTTTTTACTTTATTCTGTTTTCTCATTTGATTGTATTTTTCCCTTGTGAGTCCTAAAGCGGCCATATAATCATCAAAGGTAGAAGTCTCACCGATTTGTTTAATCAGCGCCTCTATATCTGCGCTCTCGTGCATTTGTCGTTTTACTTCTATTTTCTTCCGTACAAATGCTGAAATACCCGCAGAAGCCCCTGTACCAAGAAATTCATAATCAGTAATGTAAACCCTGTCGGACATCGACCCTGGCCGCACAATTCGATCAATCGCCTGCTTTTTGTCGGCATACGTCCACGGATCGCTAATAACAAATACACTGTCCGCACCCTTTTGGAAATTCAAACCCACTCCGCCGGAACCGATTCCCATCAGCAATACCTTAGTTTTACCTGAATTAACATCATTCTCGATCAATGGCCTCTTTTTCTTATCAACACCACCGGTTATTACCGCTATATCAGAATCCTCAAGTCCCAGGCGATCCTTCAGCATTTGCTTATAAACCGGAAATGGCTGGATAAAACTCGATACAATAATTGATCCCCCCGGTTTTTTCTTTTTATCTCCCGCAGTCGGTGTATACAGCATCTTATCTTTAATCAACTCAATTGTCCTGTCAATCATTGCTGCCGAACCGGTATAACTTTTATTAATCATTCTTGGATCAAATGCCGCCCGGCGCTCGTTGCCTAAAATAGCAAATATATGATTGCTTTCTTCTCTCGTCATGTGATTAGGGTCTTTAACGCTTAATAAAGCCTGTATAGCTGCGTTTTGCGATGCCTCTACATATTCTTCCTGATCGTCTTCCGCTTTTAGCTTCTCAGTAGTGAATATCGCCTTTGGTAATTTTACATCTACCTGCTGGCTGTATTTACTCATAACCGGGCAAAATGGCTTCAGCTCATTCCACATCAAATCCCCATCTTTCGGAATCAGAATATTGTTTACCTTCTTCGTATATTTATTGTTGAATGCCTTTGTACTTCCCAAAACGCCCGGATATAGCAGGTCAATAAGGTTTTTAACATCCTCACACCCATTTCTGGCCGGTGTGCCAGTCAAAAGAAACTGATGTTTCTGTTTAGCAAGATTATGAATATTTTTCCAGGCATTGTTGCCCTGTTTTAATAGTCCCTTATGCGCCTCATCATAAATCAGGGCATAATTTCCGGTAGATTCCATTACCTTTTTAAATAATGGATACTGTGTACCGCCTGTTGCCCCCCCAGCTAATCCATGCGAGCAAATTACTAAATCGAATTTCTCCTTTTTAAGTCTTTTGATCGCCTGAATTTTCTGAGTTATTGTACCGTCGATATACAGAACCTTTGCCTTTCCGTTAAATTTTTCCTTTATTTCAGGCTCCCAACTATACATAACCGCGCCCGGTAGAAATAGCAATCCACCATCTATTTTCCGCTCAATCTGCATCTTTTTCAAATATGCTAAAGTAACGAATGTCTTGCCTAATCCCGTATCGGCTCCCACAACCCCCTTCCCAGCGGCCAGCATCCAGCTCAAATACTTCTTCTGGTGTGTCCATAGATTAATACCCGGCCTTATTCCCGGCACATCGACCGGACTTGGATCATTAAATGCCTTCAGTGCCTTTCCTTTGAGTATATCAATCTCTCCACTCGTTTGCTTGATCTCTTTGAGTTGTTCCTTGAGCGTTTTATCGTCCTTCACTTCATTGCCGAAGATTTGTTTGACGTTTATATCACCCTTACCAGCATTATAGTCTTGAATCATTTCCCATAGTTTTTTCGTATAGATATATTCATGCTTATTGTATTCATCCTTAAAGCCTTTTTCCGGTTTTCCTTCCTTAAACCACCACGGAGCTAAATCCCGCCTGGGTAATGCCAATGAGTCATTATTCCAGCCAACGACTTCACTTAGAATACCACTTATCTTCTTATCAATTTCCGATACGCTATGCCATCTGTCGGCGTTCTTTTTTTCAATGCAGATTTTCCCTTTCTTATCGCCACGGGTAGCCTCCCTCAGCATTCCGGTTTTCTTTGCATAGGCCAGTATTTGCAGGCAATCTTCCTTTGTGATTTCATTAATCGGCTTGGTGAATATTTTCAGATCAATTTCCTTATTGGTAACCTTAACCTTTTTGTCCTGGATTAGATTTTTAGCCCTTTTTGTTAGATCGTTAATAATCCATGAGTCCGGTTTATTGCCTCTGAGAAGAATGCGTTGCTTTGCCTGAAAAAATTCATAGAGTTCCCAAGCATCCTCGAATTTTTCTATACTTCGTTTTGGCTTTTCAAAGTGAGCATTTCCAGCCTTGTCAATCCACAGCATATTCGCCATAGCCACATTCTCAGGATGTTGTTTCGCCAAATTCTTTATAAATTCTTCCCGATCTCTCGCTGTTTTTTTCTCTGTTTTCTCCCCTTCGACGATCTTTTTCTTCACCTCGGTCATTACATTTTCGCGCTTCTTCTGTTCCTCGATCTGAACTTTCGCCAGCCTCTTATCCTTATTAGCGATCATGGATTTGGCCTCGTTGGTAATGGCAATTTTATCCACCTTGTCAAACAACTTCGGAAGGTCTTCGTCGTTAATATGCCAAACCTTTTTATTGCTGTCATAGACCGCCCCGGCCGATTTAACAGCATCTTTTAACGCTATCCACTTCGGATCATTCCACTTAAAATCGAATAGAATTGAGTAGCCCTTATCATTATAAGGAGATAGTAAAATGTCCGCGTCGGCATCCGCACCTTCATCTGATTTAACGCCTATGTCCTCGCTGAAATCCAACTTTATCCCGGCATTGCCTAACTGGGTTTTGTACTTCCTCAGCATCTTCAACGCCGCCAGCTTTTGCCCTTCCGACAAACTCTCCCGACCTGCCAAATCATGCCCGAAATCCGCATCAAACTTGTTAAATCCTGCTCCATCCAGACTATTTGCATAATCGCATCTGTCGGCTAAACACTTTATGGCCCTCAATACTTCTTCGGCAGTGTTTTTAACTATCTCAGTCTTAGTTTTACCTGGCTGTTTATGTATATCCATTTCTGCATATTCATATAGATAACTACCAGACTGTCCCGTTCGTCTGATGTACTTATGACCGGGCTTGACAAATCCCTTGATCGACTTCCGGATAAAGTATCTGATCATCATCATTCTCCTTGTCCAAATATGGATTTCTTCAATTCCTTACTATCCCTGATAACCCTGAATAGTTCATCGAATGCTTTATTAATTGTCTTTCTTTCTTTTTCGACCGGATATGGATAAAAATAACCCCCTGTATCCAAATCCTTTTTCGTGTTGCGGAGCAGATAGGTATTGTATTCACCCCTGCTCTCCAATTTATCCTCAATGTAGCACGAAAACGCTCTGGCAAACATTTCTAACTTCTTTGACCAATAAGTACCGCATTTCTCAGACCTTTTCCTGAATTCAGATGGTTGTTCAATACGTTGCGCTGGACTTAATTTGACAACACAAGGTTCTCCGCACTTTTTCGCTATATATTCGGCTAATCTTGCTCTCGTTTCTTTATCATCCGACTTTACATTGCGATAATAATTGAAAATGGCCTGATAGGTTTTTGTGGCATCGTTGTTATTATTCTCAATAAATGTATCAATACCGCCCCAACTCGCAATACTTGATTTTCCATGATATATCTCATGGTCGGCGCCGATAACACAATTTATGCTGTTATTCAAATTCCGGTATGCTTCCTGAACTATCTCTGGCTGGTTATTTAATTCACCCTCGCTGGCAAAGGCATATAGCTTCCCTGATCTTTCACCCATGATGTTATCGAAGAAATGAGACCACTCATGCGCCAGACTCCCCCCACCACGGTTTTTAGTAATGTTGATGATTTTACGATCCGGATGATAGGTAGCATTTGCCGTTCCCGTTCCTCTCGTGCCGAAGCCTATCGCAAGTCTTCCGTTAAAGGAAACATCCTTTTCGGAAATCTTCAGTATCCGCGCCAAATCCGCAAATGCCATTGTGCATTGATTTGAATGATATTCCCGGCTCTCATCATCCACATAATTGCCATACTCGATTCCGCGCAGTCCAAATCGTTTGTGTATTGACTTCTCATCACCACCACCTACCGCCGGGCCTTTACGCTTCATTACCGTAGGCACATCCTTTTCTGGAATGCTATCTATCCGCCATTTATAGGCCGCTTTAGTGAATGCTATTGGATCGGTTATACCGGCTTTCCTGAACTCATTCATCAAATTAAACTCCGGATCATTTGTTTCAGAACTGAATTTTCGTACTTCTTCTCCTCTCCATTTGTCATGTTCAAAACCAGCATTTTTATATATTGATGCCGGAATATTTTCCCCATATTCAGCATTTTTTGTACGATATTTCTCAACTTTTTTCTTATATGTCTCAAATTCAAAAGCCGTAAGAACACCACCCAGTTCCTCACTCTTATAATCAAGATACCAGTCAAAGTTTTCCTTCTTATCATGGTATTTCCTTGACAGGACGCTTTTATATTTGTATAAATCCTCTCTAATACCCTTCATTTTCCCATATACCCAGTTACTGGCTATATGTGAGGCAAAATTCCATCCCTTTGCATTCGGTGAATTAACCGCCGTCCAATATGCAATATCGTGCAAACGTTTGTTATTTTTTATGATTTTGATATACTTTTCAACAATAGCCCCGGACAGGTCGGCTTTATCCCGCTTCTCAGATTGAATATCTGCCCAGCCCCAATCATTATTAATTTCAAACTCTTTTGCATCATGCAAAGCATATCGGTAACTTTTAGACATATTCGGTGAGTAATGAGACTTAAATTTGTAATAATCAGCTGACCTTCTTTTCGTATAGAAATTCTCAAAAAAACTCTGCCCTAATGCCTCAAACTGCCTTCTGACTTCAGGTGTATTGACGATCTTGTATTTATGACTTTCAGCATCGATTACAGTATCACCCATTTTATAAGGGATCATATTCTCTACCGCCAAATAGAATGATTTATAATCTTCCACACTCTTAACATTCAGAATCATTTTTGAAACGTTCGACAAACCAATCGGATATTCCTTCCTGTATTCTGGTTCAGGTTTAGACTTGATAGTATTATATGTCCAGTTCACCATGTAGGCCGCGCCTGCCGACATGCCCTGATTTTTCATTTCCTCAATATCAGGCTTTTTCCATAGATTTTCCTTAATCACGAGTTTATCCGCCAAGACCTGATCTTCATTTTCGATCTGAACAACATCGGCCAGTGATAACAATTCCCCTAATCGAACCTTTTGCGCCCAAATATCCTTCTTTGCACCGCCGACTTTAACCCCAACGTCCTTATGGGTTTTATTTTCCTCTACAGTAGTCCGGTTCCGGCCAGACACCTTTTCCGTCTGCACAACTTTTCCACCCTCTTTTCTTAATGTCCGGACAGTTTTAATTGGCGCCCCCTTCGATGAAACACTACCGGTTACTTTTTTCAACGCCTTAGTTTTTTCTGCATCTACCAATTCCTTCCAATCATCGGACTGACCCGTATCCTTAATCTTCTTCCATACCGTCCCGTCACGATAAATCGACACATGCCCAACCGGAAACACCTTGCCCTTTATCAAATACCGGATGGACTTCTTTATTCTCCATTCAATCCCTTGCTTTTTGAGCAATCTGCGTGCGGCCTTCGTAGATTCAAACACAGAATCACCATTTGCAGTAGAGATAAGACGTTCAATTCTTGTGCGTGGTCTTAATTCCCCAGCCTCGACTTTACTATAATATTCTGCCCTTAGTCGTTCGCGTTTTTCGATCAATTCAGCATCTTTTTTTGACTGACGATTAATAATACCTCGCCATACGCGATCACTTTTGGGTCTGTTTTTATGAAGCGCCGAATCACCTATATCCTGTCTTGATGCCCCGTGCATAGACAAATAAGTTTCTTCGTCCATAACAGGAACATCTTTGGCCTGCTTTTGTGATTTTTTCTCAAATTGATCCCTCCACATTCTCAGGTCAATTTGCTTCCGACTACCGCCAGGGCGAATTATTTTGTTAAAATCCGAATTGGTCACGGGAACATAGGTTTTCAGAGAATATTCGTAGGGCCGACCACCGGTTCCAGCAATATTCCCGCCCTCATTTCCAGGATAAATAACTGTTGGTTTATCACCATCCCATTTAACCACTTTTGCCAATTTACCTTCATCATCGAGGACAAATATTGGTTTTTCAGTCATCAACACTTTCCCGATAACTGATTTCCTCCCATACTTTTCGGCAAGGTCAGGATAATCCTTCAACACTTCAGCCGGGACGGGTTTGCCCCTCGATAAGGCTTGCTGGACTGCTTCTTTATGGTAGAATACCATCCCGGAAAAAGCATACTTCTCTTCGATTTCCTTTTTCGTCATTTGCCACGGTTCTTTCGTCTCCGCCTGCTTGGTTTTCCGGTTTACATATTGCTTTACGTTGACCAACTTTCCAGCGTCAGTCTTTCGTGTGTGCTGTTTCACTATGGATTTAACAAAATAACGGATGGATTTGGTCAATTTGCTGAAGTCAAACTTCAGGCTGAATCTCAATTTGCCCTTTTTCGTATCCACTTCGGTATAAAAGTCCTCAGCGTCATTATTCAATATCTGAAATCCGTTGCCATTATATGACTTCCCGACATTTTCGCCTGTCGTAAATATCAGTTTGTTTTTGCCGTGATCGGAATATATCACGCTATCCTGATTGTACCGCTTCCCAAGTTCGATCAGTTCCTTGTCCTTGACGTTCGGAACCATCACCATATAACTGTCTTCAACCTCGCCATACTTGCCAGTCACTTTGACAAACTTCAATCCCTGCTTTACCAGATCGTCTCTCAGGTGCTTTTCACGGGTTTTTATGCCAGCATCCGAAAGTTTCTTTTCCTGCGTACTGTTAGGATTAGTACCCGCGCTGATAAAGCCGACTACTCCATGCCTTAGCAGCGTTGTCACTTCTTTCTTGGATAGGTGAATCTCTCCGCCACTACCGGGCTTTTCACGCCTGCATTTCTCGGACAGTGATGCAGGAATGTCAGACGGGTTCGTATCTCCCTTTTTATGCGCTTCATTCCAAATGTCAATGAGTTGGGATTTGGATTTGATTGAATTTGGGTTGATAATTCTATATTCTCCCTCAAGAGGTAATTTAACTGCGTCATATCCTTTTTCTTTTGCCCATCCTACTGATTTTTGATATTCCACTTCTAAATCTCTCCAAATCTGCCTATTACCTGTGTCTAATTCTGGAGAATAGTCATTTAGATTTTTGAACTTAACATTTGGAACATCCTGATAATCAACAATCTTGGCATCTGGATTAATTATATATTCTGATAAATTTCCACCTTTTATTTTAATAAAATCTTCTGCCACTTTTTTACTGGATGAAAAAGACACACCAACATCTGTAATATTTTTATTAGATAAATTTTTACCACCTCTAAATATTGGTTTTCCTTGCGCCTTAACAAACTCTTCCGCACTCTTATACTTACGGGCTTCTGCAATAAATGGACTTTCCTTTTCATCATCTTTCTTGGTTTTCTTTTCAGTATCGGTAGTCGCTGTTATGTCTCCGTACCTTTTAACGACTTCATCATAATCTTTGGGGGCTTTAAGTGAAGACACAGGTTCCGCACGCTTCGTTTTCTTATTTACATATTGTCCGACCTGTACGATCTTCCCGCTCTTGCCTGTTCGCGTATGCTGTCTGACAATCGACTTAATCAGATATATCGCCTTCCTGATCCGTTTCCTCGTCTCTTTCTTCACTTTCTGTTTAGATAGGTACTGCGCCACCGTTCCGCCGCTATGAAAAAATGCGTCTGCCGCTTCCAATTCCCGAACAATCGTTCCCAGATAGTTTTGCAGTAACTTCAGTTCCTCTTTGGTATGTGCTAATTTGCCCTGCTCCTTCAGAATCGCCGGTGCAATCTTGTAATTTTTATTATTAATGATCTTCTCGGCGGCTTTAACAACATTCCCCAGCAAATTTGCGATCTGTTTTTTGACGGCTTCGACCTTATTTTTATTGATCTGGCTTGTCCCGGTTATTACATCCGTCCCAACCATCCCAAACAACGATGTTTGATTCTGTGCGGTCTGATAGCGCGATACGATCCCATCCAGTTCATCGCGAGTTAATTTCTTGGTAGAAGCGTTGATTTTCTTCAATACCTCAAACTGGAAAGCCGACTGTAAGCCCGCCTGACCGATCAATATCCCATTTGTTTCAGTCAGATCGCCGGTTTTAACTAAATTCTGGATCTCCGGAATCAATGTAGTCAGCGACATCTTGCGCTGGACCGTGACAGGTGATACGCCCGTCCGCTCTGCTATTTCCTCATTGCCCATGCCGACATCATGCAACTTCCTAAAAGCATTGGCCGTCTCTATCGGATTCATATCCTCTTTTGCCAGATTCTCCGCCACCTGCATCGCATAGAGTTCTTTCTTATCTTCAATATCGAATATCCGCGCCGGAATATCAGTCAATCCGGCCAGTCTTGCCGCCCGCCAGCGCCTTTCGCCGAAGATGATCTTATGTGTACCATTTATAGCCGGCCTTAAACCGATCGGTTGCATCAATCCGATCTTCTTGATGCTTTCACCGAGTTTCCGTAAAGCATCCGGTTCAAAAGTCTCACGTGGCTGGCTCTCGTCCCGCTCGATCATCTCCAAAGGAATATTATCTATATTACCTCTCCTGATCGCCGGCGTCAGTCCCGCCTGCTCTGGCGTAGCAAACAAATCTTCCGGCTTTTTGACTACCCTGTTTTGATAGGGATGAACATACGCGACCTTGCCCGTCTCAGTTACCCGTTGGTGCCCGGCCACCTGGGACTTGATAAAGTAGTGGATGGATTTCCTGATTTTCCTTTTTGATAGAACAGAATCAATATAGATACGTTCATTTTTACTCGATATTGGCATCCAGCCATCGCCGTCCTTGTCTCTGATTTTATAAATAGGTTTAATGCCTTTAACCGTTTTATCCACTTTATAATTACCTTCTTTGAGACGGTAATCGATGAATTCCTTTGTGGTATTGAATATTGTACCGTTATATCGAATCTTATGTGGTCTCGTAATTTCTGCCAGCGCATTTTCGAGTAAATACTTATTGGATTGCTCCTCTTTTTCAATTCTTTTTTTCTCTAAATATTGAGTGTGATTATTCTCTCCTACATATTTAATTAATGTTTTGTTGGTTTCTTCCAATGTAGAGGGCATTTTTATTCCTGTTAATTCCGTAAACCATGCCCGATGTTTTTTGTTCCTCGGATGTAATATCCCTGAAAAAATTTTGTCACAATCTTTTTTGATAATAGTGTCGATAAAGTTTGCTGCCTCATTTTTAAATCTTATTTTAGCATTAATTATTACTTCTTTCTGTTTTTCCTTGCTTAGTTGTTTAAAGTTCGGCTCATTTATTTGATGTTTAACATTTTCAAAACTCTGTTTGGCAAATTTATCTATAAGATTAGTATTGTTTTGTTTTCGTTTCCTATTCTCATAATCCCTAACCGGCACAATCTTCCCGGTTTTTGTCGCCCTAACATGACCCTTGACATGCGACTTTTCTAATACCGGTTTATCGCCTTCAGGTTTCTCGCCTTCTGCCCCTTCTGCCCCTTCTGCCCCTTCTGACCCTTCAGCCGTCGCCTCGCTCCATAATTCCAGAAAGGCCATCTCGTCACTATCGAACAGTTCATCGTAATTATCAACATCAAATCCTTTCGCTATCGCAAATTTCAAAGACAGCCGACCCCTCAGATAGCCCTCCAGTATTTCCGGTGAGATATAATTTGTTCTGCATACATCCGGAGTATTGCCTAATTGCGCCGATGCCGTTTTAAGTGCATTGGCCACGGCTGTTTTGCGCCCCTTGTCATCTTTTGGCCGGCCCCCGGTCATCAATGCTTTAGTGAATTCGACATTGGCACGAAATGTCCGCAAATCCTTCGCGGTTAATCCATATTCCTTTAGATACTTATTCACCCCGTCCGAACTGATATTACCCTTTTCGTCGATCTCAAATAGTCGTTTCCCCGGCATTTTCTTCAATTCCCGCAATGCAGATACCACTTCCGGTTGATCTACCTCGTGCGTTTGCTGTACGCCCTTTTTTCCTACATAATTCAGAACAGCCACGTTGTTTCGGAAAGTCACATTACTCTTTTCCAGCGTTGTAATCCCGTGCGTCTCGTTATCTTCCGTGTACTTTTCATTCCCAACACGCGCACCGGTCAAATCCATTATTTTAATCGCCAGTGCCGTAAACTTTTTAAGAGTATCCTTGCCGTTAATATCATTATTTACCGCTTCCCTCAATTCGGGAATGCGATTAATGGCATTAGTGATCCGTTTATACTTATCGGCCTGTTTTTTCGCTACAAATTCCGGCCTATAGCGTCTCTGCAAACGCCCCTTGCTGTCCCGCCATTCATGTATATATTTATCATGCCCTTCATAGGATAAGGCATGTTTAGCGTCTTCAGGAATACCATGCTTTTTGTATTCTTCCGGCTCGATCCGATTTTTCTTGATTACCGGTTTATTCTTAGATTTTGCCTGCCTTGCGTTTGGCTTCTCTCCATACTGAATCTCACCCTTTTTGTCGATCCAAAATTTCCCGCCGCGCTTGCCCGGATGTTGAACTTTCGACTTTATGATAAATCTCATGTCTTGCTCTCGTCATCTGTGGCTCCTCTGCTTCATGCCTGTTATTTTCTGATATTGGTTCGGTTGCTTCTTCTACCGTCCCTTAATTTCGTCCTTAGTTATATCCCATTGGCCGTGTTCGACATTCTCGTTCATCGGTTCTGGTCCATCGATAAAATCAACGCAGTCCTGCGTTGTGTCCTCGAACTTTTCCAGCTGGTTCTCACCAATTCCATCATCGTCTTCGTGTGGTACATAGATGTCTTCATCTTCCGGTAATTCGCCATCAAATATTTCGTTTTCTCCCGCCATGGTCGCACCTATAACTTATAGCCCGTACTCATCCAGTTCGTATGCGCCGAGTTTGAACTTCTTCTTCACGTCAATATTTCTTACTTGACTTTCAAACCTCTCAATATCACGTTTCAAAGATTTGACTTCCCATACATCTTCCGGATTCTGAATAGTCTTTGGAACAGATAAAGAGTTATCAGGCATAATCTTATCTTCAACAGTATTGACACTGATAGGCTGTCCAGTCTTCAGTTTCTCGATCATCGCCCCAAGTTTACCCTTGAGTTCGGCAATCTTGCCGATCATAGCATCCTTGATCCGTTGGCCGATTATCTCGAACTCCAGAGATTTGTAGAGGTCTGGATTGGAGTTTTCGACAGACTTCACTAACCCGTATTGATCAAGTTCATAGCCGCCAAGTTTATAATCCTCATCCTTGTCGATCTTTGTCCGGAGCAATTTCATGCGTTTCAGTTCACTCTCCGTCCACGCCGTATCCTTATCACCCGCGTCCTTCAGCACCTTCAGTTTCTTCGATAATTCGGCGACCTTCTTGTCAAGCCCGGCTAACACTTCTTCACCGGTGAACTCGACTTCAAGAGATTTGGATACTCCGAGACTTGCAAAGTTTGATTTTACATTTTTTGATCTTAATCCAATAAGTTTCTCGGCTTTGTCCGTCCAATAACAATGCTTCTTTCTGATTTCGATATAGCCATCCTTCACAAAATCATTTGGATCAATACCAACTTTCCTTTTCCATTCTTCGGGCATATATTCCCCTTGAGCATGTGCCATACCGCTTAGTTTGGAAAGTTTCTCTGCAATCTTGTACAATTCTCGCCCATCTTTTTTTTCAGGCTTATTTTCCGGTATGTCATTCATGGCTCTCATAGCCGCTCTTTGAGCGTCATTCCAGTTTTCACGTTCCGTTGATTTTGAATTGAACACCTTTGTTGTGTCGTCTTTGAATTGAACCTCAAAGCCCTTATTCCCGTATCGGCCAATATTGTATTTAGCCGCAATCTTCTCATCAACCACTCCGGAAGATTCACCCCAAGTCTTTTTCGCCCATTCCAGCCACTTTTCATTACTGGCCGGTGTACGTTCCATCAGTTTACAATCCTTGCAATATTGAGAATAGGCTTTATCGTGATCGCCATTTAGATAAAATTTCTTTGCCTGTGCATTCGCGTCAATGGCCGACTGAGCAGTCTGTTTCCCTTTTTCTTCATTTGGCTTCTCCCCGCCTGCCTGTTTCGTCTTCGCATTCTGATACTGATTGACGTTCACGATCTTTCCCGTCTTCGTCTTACGTTCATGCGCCTTCACCGTCGATTTAATCAACAACCGCCCGTCTGAAGTCTGCACCAACCGGCTTTTTTCTACAATAGGTTCATCTGGTTCGGGTAAATGAATATCGCCAGCCTTAACCAAGTTTCCTTTTGAATCTGCTATGTATCTCATGGTTCTATCCTCCTTATAATGATTTTCTCATATCATTCAGAAATTGTCGTATTCTGTTATAGACAATTTCCAACTGTTTCTCGTTAGACCTGTCCGTCATAGCGCTGCTCAGTAATTTCAATGCAATATTCAGATTCGACGGGACCGCCCTATCATCTAATATCGAATTGATCATATCCCTGAAAGTGACTAAATCCTCGACGCTCATCGTTTTCACGTCAACCTTTTCAGATAATATTATTACCCTGCTCACGGCTTCCGGAAATTCCTTCCTGACCTTCTCGATGATTTTAATCATCGTCTTCTCATTAACGTCAGGTATTTCAATTATATTGATCTTTGCAGGATCGATTGCCTTAATTGCTTCTTTAGTTACTTTTACCATCGTTTTCTTCCTCTACTTTATCTCTGGATGTTCTTTTAGCCATTTCAGACGTTCTGCATCTTCCTCATCATTACTGACATATTTAATCACGCCGTCTTTTACATACATATATTCTTTCGAGTAGAGCAACCATTTACAACGTCCACTTATGTGACAAAGCACAGCCGGACTTGCCAATTCGTGATGCTCCCTGTCGATCCACTCTTTCCCAGCCCTTATCCGCTTCGCCGTAGATCGCCCATAATTCGTCTTTGTAGCCCATATACAGGAATCCCATATCTTCGCTATGGTTTCATATTTATCGCTCCCAGGGCTTAAATTAGCGTACTCTGGCGGCGCTTTATCAATTACCTTCAGTATCTTGCCCTGAATGTTATCCTTACACCATCCACAGGCGTCTTTATGCGATAAACCGATCACATACTCACCTTCACGGCAACCAGAAATAAATCCGGCATTGGCGCATGTATTCATTTCCGTAATAGCGATCCGCTCCATGTCGCGGTTCATCATACTCTCATCATCGAATTCCCCGAACAACCTCTGTGAAAATGCGCTTATTCCTTCGCCGTTAATATTGCTCTCTATAATCATGTCCCGGATTCGATGCTGTACAGCCTCGCTAACGCCTGCAATATGTTCACCAGCCAATATTTGCGCCATTTTTACAAATCTTGCCTGCTCCCAGGTCATTTTCCCTTGCTTGATCGCTTCTTTAACCGATAGAGGCAATGTCTCCAAATCCAGCGCAACCGGCTTTTCACCCAATTCAACCAGCGCACCGGCCAGAAAAGACCTTACAACCAGTTCGCCAATCCGCTCTAATGGCAATTCAAATATATCGGACAGGAATTTTCGGAATTTCTTGTTTTCTTCCGGTGATATTTCCTTCTCGATCAGTTTATGGCTTTTGATATACTTCAGGATAGTATCATTAAGTTTCTTCCGCTCCCATAATTGAGTATAATACTTGCTCTCAAGTTCGGCGATAATCTTATTCTCGCCATCGCCCGGGCGCAGATGTGGATGATTATGTCTTTTCTTAGATTTTTCCAAACCCAGCATCTTGCCTATGCCGTTAAGTGCAATGATCCTGTCCGTTACAGAGGCTTTCAGCAATTCTACCGGAAACTTTATCTCGTATTTCTTCATATTAATCCAATTGCCATTTGTTCAGTCTGTTTATGAGCCGAAGTGTCGTTGGCAAATAATCCTATTTGCGACGTTATCAAATCAAACCGTTTACACCCATCCCGGAAATAATCAGCATCAATCTCACTACCCCAGTAATCAAATCCCATCTGCCAAGCGGCTATCCGGCTTGACTGACTTCCCATGTGTGTATCGAGAATCTTGTCACCCGGCTTAGCGTAGTTTTTTAGAAGCCACTTATAAAGCGCAATCGGTTTCTGCGTGGGGTGAATTGTACCTCCTTCACGAACCAAAACAAGTGGATTTTTCGTATATTCCCTTAAAGCCCGATTAAAGGAACTATATGCAAGTTCAGCATCAGACGAAGTAAATTTACCTCTGTCTTTACACCAAACAATCCATCCCATAGATGGCTTTAGGTGTTCAACCATATAATTCGCACCCCAAATAATTTGATTTTTAGATACTCTGTAAAGTTCATCAAAGTATTTTTTGTCAGGTGTCTTTGTGTCCCATCCTTTAAAATCGTGTGCTTTTCTTCCTCCGTGACTTCCACTTGTTTGTTTTGCTCCATCACAATCAATTCCATAGGGCGGGTCAACTATTGAAAGTTGAAAAAACTTGTCCGGGAACTTCGCCATAAAGTCCATGCAATCGCCTAAATAGACTTCGGATGTAGGTTCAGTTCCCAAATTATTCCCCCTGCAAATGTATAAATACACCCGGCGTTTGGGCGTATATCTTGCTTATCTCTCCTACCTTCCAGATAATCGAATCATCCGTAAACACAACACCTTTTAGCGCATCTATCACGCCTTTCATCAAATTATCCGTTAAATCCGGTTTTGTTAATTTAGGTATAATTATTCCGTTTTCAACATCTGACTTTTGCTTTTTTGTAAACGATTTCAATGGCGGGAATCTGAATTGAATACTAATTATCTGAACTTCTTGACTGAATATCTTAAAGCCTGTCGGTAATTGCGAAATTGCCTGTGCGCGTACATTATATTCAGCGTTCACGATCTCTTTTGGCTGATATTTTATACCACTCCGCGTAAACCGGAATGATTGCTTGGCAAATGGAATCCCCAATATGTCTAACTTTACCTTAGTCTTATCTATTGTCACCATTACGTCTTGAATCTCATTCATCTCAACACCCACATTTATCATATATGAAACCTGACAATAGCAACAAGGCGCCCAGTAAGTAGAACAGGAAATATTTCAGTTTTTTTATAGTAGATCGTTTCATCACTCAATCTCCAGTGTCATTGTAACATTTTTCCCATTTACGGATTTTTGTAACCGCCTTTTGAGTCTGATAGCCTTTTCAGCGCCTTCGTCGTCCGATTCTTCCCAGTTCGGATACTCATTATATTCGGCGCCTTCGTCTTCGCCTTCCGCATTAGCCTTGTCTTCATCACCCTCGCCCGGCTGTCCCTGATCGCGCTGTTGCGCCATCAACGCATTGCTGATTAACTGCAAAAGTTCTGGATTGCTGATACCCGGTAAATCATAAATATTTATTTCGCCAACCATTAATTTATACTTAGGTTTATCAGCCTCGATCAGCAAATCATTGATACTGCATGTCGTTGATAACCGCTTAGTATCAATATCTATTTTCTTTCCCTGATCTTCAACGTCCAGCCCATTCCATACTAATCCAACCCCTTCGATTCCGGTTAATTCCTCGAACAGACCGGCATTATTGAGAGTATCCGCTATATTTGCCAGAAACCGGCGTAATCCGGGATCTTGCGAACGCATCATTGCGCCTTCTTCTTCCTTTTTGTCGAATAGCCTCTGTTTCCCGACGGAATTCTTATTAGATGCCATATTGACATCTTCAGGCGATAATCCCTCGAAGGTACACATCCACGTAAATAGCGTACTAATCCAGAGAAAATCTTCCATTTCCTTCGATGACTGATGGAAGGGAATATATTTAGGGTCAACGCCTTTCGGTAATCCGACTACCGGATATTTCCATTTGTCATTCTGACCGGATGAAATGCCCCAAATCAACCTCCTGAATAGGTTCATTTCCTGCTTAGAAAATCCATCCTCGGTGGCTCCGATGACAGCGATCATGCCTTTGGGCATCGTGTTAGCGCTTCTACGTGTTACATTGTATGAGATCGAATCCATAATGTAGCGCATGACATTCAGTGATCGCTCCACAACACTAAAGCCCCTGAACTGTTGCTCAATATCTGTCGTGCCATAGAAATACCTGAATATCAGCCTTTCGGGAGTAAACAATGCCACTAATTTCATAGTCTTGTCAACCATCCCGAATCGATATTCGTCCTGAAAATAAGTCTTATAACCCAGCAGTTGTTCCTGATCCTTTCTCTTTTGAACAGGTTGATAAAAATTCATGTAATTCGTCCGGGTTTCTTCACGCTCGGTTTTCGGAACGACCGGATAAATTATTCCTGCATCGACAATACAGGCCGAAACCGGCATCCCGCGATAATTGTATTTCGAGTTGAAACTCGCGTTTTCACGGTTAATCTCAACAGCTATTTTATCTAAATCGAAAATGTCGTTATAGGCATAGGACAGAAAAGAACTCATTGTAGGTGTTTCACAGTTTGGAACGAAAAAGAATTTGTTGGCGATTAGCGTTTCCACTTCACTGCATAATTTTCTTTCCTTGGCCGTCAGTTTCTTCTGTCTATCTAAGTAGGTAATATTGAATCCCGGATTTTTCCCATCACCGATCTTTGCGAATTCCACAATCTGATTATATCTATATGACTTAATCAGTTGCGCCGGCAGCGATCTCCCGCCACGCCTCAATATCCTGTAATCTGCCATCTCCTGCGGGAACTTGTAGTTATCGATGGAATTATAACTCGTGTCAATATCAAACATGATCGATAATAGATGATTGATTGTCTCCCGATCATCAGCAACCGACTTCGCTACAAATTCATCGTATGCTTTCCGGACTTCCGGATCTTTCAGGGATTCATCGATCTCAGAAATAATACCAGCCTTTTGTGCCTTAGATAATATGTCTCTTGCCTGTTTGACAAATGCCGACTTGAGATCACCCTGAATAGTTTCTGTGATACCGCTCATCATAGGTCCCTTTTTTTATGGATGTGATGGATATTGGAGTCGATTCTGTCCGCGATCTTGCCCTTATTGATCGTAATAGACAATCCCACTTCGCAGAAATCGGAAATATCTAATTTTAGCAATCTGAATATCGCCTCAAAATGACCGATGATCTCCGCCTGATTTAGAGGAGAATAGTCTTTTGATTCAGATTTTATGCTCACAATGTCAAATTAAACCTAATTTGACAAATAAATCAAGTGAATTTTGACAAACGAATCAAGTGTCCACTTGCTTAATATCCAACCCTTGAGGTTTTCTTTATGCAGTAGTAACCACAGTCTTCAAGTTCTGGCAACTTAATCTCACCAGTATTCAGACGATGATGAAACTCTGTTTGACATTTCTTATCCGGACAAATCGTCGGTGCATCATAAGGACAAGTCTCATCTAATGCCATTGAGCTCCATCTAAGCCAATCCCTATTCCATTCGCCAACCTTCCCGCAAATGTCACACCTAAATTTGCGCTTAGGCGGCGGTTGCGGTTTAGGTATTATCTCGGTCATGGACTATTTCTTTTGTTCTCGTCGTAACTATAGTAAGACCGCCTTCAATGCTTTTAAAACGTCTTCCAACTTTCCAATATCCTTTGGAAAGTCTTTCAACAACCGAATAGCATATTCTTTGATGTCACAAAATAATTCTTCAAGCCGGATCGAATCCAGTAATTCCTTGGTTGGTTTTAACAACCGGATCGAAAAATTTCTGCTCTCTGCCTTTCCCAACCTTCTATCAATGATGATTGGATTGAGAGACTCCTGATAACTAACGCCATAATCAGCCGTGCGATTTTTGCATCGGCTGGATTAGTTTGTTATACAAATTCTAAATTCACGATTTCATCATTCACGATTTTATCCAAAACACTATTCAATTGGTTTTTAAATTGTTTTGTCGATTTATCAATCTCCATAATTCCAGCTTTTTTATTCCATTTTTGATCTTCTTCTAAAAAACTTTTAAAATTAAGAGCTTTTGGATAGTCAATTAAATTGTGATATAAACCCACAATCTGCTCTTGTTTATTTTTTGGGAAATTTGGGAATGGGATGATGTCCCAATATTTCATAGCTAAACTTCCTCCATTTCCGCCTACAGCATACAAATCAGTCATTCCTATTTTTCTTAGATAGTCCAAGAAACATTTTATAAAAATAGATAAAGAAATATCTCCCTCTTTATGGTTTATAATTATTCCATGAATGTTTGTTATGGTTTTGTCTCTATCTTTTAGAATCACCATAGATCGACCTTTGTCAAACCCTTCTGCCCCAAAAATTATGTCTCCGGCTTTTAAAGTTTTAAGTTTTTTAGCATTTCCTAAATATTCCCGGGAAAACGCAGTTCCATATATAGATAAGTGCTTTGGTTTTATTACAGTGTAAAAACCCTCTTTATATTTATCCGAATAAATACTCTTTCCGATACACGAAATCTGTAAGTTTTGTCCTCTACTAACATTAAACCCTAAGTCTTTTATGCTAGAAAACCCTAAATGATAATTTTTAATTATAAATTCACCTTTTGAAAAATGTTCTGAAAAGAATCCGGCATTTATTCGATTATGCTTTTTTAGTTTAACTAAATTAGGATGTTGATATTTAAACTCCTCGTCTTTCTGATTCTCCAAAAGTTCTTGCTCAATTATGGTTAAAATTTGCTCATACTTTTTTCTAATCTCCTTTTCTTTGGCAATAATGGCTTGAGTTAGTAATTCTACATAAGTAACCACATCATCCTTATTTTTTTGATTTGGAAAAGGGACTTTACAATCTAAAAACAAAGTTTTTGCGTGCCTTATGGTTGCCCCCTTTGGAACTAATAAATCCAATTGATTTAAAAAATATTTGTGCTTTAAAAAAGCAAATAAATAATACTTATTCTCTTGAACTGGTAATTTATACAATGCCCCTGAAATAGTATGATTTGGTAAATCTTTATCTAAAATTACCGCTTCTCCAATATTTGAATCTTTGGAGATTAAAATATCTCCCGCCTTTAAATCAAAATCTGTAAAAACTTGTGGACGAATTGGTATCGCTGTTTCTTCTGTTAAAAACGGTAAAAATGATTCTTTTTGTAATGCTTTTGCTCTAATAAAATATTTTGGAGATTGTGAAATGTAATTAACGGAGCCCACCTCATTCCCATTGTCGGAAAATTTTAATTTTCTCGACAATAAATCACGAACAAATGATTTATTTTTATTTGGCGCTCCCAAAGTCATTAGTTGGCTTGGAGCCAGATTATATTTGTTGCCAATAATATCTTTATAGGTTGTTATTGCCATTTTACTTTTCCTTAACAAATAAATCTTGCAAAGTCTTTTCTTGGCCTAAACACCACTTTCTAAATTCAGTAATATTTTCTGTAAATTCTTCATCTATCAAAGGGCTTCCTTCTTCGTCTTGTTCAATTTCAAAAGTTCTTTCATTTATTTTATAAATTGGATTAAAGTATTTGACTCTTTTTGAAGTCCTTACTTCATACCCAACCTTCTTAATGTCTTTTACAAAAACGTCATAATTAGATTCTTGCAATTTTTTAAGCTCATTTTCTTTTGGTTTGTAGGCAACAATCAAGGTTGTATTTACTCCTGTGTCGGCAAATACATTTGCCGGCAAGTCAAACAAAGCAACAATTCTCATTTTCTCCATTAGCCACTGGCGAGCCTTGTTCCATCTATCAATTGAGGCAATCGAATTAGAAACGATGATCCCCATTCTGCCTCCTTTGTTTAAAATGCGATAAGCATTTTCTAAAAACACAAGTCCTAAGTCTATCCACTTCCCGCTTCTGGCAATATTCCATAGTTCGTACATTTCGGCTTGATCTTCCTCTTGTTGGGTTTTTGGTTCCCATTTTCTATCCTCCCCAAACGGAGGATTTGTCAAAACAACATCGAATTTTTTGAGTTGTGTTTTGTTGTCCCAATTTCCGTTTTTATTCAAATTAGGCTTTAACTCTGTCAAGCCACCTTGTTTGGCAAATTTCCAAGTGATTGAGCCTCTATCCGATTTATGCTCTAAAACTGCTTCTCCATCACCATTCAAAAGCATATTTAATTGAGCAAGCATAACCATTTGCCTGTCATTATCTACTCCATAAATGTTTTTGTCGTTCAGTCTGCTTTTTGAATTTACATACGATACTGAAAGAAAATCTGCTATCCCAACTGTTGGATCAATGACTTTCTCAGTACTGCGAGGATTTACAATTTGAACCAAAAAATCTATCAGAGGGATCGGTGTTACAAACTGTCCTTTATCCGCTTTTGAAAATTCATTAGCAAATTTGTAAAAAACAATTTGGTATAAATCTGTTTTGTGAGATTTTACAAAGCTGTAATCCTGAAATTGCTCTACAACTTCGCTCATAATTTGAATATGAACTTTGTTGTCCCAATTTATAGTTTCTGTATCATCAGCATTTAGGATTTTTTGATATATTTCTGAAGCCTCACTGTATAGAATTCTAATTCTGTCAATAAATTTTTGTACTTCCTCGTCTCCTAAGTTAATATGCTCTTTTTCACTTTTGGTAATAAAAAAAAGTAACTCTAATCTTTTTTTTTCCGGATCACTTTTGTAGAATTCTAAATATTGTTTTGGGTCAGTATTTAAGCTTCTTTTTTCATCAAATATTTTCAGCGCCATTATTTGAATGAGAATCTCATAACCTCTTTGATTCTTCATTCCTATTTTGTCCATAACCCTAAGAATATTTGAAATTCCATCTGTAAGCTGTTTGCTATAAATTCCTGTAACAATATCCAAATCATCAATAGTTCTTTTTGATCTGTCTATTGTAATTTTTGTTATTTTTTTCTTTAATTGTTCAAAAGAAGGAATTTTGTAATAGGCATCTGTAAGATACAACGATAAATCTTTTGTCGTACTTTTTTCACCTTTCAGATTGAAAGATTCATCAAGTCTTAAATAAGAATTATTCTTTTTTTGAAAAAGATAAAGTCTTTCAGTATCGTACAACATCCCTAAACAAAAATCATTTTCGGATTCTTTAATTGCTGGCTTTAATTGTTGATTGTAAACAACTTCAGTATCTTTTGAATCTTCCTTTTTAAATTCAATAACACCAAGTAAATGCTTTCTTAGCCAATCTAATGATTCTTGATCTTTGTTTTTATGATATTTTTTATACCAATCAAACCAATTAGGATCATCAAAAATAGCACCATCTAATTTTATCGGAGCTGAATTTTTATTTCCTTTTGGGAAATACACTTCACAACCCAAATAATCTTTTGGATATAAACCAGAATGGACTAAAGAGTAAAAAAATTGCCACTTATAGTATTCTTCGTTTGTTTCTCCTTGTTTGTTTTTAATGTCGTATTCTTCCGATAGTTTTTGATTAACAGGGATAAAGGCAATAAACTTTTTTTGAGAAGAATACTTGTCATCAAACTCTTGTTTTGTTTGTGAAAATGTTTTCATTTAGTGCCTCATTATTTTTTTATCTCTTGTATAACGATTTAAATAACCCGCCGGGGCACTCACCTTGAGCCAAAACGACAAAGGGCTATTCCCGGTCGGGTTGATTTGCTTGTTGGCCGAAAAAATATCTAAAATCCTCTTTGTCGCTTCAGTTCTTGTGAGAAAAGAAGTTCGTGAAGCTTATATGCCGGTACAACAGCGGCAATTCCCATACTTGAAAGTGAAATAGGTGTTTTCTTTGTTTCAATTGATTTGATTTCCTGTGCATCAAGAAATGTTCCTTGCATAACACCCGCAAGCTTAAGAACGGGCGGCCCAACAACTAAACTTCCTGGCTCACGATCGCTTCCTAAGTAAAAAAAGACCGGAGCGCCGCTGTTACCTCCATAAGATCCAGCTTCAATAAGGTAAAGAGACATTAATTTACCGTTCCACTCTATTTTCTCGTCAGTAACTAAAGCAACGCGACCAAACCGGACAACGGGGTAGTTTCTATCCGAGCCAAGATAATGCGCAAATAGACCTGTGAAAAAAATCTCAGAACCCTCTCGGATTTTCAGATCATTGTAAGCTGCCTGCGTTGTAATTATCTCGTCAGGTAGGAACTTAAAATCAAATCTCTTTTGATCAGGCAGAAATGGTATTACAGCAAGATCAACAGAAGGATCAGTATGTACAAAGACTGTTCGATCATTGCCTTCAGCTTTAATTGGAATCATGCCCACTTCGGAGCCACTATCTTTTTTATTTATGCGAACATATACCTTGTCGAGGAATTCTGTAGTGTCAGGCTTGTACAAGACGTGCCTTGCCGTGACAAGATAGACGCTGAAGGTTGTTGGTTCCGAGGGACTCTTTACGCCAACAAAGAAACCCGTGCCGTTAGGAATGAGTTTTCCTGCCTTTTCTAAGTAAATGAACACGACAACAGATTTAACTTCCGATGGTATAGGGCCTGCCATTCCTTCACCTCCTTCAAAAAAGCATACCAATAAGGTCGAGATGATGATTATTCGTAATAAGTTTCTTATTTGCATTTTATTTCTCCGGCCAACATATGTATTAGACGCCTTGGTTTTCCCCAGTTTTTTTCCTATTAGCATGAAAAGTTTCATGTATATAGGAAACATTTCCTACTAATATGAAAGATTTATTTCTAGTTCCTAATATCATTTCA